>TBL_comb47_HYPODRAFT_10000843_pt1 | contig 40255 bp, 35 predicted proteins | sample TroBogypolimnion_40_FD_10682 | JGI IMG/M metagenome (IMG submission 10682)
TCCCATCCGGTCAACAGCATTCACTGTAATTTCTTTATCAGTCGGCGACACTGGCACCAATGCAAGCCCGTTTTTTCCGGTTTGCAGAGTCTGTAACCCAATTTTCAATTCGGCTTCAACCGGGTCGCCGTAAGGGTCACTGACAAACAGATATATTCTGCTGGAAAACCCGGCAAGCAGTTGCCCGAACTCCGGAATATAGCTGATATGTAACGGCTTGGCTGTTACTATCAGCGTTTCGTGTAAATCCTCTTTCTGTTCAGTTGGCGATAGCACATTTACAGTAATTTTGCATTCCGAAGTTTCACGATACAAATCTGTTATGTCCAAATTCTCAGGAAGTTGAAGCTTAAAATTTAATCGGCCAGTGCTATCGGTTACTCCCTTTATGTCAACTAATATCTGTTGTTCCTGAATTGTTGTATCTATAGTATAATTTTGCGGTGGCTGGGGAGAACCTCCTCGGCCTCTGCGGCCAGGAGGAGCCCTAAATGGATCCACTATAACTTCAGATACGGTTTTAGTGATTTGGGCCGATGCAGTCAGCGCTATTTTGGCATTCGCCAGCGGAGCGCCCCAAATGTATTCAGTGTTGACGGTGCCAGTGACGGTATCACCTGGAGCATAAAATTTCTTATCTGTATTAAGAGTTATTTTATAGTTTGGCAGATGATAATTTTTTACATCCACCGATTTTACGGTTTGTTGCAAACCTTCACTTACTGTAATCTTATACCCGCCTGTATTGACCTGGTCGGCAAGCGGAAAGTCGGCGGATGCTATGCCGTAAGCGGAGGATTTTACCGTCTGGTCAAACAACAGATTGCCGTTCGGATCATGAATCTTGAAGTTGACATCATTTTCAGGAGCAGGATGCAGATCTATCGCATTCAGCGTCAGGTTGCGCAGATGAATCGTCTGTCCCGGCTGATACATCGGCTTGTCGGAGGTGAGCATGGACTTGTAAACCTGCTTAACCTCAATATTGCTGACTGCCGATAACTCCCGCAGGACTGCCTTGATTTGATATTCCCCGGCAGGACATGGGCTTACCGGAATCAGCGCGATTCCGTCAGCGCCGGTTTTCACCGCCGATAGTTTGCGGGGCTCCTTGCCGCTCAATCCCATATATAAATCTATGGATTGATTCTGCAGCGGGAGTTCGGTTTTCGCGTCCCTGGCTAGAACCAGCAGCGTAAACGGCTTGTCCGGACTGTATTTGGCGGCTGAAAAAATAAATATTTCGGCAGGGTCGGCGTGTCGGGTAAAAATATAGAGGGAATAGATTGCGGTACAAGCCAGCAGCCCCAGCGCAATGACGAACACGGAACGGATGAATTTACTTTTGAACAGCCACATGCTGTTGCGGGTTGCGATCAGAGCCGGCGGGATATCGGGATGTTCGGAAACTGGTTGTTCCGGTGAAATACCGTCACTGTTAAGATTGCTGGAGTTCCCCTCTGCCATGCCCCCTCCGTTTTCAATATCTATAAGAGCCAATTGCAAAACTCAAGTTTTGCAGGAATTCAGAAGTCAGAATCCAGAATTCAGAATGAAATTCGAATTCAAATCCGGATTTATTCTGACTCCTGACTCCTGAATTCTGACTACTTTTGCAATTCCCTCTATATTATATGTTCCGTTATTCAGATTTCAAACCGAAAAGTCACGATTTATATTTTAAGAAAAAATGACGGAGCGCTTAAAATTTCTCTTTTCAGGGGTTAAATTGTTTACGGAAGGTTTATTGAATATGGGTCTTCACTAGATTTATGGGTAAAAAACGAATATCCAATATTCAACAAGGAATATCCAACCGATGAAGGAAAGACTAAATACAATTTTGTTAAAGAGCATAGATACTGGCAGAAAAAACAGGCGCGATGGCGGTATTTTTTAACTTGGATATTGGATATTCCGTGTTGGATATTGGATATTCAAATTATCCGGTCGCTAAACACGAATACGGTCATTAATCTAAGGGAAAAACATTAATAATATGAAAATTTTAGTCTTGCATATGGGAAAACTTTTGCCTCATACCACTGGCTATCATTGTCACGACTACTGGCAGTTGGACCACTATTTCGACTCTGAAACCAAACAGAAAGTATGTCTGGAAGGGAAAATTGATTATATCGATGATTCACGCGCGATTCTGGTTCCGCCGAACTGCATGCACAGCATCGAGTCGTTCACCCCGGCCAGGATTAATACCGTCAAGTTCATCTCTGAAGACAGCAGTCCGCTATATGACGACCTGAAATCCGGAATAATCCAAGTGGCAGATTACAAGGACATATTCAACGCTATTTTCACTGAAGACGTGCCGGACGACAATGTGGAAACCGAAATCAAAAAACACTATTTGCACATCCTGATTTTGCGTTACCGGCAGGAGCGGGACGGCTCCGGGCGCAAATTCAGCCAGTCGCTTGACCCGAGGATGAACGAAGCCGTATTTTACATTAAGAAAAACCTTACGTCCGGCGATATTTCGCTGGACAGGCTGGCGGCGGCGGCCGGTATGTCGATAAACCATTTTATCCGGGTTTTCCAGCATGAACTTGGAACAACCCCGATGAAGTTCGTCCGCCGCCTGATAATCAATAAAGCCATCAGTCTGCTGGCATATTCCGACTTGAGTTTAATCCAGATATCGGAGATGTTAAATTTTCCCGACCAGCACACGTTTTCCCGCAGTTTTAAGCGCGAAACCGGTCTGGCTCCGGGCCATTACCGCAAGAAAAACAACGAGCCTCAGGAAATCACCGAAAAACGGTAAACCGTGAAACTGTGATATTTTTCTCCGGGCTTAAGCTCGGTTGACGGAAAATGCGGCTGGTTCGGGGAATCGGGGAAATGCTGTGTTTCCAGACAGAGCGCCGCTCTTTTCGGGTATTTTTTGCCGCTTTTACCGGCAGCAGCACCTTCATCTTCCAGAAATTCCGAGGAGTAAACCTGAATTCCGGGCTCCGAAGTAAAAACTTCCATCATAATGCCGGACTCCGCCGAATACAGCCAGGCCGCTGCTTCCCGTTCAGGATTGGTGCGGCGGTTCAGCACATAGTTGAAGTCATAGCCATCCGGCAGGTCTTTAATTTTCGAACTGATCAGCGCCGGGGCGGTAAAATCCAGCGCGGGGGTGCGTTTTACCGATAATATTTCGCCGGTCATTAAGCACTCTTTAGCGGGCGTATAAAACCCGGCCCCGATCCACAACTCATGGTTTTCAATCAATCCGCCGTCCTCGCCGTTCAGATTAAAATAGCTGTGGTTTGTCAGATTGACGACCGTCGGACGGTCGGTTTCAGCAGTATAATCAATCCGCAGAAAATTATCCCAGGTCAGAGTATAAAGCACAGACACCGTCAGTTGGCCGGGAAAGCCTTCTTCTCCGTCCTGACTGACATATTGGAGCCGCAGCGCGGGCCCCAGGGAATTTTCCATCGCCGTTGCTTTCCAGATGACTCTGTCAAAGCCTGTTTTGCCGCCATGCAGCCCGTTGTCTTCTTTCGGGTCCTTCGGGATATTATACGTTTTACCTTCCAGCACAAAACGGCCTTTCGCGATCCGGTTGGCATAACGTCCGATTATTCCGCCGAAGTGCGGTTCATTCCGCAGATAATCCTCNCGCTTTTTAAATCCNAGCACCACGTCCCGCGCNTTTCCTTTACGGTCCGGCACTTTCAGNGAAACGACGGTNCCGCCGTAGTCAATNATCGAAGCCGTGCCGCCTTCGCCATTGTCCAGCGTGAAAAGAGTGACATCCCTGCCGTCNGCCGTCTTGATAAAATGTTCCTGATTGATTTTGCCTTGTCTTTTAGCCATTTTCCAGCATTGCCTCCTTGCCGGGCCTGACATATCCCGGCAGTACTTTTTCCAGGGTTTTAAAATGAAGTTTTGCAAATTTTCCCAACTCGCCAACGCCGTGCTTGGCAACTAACTCTCTGGCCACCGTTTCAACGGCGGTGCTTGCTCCGCGCGGCAGTTCCAGATGCAGCGCGACGCTTAATTTGTCCATTTGGCTCAGGAACATGTCCCGCGCCAGGATTGACGCCGCCGCCACCGCCACATCGCTTTCAGCTTTGGTGCGCTGCTCAAGCTTCACATTGCGCCCGTTTTTCAGCAGGGCGTTGCGGATCAGGTGTTCAGAGCCGAATTTATCCGACAGCATCCGCGGACATTCCGGGGCTTTTTCCAGCAGGTTTTCAATTGCTCTGGCATGTCCCCAGGCGAGCAGCCGGTTAAGGTTGCCGATCTTATCGTACAGCCGGTTGTAAGATTCCGGGCCGATTGTCACCACGACAAACTTGCCGTCGGAAGCGTTTCTGATCGCGTTCGCCATTTCTTTTATTTTTTTGCCGCTTTTGATGGTCTTCGAATCGCGGACGCCAATTTCACGGTATCGCTTCTGAGTAACGTCATCGGCAAAAACGGCGGCGATAACCAGCGGGCCGAAAAAATCGCCCTTGCCGCTTTCGTCAATCCCCCCGTGGGGCGTAAAAGGTTCTTCCGGTTCGGGCTCCGCCTTGGCGCTGTCAACGGCGCCGCCCAGCAGCTCTTCGTAGCCGAATCCGGCGGTTTTCAAAATTTCAGGCTCAATGACGTACAAAACCAAATCCTCGAGATTCTTGCCCTGCACCGTGGTCTTGCCGCTCAGATAAGCGGTGACATTGGTTTTGTCGAGCGCCGCCTGCCAGTGAGCGTATGGAACTTCCTTGAACGCCCAGCCGCGCTCCTTTAAAATGGACTCCAATTGCGAAATCTGCTCTACGGACAGCTCACAGACATAAAAGTTTTTTTTGTTATTTGCCATATTTATTTTGTGGTGGATTTCAGCCAGGCTTCAACGAAACGGTCCAAGTCGCCGTCCAGCACCGCCGCGGTATTGCCGGTTTCAACATCGGTTCGCAAATCTTTCACCATCTGGTACGGATGCAGCACATACGAGCGGATCTGGTTGCCCCAACTGTTTTCTGTTTTTATTCCCCTGATCTGGTCAGCTTCCTTGCGCCGTTCCTCTTCCTGGCGTTCATACAGCCGCGCTTTCAGCATTTTCATGGCGGTGGCGCGGTTTTTGTGCTGCGAGCGCTCCGCCTGACATGCCACGATAATATTGGTGGGAATATGGGTAATGCGGATGGCGCTGTCGGTGGTGTTGACGTGCTGGCCGCCGGCGCCGCTGGAACGATAAGTGTCCACCCGCAGGTCTTTTTCATCAATTTCGACATCGACATCGTCGCTGATTTCGGGGAAAACGTCAACAGAAGCAAACGAAGTATGACGGCGGGCGTTGCTGTCAAACGGAGAAATGCGCACCAGCCGGTGCACGCCGTTTTCCGCCCTGGAATAACCGTAAGCGAATTCGCCTTCAACTCTCAAGGTCACGCTTTTGATGCCGGCTTCATCGCCCTGCTGAATATCAATGATCTCGTCTTTCCAGCCGCGGCGTTCAAACCACCGCCGGTACATGCGCATGAGCATCGAAGCCCAGTCACAGGATTCAGTTCCGCCGGCGCCGGCATGAATTGAAAAATAAGCATTGTTGCCGTCGAATTTGCCGGACAGAAAACTCAAGAGTTCAACCTGTTCCAGTTCCACGGAAAGTTTTTTCCAGGCGGCGGAAGCCTCCTCGCACATTTCCGGGTCTTCTTTGGCAAATTCGCACTGTACCGCAAAATCCTCCACCTGTCTGGACAGGCGGTTATAAGGGTTGCACACGTTTTTACAGATGCTGAGCGCGCCCATAAGTTGCTGCGCCTCTTCACGCTTGTCCCAGAAGTTGGGGGCAAGCATTTTTTCTTCAATCTCTTTGGTCTGCTGAACTTTTTCTTCTATTTTTAAAAAGACTCCGAGATGTTTTATCCGGGCCAGGGCTTCTTTACCAATTATTGCCAGTTCGTCGGGCGTCATGTATATCTCCAATTTTTTTCCTCATAATAAACCTCCTGAAACATGAAATTTCAACTGCATAAATGAAACGACAGGAATCATTTCCGGCAGAATGGAACTACATCAGCAAGCCAATTTCCCATACAATTCAATTAACCACAAAGACACAAAGACACAAAGATTTTATAGTATTAATCTTTTTATTCCCTTTTTAATGACAGGTGTATTGAAGTTAATCAACAGTCCAAGGCGAATATTTGTCAATCTTAAATAAGTTAAAATCTGAGCGTCGAACACCGGATTCATTTCATCAACAGACTTTATCTCGACAATTACTTTTTCATCAACAAGCAAATCCAGACGGAATCCGGCATCAAACCTTATATTGTCATATACAACAGGAACATTGACCTGTCGTTTTACTTTTAACCCCATTTTTTGCAGTTCATGACACAGACATATTTCATAGACTGATTCAAGAAGGCCAGGCCCCAATGCCTTGTGAACCTTAAATGCTCCAGCGACAACAGCTCTTGCAATTACGTTTACTTCATCAGATATTGGTGCGTATTCATTTTCCATTATTAAAAAAACTTTGTGTCTTTGTGTCTTTGTGTCTTTGTGGTTAAATTGCAATTCAGTTCCCGGCAATTTGATTCGCGAACGCCTGTTGAAATTCAGACACTTTGGCCTTTTTCTCGCCGGGGGATTTTTCCAGATAGGTGCCGCCGATATAAAAACAGGCGAATCCTCCGGAGGCGCAGCCCCATGAACAGGCTTCAATAATATCCATGCTGCCCGCTTTGCCGTCATAGAACTGCTTCGCCGTGGATGCCAGCACCCCGCCGGCAAAATTATCGCCGCAGCCGGTGGTGTCGCCGCGGAGTTCAGGATTCTTTTTTATGCGTTCGCTGACCAGCTTGCAAACCGGCAGCGCAGTCAGTTCCTGTTTCTTGAAGAATGAACCGTCAGACCAGACATAAAAGTTTTCCGCGCCATGCGTGATGATAAATGAGCGCAGGCCGTTTTCAATGAAAAATTTTACCGCATCGTCAATATTCTTTTTCCCGCTTAGTTTCATCGCTTCTTCCCAATCGACAACGAGCAGGTCTATCAGGCGGTAAGACTCATCGCTTTCGCCCAGCGGCCATTTTCCGCCGGCATTTTTCTTTTCATTTCTGAAGTCGAAAACCGTGGTGACAATATTGACGCAGCCTTTTTCTCTGCCTTTTTTCAACAATGCGGTCAAGTGGTCATGAATCAGCGGCACCAGCGCCGTGCCACCGAAAAAGACGATATCCGCGTCAAAAAAACTCTCCCCCAGCATTTCAGGGGTATATTTCCAGGCGGACCCGATATTATTAACAAAAGAGCGTTCGCCTTTGCCGTCGTGATAGTCGGGATCGGAAAAGACATCGGTAAACGGGGAAAATCCGGGAACCTTGATATAATTGTCCATATTGACGGGGGTCTGTTTCAGGATGGAGATAATTTTTTCAGCAGTATCGTCCTGGCCGAGCGCGCCGTAAAAATCGAATTCAACATTTTGATCGTAAAGCAACTGCGAAGCGTTGATAAGGGCGACTATCGCCGGGCCGCCGATGTTGAATGCATCCGGTTTGACGCCGCCCGTAATTTCATTTTTTATCTGCTCAAACGGCTTGCCGGCAAATTCTTCCAGGCCGTCAGTAAAAACCAGATGTCCCGGATTCAAGCCGCCGTCGCCATCGGACCGCGACATATATTTTTTAAATGCATCACTGTTAAAATCAACCTTGGCATAAACAAAATCGGCCAAAGAACAGCCGACGCATGATACTTTCATTTTTTTCATATTTTTACATCCTGATTTCAATATATTCAAATAACGTCCTTAACAAATAGCTCAATATCATCATTTTGCCAATGCCAACAATGCGACGCATATAAATTTTAACAAAAATCCGGCAATGCGTCAGCAGGCAGGTTGGCTTTGCCGAGATTTAAGCAGTAGACGGCATAAACCCACGCGTTTCGGAAACTCTGTTTTGATTCGTTTCTGCTGCAAAAATAATTTGTCTTAAAAAAGCGTTATTTAAACTCATTGCCGGAGTTTCTGTTGACAAATTTACTATATATAAAAGGACAGTAGTCAGAATTCAGAATAAATCCTGAAAGCGAAGGCAAAACTTATAATTTTTAAAATGGGGGATTTTCTATCCACTAATTACACTAATGGTCACGAATTCGTTTTTTTCGTGTCCATTCGAGTAATTCGTGGAAGAGAAGGATTGTGCTGAACATATCTCTAAAAGCACTGGAATGCGACTTTGTTATGGTACCGTCCGTCTTGGGCGATGGAGCCAATGAGTCCTATAGGTCCAATGGGTCTTATGTGGCCTATGGGCCGGGAAAGCAGAGTATTGCCGGGGCTGTCCATGGTCTGATTGCCGGAGAAACAAAGCATGAGAATTATGAGAAGAATGGGATTGGGCAGGGGTGTCCAAAATATGCTCAGAGGCTGTCCAGAATGCCCGAGTTGTCCGACTGGTCTGACTGGTCCGACCTGTCCGACTAGTCCGTGTCTCGGACGACGGTGTCTCCCGCAAATGCGGGATACGGCGGGGTGTCCAAAATCGGCCGGTTGCCCGGCCTTTTATGCCGGCCGCGCCAAAGGCGGGCAAGCCGCATGGGCAAAAAACATGGGGCCGATGGGGCCGATAGGTCTTATGTGGCCTATGGGTTGCGGCTGGAGTCCGGGAAAACAAAGAATGGAAATTATGAGAAGTATGGGTGTCCAAAATGAGGTGCAAGGGTGTCCAAAATGAGGTGCAAGGGTGTCCAAAATGAGGTGCAAGGGTGTCCAAAATGAGGTGCAAGAGTGTCCAAAATGATTTACAAACCCATAGGCCCTATAAGCCCCATAAGACCCATAGGCCCCATAAACTGCGGGAAGGGTATGTGTCCAAAATATCGGATTGGAAGAGGAGTGTAAAATGCGATCAGTTAACTAAAATCTTAACCGGTGGTTGAGAAGTTGTTTGAAAATCTTGTGAACCATTGAAAACCGTTGTGCTGGACGGGTCTCCAAAATCTCGGAGATGTTGAAAAACAATGGGAAGACTGGGGATGTCGCCGGGAAATCCGATGAAGTTTCTGCTCAAGCGCTATCCAAAGGCTCGGAGTCGGGCGGTTGCCCGGCTTATACTGCTGGGCCGCATGGGCGAGCCTATGCTCAAAGACTATTCAGAGTCTCGGAAATCTTGAAAGACAATGGGAAGACTGGGAAGTCTGGGAGGTCTGAGGGTGTCGCCGGGAAACCCGATGACACTTCTGTTCAAAGACTCTCCAGAGTCTCGGAGTCGGGCGGTTGTCCGGCTTATACTGCTGGGCCGCATGGGCGAAACAGCCTATGCTCAAAGACTATTCAGAGTCTCGGAAATCTCTAAAGACGATGGGGCCCATGGGACCTATGAGTCCTATGGGGCCTATGGGCAGAAAACTGAGAAAACTGACAATACGTTTGCTCAAGAGCTATCTAAAGGCTCGGAGTCGGAAAACACCGTGTTTTCCCATACTTCCCATACTTCCCATACTTCCCATACTTCTCAGTCTTCTCTGTGCCTCTGTGGTTATAAAGTCCGGCGCAGCCGGTTAAGTCGTTAAGCTGTAATACTATAACAATATGCTAACAAATGCGCTCTATAAGTTTATTTCATTTCTAATTACGTCCTAACACAATCCTAACAAACGGAGAGTAGCTTTATGTTGAAGTCAACCTTTAAATTAATAAGGAAAGAGCAAATGAATTGGTTTAAAAAAACAGCAGGGCTTTCAATTGTCGCAGGCTTAACTGCGGTGTCGGGATTTTGCACGGAAACCATTAACGGCGCCGGCGCATCTTTTCCGGAACCGGTTTATCGGGTCTGGACTTACAACTTCCAGAAAGCGACCGGGACCAGAATAAACTATCAGTCAGTCGGTTCGGGCGCGGGCATCAATCAGATTAAATCCAAAACGGTAGATTTCGGAGCCACCGACAATCCGCTGAAACTGGAAGAACTGGAAAAAAACGGGCTGATGCAGTTTCCGATGCTGATGGGCGGCGTTGTCATCGTCGTCAATGTGCCGGGCGTGGAAATCAACCAGCTTAAGCTTGACGGCGAAACCGTAGGCAATATATTCCTCGGCAATATCAAGAACTGGAATGACCAGGCTATCGCCAAACTCAATCCGGAACTGAAGCTTCCGGACCTTCCGGTAACCGTTGTTCACCGTTCCGACAGTTCCGGCACCACCTGGATATTTACCGACTATCTCGCGAAAGTTTCAGCCGGTTGGAAAAAGGATGTCGGCTGCGACAAATCCGTCAAATGGCCGGTCGGCATCGGCGGTCAGAAGAACCCGGGCGTCTGCAACAACGTGGAGAAAGTCAAGGGTTCCATCGGCTACGTCGAATATACTTATGCGCTTGAATCAAAACTGCCGACCGTTATGCTGAAAAACTGTGACGGCAATTTCGTTAAACCTGAAATCAGCACTTTCCAGGCGGCCGGAGCCAATGCCGACTGGCAGAATGCGCCGGCTTTCTATATGGAACTGAACGACCAGCCGGGAAAAGATTCATGGCCGATCACCGGCGCCACCTTTATTCTGATTTATAAAAATCAGGAGAACAAAGCCAAAGCTGAAGCCATGCTCAAATATTTCAAATGGTGTTTCACTGAAGGCGCTCAGAGCGCAACCAACCTGAAATACGTTCCGATTCCGGAAACCGTTTTCAATCTGGTCAAGTCCGCCTGGGATAAATCAGTTGTTGCCGACGGCAAACCGGTTAACTATAAATCGGAAGAATAATTAAGAAAATTTGATGGAAAATTCGAAAAAACAACTGATCTCGCCGGATGCGGCGGATCAGCTTTTCAAAATCACCACCGCGGTCTGCGCCTTGCTGGCGGCGGTGGTGATGCTCGGTTTTTTTATCCAGTTGTTCTGGAGCTCGATTCCTGCAATCAAAACGTTTGGACTCGACTTCCTGACTTCCAGCGAATGGGACCCGGTAAAAAATCTCTACGGAGCAATGCCCGCCATCGCCGGGACGCTGGTGACAACGGCAATCGCGGTAGTTATTGCCGTTCCTTTAAGTTTTATCGTGGCGATGTTTCTGGTTGAAACCGCGCCACCGGCCTTGAGCCACACGCTGAGCCATGCGATTGATCTGCTGGCGGCGATCCCCAGCATCATCTACGGCATGTGGGGCCTGTTTATTTTTGTCCCGTTCATGCAGAATCAAGTACAGCCGTTTCTGGCAAACACCCTTCATCTCAAAGTAATTCCGCTTTTCGCCGGGGAATACAACGGCTTCGGTTTTCTGACTTCAGGCATAATCCTGGCGGTGATGATTCTGCCGTTTATTTGCGCGGTGATGCGCGACGTATTCCGGATGGTGCCGCCGGTACTCAAGGAATCGGCGTTCGGCGCCGGCGCGACTTCCTGGGAAGTCACGCTCGATATTACCATGCGCTACGGAGCCCGCGGCTTGCTCGGCGCAATCTTTCTCGGACTTGGCCGGGCGGTGGGAGAAACGATGGCGGTGCTGTTCGTCATCGGCAATGTTCAGAAAATGCCGACCTCGCTTTATCAGGCGGGTACTACTATCTCCGCCACGCTGGCCAATAATTTTGCGGAAGCCCAGGGCGTTTTCCGAAGCGCGCTGTTTGAACTTGGCTTGATTCTGCTGGTAATCTCTTTCCTCATTCAGGTGCTTGCTCAGTTCTGGCTCAACAGAGTAAGCAGACAAATGGGAGAAAAATAATGAAAAAGCGCGGGCTTTTTTTCAGAAAAACAACCAATCTGGCAGTTACGGCCGCTTCAATTTTGACAGTGGGCTTCGCTTTGCTGTTTATGGGCTGGATTTTATATACGGTTTTTGATAACGGGTTCCGCAGTTTTTCCTGGGCTTTCTTCACCGAACCGACCAAACCCTACGGCATTCCGGACGGCGGAGTGGCTAATGCCGTTCTCGGAACAATCTTTATTACGCTGGGCGCGGTAGTTATCGGAGTTCCGCCCGGACTGCTCGGCGGAATTTACCTGGCGGAATTTGCCAAAGGCAATAAACTCGGCAATGTCATCAGGTTTTCCGCAAATGTGATGATGGGAATTCCTTCAATCATCGTCGGACTGTTCGTTTACGCACTGATGGTTTATACCACAAAAACTTTTTCCGGGCTGGCAGGGTCCGTCGCATTGTCCATTATCATGTTTCCGGTAGTTCTGCGCACCACTGAAGACATGTTGTTAATGGTTCCGGACGCCCTGCGCGAATCCGCGCTGGCGCTGGGCGCGCCGCGCTGGAAAGCTACGATGAACATTATCTGCCGTGCCGCCAAAACCGGCTTGACGACGGGCGTGCTGCTGGCGGTTGCCAGAGTAAGCGGGGAGACCGCGCCGCTGCTTTTCACCGCGCTTTGCAGCGATAGCTGGCCGTTCGGATATTTTACTCAGCCGACCTCCAATCTTACCATCACGATTACTGAATATGCCACAAATTCGCCGTTCCCTGAAATGCACACCCGTGCCTGGGGCGCGGCGCTGATCATTACGGCGGCGATATTGATTTTAAACATTTCATGCAGATTTTTATTCAAGGACAGCAGACATGGAAAATAACAACAACATCAACCACACGGCAGCAGCGGGAAAAACCAAAATATCGGTCCGCAATCTGAATTTTTATTACGGAATGCATCAGGCGCTTTTCGATAATAATATTGACATCCTGGAAAAACAGGTCACCGCAATCATCGGGCCGTCCGGCTGCGGCAAATCCACCCTGCTCCGGACTTTCAACCGTATTTATCAACTGTACCGGGAACAGCGTTCCGAGGGAGAGATTATTCTGGACGGGGAAAACATTCTGGACAATTCAGTGGACATTCTGGAACTGCGCCGCAAAGTCGGCATGATTTTTCAGAAACCCACCCCGTTCCCAATGTCTGTTTTCGACAATGTCGCCTATCCGTTAAAGCTGCATTTTTCGCTGTCCAAAAGTGAAATTATCGATCGCGTGGAAAAGGCGCTTCGCGGAGCGTCCCTGTGGGAGGAAGTTAAAGACAAGCTGAAGAAAAGCGGGATGGCCCTGTCCGGCGGACAGCAGCAACGGCTTTGCATCGCCCGCGCGATTGCCGGCGAACCCGAAGTGCTGCTGATGGACGAGCCGACTTCCGCTATCGATCCGGTCGGCACCCTTAAAGTCGAAGATCTGATTGAAGAGCTCAAGCAGGAGTTCACCATTGTCATTGTAACCCATAATATGCAGCAGGCGGCCAGAATCTCCGATTACACCGCTTTTTATTTTCAAGGGAAAATAATCGAATTTGATATTACTGAAAAAATCTTTACCAGTCCTGCAAATAAACAAACTGAAGATTATATTACCGGAAGATTCGGTTAATTTAACATTAACAAAAAAACAGGAGCACAAAATGAATATTCACTTGAATAACGCCATCGCCAGTCTTAAAAAAGACATTCTGATCCTATGTTCAATGGTGGAAAATGCGGTCAGAAGCGCCGTTGACGCCGCAGTTGAAAATGATGCGGAAAAGGCGCTTAAAGTCATAGACTATGATGAAACCATTGACAAAAAAGAAATCGCCATCGAAGAGGAATGTCTCAAAATTCTGGCGCTTCACCAGCCGGTAGCCAGCGATCTGCGCTATGTCGTCGCCTGCCTGAAAGTCAACAATGACCTGGAGCGCATCGGCGATCTCGGGGCCAACATCGCCAAACGCGCCAAAGCCATTGCCGAAGGCAAAAAATGCAAATGGGAACTGGACTTCAAACCGATGATGGATGTAACCAGAAGCATGCTCAAAGGCGCGCTCGATTCGTTGATTTATATGAATGAAGTCCTGGCGCTCGAAGTTATCGAAAAAGATGATATCGTGGATGATTATAACAGCCAGATGTTCAAAGACATAAAGGCTTTAATCAAAAAGCACCCGGAAAATGTTGATTATTATCTCAATATGCTCAGCGTGTCGCGCTATCTGGAGCGTATTGCGGATTTGACGACCAACATCTGCGAAGACATCATCTATATGAACCGCGGCGACATCGTCCGCCACGGCGGTCTTCCCAGCATCAGAAAAATTGTCCAGAACTGACCGTAAACGACCTACCAGCCCATGTTTTTAAGCCAGGTAAGACAAAGCTCCGGCCAGACTGCAATATTCGGCTGTTCTGGAGCCAGCCCGAGCCCGTGACGGCCTTGCGGAAAAACATGCAGTTCGAAAGGTATTTCATGTTCCCGAAGCGCCATGCTGAGCATCAGGCTGTTTTCCACTGGAACACAGCCGTCATCGGCGGTATGCCAGAGAAAGGCGGGAGGCGTATTTTTGCTGACCAGTTTCTCCAGGGAATATTTTTCCTTATGTCCGGGAGCGGCTTCCGGGCCGAGCAGGTTTATGAATGAACCCTGATTGCCTTTCGGGCCGCTGCTGATTACCGGGTAACACAATATTAATGCATCCGGACGGCTGGAAAAGCTGTCGGCCTTGTCTCCGTTATCGGCTTTCACTTTATCGAAAAAAATGCCGCTGGAGGCGGCAAGATGCCCGCCGGCGGAGAACCCGCAGATCGCGATTTTATCCGGTTTAACTTTCCATTCCGCGGCGCGGAAACGGATGATTTTTATCGCTCTCAGAGCGTCTTCCTGCGGGGCCGGGAAACGATAGGGCGCCACCCGGTAATGCACGACAAATGCGTGGAGCCCCAACTCGTTGAATTTTTCAGCGATAGTCACTCCTTCATGCGACGCCCGCCCGCTATAACCGCCTCCGGGACAAATCACAACCGCACCAAGCGACTGTGCGGTTTTCAACAAATGTACTTCCATATATGGTTGAAAATCATCCTGTTCTTTACCTGTTCCGGCACTCTTGCGGTCATGCCATAACATGATATTCTCTTTATTGCTCATAATATTCCTTACTCTTTAAAAATAATTAATTGAATCTGTTATGATTAAACCAAAAACAGGTTCTTTCAAGTAAAAATACAAAAATATTGCATGGAAATCCGGGTTGCAGACAGAGACTGACTCGAAGGGCATTTTGCTGAAGCTAAAATATACTGATTGTTTTTTACGGCTTTTGTTGTATAGTGCTTAAATTCTATTATTTATAAATTAAGGTATTGAAATATGGCTATCCCTCTTGTTAATCTGCAACGTAACTATCAAAAATATCAGGACGATTATAACCGCTTATTAGTAGCAACTGCTTCATCCTGCCAGTTCGTTATGGGAAAAGCACTAAGTGAATTTGAAGATAATTTTGCCAAATATCTTGGAGTAAAACATGTTATTGGCGTAGGCTCCGGAACAGACGCTCTTACTTTGCTGCTTAAAGCTCACGGCGTTAAAGGCAAGACGGTGCTGACTCAGAATAATACCTTTATCGCCACCGCGTTAGCCATTGCCAATGCTGGAGGCAGGATTGCGTTATGTGATATTGACGAAAAAACTTATCAGATCGATATTGACAAATACGATAGGCCGGCGCCGGAAGTGGTGTTGCCGGTTCACCTTTACGGCTATCCGTACGACATTTCCGCGATTAAGCGTAAATTCGGCGCGAAAACTATTATCGTGGAAGATGCCTGCCAGGCGCACGGAAGTGTCTGCCATGGAGCAAAATGCGGCAGTATGGGTCTAGGGTCAGGATTCAGTTTTTACCCCGGCAAAAATTTAGGCGCGTTTGGCGACGGCGGAGCCGTGGCGACTAATGATGAAGGTCTCGCCGAGGAAATCCGGGCGTTGCGGAACTGGGGCGGGAAAGTAAAATATGTACACGACCGCGAGGGCGGCAATTCCAGGCTTGATACAATCCAGGCGGCAATTCTTGATTTCAAGCTTAAGCATCTTGACGAATGGAATCAGGCGCGCAATCAGCTTGCCGGGCAATATCGTCGGCTGCTTAGTGACTGCAAAGCCATTGTATTGCCGCCGGAGGCTACGGCGGGAAGCTTCCAGAATTATCACCTTTTTGTCATCAGGCTTAAAGACCTGAATCGTGACGAATTGCTGTTGAAACTGAATGAGTCCGGAATATTCGCCGGTATTCATTATCCGGTTCCCGTGCATAAGCAGAAAGTATACGCGAATATGGATTTTGCCGCAAAGTCATTCCCGGTTTCATCGAAAGTAGCAAATCAAATTATTTCTCTGCCGATGTTCCCGGAAATGACCGAAAACGAAGTGTCTACCGTATGCAGCACGCTGCTTGAACTGTTGAAGTAAACAGGGAAAACTACCATGCGGGCTTTATGTATAATGCCGGTTTATAACCAGCGGGAGCAGCTTCCGGAACTTCTGGAGCGATGCAAGAAAACGATGCCCGCGGATGTCTTTATCATTGTTGACAACGGCAGCACCGATGGTTCCGCCGAAATTATTGACCGGTCAGGTTTTGAATGTATCCGTCTGGATAAAAATTACGGTATCGGATACGCTTTAAAAATTGGAGTGGAAGAGGCCCTTAAACGGGATTGTGAAATCGTCGTCAATATCGCCGGCAACGGCAAAATGATACCGGAGCAGATGCCCCGGGTCATCAACCCGATTAAAGATGGCGCGGCTGACTATGTTACCGGGTCACGCTTCCTCGCAGGCGGTGATTCTCCCAATCTGCCGCTGTTCAGAAGAGTATCCATCCCGTTGGTGGTAAATGCCATAATCTGGCTGCTTTTTTTTAAGAAACTGACTGACGCGACTTGCGGTTATCGCGCATTTAAAACGGCGATTGTGAATAATCCGGCTGTAAAATGGCGGGAAGACTGGCTTTGGCATTATCAGTTTGAATATTATCTGTATGCCAAAGCGCTGAAGCTCAAATACCGGTGTATCGAAGTGCCCATCAGCATGATCTATCCTGCCGCAAAAAAGAATTATTCTAAAATAAAACCATTTGTCGGCTGGTGGGAAATGCTGGAACCATGGATAAAAGTCGGGGTCGGGTTGAAATAGTTAAATGCAGCAATTACCGGAGGAAGTTTTAATGGATTCAGAAATAACCAGATATCAGTGCCGGATTATTAATATAACACACGGCAGTAATTTTAAAGTCGTTGAACCGGTGAACCTTTATTCATGTATTTTTGGCGATGATTGCTTTGTCGGTCCTTTTGTTGAAATTCAAGGCAATGTCAACATCGGCAGCAGAACCAGGGTGCAGTCACATTCTTTCATTTGCAACAAGGTTTCAATCGGGGAAGATTGTTTTATTGCTCATGGCGTAATGTTCGTTAATGACTTATTTAAAGCGGGAACGCCTTCCAGAGAAGACAAAGACTGGCTTCCGACTGTTATCGGCAACAAAGTAAGTATTGGTTCAAATTCCACAATCCTCCCGGTAAAAATTTGTGATAATGTAGTGATTGGCGCGGGTAGCGTTGTGGTAAAAGACATTACTGTTTCAGGAGTTTATGCGGGAAATCCGGCACGGCTGTTAAGAAAATTATAATTTAACCATGGAGTCAAAATGTTGAAAGTAGGCATGATCGGCTTGGGACATTGGGGACCTAATTTATTTAGAAATTTTTACGAGCATCCGGATGTTTCGCTGGAAATAATTTGTGACAAATCGCCGGAGAAGCAACGCAAACTGAACAGGTATAAAGTCCCGTTTACCACTGATTATACTGAAGTGGTTGCTCCGGACAACGGGTTGGATGCGGTGATTGTCGCCACCCCGCTGGGCTCTCATTACGAAATTGCCCTGGCGGCGTTAAAGGCAGGCAAACATCTCTTCATTGAAAAACCGATAGCCCCTTCCGCGCAACAAGTCCGGGAACTGATGACGATAGCCGACCAAAAAGGTTTGTGCTTTATGGTAGGCCATGTGTTCCTTTACAATTCCGGCATTCGTTACGTCAAAGAGCAGATAGAACGAGGCGAACTGGGAAAAATACTTTTTATTCATGGACAGCGCACTAATTTAGGCCCGGTCAGGAATGACGCCAATGCGCTTTGGGACTTGGCCGCGCATGATATATCAATCTTTAATTACTGGCTCAGTGACCGCCCGCTGGAGGCTACCGCCATTGGCAGTTGCCTGCTGAATTCCGAAGTGGAAGACGTTGTCTCCGCGACCTTCAGCTATAAGGGTGGAGTAAAATGCAACATTCTGGCATCCTGGCTCCATCCGTGCAAAGTTCGTCAGATTACGGTGGTCGGAGATAAAAAAATGCTGGTCTGGGACGACATGGCTCCCGGAGAACCGATCAGGATATTTGACAAATCAATCACTCGCGCGGAATACCAGGAACAGGTTGAGGGAACGATTACAGAGTTCCAGTTCAGCATCCAGGACGGGCAGGTATTAATCCCGAGAATCGGGCTGAGCGAACCCTTAAGAAGTGAATGCAATCACTTTGTGGATTGTGTCATTAATAAAAAAAGGCCTCTGACTGACGGCATGAATGGCTATGAGGTGGTGGCGGCCCTTGAAGCGGCTACTGAGTCTCTTAAAAATAATTCCATAGCGATACCGGTTAAATATTGAAATCTGTCAATAGGCCGATTCGATTTACTGCCGTCCCAAGCGGTTGTAAGGTATTTTGCTGAAATGGCTGTTCAACCATGCTTGCATCTCCTATGCGCTAAAGTATATTGATAATATTCTTTGAAACAGCGCGGGATCCATACAATAACAATAATTGAATGAACATTAAATTATCAGGAAACTCTCTTTTTTGGGTTCTGGCATTTCTGGCGTTTATCGCCGGAATATGGTTGCGAACGGATGGAATATTGTCAAAAGCCCTGGAGTATGATGAAATATGGACTTTGGAATCCTATGCCGGAACAACGAATAAAGTAATTTTTACTGACTTGGCGCTGCCCAATAATCATCCCCTTAATTCTTTATTAATAAAATATTCCCTCATGATTACAGGATCTGAAAACCTTGCCGCCGGAATACGCCTTAATTCTTTTGTTGCTGGAATTTTAACCATGCTGCTGGCAGGGGCAGGTGCATATTTGATAACCGGTAAAAGCGGAGCAGTTTTTTTTGCAATTTTATTTACGGCGTTCAGCGGCGGCTTAATTCACTATTCCCAGACTGGCCGCGGATATTCACTGCAAACTTTTCTGGTGGTCGCTTTCACGGTTGGATTGATTTTTTATCAAAAAAATCAAAACCATTGGAAGACAATCTCCAAAAGTATGGCGGCATTGCTGCTGGCGTTTATTGCAATACTTGCCATTTTAACTGTGTCAACATCGGTATTATTTTTGTTTCCGGTCTGTTGTCTCTATTTGTTGAACAGCGTTAATATTGTAAATGAAAAAAAAAGCGTGATGAATATTCTTAAAGAGCTATGGTCAGACAAATATATTCTAAGTTGCTTTTTATTGACAGGATTTTTCGCCCTTTATTGGTATTTAAATAACTTTTCTCAGTTCAGGCAAGGACAAGGGTTCGGCAGTTCCATTAAAAGCGTATATTCATTTTTTAGTTTTGCGGCACAAACGCTTACTGCGCTAAGCGACTGGAAACTGCTTTTACTGATTATGCTCGGGCTTTTAATTAAGCCTTTGCGAGTTTGGATTATAATGTTTTTGTCGATTACTGGATTTGTTCTGACTTCGGCATTGATTTTCAGAGCCGGACCGGCAAGAGCATATTTACCTTTAATTCCATTGCTCTGCATAACTGCCGCATGTGCGGTAACTGGCCTCGGCGAGTTTATTATGAACAAGGCCAGTAAGAAGCTCGGAGCCGTATTTTTTGTAATGGCCGGCTTAATTCCAGTCCTCGGTTTTTCCGCTAATCTTGATTCCTGGGAGCCGCCGGATTGGAAAATAGTGTTTACTAAAATCAAGGATTTGCCGGGTAATTATTATTTGGTTTATCCGCTGAATGAGTCTTATCCGCTATGGTTCAACAACAAACCCGGTATCATTAAAGATATTTATACCAGAGCAATGAATATCTCAGAAAATAGTTTTTTCGTCAGTGTCAGCAATAATGGAGGAATTCAGGGAAAAAGAGCAGACGAATCTCAATTATGGATTAAGCCTCCAGCAACTGCACAAGAAATTAACTTTGGTTACAAGGATCTGCAAGGTTTGGTATACCGCCTGAAAAAACCTGTACAGGATATAAAGTCGGAGAAAAAAGTAATTGTCGCATATATTCCTATACAAGAGCAACAGTCGGCTAATATTATAAGAGAATTTTTATGGAGAGAGCCACAAAATGAATGGTTGCTGCTTAATGAGTGGCTGAACTGTCCTTTTAATCAAAATGGAAAGCCGTTTATAGCATATGTCATGATCTCTGAAAAAAATCAATATACGCCATCGGATTTAAATACCATTGAAGCAAAAAATCGCGGCAAAGTACAGTTTTTTTATCTGGATAACTTCAATCGCTAAGGAGCCATTCAAAAATTGTGTTAGCGATATGCCTTTTTTTGTTTTTCCGGTTTGCAGGATTGACTGACTGGATTTATTTTAACCTGATAGATGCATTTACTAATATGTTAGATTTTTAAAATTTAATGAATAATAGAAAAGGTGAACTATGAAAGAGAAGCTGGATCACAGGAATCTGCCGGACAAAAATGGTTATTTCGGGGAATACGGCGGACAGTTGATTCCGGAGTATCTGATCAAGATAATGAACGAGATCAATGATGCGTATCTGGAAATCAAGGACAGCAAAAAATTTCAGGATGAACTGAATTATCTTTATAAATACTATGTCGGCCGCCCCAGCCCGGTATATCACGCCAGGCGGCTGAGCGAGTTTGCCGGCGGCGCCCAGATATATCTGAAACGCGAAGATTTGAACCATACCGGCGCGCATAAAATTAACCATTGCCTGGGCGAAGCGCTGCTGGCTAAATTCATGAAGAAGAAAAAAGTAATCGCCGAAACCGGCGCCGGACAGCACGGCGTTGCTCTGGCGACAGCCTGCGCCCTGCTCGGTCTGGAATGTGAAATTCACATGGGCGAAGTTGATATCAAAAAAGAGCACCCCAATGTCGTAAAGATGAAGATTCTCGGGGCCAGGGTGGTGCCGGTCAGCCGCGGCACCGCCACACTGAAAGACGCAGTTGACAGCGCATTCGAAGAACTGCTCAAGGACCCGCAGAATTTCTTCTATGCCATCGGCTCCGTTGTCGGGCCGCATCCGTTTCCGATGATGGTCCGCGATTTCCAGAGCATCGTCGGGCGGGAAGCCAGAGCGCAATTCCTGGAAATGACCGGCAAGCTGCCGGATTACGCGATTGCCTGCGTCGGCGGCGGCAGCAACGCCATGGGGCTTTTCACCGCGTTTCTGCATGATCTGGACGTAAAGCTTATCGGCGTCGAACCGGCCGGGCTGGGGCTTGATACCGACGATCATGCCGCAACCCTGACCAAAGGCACCAAGGGCAGCATCCACGGCTTTAAATGTTATGTGCTGCAAGACGAAAAAGGCAATCCGCTTCCGGTTTATTCAATCGCTTCCGGGCTGGATTATCCCGGCGTCGGGCCCCAGCATTGTCTGCTGAAGGATATTAAGCGCGCCCAGTATGTGTCCTGCACCGACGACGAATGTCTGGATATGTTTATGCGGCTGTCGCGCCTGGAAGGAATTATTCCGGCGCTGGAAAGTTCCCATGCCGTGGCGTATGCCGCCAAACTCGCCGGCACCCTCGGCAAGGATGTCAATATCCTGGTGAATCTGAGCGGCAGAGGCGACAAAGACGCCGATTTCGTTGCCAAAAAGCTCAAGATACATTGAGCATAATTGATTAACGCGGTGGCGAAATGCCGTTTGCCGCGTTATTTTATTAAAGCTGAAATGCGGCATTTAAACAAGGGGTTGTTGTATGAACAGAAAAGATTATATCAGCGACGGGCTTATTCATATCAGAGACCGTCTGAAAACCTATGAAAAAGGCAATGAGCATGATACTTCTACCCTCCCGCAAATCTCCGATGAACAGATCGCCCGGACGGAAAGAGGCGAACCGGAAAAGTCCACTGAACCTGATCGAAAATTTATCCGCGCTCTGAGAAGGCGGCACGACGAATACCTGAAGTCCAGAAAAGACCTGCATAACAAGATTATTGAAGCGATGGCGGTGCTGCCGGAAGAGCAGAAAAAATTTAAATTCTATGAGGAGGAAACCGCCGGACTGCATGAACTCTGCCGGAAGATGTCCGAAGAAATTAATGAACTCGCGGAAAAAGACGAACAGAGTGAAAACGATTCCGCCGTTCTCGCCGAGGCCTGCCGGAAAATTGAAAATGCGCGGCTGGAGTTTATCCGCCAGACCGCACGGTACAAGAAAATAATGCCGCATGAAGGACATTCCGGCGGCGGCTCAAAAAGTTCGTTATTGCCGGACATCAATTCCATGACCTTTTTACAGTTATTCCGACTGGGATTCGCTTTCGGCCTGCCGGTGGCAATCGCGCTTTTTCTGACGGCACTGATTATAAGCGTCGTTATTTATTTCTCGATGGGCGCGGGCGGGTCCTGATCATGGCCTTGCACACCCATACTTCTAAAAGCTACAGCCGGAAAAACCTGCTCCGCTATATTCATACCCAGAGCTATTCCCGAATCTCCGGCTTCAAAGGGGTAAAAGCCCATGAAGGCACTGTCCGCAAACGCGTTTTGACCGTAATAACCGCCATTGCCCTGATGGCTGTGGGACTGATATTTGTTTTCTCCTGATTTTTTATTCGCTTAAAAAAGAAAATTGGCAGACAATTTAGGGGAGTACCAGAAAATGACCGATTCCAATAATCTATTGCTGGAACTGTCCGCCGTTTCCCGTTCCTATCCTGAACCGGCAGGCCGGATCCCGGTATTGACCGGCATTGACCTGTCGGTCAAACCTAGAGAATGGGTCGCGGTAACCGGACCTTCAGGTTCGGGCAAAACCACGCTGTTGAACCTGATTGCCCTGCTTGACACGCCGGACAGCGGCAGTATCAAACTCGACGGACGCGAAGTTGCCGGGCTGCCGGAAAACCAGGCGGCGGAATTGCGCTCGCGCCGGCTTGGAATGGTTTTTCAACTCCACCATCTGCTGCCGCAATGTTCAGCGCTGGAAAATGTTCTGCTGCCGACCATCCCTGCCGGAATTGACGGTGAAACCGCGATGGAACGGGCCAAATCATTATTGTGCCGGATCGGGCTGGAATCGCGGATGAACCACTTCCCCGGCCAGTTATCCGGCGGAGAATGTCAGCGGGTGGCGGTGGCGCGTGCGCTGATTAACTCGCCAGGCCTGTTGCTGGCGGACGAGCCCACCGGCGCACTGGATCTTCATGCGACTGACGCATTGCTCGAACTGCTGGCCGGGTTTCACCGCGACGGCATGACCATCCTGATGGTAACGCATTCTGAACGTGCCGCCGCCGCTGCACAGCGGCGTTATGTGCTCAGCAACGGAACGCTTGCTGAATCTTAAATTTCAAGGAAGAGTAAGAAACTTTCAGGAATTTGAAAAGTCTTTCAAAGGAAAAATATAGAGTTTCAAAAAATGAGGCAAGAACAAAAGATAAAAGTTTTAATCTTTAAAAAGTTTTCTTTGTGCCTCTGTGTCTCTGTGGTTAAAAACATGCTTCAAAGGAACAGGTTGGAATGAACTGTCTGAAACTGGCGTTGCGTAATCTGCGTTATTATCTGCCGCACAATCTGACGGCTGTTGCCGGGATTGCGGCGGCGACCGCGGTTATCGGCGGAGCCTTGATTATCGGCGATTCGGTTCAGGCAAGTTTGTTCAAGCTGCTCAGCGACCGGCTGGGTAAAGTTGAATATGCGGTCATCCAGAATGAGAATTTCTTCCGATCCGACCTGGCGGACGAGCTTACCGCGAAAACAAAAACCGGCTGCGCGGCAGTGCTTCAAGTCGAGGCTTTTCTGGCGTCGGAACATGGCGCGGTCAAAGCTAACCTGTATGGCGTCAGCCGTGATTTCTTCCGGCTGTCGCCCGCCGGGACGGAATATTCCCTGCCGCCTGATACCGTCTGGCTCAACCGCACCGCCATGCAGGCCGCCGGCATTAAAACCGGCGAAACGGCGCTGCTGAGAGTTTTGAAGCCGGACCGGCTGCCCGCGGATATCCCAATGACTTCGCTTGACCGGGCGACTACGGCCTTGCGGGTGCAATGCGGCGAAACCGTCCCGAATTCACACTTCGGCGATTTCAGCCTGGTCAATTCCCAGATGCTGCCGGTCAATATTTTTGTTGACCGCGAATGGCTGGCGGGCAAACTCGGCATCCCCGGCAAAGCCAACTGGCTGCTGGCCGCGCAAGGCTCCAATCCCGCCGCACTGACCGCCGCCCTGAAAAAAGGCATTACGGCAACTGACCTCGGCTGGAAATTCAGCAAACTGCCGGATAAAGAAGTTGCGCTGAAATGTGACCGGGTGTTCATTTCCCCGCAAGTCGTAAGCGCGATTGAAAAACTGCGCCTCGAAAGCCGGCTGATCCTGACCGGATTTGTCAATAAAATTGAATCTAGACACTTTTCCGCCCCCTATTCTTTCGTCTGCGGGATGCAGGACAAAAACCACCCGGAAGGGGACGAAAACTGCCCTAATCTCTGGGTCAGCGGCTGGCTGGCCGGCGACCTTTCGCTGCGCGTCGGCGACAAAGTCAAAATGTCCTACTACATCATCAGTCCGCTGCGGGCGTTGATCGAAAAGACCTCGGAATTCAAAGTTGCCGGGATTTATACGCTGCAAGACAACCCGTCGAACCGCGAACTGATGCCGGATTATCCCGGAATGACGGACAGCGAAAACTGCCGCGACTGGAACTCCGGCCTCCCGATTGATACCAGCCGCATCCGGCAGCGGGACGAAACTTACTGGGAACTGTACCGCGGCACCCCCAAGGCGTTTGTCGCCTACGAAACTGCCGTCAGGCTGTGGGGAACCCGTTTCGGCGACGCCACCGCCTGCCGTTTTACCGGAAAAATCACGCCGGAGGAAATATCGGCAAAACTGCTGGCGCAGTTGTCTACACAGGATTTGAACTTGCAATGGACGCCGGTTTTGCAGGAAGGCCTGCACGGCAGCCGCAATGCCGTTGACTTCGGGCAACTGTTTCTGGGATTGAGCTTCTTTGTCGTGGCGGCGGCGCTGCTGCTGACCGCCGTTCTGACCGGATTCAATCTTGAGCGCCGCGGCAATGATATAATGACTTTGACCGCGCTGGGTTGGGAACGCCGCCGGATTATAAAAATGCTGCTCGTCGAACACGGCGCGGTGGCGGTGGCCGGAGCCGCCTGCGGCATTTCGCCGGCCGTGCTTTATGCCAAAGGCCTGTTGTGGGGAATTGCCTCTGTATGGAGCGGCGCGGTCGGCAAAACCAGACTGGTTTTTGAACTCAATTCCTCGACACTGCTCCTGACTTTCGCCGTCAGTTGCGCGATCTCGCTGCTGGTGCTCCTGATTGTCCAATATAAGTTCTTTAAAAAGCGTCCGGCGGAAATCGTCAGCCTGCAATATGCCGCTCTTCAATGGAACCGGCAATGGCATCAAGACCTGTGGTTGCGCACCGCCGGAATATTGCTGTTTATCGCCGTGCTGCTCATGCTGCTGAATCCAGGACAGGGCGAGACCCGCGCCGGAATCTTTTTCGGCTGCGGCTCACTGCTGCTGACCGGAAGCTTGCTGCTGTGCATGGTTTTTGTCCGCCGCCTTCCGGCTTTGTTCAAAAGCCGGCGTCCCGGACTGATCCTGTGCGGACTGCGCAACTGTTCGCGCCGCCCCAGGCGTTCAATGGCGGCCATCGCCTTATTGAGCTGCGGTATCTTCCTGATAACCGCCGTTTCGGTCAACCGGCAGGGCGTCTTGCGGGATTCGTCGCGCCGCGACAGCGGCACCGGCGGTTTTGCGCTGTACATTGAAACCGCGCTGCCCGTGCTGGCGGATATTAATACCGCTGAAGGCCGCCGTCGTTATCATCTCGACCAGGGAGCCCTGCCTGAAAATACCGGATTCGTGCAATTATGCGCCGCTCCCGGCAGCGAAGCGAGCTGCCTGAACCTCAACCGGGTCAGCCGTCCGCGCATTCTGAGCGTTGTTCCGGAAGAACTCGCTTCAAGATTCTCGTTCGCCGGGGTCATGCCCGGCTGCGGCAAATACGCCTCGCCATGGGAACTGCTGAACCGCAATTACGGCGGCAGCGAGATCATACCGGCCATCGCCGATATGGCGGTAATTAACTGGAGCCTGGGCAAACAGCCTGGCGATACCATTGAATATGAAGGCGAAAACGGCAAACACTGGAAATTGCTGCTGGTCGGCGGGCTCGAAAATTCGCTCTTCCAAGGCAGCGTCCTGATTTCCAGACCGAACTTTTTGCGGATGTTTCCGGATATCTCCGGCTCAAAGGTCATCCTGGCCGATGCCGCACCGGCAGATTTGACGCCGCTTGTTTCCGGCCTGGCGAAAGGCCTGACGGTTACCGGGCCGCAGATTGAAAACTCCGCGCTGCGGCTGGCCCGCTACAATGTTGTGCAGAACACCTATCTGATGATTTTTCTGGCGCTCGGCGGACTCGGCCTGATTATCGGCTCGATCGGGCTGGGTGTGCTGCTGTTGCGCAATATGCTGGAAAGACTGCCGGAATTTGCCTGGATGCGGGCGGCCGGGTTCTCCCGCCGCAACCTCCTGACGATGCTGCTGGCCGAACATCTCTTCATCTTCATGTGCGGTTTATGCTGCGGCATAATCGGCGCGGCGGCGGCCATATTGCCGGTATTGAATTCCCCCGCCGGGTCTCCACCCTGGGCCGGACTGGCGATTTTCTTCGCCTGTCTGCTGCTGACCGCGGGCGCGGTAACCGTCCTGACCGCCGGTTGCGCTTCCCGCCTGAATATCATCGCCGCCCTGCGCAATGAGTGATACCGCGAGGCCGTTGAAATCACGGACGCAACGGACGTAACGGACGCAACGGACAATATGGACATTTAACGGGTTTCCCGTCTGCTTTTCAACAACCGCTGACGCTCCTTTCTCGACATTTTAGAGAGTCGTTGAGCAAAGGCCTTGTCGGAAGACTGGGAAGTATGGGAAGTATGGGAAGTATGGGAAAACACCGAGTTTTCCGACTCCGAGCCTTTGGAGAGCTCTTGTGCAGACACATTGTCATTTTTCTCAATTCTCTGCTCATAGGCCCCATAGGCCCCATCGTCTTTCAAGATTTCCGAGTGCTTGGATAGCTCTTGAGCAGAGGCTGTTTCGCCCAAGCGGCCAGCATAACCAGTCGGGCAACCGCCCGTTTCCGAGACTCTGGATAGTCTTTGAGCAGAGGTTCCAACGGTTTTTCCGGCAGCATTCCCATTATTCCCATACTTCCCATACTTCTCATTATTCCCATCGTCTTTCAAGATTTCCGAGTGCTTGGAGAGCCCTTGAGCAGAGGCTGTTTCGCCCAAGCGGCCAGCATAACCATCCGGGCAACCGCCCGTTTCCGAGACTCTGGATAGTCTTTGAGCAGAGGTTCCAACGGTTTTTCCGGCAGCATTCCCATTATTCCCATACTTCCCATACTTCTCATTATTCCCATCGCCTTTCGAGATTTCCGAGTGCTTGGATAGCTCTTGAGCATAGGCTCTGGGCTCCAATCTTCCGATTTCATCGTTCCCATTCTGACTACTGACTACTGACTTCTGACTTCTGGCTGTTTCCAACCAGTATTTGATGGCTTTCAGATTGGGCGGAAGCTGGCGCTCGGTGGTTTTGCACAAATTGCCGTCACGATAAATGACAGTAGTTACAGAGCATTTACCTAACGCCATTGCCAGCACCTGTCCCCGCAGACGGCTGTAACACTCTCTTCTGCCACTGTCCAGCGCGGCGGCGAATTCCGGGAACAGTTTCTTATAACTATAAAATGACGCCGGGGAAATCCCCAGCCGTTTGGCGATTTGGAAATCCGTGTCGCCGTTGCCGGCGTGGGTTTCTGCTTTTTCCGAAAAGTCCGCGGCGTACTTCAAGTTTGCCGGAATATTCGTGCTTATCTGGAATTTGACGGGTTCTTCTCCGTCATCAGCGAACTGTTTGTTCCGTTCCAGCCAGCGAATGACGGCTTTCAGATCGGGAGCCAGCCGGCGGACGGTTTTGGTTTCGCGCCCGTTGACGCCATGTTTGACGGTAGTGACAAAACAGTTGCCCATTGCCAAATCCATCAGGCAACTGGCCGCCTTGTCTTCAATCGCCAGTCGTCCCAGGTTAATAGCTTCGGCAAACTCCGGGAACTGCCGCTGATAAACGTAAAATGTGTCTTCAGAGATGCCCAGTTGCGCCGCGATCTCCCTGTTGTTCAGTCCTTTAGCCGCATATTCCCCGGCCAGTTCCGGAAAATTCTCATCATACTTCAATTTTGCCATTTTTTATTCTCCATTTTTAAGTTTTGTCTTAGTTTTCTGGTTCCTCTGAAATTCTTTTTTACCACAAAGGCACAGAGACACAAAGAAATCCTTTTTTAAATTATTTTTTAAATTTTGTCTTCAGTTTTCAGGATTTATTCTGAATTCTGACTCCTGAATTCTGACTTCTATCCCTCTACCTATAGTAAATTTGTCAACGCAGTACCTGAAATGGAGTTCAAATAACGCAAAAAATGCGGCTTTTAAAACATGGCCACAGGGAGCCTTAATTTTTAACGCAAAGGCGCAAAATCGCGAAGAAAACAAAGAAGGGAAAAGCCTAGCACAGCCAATTAAAAAACTCTCCTCTTCGCGCCTTCGCGCCTTTGCGCCTTTGCGTTAAATTCTTCAGGCTTTCGCCTAACGGACAAAACCGATTGCAAATCCGGTAATCCAGCCTATAGTAACCGCAATTCCGGAAACAGGCGTGGAACAAATGCTGGTGCCATTATTTCAATAGTATATACAAGTGAGTATAATTATGAATAGAAAAACAAAAAAAAGAACAATCTTATTAACATTAGTTATACTGTTGTCAACACCGTTTATTTATTGGCAATCGCAAAAAAAAGTTGAATTATACGTCAATCCAGCCTTTAGGATAAGCGACTATGATTCATTCTATGTTGAATATGAAGATAATTCTTTTCAAGATGGTACAGTAGATACCGATGTTAGAGATATTTTAAGGGCCAGCGGTTTCAAGGGATAATTGGAGCAAAGATAAAACTCAAAATACTCTGTATGTAATGTTAAAAATCGAGAAAGGTTTTATTTTCCCGCCGCATATTGGACATTTTAATCCTCAAGTCTTTTATCCCAAAACGCTGTTGGTTGAAATATATAACGGCAAAGCCAAGGAGCAACTTTTGCTCAGGTTATATACGTGGCGCGGAGTCTTTAGTGACGGATACGGGATTTACGCGAAAGAGGATTTTTTGAAAAAAGGTCTTAGTCAGGCTGGCTGGAAGCATTGTACGCCTAAAACAACAGAACCCCTCGCTATGCCCAAGTAGAATTTTGGGAATGACGGATAAGTGACGACACTTAAAAATCCGAATGTTTTATGATTGCGCAGCAATCTTTGGAGTGCGGCGACCCTGCGCCGCTTTTAATTTGGTATAACGTCACAAATATTTAGCTGATAATGAGATACGTAAGTTTTAAAGCAAAACCAAAGCGGCGCAGGAACGCCGCTGTCTAATCCGCCTCTGGCGGGTGTCAGGCTTTGCCTGACTAAAGACAAAACAGATTAAAGCCGACGAGCCGTCGGCGCCCCCAGGAAATACACCATCCCGTTTCCCGATTCTATTATTTTTTCACGAGATTGGGAATAAAACGCGGAGCCAGTTGAAGCGCGGCGCGCTGCAGGGCGTCTTTGCCTACAATGCTTTCGGCCATGCCGACGCAAACAGTCGTCTGACGGTCAACGCCAAGAATATTGCCGTTTTTATCGACGGCTTTGACTTCGAGCCGGCCCCGGACGCTGTTTAATGCGCCGTGGCTTGCCCCGAACTGGCTGATTGCTTCGCCGGAGACGATGACGTCGGCAGCTTCCGGATTGTCAACCAGCCGGAAATTCAGTTTTTGGCAGATCAGCTTCAATTCGGTTTCCGCCGCCGGGTCAATCACCGGACGCCCGATCTGTTCTTCCTTGATCTTGATGTAGAGCGCCGGACGCGCCGCAGCGCCGAGTTTCTCCGTCAGTTCCTTAATCGTATCTTCGCTGGTGACGGTTTTCGGCATGATTTCGCCGGCCTGCTTGGAGATAGTTTCGGCGATCTTCTGACCTAACTGCTGCGCCATGACGTCAAGCTCCTGGGTGCCGTTGATGCTTGCGCCGAGTACACGGCTGGTTTCGGTGCCGATGATCTTGGCGACAATAAACGTTTTGCTGCCGCTTTTGAATATGGAACCGGTAATCAGGATTTTTGCCCCGCTGAGTTCACCGATTTTAGCCTGCTGCTGCGGGTTGACCATGCCGGAAGCGCTCAGCTCAAGTTCCTGAAGGATTTTACTGATATCCTCGCGCTCCACCAGCCAGAGTTCCGGTTTTTCCGCCAGGGTGGCAAAGATAATATTCATAACAATCGTACCTTTATCCTGCACGCCGGAACCTTTTTCATTGAACGGCAAAACGGCGGTGGCATAAGGTTCCGCCGCAATCGCGGCGCCTAATACGGAAATTAACGCGACCAAGGTGATAAATGCTTTTTTCATACCGAACTCCTTCTATTTTAAGTTTTTAAGAAATTACAAAAACAGCCATGTTTTCAACAGATACCAAGCGGACGGATTAGTCTCCTGCATTTTCGACAAGTCCCAGGTCGTGATAATGACCGCGCCGCGCCCGGCCTTGAAAATACCGCAGGAAAAGGCGTCCGCCTGATTGGAACAGGTCAGGACAAACGATTCATCCCAGGCTGCGGTCGTGAAGGTCCCGGCAGTTAGCGGAAGATCAAACTCTTTGTTTAAACTTTTAATATATGCGGTTTTGCCGAGCATGATCTGGTCAAACTGGCGGTTTCCCGCCGGAAAATGGCCTTTCAGCGGCGGCAGAATGATGATTTTTTTGCCTTGCGCGGCCAGCCCGGCCAACGTTTTCGCGGCTTCCTGGTTTTCATCGAAATCCATGCCGCAGACGATCAGCACCTGGCCGTCAAATTCTTCAAGGCTGCCAATCTGTTTGACTGGTATTTTGCGCGTTTTGAAAGCTGCGGTCAGCGGATCATCGGCTTCGCCGGTTTTCAGGATATTGAGTTTCAATGCTTCGACGGCGGCCAGCGGGATGAATATTTCCGCTGAACGGAAGAACAATGTCGCGGCTGGAGCGCCGGGAATATTTCTGCAGATCAGTTCCGCTTTGACCGAAACGTCCGGATTCAAGCGCGGGGCGGTAAATTCGATTTCAAACGTCCCGTCCGGTTTTACCGTGGCATTGCCGGCGCAAAGTTCAGCGCCCATGCTGTTGATAGTCCAGGCCACGCCGGACTGGCTGGTCGAATTTCCGGGAAGCGTGACTTTCAACCGGTATTTTTCACCGGCATAAAAATTCTGCTGGGAGAGCGTCATTTCTCCGGCAGCGGACACGAACGGCAACAATACAAAAGTTGCGAGAATTGCCGAAAGAAACCATTTAAATTTGTTTAAACGCATTTTTATCCTGAAAATCTATGTTTTGATAAAAATATTGCTTTAAAATTATAAATATCAAATTACATTAGTTGGTTTTAAGGAAAGAATTGCCGATTTCTTTGATGGCGATCATGCAGAACTCGTTATTGATTGATTTTTTATTACATAATTGAGCATAGAGACCAGTATGAAAAAATGCCCGTATTGTTCGAAATATCTGATGAATGCGCGGGCGGTGATTTGTATCCATTGCGGCCGCAACGTCGTCACCGGCGAAGCAATTCCCACTGCGATGCCGTCTAAAAAACCTTCAGCCGCCCCGCCGCCCAGAGTATCTTCAGTCTCTTCACCGCCTAAAACCCCTTCAGCGCCATTGCCCCCCAAGATATCTTCAGGGTACTCTTTCCGTAAAATAGTCTATGCGGCCAAGTTCATCGGCGCAGCCGCTTTTTTGATATTTGCCTGTGTGTGCTTGTTCTATGCTTACAGTAACTATAACACGCAGAATGCCGGAAATGCGGCGGCAAAAGCAGGAGGCGCTTCTGCTGGAAATAGGCTCGTATCCGTTCCGCCGGTATTAGCTGGAAACGCGGTGGAGACTGAAGAAAAAAAAGATGAAGCGATGGCTGAAAAAATGTTGAAAGCGATTGTAGAGTGCAATTGCGATATCCACCCGTCCATCGCCCATGCCGGCGTCCGCGAAATCAAAGTTTTGCTGTCTGGCAATATCAGGTTCAAGCCGGATCAGGAACAGCCGGTAAGAATGAAAATTTACCGTGCCGGGGCAAGCGACGGCAAATACGCCCTGATATATAATGAAATATTAAAGATTTCCCAAAAACCGGTTCCAGTTCAGACCTTCAAGACACAGGAAACCAGAATAATAAACGGAGTGAAGACCACCGTAACGCACACAACTTCAATCGGCGGCAACACGCCATCTATAAATTTTAACATAGCTGACGACAACGCATTGGACTGCGGCAGCAATAAAGTGTTTTACAAGATCAAGCTTTGTTCAGAGTCCGGATTGCCGCTGATCGAATCCAATACGATGACAGCGTCGCTGGTTCCGCGCCCGATAGTGGCGGACGATCTGAAATCCTGGACATGGACCCCCTTTTTCCCGGGCAAAGATTCATTGGATGGGGTTTTTCAAAATGGAAAGACTGAAATTTCCGTTTCAAATGCTCCGGTGCAAGGACAGCTTGCCAACGCCCTTACTAAGCAGAGCCGGTTTAATCCGCCGGTATATTTCAAACATGCCGCGACCCAAAGCAGTTGCTGGCGTTACAACCGTTCCGCACAGAGTCAACCGAATAGCTTTGCATTGGATGCAACCGAAGTTACGCCGGTGTTTAATAAATGCCGTTTCTTTGAGACGAAAGGTCAGATCGAACTAAAATCGTTGAAAATTGATGGACGGAATGTCAGCATAGAGGCGAATAACAGAAATGTGTATGCTCGTGCTAATGGAGTTGAAACCAGATTGCCTGGCCAGAAAGTGATGCTGAACTATCCGGGAACGCCAGTCGCGGAACTGGAATTCGCGTATGGCGGCAAAACTAATACCTTAAGCGTCCAACTGCCGCCGGTGCCGACCGGATTGCGGGCGGAACTGCTTGATGACGGTTCAGTCAAGCTGAACTGGGATGCGCTGGCGGACCGGATTGACCGCAAGCAGTTTACGGCGCCGCCGGACATCAAGCTGCTCCGGGATAACAAGGTCATTCACATTTGCGATATTAATCAGACGGAATTTATTGATAAGCAAGTCGAAACGGGCAAGATTTATGCCTATTCGATGGTACTGGATGACGCCAACGCCAAGGTTCAGTTCTGGACGAAGGAAAAAGGCGTGACTGAAAGCAAGATCATGTTGAAAGATCTGGAAAATCCTTTTCCGGATAACTCTAAAGCCGTGGTTTGTTCCTGTAGAGAAAAACCGGCGGCGCGTCCGGTCAAGGTTAGCTTCTGGGAACCGGCGCTATGTTACGAACGCACCGGCGGTCCGGGAACGCGGTTGTTTTCGGCGGCAGTGAGGAAACTTGGACAGGAAGCGGATTTTGAGGTCCTGGACCGGACCAGCCGCAATCATGTGGTCGAAGAAAAAGTCCTGACCATGTCGTATGAAAAAAGTATCATGATCAAAACCCTGCCCGCCGATTTTACGGTGCTGGTGCGGGATTATTCGCGGCAGCAGGGCAACGGCGCGGAACTGTGGCTGATTCAGAATAAGACATTTGATTATAAAGATGCTAAAAACACGAACTTTTCAGCGATGCATGCGGACGATCATTTTCTAGCCTGGCGAATCGGTTCCGTCAGCGCGGATGAGCTGAAAATTCCGGAAAAAGCGGATGAACTTGGCGACAAACTGGCGGCGGAAATAAAACGGCGGATCTTTTTTAAGAGTGCGCCGGCGCGGAAAGAGGCTTCCGCTCCCGTAAAATTCATTTTTAACCCGCTGGAGGCGGTCCGGCAGAAAGTCATGGTCATAGAAGATAAAGCCATTGGCGAGTCCATCATGATCGGGCTCAGCAACTTGCTGCCGGGCTGCAGTTTTATGACCCGCGAAGACTGGAAAGCCATTTTCGGAGAACAGGCGCTGATGCGGGAACAGGGCGAGAGCCTGACTGATGACATCAGCGGCACCGTGCTTATCTCCGGACGGGTTTGGCTGGAGAATGACAAAAAGCAATATTTCTTCGCCTTGAGCGATATCAGGAGCGGAACCAGCATCGGCAGTTTGCAGTGTTCAGGAACCGTTGAAGAAGTGACGGCACAATTAGCCGAAACCTGCAAGCAGATTAAACCCGCAGCAGTCAGCGGCGCGGAGGTAACCGCGCAAACCAAGCAGGAGCTTGATAGTGAACGCCAGAAAATATACGGGTGTTTCATGAATCGCTTCGGCATAATCAATACCGAAAAAAAGCATAATTCATTAGTTAATCAAAATAATCAGCAAGAAATGAGCAAGCCGGAATTTGCACAGCAACAATGGCAAATCGGCAATCGGGAAAATGCTATAAAAATTCTGGAAGAAATGTGGAAGACCAATAAATCAGTCGGTAGCCAATTAAGCGGTTATTATTACAGGATGGGAAATTATACTCGCTCCCTGCAGATTGTTGAGGCACTGATGCAGCAGTATAACAAATCCAATTCGCTTATTCCGGAATATTTCCGGCTGCGCGCCCTGATCGCCAGAAACGCTCCGCCGGAGGAAGTCAGCAAAGAAGCAAACGCCCCCGCAGGGCAGGAAGTCTTAGTTGGAGTAAAGATGAATGGAGTTTTTCATAAAGTCGTCCCCAACCGCATTCCGAATGAAGATCTTGATACGGATTTTTCTGAACGCCTGGCGGCAATCGGGCAGGAATGGAATCCCGGCGGCGAATGCCGGACTTGCACCAAGTATTTTAAATTCGGCAATTTAAAATATACTGAATATTTAAAACGGGACGAAGTTCAGAAGTACGGAGTATGGATTACGGCATTCGAAGACAGAGATGCGCTTCAAGAGAAGCATGATGACACATATATTTCATTGGCGTTATGGGAATCCGAGCCGTTTTTCGGAAGCAATGACTCAACCATCCTGACCCGTTCGTTAAGACTGGCGCGAAGCAGCGGATTCCCGCAAAATATTATTGAAAGTGATTCTCCGTATCTATTTGACAAGACCACATTTTCATTAATCAGAGCGTATTTCGCAATCGCCCAAAACCCGGACATGAAACTAGTCCCGCTCGTTAAAAATTATAGCGATGACAGCGACATCTCTGACGATGAATGCCTGCGAATGAAGCAATATGCGGAATGTGACAGCATACGTAAATTCCTGGCAATAAAATTGAATCAAATTATTAAAACGCGGCAGGAAAAATACAGGAAAATTAAACTGGATGATATGATCTGCATTTCCATTATGGCAAAGCTCGGCAGTTCGGAGGCGGAGGAGTTCTTGAGTGAAATGGATACCATCGAGCTGCCGAAGTCATTTGAGGAGCTTTATAAATTGCAGAGCAAATATGAGGCGTATGATTTATTGGCGTTTAAAGTTTACCGCGGCGACCGCACCGCCTGTGACCTGGCGTTGAAAGGCCTGCGAGCAGGTAAATGTTGTCTGGGATTCCGGGACGGGATGGCGGATATTTATTATTTGATGGCCAAGGCCGGAAGAAAAGAGATCATCACCGCCATGCTGCCGGTAACTGAATGCAGAGATAAAGAAAGCATTGCCGCTATTCGCTGGGCAAACCCTCAGATTCTGAAATCGCTGATGCTTGAACATCCGGAATTTTTTGAATCGGACCTGTATTTTTATCTGCTGGACGGACTTAATGATCCGGATTTCCGCGATTGTATGTTCAACCGTCAAGCGCTTCTGAACTTTTGTTCGGAATATTGGATGAAATATGTGCTTTGGATGGGCAGGCCGCTGCCGGAACTTTACCGCGAACAGACCTTGAATTACAAGAGGGGGGAATGAAATGCTTCACCCGGTTAAAAATATAATCGCAACCGTGCTGCTGATGTTGTCCTGCGCGGCGTTTGCCCAGGACTTCGCCCTGAAAGTATATGTAGATAAAAACGGCAATCCCGACCCCGGCGGCAGGCTGTTCGGACAATATTTCCCCCGTTATCCATGGTCCGGCGAGACGGTGATCGATATCGGCGGGCGCAGAAGTCTTTTTAAGTGTGAATGGAACTGCGGGAACATCCGCAAGTCCCGTCTTGACGCAATCAACTGGGAAATTGAGAAAACTATGCGCTGTGAAGTATTCAAGCTTGCTCAAGTCAGCGGGCCAACATCCGCCAGCTCAGATTCGAGCATGATGCTTGATTTTCTGTACTTTTTTCCCGACGGCTGCGAAAACCTCGCCCCGATTTTTTATTTGTGGCAGCAGATTCCGAAAAGTTCTTATTTGAATACGCATTATGATTCCCGTGCAATTCTCGCCAAATTGGGAGACTCCGGAAAAAAATACGCAAAAATCCTTGAAGATAATACCCCGAAAACACGTTTCAAAACCACCCCTCTTCCCGGTTTGAACAAGGATCTTTACAGTCATTACATCAATCAGCCATTTGAAACGTTAGTCGAAAATATACGCAATAATTCCGGCTCGACATCCGGCCCCCCCGGCAACGTGGATTTTGAACAAGTCAATATTATCCAGATGCTGGACCAGAAATCTCCGACGGAAATCGTGAAATATCTATTGGCCAACAATATAATTAATTCCAAAAATTTTAGATGGCTGCCTTTCTTTCTGGAAATGTGCCCGGAATGGCCGCCGGAAGCCGTTGAATTTCTGAAAAAAGAATATGCTGCCCAAGGTCAGAAAAAAGACCAGTCGATCAAAGAAAAAATAATTGGAATGTCGGTCAAAAATCAGGAAATGATGCGCTGGCTGAAACCTTACATGGCGGAATTCGCCGCGCCCAGAAAAAATCCCAATGTTAAGCCCATTGGCGGGATAAAGAAAAATGTACCGATTAAGATCAGCGATGAGGATGAGGATGACGGAAGCCCCCAACCTATACCGTTCACCGGTATGAGCCCCAGGGTGGCTGTGGCTTATATGCTGATCGTTGGCGAATCCGATCCCGCTAAAATTGTCTGGGATTATGTCCCCGACTCAACCGGATTTTTCTATGAATATGCGCACGCCACCGGCAAATACAACGACGCATACAGCCTGATTGAAAAAGTTGCTGATGGGTGGGGAATTTTAAGAAAAAACATTATGCAAGATTATGCCATGCTCTACGACAAAAGCGATCTTACCACAGAAAACCGGATCATGCTGCTGAAGCGGTTGCTTGGCGTTTCTATTGTGCAATTTAGATTCAATGATTATGATACTGTTTATAATCTCGGGATGCAGCCACCTCAAGCCCGTGAGTTCTTGCAGCGAACAATGCCGTTGCATCCGGATAATTTGCCGGCGCTGCTGGCGCTGACCAAAGACAAGCAATATGCGGCGAATGCATGGCTGGCAATTAAATTGTTTTCGACCGGCGAGATGCCGCCGGACGTTGCCGCGCAGTGCTTTGCTCACTGTGCGCAGGAAGTGAACTCTTCAGATGCATATACCCGCAAGGCCGCGGTCCGCAGCCTGCGGATTTTCACCGGAGATGCGCAACGTCCTCAAGCCGTGAAACTGCTGCTTAATCTGCTGCTTACCACCGACTCGGCCATGGGTTATGTGGTAAATGACTCTTTGGTCGCGATGGGTCCGGCCGGCATACCGGAACTGCTGGATGCGGTCGGCGGCAGCGAACCGTATTTTGCGGTGCGCGCCTGTGAAATCATCGGGGGAATGGGGCTGTATGGTCAGGACGCCGCGCCGGGATTGGTAAAACAACTGAATGCCAATCCTGACTGGATGATTAAGACCATGATTATTAAAGCGCTGGCGCAGATTAAAGCCACTGACGCTGTTCCGGAAATAGAAAAATACGTTTCCGCCAGGGAACCGGCGCTGGCGGCAACCGCGGACCAGGCATTAGTGTTACTGAAACCAATTCCAAAAGAGGTATTGAATAATGCATCTGACTTTGTCAAAAACTATAATAAACCGGCTGCTCGTTAGCCTGCTGACCGGTGGTATGTATCTGGCGGCGACGACAACCATTGCCGACGACAGCGCCGCTAAAAGTGTGGCCTTGCTGAATTTTTATGACCGTCAGGATCAGGTTCACGTTGACGGCGAAAAACTGGAAATGCTCATTTTCGCCAAACTGGCGGAATGCAACAATGTGCGCATGATTGAGCGGAAAAGCATTGACAAGATTATGGCCGAACGGAAGATAACCGCCAACGGCATGACTTCCGGCAAACAATCGCTGCAATTAGGCACCATGCTTGGCGCGGATTTCATTTTGACCGGACGGATTTACAGCATGGACGGCAGCGTTTATTTCAGCGCCAAGCTGATTAACTGCCGGAATGCCGCAGTCAGCGGAATTGTCGCCTCTTACCCGGAGAGCATGAAGAAAGAAGAAATGCTGGAAGCTTTTGCCGGCAAAGCCGCCGCGCAAATCCAGACAATCGTTGAAGCCAAAAAGAACGGAAAATAGGAAATCGCGGGAAAGTTGATACGGGTTTAACATCAATAAATCATATCGGGGTATGTCTTAAGCATAAAAATTGAATATATAGCGACAAAACGCTATCTTATTTTAGAAAGTTGAAGTGCAAGTTATTAAAATAACAATTATAATCAGGAAAATGCTGAAGACATATTTTGCTTTTTTGATGTTTGCTTAATATTGCCTATTCGGCTATATTCAAACCAGAAAATGGTTTTGGGCGGGATTCAATAAATAAACCTTATTTTAAAATCCTGCGACTGGAAATATTAAAATAAGAAGCATAAATAGAAGTAAATTAATGAATTTATGCACAAAAAATAGAAATAAAGTGGACAGACCCCGATATGCAAACAGACCCCGATATGCAAAAAAATCATGAATTGGGACATGTAGCGGTTGAAGAACAATATTATACGAAACTTGTTAATGCCTTGAAAAGCCTTTTCCCATCTCCTAAACTCTGTAAGGATACCGTTCCTTTTTATAAGGCATATGCTCTTTCAGTTATAGAATACTATGGAACCTATTCGTTAATGTCCTCGTGGAAGTATGATGTCGATGATGCAAATAAGAAAAATATTTCTTATCAGGAGGCCGAAGATAATTATGCAGAGTATCTGCAAAAAGTATCTCAACTTGAAAAAGAAATGAAAGAAAAATACGATCAACTGAAAAGCAATTGGAGAACATGTAAATGAAACAGTTATTTTGCATAGCAATTGTGATATTTATGTCTATACAGATTTTACAGGCATCAAAAACAGACAAAAAGGATTGTCTGAAGATAAAATTGGAAGATTGCAATATCCAATTTAAAGACGAACCTGGGAAAAATATTTCCATTCAGGATGCTTTAGATATATGCTTGAACTTTGTAAAAGAAAACAAGATAAATTTTAACATTAACGTGTCTGAAGTAAATTTATGGATTAAGCATTCAAGCAAAGGAATGATATTAACCTTCTATTTTTTCTACAATCATCGTTGTCTAACAATAATTATCGACGAAAATAAAAAAGTGGTTTTTAATGATATCACTGTGTCACACGAACGCTAAATTGCTTGTAGCGCACTATGCAAAAATAGGATTTTGCAGCCTGACGACTGAACAGCGCGGCATGGCCGAAATGCAGTATAGCTATACCGCCAACTTAGTCAATCAATACACACAACGTTTAGTGCCAGGGATCATCCCAATCACTGGCCAGGCCAGCGCTGATTCCACGGTCAGCGTGTGGTTGAAGAACCACGGCGCAAATGCGGCGGCGGTGACAAGGCCGACCCGCGACGGCGAGTATTTCAAGGCCGCTATACCCGTAAATAACAACTCGGCGAATGTTACTGAAGCCTTAGAGATCACCGCCGTGAAGTTCAATACCACTCTGGATAAGGATGTGGTTAAGACGATCAACGGGACTTATACGGTTCCGAAAACCCCGCAGTTGTTCACTAATGACGACGATGGGGATATGACCGGCGACGGAGTGTGGTCATATACTTGGAACGGGGAAAACCGACTGATAGTCGCCGAAAAAGCGAACGACAAGAGACTGGAATTCAAGTATGACTATCAAGGCAGACGTACTGAGATGAAAGTATATTCATGGGCGAATAATACTTGGAGCGTGACCAAATATCTGAAGTTCGTATACGATGGATACAAGCAAATTGCCGAGT
>TBL_comb47_HYPODRAFT_10000846_pt1 | contig 40177 bp, 46 predicted proteins | sample TroBogypolimnion_40_FD_10682 | JGI IMG/M metagenome (IMG submission 10682)
TAATTCTACGGGATTTTGACCACGGTTCACGCCATAGTGCCACTGGTCCACCATCTCAACAATTACCCCTCCCTGCTTGAAGGTTCTCACCACCCTCTTTGCGAATAACGGTGAGTTCTCCGCTAGCAACGTAAGCGGCATTTATGAAGGGATGTTTATGAATCGGCAACTGAGCCATTCCAATCCTGCGTACTGCGGACAAGCATTTCAACTTGAACGCCTGGGTGTGCAATCTCCTCCGCATAACTAGTAAGCGAGAATAACGCCAGCAAGATACTAAAAAAGTAACTGAGCTTCATAAGATTTATCAAATATAAAAGATTTCTAAGCGTTTTCTGAAATACTCCAAAAAAGCTCAGAAAATTCAATATAGCTTGCACCTTACCACCACCCACACCCGATCTGTAGCCTAGAAAACTGATGCCGAGATTGATAAGCCTTCAAAAGTGGCCTACTTGCACTTAAAATACTGCAATGAACACAACTCAGCCAACTACGAGCAAGCCCGAAGGATTTAAAGAAAAGGTTAAGAACGAGGCTATTAAAGCCTTTTTATTAAGCCTGTATTTTGGGGTCTGGTTTTGCGCCCTAGCCTTCTTGGCTAGCACTACATTGCGCGAAAGACCCATTCCCTTAGATATTTTTGGCTTTGCCCTTATTAAGGCCGCATTGTGTGCAAAATTTATGCTTGTGGGGCAAGCTGCCTACCCCCTTCATATCGATAAGGATCATGGAATTATTCCTTCCCTTTTTCGCGAATCCTTAATCTATCTGCTTATTGTTTTTCTACTCAACTATCTTGAAGCAGGCGTTGAAGGCGTATTCCATGGAAAAGAATTTATTGCATCCTTAGGTGCCTTTGGACAAGGAGATCCGCTGCACATCCTTGCGTTATCGATCGTCTATTGGCTGATTGTTTGGCCCTATCTCTTATTTGCCGGATTAAAACTTGCACTGGGCGATGCTGCGACGCTGCAAATCTTATTTGGCAATCCAAAGAGTAAATCCTAAGTCTCAAGGCTCTAATACTCCAACCGTATACCTTGGTGGCAATTAAATCATGATCTCGCATCTTTGCCATCGCCTTCTTTTTGGTTTTGCAGTACTTTTTTTAACTCAGGTAACTTACGCCCAAGAAATTGAAGCGCGCACCTATTCCAACGCTCCCATTGGGATGAATTTCGCAACCGCTGGAATCACTCAAGCCAAGAGCGGTTCTTATCGACTTACGAGTGAAATCGCTAGCTTTACACATGTTCTTGATGTTGCCGGGCAGTCTGGAAGGGTTAGCATCATCCTTCCTTATAGCGAACTAACTGGCACAGGGCATCTGACTGGGCAAACTATCAACGCCTCTTCAGAAGGTCTATCAGATCCAGTAGTGAGAACATCAGTCAACTTATACGGCGCCCCCGCCCTAGACAAAAGTGAGTTTTCAAGCTACCAACAAGATTTAATTGTTGGGGCTAGCTTAAATGCCTCGATTCCCTGGGGCCACTACAACAACCAACAGCTTATAAATGTGGGGGCAAATCGCTGGTTTATACAACCAGGCCTAGGGGCATCTCAAGCCCTTGGACCCTGGCGTTTTGAACTAGCAGGAGCTGGAACCTTTTATACGGGCAACACTAGTTATTTGGGCTCAAACTCCCTCAATCAACGCCCAATATATTCTGCGCAAACCCATGCCATCTATTACTTTCCTTCTTCGGCTTGGATCTCCTTAGATGCGACTTATTACACTGGCGGTCAATCTTTTCTTAATGGAACTGCTATTAATGGTGTGCAGGAAAATTGGCGCTTTGGAGGATCGGCTTCTTATCCGATTGATAAGCAAAATGCGATTCGTATACATGCCAGTACTGGCGTATATTCCTTAACGGGTAATAGCTTTGATTTGATTGGCATCTCTTGGCAATATCGTTGGGGCGGAAGTTAAAGTCCTATCAACATAGTTCAAACCTCTCAACACTGCTTACTCAATACTTCTTTAAGGGTATTCAAAAAAAGCTCTTGGCCATGATGAACTCGCTCTTGCCAGTCTTTGCCCGAATCTTCATTAGCATCATCAGTAATGTATTTGAAAGACTGCCAGGGAATATTTTTTTGATGCGCTACTTTAGCAATGGCAAACAACTCCATATCTACAACATCTACACCTTGATCATGCAACCATGGGTCACCAGCATTCACAAAGCTATCGCCAGTGCCACAAACATACCCTGTATCTTCAGATGCAGATTGCGAGTAAAACTCAGAAAAATACTCGTAAGGATGAATGCAAAATGGCGTCTTACCACGTGGGGCCAAAGGTTCGGTAATCATATCCCGCTGAATGACCTTACCAATTTCCAGAAGGCCTTTTAAGTTTCGATTCACCTTTCCTGCGGTGCCAAAGTTAATCAAACCCCTAGGAGAGAACTGGTTGATCGCATTAATTGTGGTGAGTGCGGCATTAAGCTTGCCAACACCGCAATAGACAATTTCAACGCCCCGCGGAATAGAGTCACGCTTGAGCTCAGACTCTAATGCGGTAATAATGAGCAATTGTGTTTTCATGGCGGCAATTTATGAATTTATTAGATTATCTACCCGGAATCCCGGACTTCCCCAAACCTGGCATTCTGTTTAGAGATATTTCACCTTTATTGGCGAATCCTGCGGCCTTTAAGGAAGCCATTCATCAGTTGGATATGCTGGCAGAACAGTTTGATTACACCCATATTCTAGGGATAGAGTCTCGCGGATTCATCTTTGGATCAGCTTTAGCGCACCACGCTCATAAGGGTTTAGCCCTTGCCAGAAAGCCTAACAAACTGCCAGTTGCAAGCCATCGTGAATTTTATGGCTTGGAATACGGTGAAGATGCTTTAGAACTTCAGCAATCGACCCTTCCAAGTGGTTCGCGAGTATTAATCTTAGATGATGTCCTAGCTACTGGTGGCACCTTAATCGCAGCCAATAAGCTTCTTAAAAAAGCGGGGTATGAAGTATGTGGTGCACTTACCTTATTAGAGATTGCCGCTCTAAGCGGCTCGGAACTACTCAATAAAAGCAATATCGTTAATCGCACTGTTTTAATTGCTTAAACCGCATTGCTTAATTCGAATTAAGCAATCTACCTATATCAACGCTAAATAAGATTTTTTGCACTTTTTAAAAGCTTCATCGCACCCCAACCCACTGCGAGGGCTTTACTTGCAACTTTAGGTTTGTAATGCGACAAGAGTGCAAAGGCACTAGTCCACAAAATAGGCGTGTCCTTAATAAAATGGATTGCATCCATACCTTTATCAGCCCAAGACAAGGGCTTTTCTAAGGGCTCAAAATGGCGAGCAAACTCAGAACGTTCAACCGCCGCCCTACGTTGAAGCTCGCACTGGCGTGATTCAAGCTCTTTTAATTTACGCTTCATTTTTAAGAAAGTTCCTGACGATCTTTGGCCAATTCTGTAATAGTTGACTCAAATAATCTAGGCATTGTACGGAGGGACTGCAAAACTACAGCTGCCAAAATAGCGCCAACCGCTAAAAAGCCAACGGTAAGGCAAGTCAAAGCCATCATGCGATTGGTTTCCCAGCTATAAACAACAATTAACAGGGCTAGCATAACTAAGCCAAAAAATAAAAAGAATAAAGTAAAAAGAGTCGCCACCAACAGACTCAAAAACTTCGAGCGAGCAATCTGAACATCTGTTGAAAAAATCTCTAACCGCGTTTGCGCAATAGAGACTGCAGTAGAGATTAAATTCTTAAGAGAAGAAAGGATATTTTCTTGAGACATTTCCAGCCTAGCGACGACGAATAAAAAGACCAACTAATAAACCTAGTCCTGCAGCCACGCCAACCGCCTCCCATGGATTGCGGTGGACAAATTCATCCGCACCCTCTGCTACTACTTTGGCTTTTTCAGTAAATGGGCCCTGCGCTTTAGAAAGTGTTTCTTTCGCGTTTGTCAGAGTCTCTAGAGCCTTCGAGCGAATAGAGCTTATTGGCCCCTCCTCATGACTGGCGGTAGCTTTAATTAAAGCCTCAGCATCTGCCATAAGCGCTTTAAAGTCACCCATCAATTGATCTGAGTTAATGACAGCCTCTTCGTTATCCAGCTTTTCAGTTACTTTTTTGGTGGTCATTGCAATGCCCTTACCTAGTGTCTATTTTTAAATCAAAGATGAATATGGTAATTCTAAGCAATTCTTGATCCACTACCAAGCAATAAGACCGTCATTCCAGCATTACCGTCTTTAAAATGCTTTAAATGACTTTTTAAACTAGGTCGACGTCGTAAAAGCGCCTGGTATGCATCGCTTCCATAAGCAACTTTTTCACCAAAATAGTACTCATCAACCCTATCGGAGAAGTAGTTATTTTCGAGCGCATCATGGACGACCCATTTAATGCGGCCACCCTCACCGCTTGATCCATATCCATGAATCAAAATAATCGCTTTAATACCCACTTCACTAGCACGGCGTAAGTAGGTTGTTAATTTATCTAAAGCCTCTTCACCCGTAGGTCCCCCACGTTTGAGATTGAACTCTACCGTATCGGATAGCAAGATGGGTATCTCAAAACTTCCGCACTGGCCACATTCATTAAGCAAAGGGCGTGAGTTGCCGCATTCTGGACATTCAAATGAGTAGGTCACAACCAATGCCGATCAAGAAATACTGGCACTTGTGTAGACCTACTCAAACCAACATTGAGATATTGAAGATAAATTACGAGCAATACTTACCTTCTAAGGTAGCCGTATTATTTGAGCGATCGTCAACCATCAAATTGAGGGTCTTAAGTGCAATCGCCCTATTTTCCTCGACCTTCAAATTCGCATTGATCAACTTAGCAACATCTTTGCGAATCGACGTATTGCCATATTGCAAACTTTTTAATGTCGACACAGCCTCAGCAGAATTTTTACATTGCTGACTAAGTAATTCATTTGAATCTGAGGTGGTGTTTGCATAAGCAAACGCCGCAACAGAAATTGAAATAACCGCAAGTAGTGTCTTTTTCATCTTACTTCCTTAATTTATGACCACATGTTGGGCAGCATCCCAAATCCTTAGCCCTTAGCTTCCGAAGGGCAGCATAAACACTAGATTCCGAGATTTCCATCTTCCTAGCAGCCTGGGCTGCAGTTAAACCCTTCCCCACCCACTCAACCGCTTGATGGGTTTTTGGTATCAATCGCTTCATATCGCTCCTTCCTGACAAAACTATACTACACAAGTTGTGAAGTTGTGAACTTTATTAAATAAAAAGTAGGGCAATCCCATGATTTGTAATAACTTTATTAAAAACTGGGGCTCTTTAATTTGTAAAAAATCGAGTTTCTTTGAACTAGAAAGATTTCTGGTCAGGTTAAGATATTGTTAAATCCACCGTGTTGTGAAATTCGCCATACCAATAAGGAGACTAAATGAGAGAGTTACATCCCAATTTAAAGAGTTGGCTGGCGCAATTTAATGCGGGACTTGCACAACTTATTGCCGGTGGATTCAAGCAAACCCCTACTAATGCTCGGGAAGGTTTAGCGGTCTTAACCAAAAGTTGCGTTATCAATATTCCAGATATTGCCTGGGTACAAGACGACCTTGTGTACACGGACGATTTCAATGTACCCATTAGGATTTATCACCCAAACCCTTTACGAGAATGCCCAGTCTTAATTTACTTTCATGGTGGCGGACATATGGGAGGCAGCGTAACGGTTTATGACCCCATTTGCCGCAAATTGGCAGAGGCTACCGGGCATATTGTTGTGTCAGTAGATTATCGATTAGCGCCAGAATGTCCCTACCCCGCTGGATTAAATGACGCCCTAGGTGTAGTTAAAAATATCTGGAAAACCTTAGATGATCGTCATCTCCGCTATAAGGGGGTTCTGAGCATAGCCGGAGACTCAGCAGGCGGAGCTATAGCAAGTAGCCTGGTAGCCAGGACTCAATCAGATCCTAGCGTAAAGATTAAGAACCAGATTCTTATCTATCCATCCCTGGACTACACGATGAGCACCTCCTCCATAGAACAGAATGCAGAGGGCTACTTACTAAGCAAAGATAAAATTTCTTGGTATTTCGACAACTATTTCCATAATGGCGAAGATAGAGTGGCAGCCTCAGCACTTTTTGCCGACTTTACTTCCCGTCTACCCAATACCTTGATCTTTACCGCAGAATTTTGCCCATTAAGGGACGAGGGATTGATATATCTAGATAAGTTAAAGCAAGCTGGAGTTCAGGCTGAGCATGTGCATTTTGAAGATATGATTCATGCCTTCTTAAATATGGAAGTTATCGTTCCGCAAGCATGTGAAACGGTTTACTCACGCATAGGGAAGTTTTTAAACGCTCACTAATAGAAAGAAGGGGATGCACCCTACCAAGCGAAAATAGTCATCTATAAAGTCCGGACCTCCGGACTACTCAACCTAAACCACCAAGGCAGCCCTCTCCAGAAGTTTAGAGAGTTTTTCATAATGCTTGAGAGTTAACTTCGTTGGAATGACTTTCTTTTTTCTGTTGTCGACAGAATCGACTGCGAGCTTGATGTAACCCTTTGTAGCCAAGTTTTTTACCCGGCCATGCAAGGTAGCTTGCGACCCAATTTGGCTAAGAATCAATAGATCGCCTACTAAGACTTCTGTATCCTGAGAAAAACTCAGCATAATTTTATCAAGCAACTGCTCCTCAATCGCGTCTAACTTTTTTCCAGCACGCGTTGCATCCATCGCATTAACGGTATTCAAAAAACGAATGTACGAGGAATGATTAATCTTACTCATGACAGCTTTCTCCACTATGTGTATTTACTAAAAACTCAATTTGTCGTTTTTTCAACTGTTATTTTTAATTTTTTTTAATCGATCACCAAAATACAACAACGCATTTTTACTCTGCATTAACAGGACCAATCCACAAACAAATATTGCATTTCCCGCGATGTTAGCCATTGCAAGTACAAAGCCGTTATGGAAGACATCTGTCCGCATGGAGATGTTCGTCAACCTATCAAGGCAATAGGCAAATACAAAGCCATTAGCAACACTTGATACCGTTGCGATAGCTACAATCTGGTAGTAATTCAAATTTGATAAATTTTCATCCACATCAAAATACTTTAGACCCCACTCCACAACAAGATACAAAACCAAAGTTGATACCAAGGCGACTATTAACCAAGCCGTCCAAGGTTCAGAACTATCAGTAAACATGAGGCGAGTAAATATACCCAATGCCACACCAAAAGCACCGCGCCATCTAAACACCAAAATCGCAAAGAGTTTTGCGCCTGCAGGAATAAAAAGAAAGTAATTAAGCGGCCCGTACTTTAGTTGAGGGATGAAATAAATAAGCCCCACAAACACCCAATACAAAGTGAAGGAGAGAAATATTTCCGTTAAGTTGCTCTTAATATTCACGAGAGGTATCTTCGCAATGTCGTCAGACTATCACACCTTATTTATAGCTTTTCTAAATTGCCTAATAAGCAAACCAATACCAGAAAATCAATAAGGTATTTGATCAAACATTACTCTTATCGGGTTGATAAAGCTACTGTTACCCATACATTAAATAGGGATTTCATCTAGCCTTAGGTAAGGCGAAAATAATGGGCAGGGTAATAGTTGCCCCAGTTAACAAATTTGATAGTTCATTCCTTGCCTTCGCTGCATCACTCACCGTGGAAAAGTGTACTGAGACGATTTTTAAGCTGTCATAAACTTTTACCGAAGTGATGGTGGACTGATAGGGATCAAGAGATTTTTTTGCTTGATCGGTCGGTATTCCTGAAATTACAATCTCCGCATCGCATCTTCCAACCCTCCCTTGATCATTAATGACATTTCCACCTATGCCGGGACTATTAGAAATAATTCTAAATACTCCATTATCGACAGTGAAGGTTTTCATAGCGCCCAGGGCATGAATTTGATTCTGGGTAAGAATAGATCCCAAATCATAAGTAGTTTGCGCTACTACACTTGTCATTGATATAAGGGTGAAGGCAGCGAGTAATAAACATCTTTTATTTGTGTTCATAGTTTCTCCAGGGTTTATTGTGCGCCGTATATACGGTAATCGACATTCATCTTGGGATCCACTTGGCACGAATTGCGAACAAGTGGAGTCCCACTTACGGCATATACAGTCCAGCTACCTTTTGAACTTTCTCCATAAAATGCATAGGAACCTAGTACAAAATTTGACTGCGTTGTAATTTTTCCACCGTTTCTTGCATCATTGGCGTTAGGGCTATCCTGTCCATAAAACAGGTTGTAGGGCTCATTTAAGATAGATACGGTACCTTGGGGGGATTTTAGAAATACGCCCACACTTCCCATACAAATATCCGCGCCTGCCTGGGAAGCGTTCAACCTTACTTGAATCATATCTACCGGTGTATCACTGCTCACCATAAAGGTGCCAAGGTTTTTAACTTGACCGTATTTCACGGTACCCATTGAAACCCCTGCGCTCCAGCCAGGAACTATCAAGGCTGTTGACTTATAAGCAGAGTATGTTTGAGCCATCGCCACGGCAGCTTTTGCATCTACCAAACCAAATCCATACCAGTTTGAATATTTATTACCTGCAGCGTTAATTTGCCAGCCATAGTCAATTCGTGCCGAAGCGCTCCCATCGACCAAAACAGGGCTAATGTCATCGGAAAGTGTTGGATCTAATGTTAAATTGACCTGATGATTTCTATTGTCCTGGTTTCCGTAATCCATATTAATAGGACGAGCTGTCTTGCGTAATATGTCTCGAATATCGCGCCATCCTAGGCTTGGATTTGCGCTGAGCATGAGGGCAACAACTCCAGTGACTGTTGGTGTAGCAGCTGATGTACCATTCATCTGATCAAAATTACAGCCTGAGTTGGATTGCAGGTTAATGCTTGTACCACCCTTCATAAATTGAGGATTGTCATCAAGCGAAGTTGCAAAGGTACTGTACCCACGATCACAGCCCATCAAATCCGTTGAATAAATCAAGGGGCCATTTTCCGTTGCAGCGCTACCTGCTTCACCGTATTTCCCTGTAGAAGTAAGCTCTCCTCCAAGACCTGTAATCCACACTACCGAGCCTGCAGAAGAGTAACTCGATTTATAACCTTTAGCATTGGCCGCCGCCGCAACCACAACAGGCAACTCCAATGTTTCTGTATCGTAGCTAGGATTTGAACAGCTATCTATGGAAAAGTTTGTTCCATTAAAAGAAAACTGTGGACAGTAGTAGCCGAATTTGAATTCTGCATTAACCTCTCTTTGATATCCGTTACCAGCCGCTCTCACCATGATGGCACCTTTGCCATTTCTCAGATTCGGAAAATTTTGTAATGCGGTATTGCCATTTGCAGAATTCTGATCGTAAGATTGCGGAAAAATCTCATCAGAACCATAAGAGGCATTGAAGATATCGGCATTTTTAGACCAAGATGCACCACCATAGGCTTCAATCGTATTTGGAGTAACCCCCTTAGGCAAGCTAATGTATCTTGCGCCTCCCAAAGTTACCCTTGGAGCAACGCCCATTACCCCTATTCCATTCTGTACCGCCCCAATAATTCCCGCAACGTTAGTTCCGTGGGCATTTGCGCCGTCTGCAGGGGTTGGATCAGCGGAATTTGTCTGAAAGTTCCAAGTCATAGAGGTATTAATATTGGCCTTTAAATCAATATGGTTGATTTCAAGACCATCATCGAGGACTAAAACATTGACTCCTTGCCCCTTAATTCCTTGAGTATGAACAGTCTCTACGTTAAGGTCGGTAGCCCCATCAGATACATTGGAAAAAGAGCTAAAGTAACTCATCACCGCATTAAGTGCCCACTGATATGTATACAGAGGTTCAGTCGCGCCAGACATGCATGCATAAGGGCCATCCTCTGAACAGGCGCTTGTTGATCCGCCACTACCAGATCCGCCGCCGCATGAAACAAGAACGCTTGAGAAAAGCATGGCAACTGCTAAACGAATCATCCTTGCCATACACACCCCATTAAAAGCATAATTTTGAGAAAACTAGCGGTTATCTTCACCCCTGGACTTCCTTCCGCTTTTTAAAATCCAATACCTGAAGACGAACCAAATTCAAAGCGCCCTTCATGGTGTAAAGCCGATTCATCTCTTCAGAAGAAATAGACCAGAGGCGTATTTCATCTTCGAGCGCTGAGAGCCTGCCTAGCAGATCCTGAAATTCAGTTAATGTAGTAGCTTGTATTGCCGCAAGCTCAACGGCCTGGATTTCATCGTAAGCATCTTCAATCAACATTACTGATCGCATACTGCGATAACTCGGAAAAAGTTTGAATAAGGGATAGATCAATGCAAACGCACCGATCAATAAAAACCAAATACGATCAATATAGTTAATCAGCCATAAGGGCGCCCTATCCCTAAAGCTAGGTGGGCCTTCATCATAGAATTTAGCCGCTATAGGACTTAATGGAATCGTACGATCTACATACCGAGGGAAAAAATCAGGATTTGAAAAAAATTGCTCATCCTGCTTGCTGATATTGTCAGCCGCCAGCAAAAAGGTTTGCTGAATGACCGGATGTAAATCCTTCTCCACCAATATCGTTCCAGTAGATGCAGCATGGTGATATCTTTTGCTGGATAGCCTGCCTTTAAATCCAAAGATCCCGCTGGAATGACTACCGTACTAAAAAAGGGTAACTTTTTGACGTAGGCAGCAGCATGCGGGAAATTCAAAATATGTAAATTTGGTTGAGCCAGAAGCAGCTTGATATTTGGCGCATTTATACCGTCCATAATGCACATGGCATCAATTTTTCCATCAATCAACATCCGCACTGCATCTTGATCGGGAATCTGTAAAAAGTTATCTTGCATTTTTAGCTCAACTCCACTGAGAGCTAACGTCTTTCTCAGAACGCTTTCAGAAGCGCTTCCTACATTACCAATCGCCACTCTTTTAGAATGAAAAAAGTCATAAGCACTTTTACCATCAAATTCTTTACCCCTATAAAAAATCCAAAGCGGGATAGCTTCCACACTACCCAAGGATAGTAAATTTTTAAATTCACCTTTATTGGCAACACCTCCGACCAATAGCGCTGAATCAACCTCGACATCTTCATCGGCTAACTGCGCCAGACTTGCTCCAGACCCATTGGTGTTCACCAAATGCAATTTCAAACCTTGCTCTGAAAAATAGGGAATAAATTTCTCACCCAATACCTCAAATCTAGATCCGTGCTGACCAACGGCAAGGTAAACATCATTTTGAGGCAACGGCTTAGTAAAAAATAGCAGGATCGATAAGCCAAATATAAATAACAGAACGGATTTCCATTCAGTTCTAAATAATGCAATCCATGCCCATAGCTCTTGAATGAGCGTATCGCGAGTATGACGTAACAGGGAGGGGTTTTTTCTAAAATAACTATTGGGCATAAATCAACAAAAAAAGTTTATTAAATAATTTAGGGGTATTTGTAACAAGTATCCCCCTTATTTGTATGCTTTTAAGCATAGCCTTATGTTTAAACCCCTAAAGAATCCAATTCACAAAGCATTCAGTTGACATACATCAACTCTATTCATTTTATTTTTAATATTAAAAGCATTATTTTTTAACGTGTTTACACGCCAAAAAACTATTTTCCCCGTAGAAACCCTGTATAGAAGATTGGATAATCATAGACATTCCCATATCGCAATGTGAGGTGCTAGCTTTGCTGCTTGTCAGAAAAGGATTCCAAAAAATGTATTGAGCCTTCGTAAAAAATAAACAGCATCTCTATACCCCAATTGAAGCCTGCCGTTTCTGCGATGTAAACTGACAAATAATTCAAATTATTGCAACTGATAATCAAGTAATAAAGCAATAACCTCTTATGAAAAGAAAGCTATGCTGAGTGAAGAAAAAAAATCCTTAATTACTGCTGAAGAGCGCTATCGACACGAGATAGCCAGCAAGCTTCGCTCGGAAATAGGAGCGATTGGCGAGGAAGCCCTTAGTATTGAACGCAGTATCTGGGGTAAGGTGAACGAACTACTCAATAGCAATGTTGGGATGTGGTTTTTATCAACAGTTTTAGTAACTGGGGGTGCTGGGGCATATCAAGCAATGCAACATCATTACGAAGTTCAAATTCACAATAGAGCCCAACTAACCACCCATCAATTTGAAATTGGCAATCGCATTCAAAATATGAAGTATTTTTTGCGTAAAGCCCAAACAGTTGGTGATGCTCAGCTAGCATTGAAAAGCGTATTTCAGAGTAAAACTCCCGTTAATCCGGAAGTTGAAAAATTAAGCCTATCGGTTATCTACTTTAATTTTTATCAAATGCTTGGCACTCAAAATAAAGAGGCGCTAGAGCTTGTTCGAAAATTAGAGGATCAGGAATATATTCTTCAAACCCAAAAACCAAGCGATCCCCTACCGGATGCTGAAAAGCAAAAATTATTAAGCTGGGTTGAGGAATTAGAGCAAATAGAAATCGAGGAATCTAATAAAAGTTTCCGCTGACCCTAACCCTGACCCTCACCAGTGAAATCTGGACTAATTTAGTCTATTGAGTTCGCTTGATTTGAGCATCCAAGTGAATGGACTTGCAGGCACTAATCAGTTTATTAAACTGATCGCGATCGGCAGTAGTCAATATTTGGGTGTCAGGCCTAGATTGAAGTGAATATTCTGAATCCTCAAGTTGGCGCACAAACTCAATCGCCTCCTGCGCTTTTTGCTGACTCGTGCCAGGGATGAGGCTATAAACCGAAAAGTATAAAGAACTCAAGCTACGATTTTGTAATTCTGGCGCAATGGGAAAAGTACTTCTAAAGAGGCCGCTCAATGCCTTTTTTGCATCGCCAACTGTGTTGGCGCGTCGCAGCAGATATTCCATATTATCAACACGATTCTGAATCTCAAATAAGTGAGAGACCAAAAGTTGATGATTTTGCTCATGAATCTGATAACCATGTTGAATCTGCTGGTACGTAGCAGCACCACCGGTTAGTAATACCGACGACAGAATCCACATGCCCAAGGAGCTATTGAGAAACTCCATTAGCGCATTAGGCTTCACAGAAACCTCTTCCACCGCAGGAGAGGTAGCAGTTTCAATATGTTGACGTATGTCGTTACGAAGACGCTCTTCGGCGTGGATATGTTTAACTTCTTCAGGTGTCAGCATAGCAAAAATGGTAGCGATTATTTGAGATTATTTTAGCCGAGAGCGCCAGTTACGAATAATGTGTACGGGGGTCCAATGTTATAGACACTTCTATTCTCACTTTTCAATTGAAACTTTTCCTTTTGGCTGTTCGGCTGGCGACTTAAGAAATGAACCCAACATCGTGTAAAGAGAGGCGCCTGACATAGAAAAAGCAAATAAACCGCAAAAAGAAATGATTAGCGGAAGTGCCTGCCATTCAGATGGAAGCGTATAGTCCCCATACCCAACTGTTGTGTACATTCCACCAACAAAATAAAACGCCTTTAACGGGTCAGCAAATACCTTTAATGAATCCAAGATGCAGGCGAATATGAAAATGTCCCCAACATGGGTAAGCAGAACTAAAAATACCGCCACCAGATATAAAGGGAAGAGGAATTTCGCGTTTTTCTTGATAAATACGCTTCCGACCAATCTTTGAAATAGTCGTGTTAAAAAAGCAATATAGAATCCATGAATACCAAGTATGACAACCGTGTCACACATAAATATTTTGACCTTATCATTAAAGACGTGTATCGAATAGAAAGTGGCTAAATTAAAAGATTCAGAGACTGCAGAAATATGCTCAAGCCAGTTCATTTCATTGCATCCTTAAGTAAAACGTCGCATAGTATGCAGTTAATTAAAAACCACCCGGAGGTGGTTTCAATGCTTGTAACCAGGTATTGGCAAAATTGTATTTTTTATAAATATTGCCAACAATAGCTTTTCTTTATTTAGCAATTAAATCCAAAAACTGCACGTGATAATTGATATCCACAAAAGTAGAGGGATCAAAGCTCATGTTGCCAGTCTTAGTAAATAAGAACATATAAGGTTTGGTGCCAACATAAACATCAGCGTTATTTTTGGCATTTACATCACAAACTACCATCCAGCCAAAGTTAGCGGGTTTTTCGATCTGCTGTCTAGCCCACGCCTTACGTGGTGGGGAGCATTCTTTCCGAGCTGCTTCTGGGTTATTAATATTTGCCTTTAGATAGGCCCCTACTTCTTTATTAATCTCGGATTGATTTGGCTGAGGCGGGAATTGAGCTTGCTGAATTTCTAATGGAGTAACGGGAGCAGCACAAGCAACCAAGGCAAGCGCTGAGATAATGCTTAAAAGTTTCATTTTCATATTTTCTTCTTTTAGTTAATGAGATTTTGAAATCTAGCTACCTCTTTATAAAGAACCAATATTAATGGTTATTACAAATTTAAGGAATAGTCGAAAACCACCCTTAGGCGGTCTTTTGATCAAAACCGTCAAATATCTAACCGAGAATAAGCACTGGCAACTTACTATGTAAGATTACCTCCTGAGCTTCGCTTCTCAAGAAAATCCCCCGAATACCAGAGCGCTTATGAGACGCCATCACAATGACATCAGCCTTTGATTTTTTGGCGGCCTCCAAAATGCCATCAGAGATATTAGGGTGAAATATATGAAATTCAGCCACAGGAATATCAGAACCAATCAATAACCTGGCCTTAGCAAATAGCTTTTTTGCAAATTCCGCACTCACTTTTTTGTATTCCCTTGATGAAAGCGCAAGAACAGATTGCACTTCAGATGAGGCATATGGCATAACTGGATCCGTCACAAACACTAGGCTGATCTTGGCGTTATCACTTAAGGCTAACTTAATAACCGATTTTAGTTCAGTCTTTGTAATGGACTCACCACTGATTGGTACCAATAGGTTTTTAAACATATACCCCCCTAATAAGAAGCCAAAAAATTAGACCAAAGACGTACTAGGGGCAGCCTCTTTTTCACAAGCGGATTGTTCGCACCCTTGCATCATGGCATCAAAAACAGATCTAAACATCGGCATAAAAGCCTCACAACCTATTGGAGCATTGTGAAATAGACCATGAATGACATTCTCCATATCCGTTCGGTACTTCAAAGATAGTGACTCTAGGGCGGCCCTATAGTCTTCACTTCCCTTGGTAAGAATCTGATTGACATCATCTTGATATTCACCAAGATAATTCAAGACTTCTTTAATCTCGGAGTTGCAAAGAATACTAGGCATAAACCCTGCTTGCATCGGCATAGCAAATTTATAGCTATTTTCTTGGGTCAAAGATGAAAAGACTTTAGCGGCGTTGTAATTGGCCTCCATCAGATTTTTTAGAGTGTTGGCGGCAATTTGTCTGAGTGCTCTTGTTGAATCGAGTGATTGATTTTGCAAGGCTACAAACTGTTCAAGTATTTGGTTATGAAACATGGGATTCCTTTATGTCAGTAAATTCCGATAAATGACTGCTATTAAATTTTTATTAGGGTGACCGATCACCACCTCGCAAGAGCGCAATGACCTCCGAATCATCAACTTGTGAAAAGTCCTGATAGAAAGATCCAACTCCAGAAAAATATTGAGCCTCGTTAAGGCAAATAAGTTCATCGCAATATTCACGAATGGGATCTAAAGTATTTGCCGGTGCTACTGGTATCGCGCAAATGACCCGTTCAGGACCTAAACTCTGTAATGATCTGAGTGCTGTTAGCATGGTTGCACCCGTGGCAAGCCCATCATCAACCACAATCACAATTCTATTTTTGGGGCTGATTGGAGGTCTTACTGGCGTGTATTGAGCACGCCGACGATGAATCAATCTTAATTGATTGCCCACCTCAGACTCGATGTACTCTTCATTTGCGCCCAATCTAGATGCATTAGTGGTGATGTAAACATCCCCACCCTCGCTGACAGCGCCGATTGCTAGCTCCGGATCCATTGGAGAGCCCAACTTTCTGACCATGACAACATCAAGCTCGCCCTCCAACCTATCGGCAATATATCGCCCTAGCGGCACACCACCCCTAGGAATCGCAAGGACCAATGGTTTTTTACCCCGATATTGCATCAAGGACTGCGTGAGTAATTGCGCTGCCTGTATACGATCCTGAAACATTAGGACAGACCCCTTTGTAATTGAAGCTTTGGATCTTGCTCTAAATTACTCTTGAGTTTTTGATCCAACTTTAATAGTTGAATTAAAAACTCATCCTCGTAAGGAGGCACATGACATTCCACGACATCTGATGGTGCCACTTGGAGATGAATGCCAACGATATTAGGCTGCACAGGTAATTCCCGGACGTGTCTATCTACGAGAACCGCTGCATAAATGGCTTGCGGTTGCTTTGTATTGAGCCACTCAACGGCACGTAACAATGAATGCCCCGTATAAAAGACATCATCCACTACCACTAAGTTATAACTCCCCTTAAATCCAGACCAAGTAAAGCAGGGTCTTCAGTTAACTGTGTATGCGGATGCAACAATTTCAGATCATCGCTATAGCGTTTAATTGACAAATCTATCCGAAGCGGAGATTCACGATAAAAGTCCCTCACTAGACTCTCGCCGATTTGATCCGCTAAAGGTGACCCACGACGTAAAACACCTACTAGGGCTATTTTTTTGGATGGATTGATCATGGACGAGATTTGCCCGGCCATTTCTTTGATAACGAGCTCCAGCTGCACCGCATCGTATAAACAGCACCGAAGACCTAAAGGTAAATTGATATTCTCGGAGTTCAAATGAAGTCTTTCGGTAATAGGTTAATCCCTTATTCTCATAAAGAAGATACGGATTCGAACGCAAAATAATGTCACTTAGCCAATTGCAAACACACTCAGAGCAAATATCACCAACTATGAAATTTGCTCATTAATGTTAATAGCTCGACACACAGCCTCTATGCCCAACTCGCCACCACTTAAAAGGGTAGCGCTATCCCAGCAAGTTTTTTTGTTTTTAGTCAATAAAACGTGCATTTTTAATAATTATTTTGAATAATCCACTTTTCATCCTCATATTAATTTGAGGTGTTATCCATAAAAAAACAAAAGTATAAAAAATCGCCATAAACCACTAATTTTATTAAAAAAATACTAAACTGGAGAGTGTTGAAATCCTTAAAGTAGATGCAGGCACTGATTTTAAAAGCCTGTATTTTTTGAAGTTCCCACCCTTCTTTTTCTTATAATGGCTTAGTAAATGTCAGATTTAATTTATCCAAAAATTGCCTTAGCTGAAAACTTAAATTCAGGTTTGCGCAATAAACATACTTGGTATGAAGGGATAATTTCTAACGCCCACGTGCGCGCACCAATACGGGTGGCCGTAGTTCACCCATGCTCTCCAGAGTCTGTTGCCGCGGCGATAGAAGCAAAAGATGAAGGTTTGATCATTCCCATCTTGATCGGACCAGAGACAAAGATTCAAGCTGCGGCTAAAAGCGCTAATGCATCGCTTAGCGATATAGAGATCATTTCTACAGAACATAGCCATGCCGCAGCCGAGCTTGCTGTAAAAATGGCATCACAAGGAAAAGTTGATGCCATCATGAAGGGCAGTCTTCATACCGATGAATTGCTAAGCGCGGTACTGAGTCATGATTCAGGATTGCGTACTGAGCGGCGCATTAGCCATGCCTACATCATGGATGTTCCAGCCTACCCTAAACCTCTTGTCATTACTGATGCTGCGATTAATATCACCCCTAATCTGGATGAGAAACGCGATATTTGTCAGAACGCTATTGATTTAATGCAAGCTCTTGGCGTACCCAAGCCCTTAGTCGCAGTGATCGCTGCCGTTGAAACTGTCAATGCGCAGATGCCAGCCACCCTAGATGCTGCAGCTCTAACTGTCATGGCTAGCCGTGGACAAATTACCGGAGGAATCGTGGATGGCCCTCTTGCTTTTGATAACGCCATCAACTTGAACGCAGCTCAAATTAAAGGCATTCAATCCCCAGTAGCTGGACAAGCCGATATTCTGCTTGTTCCTAATTTAGAGGCTGGCAATATGCTGGCTAAGCAACTGCTCTACTTTGCCGATGCCGATGCTGCAGGTATCGTTCTGGGTGCCCGTATGCCCATTATTTTAACTAGCCGCTCAGATAGTCTACGAGTACGCTTGGCCTCCGTTGCCGTAGCAAAGTTATTGGTAGAGAGTAAAAATACAGCGCCTAAAGGACTTGGGACTTGAATCCTAAAGTAATAAGAAATAGGCGCAAGTAAGAATATGACCAACAAAATGTTTTTAACCTTTAATGCGGGTTCTTCGACCATCAAAATTGGGATTTATCACCTGACTAAGGGCCAAAGTACTCAAACAGCCTTTGCCAGAGTTAATCTTCATGAAACGCCCATCACCCTAGATATTGTTAAAGACTTTCAATCTAGCCAAGTAAAACTTAACTCACTCCTTACAGAAGATCTGCATGGGGTTATGGATGAGGTCTTGACCTACTTTGAGACCCACCTCTTATTTGATAATCTCTTGGCGGTAGGTCATCGTGTAGTTCATGGGGGTGATATATTTTCCGGGCCAATTGTTATAAATAAAACTGCCATTACAGCGCTTGAAAAACTCATACCATTGGCGCCATTGCATCAACCTCAGGCACTATTCATCATAAAAGCGATTGCGCGTTTACGGCCCAACCTAAAACAAACAGCTTCCTTTGATACCGCTTTTCATCAGACGCAATCTAGCGTAATACGGCACTATGCCATTCCAGAAGCTTTGTTTGAAGAGGGCATTAAGCGTTTTGGCTTTCATGGCTTGTCGTACCAATATATTCAATCCTACTTAACTCAGTCCTTTCCAGCGCTAGCCAATGGAAAAGTTATTGTTGCCCATCTTGGTAGCGGTGCCAGTCTGTGCGCCATGGATGAGGGACTAAGCCGTGACTGCAGTATGGGGTTCTCCACTTCAGGAGGAGTCCCCATGGAAACCCGCTGCGGGGATTTTGATACAGGCGCCATCCTTTACCTTGCTCATGAAAAGGGTCTGAGCACCCAGCAAATCGAGCATCTGCTTTATAAAGAATCCGGCCTACTAGGTATATCCGGAATTAGTGGCGATCCCAGAAAGCTCCTCGTAAGCGATCAACTCAGCGCAAAACTAGCATTAGAGATCTTTACTCTACGCTGCGCCGGGGAGATTGGCCGAATGATGGTAACGCTTGGGGGCCTAGAAACTCTTGTCTTTACCGGTGGAATTGGAGAGCACCAGCCAGAGATTCGAACTCAGATATGTCAACGACTATCTTGGTTGGGTATAAATGTGGATCTAGACTTTAATACTCAGTCAATTACCAAAGCAAGAGTCATTAGCGCGTCAAAAAGTAAAATAAAAGTACTTGTTATCCCTACAAACGAGGAAGATGTTATTGCGAAACAACTAGTCAGCACCTTAGCCCTATAAGGAAATGCACCATGAAACGAATTGTGGATATTTTTACCAATGAATGGACCCCAGAGATTGTCTGGACATATATCGTCAATCTTGAAGGCAATCAAAACTACCAACAGCTTGATCATGATGTGGTGGATGCTAGCGCCTTTGAGGCCGAGGCCCTTCGCCTAGCTATTGAAGAAAATCGTGGTAATGAAACAACCTTGATTGCCAAGGTAAGGGAGTAAGCATAAAAATGCCTTACCGCCTATGCTCCGGCAGGCAGATTAAATTGCAAACTCGCTAAACGAGAATATAAGCCCTCATTTTTCAAAAGTTGCTCATGTGTACCTTCTTCGATGATGTGACCCTGATCTAAGACTAGGATTTTATCGGCTCGCAAAATCGTTGCTAAGCGATGGGCAATGATTAAAGAGGTTCTACCAGGCAATAGCACATCTAAAGCCTTTTGCACTTCTCGCTCAGATTGAGCATCCAATGCAGATGTCGCCTCATCCAATAACAATATCGGTGGATTTTTTAAGATTGCCCTTGCAATAGAAATGCGTTGCTTCTGGCCGCTTGATCGCGTACCCCGCTCTCCTAAGAAGCTTTGATAGCCATCAGGAAGTCGGATAATAAATTCATCGGCATAAGCAGCTTTGGCGGCAGCTATGACCTCATCGTCGCTAGCCTCCAATTTTCCGTAACGAATATTCTCCATAGCACTAGCAGCAAACATGACCGGCTCTTGGGAGACGATACCGATAGAGGTACGTAGGCGATCAATATTCCAGTCTCCTATATTGATGCCATTGACTAAGATATCCCCTGAAGCGGGGACATAAAAACGAAGTAACAAACTGAAAATTGTAGTTTTTCCAGCGCCTGAAGGGCCTACTATGGCATAACGCGACCCCGCCGGAACCTTGATCGAAAAATGATCTAAGGCATGAATGCCAAGCCTGGATGGATAAGAGAAAGTGACGTCATTAAATTCAAGAGCGCACGGGGTCTGAGAACGGGGAATATCCACAACAGACTCTGTCATTACGCTAATAAAAGACCCTTTTGATGGTGTCTGCATCAACTCAACCAATCTCTCTGTCGCACCTGCCGCCCTTTGGACATCACCCCACACTTCCGACAAAGAACCAATAGATCCCGCTATCAAAATGGCATAAAGCAAGAACTGGGTTAACTCTCCAACAGAAATTGCTCCACTGGCGACCTGCCTAGCGCCAATCCACAAAACAAAGATGATGATGCCAAATGCCATCACAATGGCGGCAATCGTCAGTAGCGACCGAATCAAAATCCGCTTTTTAGCGATCACAAAGGCTGCTTCGACCGCTCCCTGATAGCGATGATCCTCATACTGTTCGCGAACAAAGGCTTGAACCGTCGGTATCGCGTTTAAAGTCTCAGAAGCCATTGCACTGGTATCGGCAATACTCTCTTGACTCGCTTTAGAGGCTTTGCGCACCCTTCTTCCCAAAGCCCAGAGCGGCAATATTGTAGCCAGCAAAAGCAAGACCATTAAACCTGCCAGCCATGCGCTAGTGGCCAACATCATGACCACGCCACCGCAAAACATCACAATGCTACGAAGCGCAATAGAAATGCTTGTCCCTACCAAAGTTTGAACTAAAACTGTATCGCTTGTCAGGCGCGATAGAACCTCACCTACCTGCAAGGTCTCAAAATAAGTAGGCGATTGTTTGAGAAGATTCTCATAAACCTGTCGGCGCATATCAGCAACAATGCGCTCACCCAACCAAGACATTAAATAAAACCGTCCTGCCGTTGAAAATGCTAAAACCAAAGCAATCACAATCAAGTTCAAGAATTTTTGATTAATGGCGCTATTGGTTAAGCCTGTATCAATCAAACCCCTAAATGCAATCGGCACAGCAAGGGTTGCCCCGGCCGCACACAACAAGAAAACTAAGGCAAAGATCCAATGCCATAGATAGCGACGAATCAAATGGTATTCACGCAACCAAGCACCAATACCTTTGAGTTGATCTGGAAACTTAAGAGATTGGGAATTATCGGTATTTTGTGAGGAGGTGGTATTCATGGGCAAGAAATTTTTAATTGATTCATTATCCTGAGTTACTGCTATGACGTGGCGGAAAAAATTTCATTTACAAACACCTTTTACCAGGCGTATAAATTGAGAATATTCTTAATAAGAGTAGATTTATGTGTAATCGCGTAAGCGCATCTCAAGAGACCTCTTTAAACCACCCCATCCCATTCTCAATACAAAGGAAATCTTATGATCTTTTCTTGTCCGCATTGTAATAAAGGAAACCGGGTTCCAATTGAGAAAATATCCCAAAACCCCACCTGTGGAGCCTGCAGTAAAGAATTGCTATCCTTACCTATTTCACCCAGTGAAGAGGCTTTTCATGAGCTTATTAAACAATCGAGCCTACCGGTCATTGTAGATTTTTGGGCACCATGGTGTGGACCTTGCAAGATGTTCGCACCAACCTTCCAAGCTAGCGCAATAGCCTATGCTAATAAGGTAATCCACCTCAAAGTTGATACGGAACTCAATCCGTCACTGGGTAGTCAATTTAACATCCGCTCTATCCCCACTTTAGCTTGCTTTAAAAATGGCAAAGAGGTTGAACGCATCAGTGGCGCATTGCCACAACAGCAACTTAAACAGCTTATCGATCGACTGATTTTGAAATAGGTCGATCAATCACCAGCTAATGCTGAGTCAGAATCCTCTTCAACTTTCCAGACTTCTCAAACTTCATCTGACTATTGAGCTCTTTTATAAAACGCACATGGGTTGCGCCCTGGGTTTTTAAAAAAGATTTGATGGCATCAACACATCTATTCATGTCATCAGCAGCATTGCCATCCAGGCAGGAGCGAGGCGGGAGCCTGATAATCAAGGTATTAGCATTCTTTTGCATAATCTGAAAGTCAAAAATGCCTGTAGCTTCCTCAATGGCAGTAGTTAGCGCTAAAGGCAAAATAGAAACAGGAGTACCTTCATCAGAAGGCACTTTAATCAAATCATCTGCCCTACCCAAAACATCAATGCAAGGTAAATTCGATCCACAAGCACAGCGCGTTTCATGAAAGCAAATACTATCGCCTAAATCGTAGCGAATAATCGGCTGCACTCGATTAGCCAAATTGGTTAACAAGCAAGTGTGCGACATTTGACCCGCTGGTACAGGCTTATAATTCTTGTCAACGGCCTCTAAAATTACCCAGTCTGCATTGACATGCATATGGCCAGCATCACACTCCCAAGCGATCTCAAAAAATTCTGAGGATCCATAGCTACATCTGACTTTAGCTTTAAAGCGATCCTGAACATACTTGCGCATGGCAGGAGTAAGTGTTTCGCCCCCAGTCCAGATTTCTTTAGGGGAAAGTTAATGAACCTTCCAATATCGCATCAGCCAATACCACTGCTGCCGTAGGATAAGTTGCAATGATGGTCGGTGAAAATGCATTGAGCTCCTCAACCACTTTCTTGATGGGGTCCAATATTGAAATTGATGTAAATGGACTGGCAAAATATCCGCGCATCGATTTTGCTAATTCGAAAGAGATGTTACTTGCAAAATGCCCATTAATAGCAGCTACTAAAGCCACTCTCTCTGTCAACAGAAGCGGATCTAAGGCGTGCTGTAGAAACTCTGACTTTGATTGACGAACGCTTTCTAGGGCGTCATACACGTCCATTGCCTCTTCATCTTGAATAAAAATTGCTGATGCCCCACTACTGCCAGAACTTTCCCAAACAACGTATTTTCCTAAATACAAACTCCCAACATTCGCGGGATTAGATATAAATACCTTAAGAGCATCTAAGGCAATATCGGGATCACATATCCATTCATTGAATTGCCCCATCAACTCAGCCTTATGCATTACCGGCAAATCAATGAGTGCAACAGTATCCAAATCAATATGCTGGTATTTTAAGTGGCAAAAAGGAGAATGCTGATAAGCATGGGTCAATATTTGCCTGAAACGATGTTCCTGCAAATCCTGTATTTGTTTAGGATCTAGTAAGGCGGAACCAAAAAGACTCAAGGCCTGCAAACCGATGCCAAAGGGATTAAAGCTCATTTTTCATCACATTCCAGAGTCGGGATGAATCCACCCTCTACAAAACAACCTACTCATCCTGATCTAAGCTTGCCAGGTAACCCACTTTATTCAGTGCATGAATCAAATCATCTGACCTATTAGATGGTCTGGTGACCTGAACCCTACCCGATTCCCAGTCCACATGGACATCTTTCACATCCTCCAGCAGAGCAAGCGCCTTGGTGATGACATCAATACTCGCAGCGGAATCAATCCCTTGAACGTTTAAATGAATTTGACTCATGATTTTTTCCTTTAAATCTTATGTGTAAATCCTATACCTTCAGCTATTGAATGTCTATGCGCTTGTTTTTGGACAATAAAAAACCACCCGAAGGTGGTTTGGATAGCTTAGGTATCTTGAATCAAGAATCAAGCAAAATTCTTTTCAGCAAAATCCCAATTCACAACATTCCAAAAGTTTTCTAAATACTTAGGACGTGCATTGCGGTAGTCGATGTAATAAGCATGCTCCCAAACGTCACAAGTGAGCAAAGGCTTTGAACCCGCCGTTGTTAAAGGAGTTGCTGCGTTGCTTGTAGAAACCAATTCTAATGAACCGTCAGCTTTTTTAACCAACCAAGCCCAGCCTGAGCCAAATGTACCTACCGCGCATTTAGCAAATTCTTCTTTGAATGCCTCAAAAGAACCCCATCTTGCGTTGATTGCTTCTGCCAAAGGACCTTTTGGAGCTCCGCCACCATTAGGCTTTAATCCCATCCAATAAAAAGTGTGATTCCATACTTGAGCTGCGTTGTTAAAAATAGGCCCGGAAGATTCTTTAATGATGTCTTCCAAGCTTGAATTCTCAAAGCCAGTGCCTTTGATTAAATTATTCAAGTTAGTGACATAAGTCTGGTGATGCTTTCCGTAATGGAATTCCAAGGTTTCTTTAGAGATATATGGTGCCAATGCATCTAAAGCGTAAGGTAATGTTGGGAGGGTATGTTCCATACTTTTTCTTTCAAATAAAGATTAAATGTAAATCTGGGTTACCAAGAATTATCTCGCATTATGAATATTGGTGTATTGAGTGTTGAAATCTCATGTAATTTCTCATTTGGCAATGAATTTTATTGAAGTGACGTCCTTAAGTAATTGTTTTTATTGATTTATTTAAGAGACTTAAAGTAGTCTAGGAAGTACTCGGCAATCCATTTAAAAGGCTAGCAATCTGAGAAACAGGCACAATTTTACAGACGGCGCCCAAGTCAATCGCAGCCAAAGGCATGCCAAAGATGATGCTGGACTCCCCATCTTGTGCAACAGTACCACCTCCAACATCAAAAATTGCCTTCATTCCTTCAGCCCCATCTTTGCCCATTCCACTGAGAATGACTGCCACAACATTCATAGAAAACGTTTTCGCAGCCGAAAAAAATAATTGGTCAATACTTGGGCAATAAATATCCCCCTCCTGAGGTTCCAGCAATCGAAAGGTACCATTTTCAGTAAAGACTAGATGCTTGCCCTCAGGCGGAAAGTAAAGATGACCTGGCATAGGCATACCCCCCTCTTGGGCAGTTTCGATCACCAGATCAGTCATTCCCTGCAACCAGACCAGCATGCCATCTAAAAAACCGCTACTAATATGCTGAATGCAAACAATGGGTATTGAGAAATTCGGTTTTAGATATGGCAATATTGCCTCTAGTGCCTGTGGACCGCCAGTAGATGCACCCATCACAATTACTCTAGGTGACAGAAAACGGTTTAAGGTTGACTGAGGATTAAACACCGATAAAGGCTGAACCGATTTCCTTTTGATGTATTTAACCCCGTTGAGAATACGAATCTTCTCAATCAGTTTTGCCCCCTCCTCCTTACCAATAAGACCTCCAGTAGCCTTAGGTTTAGGCATCACATCTATCGCGCCAGCTGAGAGCATTCTAAAAATATTATCAACTTGGTTTGGTTGAACTGAAATACTCAACACCAAAATCGGGCAGGGATAAATATTAACCGCGTGCTCAATAAACTCTAGACCATCCATAACAGGCATGTGATAGTCAGTGCAGATCACATCGGGTTTTAAATCTGGTAACAGCTTTAAGGCCTCCAGGCCATTAGGCGCTGTTCCCACAACCTCAATATGCGGATCTGCATCTAGAAGCGCTTTAATCACGTGAAGCTGTAGCAATGAATCCTCAACCAAGAGAACGCGAATGGGGGTGGAGTCACCATTGTTAAGCATGATTAATTTTCTATATCAGTCTAGCAATGGAATCGAGCAATACCGTCTGATCAAAATCCGATTTAGAAATATAGGCATTTGCGCCAGCTTGTAAACCTCTGCGTCTATCATCCTCAGAGGCCAACGAAGTCACTAAAATGATCGGTAAATCAGAAATTTTCTTGTTGGCCCTTATCTTAGCAGTCAACTCCAATCCATCCATATTTGGCATGATGATGTCGGATACCACAACATCAAATTCCCTAGAAGCCAAAATATTCCAGGCATTTAGACCATCAGTAGCCACAATGACATCATAGCCAGCCCCTTCCAAAATACGTTTTTCTTGGATGCGTGTGACGATGCTATCTTCAACCAGCAGAATTGATTTCTTATGAGTCTTAGCTTGAGCCTGATCTGCCAAAGACGTGGGCGACTGCATTTTTTGCAGGGCCTGATGAACGCTCTTAGCCAAATCTGCAGGATTGAGGACGGCACATACCTCACCAGAATCCAAGATCGTCACACCAGAAACATTGCGCAACCTTTTAATAGGAGGTGGTGGCAACTTGAGAACAATCTCCTCTTCCTGGCCTAATTCATCAACAATCACACCGAAACTATGCTCGCCCACCCGAATCACCACACAGAGCGAGCTAACATTTGTATCCATCAACCTTAAAGGCCGATCTAATATCGATCCCAAGCGATTAATTGTGATGATGTCATCGCCATGATAAAAACACTGCCTATCCTCACGAACAATCAGCTCTTCAGGCTTGAGTATTTTCGAAAAGTATATCGCCTCACAAGGCATGGCATAACTCTCCCCCCGCTCGCGCAAAATGGTGACGCGTGTAGATGTCAATGAGACTGGCAGATACAAGCTAAAGGTCATACCTTTGCCAGGGCGTGATTCCATTTGGAGGGTGCCATGCATATGCTCCACAGCGGAGCGCACGACATCCAAGCCAACACCACGGCCAGAGATATCGGTAATCATCTTATTGGTTGAGAACCCTGGGGTCATCAGCACGTTCTTTAATTGCGCCTCATCCAAAGCAGCGGCTTCAGTTTCACTAAAAAGATGACGTTTAACAGCTTGTTGACGAATAGCCTCAAAGTCCAGACCACGACCATCATCAATGACATCAATGCGCACATGATCAGCATCTTGACTCACCTTAACCAGTATCTTGCCGTTTAGCGCCTTACCTGCCGCCGCCCGATTCTCTGGAGGCTCAATACCGTGATCGATAGCATTACGCAGCATATGCATGAGCGGCGCCTTCATTTCTTCAATGATTCGCTTATCAGCTACAGTAGCCTCTCCTTCAAACACCAAATCTACCTGCTTATTTTCTGCGGCCGCCAGATCATGCACCATACGCGGAAATTGCTCCAACAAGGTAGCTATAGGCAATAAACGCAAGCCGCGAATACCGCCCTCAATCTCTTCAGTAATCACACTAAGGCGACTAGCATCTTCCGATAGCTTTGTACGCATTGCTATAGCGCTTTTCATCCACTCATCAGTCGGAATGCTGCTAATATTTAACTGATTCATGAGTCGGCTAAATTCATCTTGCCATCTCAAGATACGACTACGACTCACCACCAACTCACCAGTTTGCGTTAATAGAAAATCGAGCTTCTTGGCATCTACCCGCAGCGTATCAATCCGAAAATCCGCGGAAATCTGGCGGCCATAGACAATAGAGTCGGCGCCCTTTATCTCCGCAACTGCAGGCAGTTGCACAACACTTGGGTCAGATACTTCCCCTGAGGTGGATGCTAAACCTATAGGCGCCTTATCAACAGGGAAAGTCTTAGGCTCTATTGATTCGGCACCAGCTTTTGTATCACCCACCACCTCAGAAACTATTTGCCGGATCCGATCCAGAATTTCCCACTGGGGCTTTAATATTTCAGCACTGACAATCGTCTTTCCACTCCTGGCTTCTCCAAGCATATCCTCCACTTTATTTGCAAGTTCTTGAATATCTATCAAACCCAGCATGCGAGCTGAGCCTTTTAAGCTATGCGCCTCTCGAAAAACCTCAGCAATTAAAGCTTGATCGCTAGGGGTTTTTTCTAGCTGAAGCAAGCCCGCATCTAATTTTTGCAAATGCTCGGAACTCTCTATGCGAAAGAGATTGCGTAGCTCAAGATCTTGGATCTGTGCCATAGCGGACTTTAAACCATCTCACGAAGATGATTCGCCACCCTTGTAAGGGCCTGAACCCCAGTCATAGCCTGGTTGGTGCCTGCAATCATTTCTCGCGAGCTATTGTTGATGTTTTGCATAGCCTCATTAATTTGTACTAAAGCAGCAGCCTGTTGCTTACTATTTAAGAGAACTTGTTGAGCATTCTGATAAACGCCTTCTGATAGCTGACCTAAAGATTTAAACGCTACAGACGTTTGCGCCACCCCATCAGAGACCTGATGAGAGATTTTGGTAGCATCCTCAGCAACCATCACCATGGCATTCGTAGATTTCTGAATCTCCGTTACGATTTGGGAGGCCTTTTCCGCAGACTGCCTGCTTTGATCAGCCAACTTCCGAATCTCACTTGCTACTACCGCAAATCCTTTGCCATGCTCTCCGGCCCGCGCAGCTTCGACAGCAGCATTTAAAGCTAGCATATTGGTTTCACCAGCTAACTCGCCCACCAATTTAGAGATATTACCAATTTGGCCCGCCTGCTCCGACAAGCTCAAAATTTGCTTTGCAATCGCAGCCATCTTCCCCTCTAAAAAGAGGACGTCAATTTGGTTTTGAGATACCAATGCCAAACCCTTGGCCGTTGTATCTTGAGTAGATTTAGCTGCAGCCGCTGCTGAATCTGCCTGTTCAGAAGATAGGCGAGCAGAGGATACAAGCTCTTCAACAGTACTCGTAGTCTCGGATACAGATGACCCCTGCAAAGCTATCGCTTTTTCATGCTGGGATAAGGTCGCAGCGATAGCTGCGGCAGTTGATGAAACCTGAGCCGATGTTTGCGAAATATCACGACTGAGAAATATAGCGGATAGGATGCCAAAAACAATGAGCAGAATAATGGCTCCGAGCGCTCCAAAGGTAACTATGTTTTTAGCGGTTTGGATATTTTGAGTAATCAGATCACGATATTGATCCCTGCTTTCCAAATTGAATTTAGCAGCATCATCAGCAAGGTTATCGCTAGCACGGACAGTTTGAAGGCTACTTCCAGATCTAAATAATTCAGCAGCTTCCTTGGCCTTACCATCATCAACTAACTTAATGAATTGCCCATTGATCTCTTTGGTAGATGCATAAACATTTTTTAAGTTACTGAGATCGGCCATCAATTCGGGAGAATAAGTGCCTTTATCCAGTCTTTCAAATAAATCATCAATATTTTGGATCGCCTCTTGATAACTCTTTTTAGGGTAATTGCTATCCTGGCCTGGGCTTAAGCCCACCAATATATAGGCGTAAGAAGCCCTTTGCATGCGGGTAATATTTTCGTTAATCTTTAAGATATCTGGCGTGAGATAGGATGTTGTATTTAATGCATTGGTTTTCTCAATCGCGGAATGCATTTTGACCTGGTTTATGCCTACGATCACAAGCAATACCAACAAAGGGATCAGATAACTTAATATCATTTTCCAGCGCAGGGATAATTGATTCAAAATATGTTTCCTTAATTCAAAACCTTAAATTCGTTCATCAACTTCGAGTAAATTACCAATCAACACTGCCTCTATATCCAATATGCCTGCAACACCATGATCTAGCCTAAGTAAAGCCTTACACTGCGCATGATGTTCTTCGACGTCTTGCAACTCAGTAATGAGCGAGCGATCAAAATATCTAAAATTTTCAACCCTCTCCACTGCCAAGGCCATTTTTTTAGTTTCAAACTCTAGTATCACAACATCTCGCTTATCCGTCATATTCTGAATTCGTAATAAAGATGTCATATCAATTACCGACAGAATTTCACCGCGAAGATTGATTGCTCCTAAGATATATGGAGGGCAGCACGGTAAAGGTGTGCACTGCTTTAAATGAGAAAACTCTAAAATATACTGAGCCTCAATCGCGTATTTAATACCCCCGATGGTAATTAGAGCAAAAGCTTGCTTAGATACCTCTTGTCCATCCTCAATTGGCATTGCCAATTGATGCATTCTTGCCCGGAAGACCTCTTCATTACGCTTAGCGCTTTGTGAAGGTACTTTAGGAATATCAGCCTCAGGATTGGCCGGCAATTCCAGACCTACTTCGACCGTTAATAAAGCAGGTAAATTGAGCAATAAAATAATTTCATCACCATACTTCACCTCCCCAGAAATCAACTTGGAATAATCTGATCTAAAGTCAGGTGGAATAACCAAGTCACGCTCCACAACAGATTCGTCAGACACATTAATTAGACCTTTTACATAGTCTGCGACGATTCCGCAGCGCATCTGCGGAGTATTTACCAAAATAATATTGGTCGAACCCAGATATTCACGTGATACATGCTTAAACCTTAAACCCAAGTCTAAAACATGAACAATTTCCCCATGCCAATTCACCAGACCAATAAACCAGGGTGGAGCCGCTTCAATTGCTGACAATTCTGGCATCCAAAACACATTTTTCACACTCTCGGTGGGAACCGCATATTGGACTGAGTCGGACTCAAAAACCAGAAAGCTACGCATATTAGTCTTTATAAACTTTATTATCCAATTTAGGTTACTTGAGTATGGAAGTCAAACTCCCTTGAATATTGGCCAGATATTGTTTTAAATCAAAAACTGTACTGTTTTTTAAGCATGGTATTGATTCCTGAGGCCCCATTTTTTCCAATGCCTTAATTGCTTGGCCACAGGACTTTGAAGCCATCTCCGGCTTATTTTCTTGAATCTGAATCGTAATTAACTCTAAGTAGGCCGCAATGTAATCTGGGTCTAGATAAAGCGCCTTCCTAAGGTCTGATTTAGCTCGCTCAATATCACCCATCTCCATGGAAATGACTGCGTGCAAGTAATGTAACTGCGCCTGCATTGGATCTATTGATGAAAGCTTTTCATAAAGGTCAATCGCCTCTTTAAATTTTGCTTGATCCGCATATTTCCAAGCCAATGTATAAAGTTGATCGCTGGATTTCTCAGGAGGCGGCGCTATGGACTCTATTGGAGCTAAAGATGCCTCTGACCCTATTTCTGATTTAATGGGGCCTGTAGGGTTTAAGGGAGTAGAAAAAACATCAGCAGGCTTATATGCCCGAGGGGACACAAATGGAGTTGCCGTAGGCATCATATCCGCCACCGACCCTAAGAAGGCTGTGTTCCCTATTTTTTGGTAAACCAGAGATTCTGGATAGATTTTGACCTGTAAGCCACTTTGCCTATAGGCATGCAACTCCCCATGGGCAGTCATTAAGATCCCGCCTTTCGTGAGGCATGCGGAGAGTTTCTCAGTAATAGCATTAATCGCATCCATATTCATATAAATAAATAGGTTCCTACAGAGAATGAAATCCACCTCTACGATGTTTTTTGAATGGTCTGGTAAATTTGCATTAACAAGATCGAGCACTAAAAAACGCGCACGCGAACGAATGGAAGGGCTTAACCTCCAAGAGTCGCCCTCTTTCTGGAAATAAGTATTTCTAAAGTGATTGCTACACCCCCTAAATGACCATTCCTTATAGGAAGCAACTTTGGCCTTTTCGATAAATACAGGATTAATATCACTTCCGACAATATCGACATCCCAATACTGAGAATCCGGAATTAACCCCTCTAGCAGAATCACTAAGGAATAGAGCTCTTCACCAGTAGCGCAAGCGGGCACCCATATACGCAGGTGTTTCTGCAAACGCTTTTTATTAATGATTTCCGGAAGAATGACGCGACGAATCAATTCCATCTGACCTGGATCACGCATGAAGAAAGTTTCGCCAGTAGTGAGCAAGTCACTTAACCTTTGGCAATCCTGTGAAAGATCCGCTATTCCACCGAGGTAAGCTTGATAGGCGGCAAAGTCAAGCAATCCTAGTACTTTAATGCGCGCATGAATCCAAGCGGTTAATTTTTCATAATCAAATTCCGTTATCCGCAAACCAGTTACTTCGCGAATTTTTTGGATCAGTTCATCTGATAAAAAATTATTCATGGAGCTTCGTATATTTTATGAAAGTCTCTCAGTGCTTAACACCTAAACCTTCTAGAGTTATAGTAACAAACAAGACTGCTAAATTCGATAAAAATCAATATGACTGATACACACCTGTTCACCTCTGAATCAGTCACTGAAGGTCATCCAGATAAAGTAGCAGACCAGATATCGGATGCCATCCTAGATGCGCTTTTGGAGCAAGATCCCGCCAGCAGGGTTGCCGCCAACACCGTGTGTAATACAGGACTCGTTTTTTTAACCGGTCAAATTACTACCAAGGCTATCGTAGATTACCCCCTTATCGCCAGAAATACACTTAAAGAGATTGGTTATGACAGTAGCGATCTAGGCATGGATTACAGAGGCTGTAGCGTTCTCTTGGCTTTTGAGAGTCAGAGCCCTGACATTGCGCAAGGTATTGATCAAGCTCTAGATGACCCATTAGATCAAGGTGCCGGGGATCAAGGAATGATGTTTGGCTATGCAGTCACTGAAACCCCGCAACTCATGCCAGCACCGATTAGTATCGCCCATCAACTTGTTCAACAACAAGCCAAATTACGTCGAAGCGGTAATTTCAACTGGTTAGGGCCTGATGGCAAATCCCAAGTCACCATGCGCTATGAGGGTGATACGCCAATAGCCATTGACACCATCATCCTATCCACACAACACTCCCCAGATATTAATATAAATACCTTACGTGAAGCGGTGATTGAGCAAATCATAAAACCCATTCTTCCTCCTCACTTTTCCAGCGGAAACATTCGCTACTTAGTAAATCCTACAGGTCGATTTGTGACGGGAGGCCCCAAGGGTGATACTGGGCTAACTGGCAAGAAATTGATGGTGGATACCTATGGATCGTCCGCACCACATGGTGGCGGTGCTTTTTCTGGCAAAGACCCCTCCAAAGTAGATCGCTCAGGGGCCTATGCCGCTCGTTATATCGCCAAAAATATCGTCGCTGCCGGCCTCGCTCGTAAATGCTTATTGCAGGTCTCCTATTCCATCGGGGTAGCCAAACCCACCTCATTCATGATCAACACCTTTGGCAGTGGCAAGATGGCTGACTCCAAGCTAGAGAAAATCGTTCTCGAAATCTTTGACTGGCGCCCAAGAAGCATCATTCAGACATTGAATTTATTAAAACCTATCTATAGACAAACGGCTAAATACGGTCATTTTGGGCGAACAGATCAGCAATTTTCTTGGGAAGAATGCAATCTAATCGAAACTTTGAAGGCGCTCTCCTAAGATAGGTTTATCCTTTAATGATATGGAAAAAGAGCTAAATCAGATCACAATTTTGATTGTTGAAGACAGCCCCATACAGGCTGAGTTGCTACGTCGCTTTCTTGTGAGCAATGGCTATAAATGCGAAGTTGCTAAGGATGGGGAAGCCGGACTTCTGGCACTTCAAGCCCATCACCCGGATTTGGTGATTAGCGATGTGCAAATGCCCGTGCTTGACGGCTATCAAATGTGTGAACGCATCAAGGCCAGCCCACAACTGCAATCCATTCCCGTCATTCTTTTAACGGCATTATCAGACCCTGTCGATGTCATTCGCGGCCTCAATGCTGGCGCCGAGGCCTACCTTACCAAGCCCTATGACAATGACCGTTTAATGATTCAAGTACATCGTTTGCTCAATGCTCCCCAGGGCGGAATATCCGATGAAGCACTCCAACAAGTAGCGACACCACTTGATGTAGAAATTAATCAAACTCACTACACCGTTAAGGCCAGTAGAGAGCAGAGATTTTGCAAATGCTGGTGTCAACTTATGACAATGCTTCGTACCAAAATCACCTACTTCGCAAACTTGAGGAGGATCTGCACTCACTAAACCAGCAACTCGAGAACAAAGTCATTCAAAGAACTGCTGCTCTGGTTGAAGAAGAGAAACGTGCTCGCAACGCAGAAACCAGATATCGCACGCTCTTCAATTTAATGCCAGAGGGTGTCGGACTCCTTAACCCTGAGTCCTGGAAGTTCTTGGAATTTAATGATGTCGCATGTGGACAACTTGGTTTTTTGCGAGATGAGTTTAAAAATATTTCACTCTTGGATATGGCAGTTGAAAGTGAGAAAAGCACTTTGCTTGAGCATCTTAATCAAGCCATGATCTATGCACAGTCAAGTTTTGCTACCCAGCTATTAAATCGAGATGGCTCTTCCTTAGATATCGATGTTCGCACTCAACAGGTAGAGCTAGATGGCCAAAAGCTATTAAATTGTATTTTCCGAGATATTTCAGCGATCAATCGCGCAAGAAAAATCGAATGGGAAATGGAGCACAAGTCCACTCATGACCTGCTGACCGATTTACCTAGCAAAGCCCTTTTGTTGGATGCGATTGCGCAAGCGATTCATGTAGCAGATCGAAAAGGTGGCGCCATTACGCTTCTCGCCATTGAATTAAGTCGGATCAATACAATTACTGCAAGCTTAGGTCATGCAGCAGCAGATGCCATACAAATGGAGCTTGCTCAACGCCTTCGCAGCATTCAGCCTAAAGCTAGCATGGTTGCCAGAATTCATAACCAAGATTTTATTTTTTTGGTCGATGGATCGATGGATCCAAGCCCCATCACAGATTTACTGCCGCGCATCTCCAAGGCTACTCATAACCCCTTCGAATGGGAAGGCTCCTTGCTGGCTTTTGAGCCTTGTATTGGAGTAAGTATTTATCCAAAAGATGCCCAAGATGCCGCATCACTCTTACAGTCCGCCGAGGCTGCGCTTTTTAAAGCAAAACAGAGTGGTAAAAAAGCGATTGTTTTGGCTTCTTCGGAAATTAACGCCCAGGTTGAAAATCTCGTCCGCAAAGAGAGTGAATTACGCTCCGCCTTTGCCAATGGGCAAATGGAAATGTTCTTTCAGCCGCGGATCGACCTTAAGAGTGGAAAAATAACTGGCGCAGAGGCCCTAATGAGATGGCGCGATCCTGTCAAAGGCATCGTTCCCCCTAAAGACTTTATCCCTCTAGCTGAGGAGATTGGCCTGATTGGACCAATGACCAACTGGGCTTTAGAGGAAGTATGCAGTCAACAAAAGCAATGGTTAGACGGCGGCATAGAGATTGTGCCCATCTCCGTCAACTTAGTTGCAGAACAGTTTCTAGATGATCAAATTGTTACCATCCTCAAGCAGTCGCTAGAGAAAAGTCGGTTACCAGCCGAGTATTTGGAAGTAGAGCTCACTGAATCAGCGGCAATGCAAAACCCAGTCAGATCAGCAAATTTGTTAAATCAAATTCGTGACCTTGGCATATTGATTGCCATTGATGACTTTGGAACGGGGTACTCTTCCCTGGCTTATTTAGAAAAATTTCCGATTGATATCTTAAAAATTGACATCTCATTTGTACAAGGTATCACTAAAGATCGGCATGCCGCAGTTATTACTAGCGCAATCATTGCGATGGCAAAAGAATTGAATTTCTTAATTGTTGCCGAAGGTATTGAGGATGATGAGCAACGTCAATTTTTGGCAAATCATCATTGCGAAGAGGGGCAAGGATATCTCTTTTCACGGCCCATACCCGCAAATGAATTTAGAGATTTACTAAATTCCAAGATTATCTATTGAGATGCATTTGTCATAAGACTCTAGGAAGTGAGCAACTAATTATCTAGAGCAATAACCTCTTTTCCTCGAAAGAGCTCTAGGGCAACCTTTGCTATTGCTGCGTCATATTTAGTGCCCGAACCCTCTTTAATCACCTTGAGTGCTGCAGGTAATCCTAAGCCAGCCCTATAGGGGCGATGAGAATACATTGCTTCGATAGTGTCAGCAACAGCAATAACCTGCGCCTCCAACAGAATCTGGTCACCCGTTAAACCTTTTGGGTAGCCAGAACCATCAAGACGTTCGTGATGTTGCCGCACTATTTCAGCAATCGGCCAGGGGAACTCGATATCTTTAAGGAGATGGTAGCCATTTTCTGGATGCTCCTGTAGGAGCTTACCCTCAAACTCCGTCAGACCAGAGGGTTTAGTGAGAATTTCGGAAGGAACGCCAATTTTTCCAATGTCATGAACCATGGCTGCCAAACGCAATCCATAAATTTTATCCTCATCCCAAGCCAACCGTTTAGCAATGGCGCAGGCAATAGTTGCTACATTTTTCTGATGCCCAGAGGTATAAGGATCCCTGAGCTCCATTGTTTTTGACATTACCTCAACGATACTGGTAAGCGACTTACGCAACTTATCATCTTGAATTTTCTGCTTAAGATACTCTGCATTTAAGGCCTCCTGCTTCTCGAATACATTAAGGCCAAACCCGAGTTCTGCGGCTAAATTTGAAAAAATATGAACCTCTAAATCCGTAAACGCTTTAGCAGTGGAGGCATAGATACTTAATGCGCCAATAACTTCATTACCCTTAACAATAGGAACCGCTAAGACTGAACGTATTCCATAATCACTTGCCCGCTGCCTCCAAGGTTCAAAATTGGGATCAGTTTCGGTATCAGATATAAAGCAAGCTTGTTTTGTGCGAATGCATCGACCAATAGGCCCTTGCCCATTTAACTTATTTTCGGACCAGCTAACAATAATTCCTCGCGCGTAAGCAGATGCAGTCCCACTTAAACCCATTACCTCAATAGTTTTCTCTAGGTCTTTGTTAGCAAAACCAATCCATGCCAATGGATAGTTTTCTTGCTTGGTTATCGCTTCACATATAGCCTGCATTAACTCTGTAGATGACCTTGCTTTTGAAAGCGCATCTCCACAATGCATCAATGCGTTTAGACCCCAGGTTAAGGTCTCCAAACTAGGGGGAACACGCTTTAGATTGCGCGTTTTTTTATCACCACTCATAGGAGCTTTCTAATATTCTCGTCACCCAGATGAAAGAAGTGAATTATCAAATACAACATATTTATTGCGACCACTTTGTTTGGCAATATACATTGCTTTGTCAGCCATATCCATCAAATCATCTCGCCTATTATCTTCAGACACCACCATGCTGGCCACACCAATACTGACAGAAATTTTTGGTTGACTATCACAGGGTAAGTCTAGCTGAATTGCACGCACCGCTTCAAGAATTTCATTTGCAAGCAATATAGCGCCTCGCTCGTTAGTTTGCGGCAAGAGAACAGCAAACTCTTCCCCGCCCCAACGACAGCAAAAATCCAAGGGACGAGTGATGCATTTTTGAATGGCTTTAGCTACCGCAACGAGGGCTATATCTCCACAATCATGGCCATATTTATCATTGAATATCTTGAAGAAATCAATGTCAATAAATAGAGCGCTGATGGGCTGTCTTGAGCGCAATGAGTCCTTCCAAAACTTAGGAAACTCTGCATCCAATGCGCGACGATTTTGTATACCGGTTAAAGGATCGGTAAGCGAAAGCATTAATGAATCAGATATCACCAAGGCTTTGTGATAAAAACGCCAGAATACAAACGCAAGAATGACAAAAGATAAGGCAATCGTGACTACAAGTGAAAAATTACTTTTATAGAAATTACTCACCACCCTTTCTACGGGGATGGAGGCCGAAGTAATAAGCCCATACTTTTTTGAGGTCGCATAGGCCACATATGAAGCTTCAGGAAACCCTTTGGAGGCTGAAATTTCTAAAATTCCAGAGTCTTTTCCGTCGGCACGAACCCGCTCATTGATTACTAAGCAAAAACGAAAATCACTCTCTTCATGGTCTTTTGGTTTGGGGTAGGCAAATGCGATATTACCGCCTTCTAAATTTACTAAAATTTGCGTATCAGTTAAAGACTTTAGGGATTTTGAGAGGCTACTCGCCAAATCGTCAGCGGCTACCTGCTGTATGATTACCCCGCGAAATTTTCCAGAATTGTCGATGATTGGGGCGGCAATATGAAATGCCAATATGCCAGTTGTTTTAGCGGAAACTAAATCACCAATCGCATAGGTAAGCTTAGGATTACTCTTGAGTGTTTTGAAATAAAGTCTATCGGATACATTTAGAGTCTCTTTTTCTATCCCCATATTAGTTGCTTTAACAACTCCATTTTCATCGGCATAGACAGTTAATCGAAATACTGTATTCGTAATATACGAATTAAAAGCGGTATGGCTACCATTTAATATTTGATAGGCCCCTTCATTTGTCAAGGTGCCACTGTTAATTGCCTGCTCGATCTTTGGTTGTGAAACGTCGATAATCTTCGAGGCATCACTGAGTACTGCCTCAAGCATAGCGTTTGACACATAAGCTTCATGTACTAACTCATCCTTTTGACTCTCCCGATAAAAAGCATAGCTTTCATAAAGGGTAAAAGTAGCCCCTATTCCCAGTAGCACTGAAAGTACCAAAAACAATGAAAGGTATTGATTGCGAATTTTAGGAATCGATGTCGGCATGAAGNCTTTATNTACTTAATTACACTATTAATACATCTGTTTATCGGACATATTGAATGAAATAGCGAGCATCTCGCTACAAACGCCCTTACTCAAGATGCCTGAAGGATTTATCAAGATTAGTGATGCGGGTTTTCGTATCGCTAATTAACTCCTCAATCTTTCCAGCTGATGCCGTAGAAATCTCCGATAGTTTCTGAAACTCAGCTGCCAGTACAGCAATACCACGAGCAGACTCCCCAGCATTAGCTGCTTCAATCGCAATATTGAGCGAGAGCAATTTAGTTTGAGCGGCGATGTCNTTAAGGACTGTAGCAATCTGACTGATTTGGTTTCCGGAATTTAAGACCTCATCCATTGCTAGATTGGTATTCGTACGGTTCAGATGCTCCTGATTGGTATTTTTCAGAAACCCCGTATAAATCATCTTGTCATTTAAGTAGATCTTGGATACGGATAACTGTCCGAATATTTTGGTTCCATCTTTACGGGTAATTTCGACCTCACGGGTTTTACCCACAATCTTATTAACACCTGTAGTCCGATTGGCGTTGATGTATTTGTCGTGATGAGGCTGAATATCCAGCGGTACAAGCATCTTAACGTTATGACCCAATACCTCATCCCGACTAAAGCCAAATAGATGCTCTGCAGCCACATTGAAGAAGGTAACGCAGTTATTCTCATCAATAGTGACTACAGCATCAATAGCCTGCTCTAGCGTCTGTTTGAGCATTTCAAATGCCTTACGCTCTGGGGTAATGTCTTTCATAAAGCCGGTGTAGATTATCTTATTGCCTAGCCTTAACTTAGACACTGATAGCTGGCCCCAGATCTTGGTTCCATCTTTACGGGTAATTTCGACCTCACGGGTTTTACCCACAATCTTATTAACACCTGTAGTCCGATTGGCGTTGATGTATTTGTCGTGATTAGGCTGAATATCTGCTGGCACTAGCATTTTGACATTCTGACCCATCACCTCATCGCGACTATATCCAAATAAGTGTTCTGCAGCGGCATTATAAAAAGTGACGCAGTTGTTCTCATCAATAGAGACCACCGCATCAACAGCCTGCCCCAAAATCTGAACATATCTTTCGCGCTCTTCCTGAATCTCGGTAGCATCTCGAACGATTGCGCTATAGACAAACCCTCCCCCAAGGGTAATCTTTGACAAAGACATGCTTCCCAAAGAAATATCACCGCCCTTACGCAAGATTTTCATTTCTTGAATAGAGTTTTTCCACATATCCAGTTGATTGGAGATAAAGGTATCTTGAACACCCTCAAACAAAATGGCAATATTTTTACCAAAAATTTCATCCTGAGAATATCCCCACAACTTCTGGGCAGAGTTATTGAAGAAAATCACATCTCCACCTGGATTCACCTCTATGATCGCATCTATGGACTGATCAAACGCTTCGCGAAACCCAGAAGACTCGGGGTTTTTAAATAATCTCTTTAAAACATTCCACATAAATTACCTTACTCACCCCATCATTAATGATGACATCAGAATCTATACCCACAAGTTCATTCTAGCCCTATTGGAATAGTTCGCAAGGCGATAAAGGCGGCCTTGCAACGCTCCCATAGGTTAAAAAATTGATTCAGATCAAATTGTAGTATCCCCCGTCAACCCGACATTCCTAAAGTGTTGTTTTCTGCCTGTGCTCGATAGTCTCTAGGTGGTATTCTGCCAAGAGAGCTGTGCGGTCTTTCTTCGTTATAAATCGTGATCCAGTTTTCTGTAATTTCACGTACCTCCCTGAGGTTTTCAAATAAATACGCATTGAGTACTTCATGGCGGTAGGTTTTATTAAAGCGTTCTATAAACGCATTTTGTTGCGGTTTGCCCGGTTGGATAAATTTGAGCTCAATACCTTTAGATTCACACCAACCCATAAAGACGGCAGACCGTAGTTCACTTCCGT
>TBL_comb47_HYPODRAFT_10000847_pt1 | contig 40175 bp, 31 predicted proteins | sample TroBogypolimnion_40_FD_10682 | JGI IMG/M metagenome (IMG submission 10682)
GGTACAGGTTTAGGATTGTCTATCGTGAAGGGATTTGTGGAAGCTCACCATGGCACGGTGATCGCCGGGAATCGCCAAAATGGGGGAGCCTTATTTACAATTAAGATCCCCGTTAAAATCTCAGATATCAACCAATTCAACAAACAAGACGATTAGATGACAAGCGAAGGATCCATATTGATTATTGATGATGAGGTGCAGATACGCCGCCTGCTAGAGATCACCCTTTCGGCAAATGGGTACAAAATTTCCGAGGCCTCTACAGGTAGGGATGGATTGCTGTTGGCAGCATCCTTGCATCCTGTTCTGATCATCCTCGATTTGGGTTTACCTGATTCAGATGGTCTTGACATTCTTAAAAAACTTCGTGAATGGTATCAAAAACCTGTTATTATCCTGTCGGTCCGTAATTCGGAGGATGATATTGTGAAAGCCCTCGATTATGGGGCGAACGATTACCTTACCAAACCCTTTCGTACAGGGGAATTGTTGGCACGCATCCGGGTTGCGATCCGGCAAAGTCAGGTTGTGCCGGATAAACCCACATTGGAATTTGGCTCATTATCCATCGATTTGGCGAACCATACAGCACGCAAGAACAACGAATTGATCAAGCTCACTTCTACCGAGTTTTCACTTCTGGCCTTGTTGGCAAAAAACGAGGGGAGGGTATTGACCCATCAATATATCCTGAAAGAAATTTGGGGAATGGGCTATATTGAGCAGACCCAATATTTAAGGGTGTTCATTGCACAGTTGCGCAAAAAGGTGGAGGATGACCCCGCAAAGCCAAAATTGCTCAATACTGAATCGGGAATCGGGTATAGGTTTGGCAGTTAGCTTCAATATGGGAAGCAATCCCGGATATTTACCAATGTAGGGACATTTTCATCATTGACAGACCTTCTGTCTTATTTTCCCTAAATTTAAGTAAACTACGAAAAGATAAAAACAAAAAATGCCACAAAGACTCTAATCCACGACCAGTCCCGACACTCTGGAAAGATTTCGCAAAGGTTTAAATATCTGTATTATAGCCTTAATAAAACCTGTCCAGAGTGTCGTGACAAGTCGTGTCTTTATGCCATTTGTGGCAGAAGAAGGGTTTTAGGAGTGAATTCAAAATTCAATTTATATTGTTATTTTCGGCAGTTCAAACTTTCAAAAATGAACAAACTAATTTTTATTGTACTGGTTACCATATTCCTGTCAATCAGGGTATCCGCCGATGGCCAGGTTCCAGCCAAACAAAGCTTCACAATTGGTGAAAACACTTTTTTATTGAATGGCAAACCCTTTGTCGTCAGGGCCGGGGAGCTTCATTATCCACGTATTCCACGTGAATATTGGGAGCACCGTATCCAGATGTGCAAAGCGATGGGGATGAATACGATCTGCATCTACCTGTTTTGGAATTACCATGAACAGGTTGAAGGAAAATTCAATTTCACCGGTCAGGCCGATGTAGCTGAATTTGTCCGGTTGATTCAAAAAAACGGGATGTACTGTATCGTCCGACCAGGGCCTTATGTTTGTGCGGAGTGGGACATGGGAGGCCTTCCCTGGTGGCTACTGAAAAAGGCAGATATTCAAGTTCGTAACCGTAACGACCAGTTTTTCATGGATCACGCCAAAAAGTTTCTCAATGAAGCAGGCAAACAACTGGCTTCGTTCCAGCTTCAGAATGGTGGCCCAATCTTAATGGTTCAGGTTGAAAATGAGTATGGTGTTTGGGGCAAAGACCAGCAATACATGGAAGAGATCAGGGATGCTGTCCGTACGGCAGGGTTTGACAAAGTGCTGCTTTTCCGCTGTGACTGGAGTTCCAATTTCAATAGTTACCATGTAAATGGCATTTATAGCTCCCTGAATTTCGGTGCCGGTTCCAATATCGAAGAACAGTTCAGATTGTACTCCAAGCTCAATCCGACTGCCCCTAAAATGTGCAGCGAATACTGGACTGGCTGGTTCGATTACTTTGGCCGGCCACATGAGACCCGCTCGGTCAGCAGTTTTATCGGAAGTCTTAAAGATATGATGGACAGAAAGATATCGTTCAGCCTCTATATGGCACATGGTGGTACCACTTTCGGTCAGTGGGGAGGCGCCAACGCTCCACCTTACAAAGCCAATGTTGCCTCCTACGATTATAATGCACCCATCAGCGAAGCAGGTCTGCCAACAGACAAGTTTTATGCAGTGCGCGACCTGCTCAAAAACTATCTTAACCAAGGGGAAGTAGTCCCTGATGTTCCAGCACCAAAACCAACGATATTGATCCCTAAATTTGAAATGGCGGAAGCTGCCAATTTGTTTGAAAATCTTCCAAAAGCTAATCATACTGTTGAGATCAAGCCAATGGAGCAGTTCAACCAGGGGTGGGGAACCATTTTATACCGCACAAAGATTAAAGCTGTTACAGAAGGAAGTCAGCTTGTAATGACCGACTTGCACGATTGGGCCATGGTTTATGTGAACGGGAAACTGATTGGCAGGGCAGATCGCCGATTGGCCGAAAATTCGGTTAAGCTTCCTGTTATTGAAAAAGAAACTCAGTTGGATATTCTTGTGGATGCAACCGGACGTGTTAACTATGACAAAACGATCATTGACCGGAAAGGGATTACCCAAAAAGTGGAGGTGGTTTCGACGAAAGGAAAAACAACCCTTCAAAACTGGGAGGTTTATAATTTCCCGGTTGATTACAATTTTCAGAATTCCCTCCATTTCAAGATTCAGAAAGGGGTCGGACCAACCTGGCACAGAGGTACTTTTAACCTTGACAAGACAGGTGATGCCAATCTCGACCTCGGTGCCTATGGAAGGGGAATGGTTTGGGTCAATGGTTACAACATTGGCCGTTACTGGAAGATTGGTCCTCAGCAAACTTTATATATGCCGGGTTGCTGGCTAAAGAAAGGGAAAAACGAAATCATTGTCCTCGACCTTGAAGGTGCACCTGCAACTACCATTGAAGGGGTTGCCAATCCAATATTGGATAAGATTTATAAAGATGAGTCACTTGTTCATCGCAAGGCTGGTGAGACATTGGATTTGAGCAATGAAAAACCTGTGTATTCGGGTGCGTTCACATCCGGTCATGGCTGGAAGACTATCGCTTTTGATCAAACAGTGGAAGCACGGTATATCTGTCTGAAAGCAGTTAGTCCGCAGAAATCCGGAGATCGCTTTTCAACCCTTGCCGAAATAGAAGTCACCGGCATTGATGGAAATGTCCTTCCCCGTTCGAAATGGAAACTGCGGTATGCAGACAGTGAAGAGGTAACCTCTGAGAACAATTCTGCCGACCGTGTTTACGACAATCAGGAGTCAACCTATTGGCATACCGATTATTCAACAGTTAAGCCCAATTATCCGCATGAACTTGTGATTGATATGGGTGAGGTAGTAAAAATCAAAGGGTTCAAATGTCTGACCAGAACTGATCAATCGGACAATGGGATGATTAAAGATTATCAGTTCTTTGCGAAAAAGGAGGGGTTTAAGTTCTAAAACCTGTCAACGATCTCAAACCTGTCATCGAACGAAGTACCTGACGGTGTTTCATTTGAGAGTATGTATATAATTAAATATCAGAACTATGGGGCGTCAATTGGCTATATTTCTATTTATAATTGTCATATTGGGGTTGTGGATTGTCAGAACCAGTCTGTTAAGCGATACTTCAACTGTTGTGTCAAGTGAATTTCCACTTGACACAACAGTTCATTTTAAGCGTGTAAAGAATCTTGCAAGTGGCCTTTCCTTTGAAATACCTGAAGCTTTTAATGAGAAAATTGACCCAACCCGCCAAGGGGATAGTTTAGTTTATATTTCAAAGCAAAAGGATGCCCAACTGATCTGTTTTGTTGAGGGCAATGTTTCCCAAAAAGACAGCACGAAGAATCCACTTTCTGGCTATTTTGAGTTCATTGGGTCTGGACAACATTTATTGGTAAAGAATTGTAAGACAACGAAAACCCAGGTTATTTATGAAAAAAACGGGTCAAACTTTAGTGGAAGCTTTTCGTTGATCGGACAAATTGGTGACCAACAGTTTGTCTGGAGAACCCGTTTGTTGGATGTCCGTGCTGGAGGAACCCCTAAATTCTTAAATATGATGTTTTCTTACCCAATTGCCCTGAATACGTATTATCAGCCAATTGGTGTCGCACTTGCCCAAAAATTTGGGGAGGCAGCAAAATGAAGATATATTTGAATAGCCCAAGGCTTTAGCCTATGGGTGGTGGTAAAAGNAATAATGCCAAAGGCTTTAGCCGAAATTTTGCAACATTAAGTANAATATAATTGACAATGTTTTGGCTAAAGCCTTTCAAAACTTAATTCTGTGTTCCTCCAGCTAAAGCTGGAGGCAATTTATACTCTTACAGCTAATGTCTGAAGCAATTCATTCTCTAAAAGCTGGAGGCAATTCATTCTGAGGCAATTCATACGTGCTTTATCATTACTTTTACAAACCAACAAATTGAATCACATTTTAAAATCCTATTGATGAAAACGAACTGCCCCTTTTTAATCCAATTTCTTTTAATAATCCTATTTAATGGCTATAATGCATTAGGACAGATTGTTATAAAAAATCAACCATCTGCAAAGGTGATCTCATTCGGCAACAGCCAATTGATGTTCACCCTCAATTATGACCAAAAATGCGTTGTGTCAAAATTAGAGGTAAACGGGGAACCGGTTGTTTCAACCAATGGTGGTATCTACTCTGAAGTCCGGACCGCATTGGCAATCTACTCAACAAGAAAATTGTTGGATGTGCCAACTCTTGCAACAACCAAAAATCAGGTGGCCATTTCCAATATACGGTATGGTGACAAGGATGTTTCCTTCAATGAGACCTGGAAGTTTGACATTACGGAAAACGACATTAAATTCTCGATTGAACGGTCAGTCAACAAACCAGTTATGGCAGAGGATGTTGCGTTTCCATCGATCAATTTCAACTCTTTCAAAACCTGGAACGGGGCATTCCTGGAATATGGCGGCTTGGCCTGGTTCTATCTTTTCAACGAAAAACTGTGTACCTATGGTGTCCATTCGGGTTATTCTGCTTTTTGGAACAGCACAACAGGAAACGGTTTAAAAGTCACAGCAGCGTCTCCAGGCAAACAAGTATCCTCCAAATTTTCAAGGACTTCAGAAGATGGTCTGAACTATGCAATTTCGGTGTCAGATCAGGAGATGAAATACCGCTACGACGCCGACACCAAAAGACGTAGGTTTATCCGGCAGAAAACCGATGTCTGGGACACCTTCCAACTCACTGCCGGGAAGTATTCCGAAACGGTCATCTTCTCCCGGATGGATTACAACAAGGAGTTTGGGCGCGGAAATCTGGTCGGCATCGATGGAAAACAGGTAACAAGCCTTCTCAATACAATTGCCCGGATTGGTGTGATCGATGCCGACCATTTTGGTGGGAACAGTTGGCACACCCCTTACGGCCCAATTTGTTTGCACGAACAGTACATTGGCCAGATTGGGATTGCCGTCAATGATGACAATTATTTGAAGGGCTATAAGGAATGCCTTGATTATTACAGGGATAACGCTATTAAGGTTGATGGCAGGATTTTGTCGCGTTGGGCTTACGATGACAGCGATGCGATGAAAGGGACTGCCACGCCACAAGGTTTTTACGAGGCACAATGGGGCTATTTATTTGATTCAAATCCCGATTATGTCACCAACGTCTCGGAGCTTTACAACCAATGCGGCGATTTGAATTGGGTGAGGAACCAGAAAACTGCCTGCGAAAAGTCGTTGGATTACCTGTTGAAACGTGACTCGAACGGAAACCACCTTGTCGAGATGATGAACACCGACCATTCCCAACGCAAAGGGTCCGACTGGATCGACATCATTTGGGCATCGTGGGAAAATGCCTTTGTCAACGCCAAGCTCTACTACGCCCTGACTTTGTGGTCGGCTGTTGAGAAGCAGCTTGGTGATTTGGGAAAATCAACTTACTATTCAGATTATGCCACAGCACTTAAAATCAGTTTCAACAAACCGACATCAGAAGGTGGTTTCTGGGACGAGAAAAACAAGTGGTATGTCCATTGGCTCGACAAAGACGGTTCAGTACATGGGAATAACCTTGTCGTCCCGGTCAATTTTATGGCCATAGCCTATGGAATTTGCGACAATGATCTGAAAAAAAAAGCGATACTTGACCGCGTTGAGGATCAGATGCAAAAGGAAAAACTGTTTGCCTGGCCGCTTTGCATGTATTCGTATGAAAAAGGGGAGGGCAACGACTGGCAATTCCCATTTCCCAACTACGAAAATGGCGACATCTTCCTTTCGTGGGGATCTGTTGGTGTAAAGGCTTATGCTGCCTATCAACCAGACCTCGCATTGAAATACATTGAAAATATCCTTGCACGTTATGAGATAGATGGCCTTGCCTTTCAACGGTACGGGCGGCTCAAACAGGATGGATTGGGTGACGATATCCTTTCGGGAAACTGTCTCGCACTTGTCGGTTTATACGAATCGGTTTATGGGGTCAACCCAATGTACAACAGGCTTTACCTGAACCCACACCTTCCAGAAAAACTTTCAGGGACAGAACTGAACTACAATTTCAGGGGTGAACGGCTTAAAATCAAACTTGAGACATGGAAATATTCTGCTTCAAATCAACAATATAAAATAACCACCGCCTATGATTTTGGCTTCAATGCAACCAACGAAGGATTGGAATATTTCAATTCAAATGAGGACAACTGGTCAATAAAAGCGCAAACTGCCAAAACCAATTCACTTTCCCTTGAGATCGTGAACTGCACCAAAACCGAAGTAAGCTTTAATCAGGTTGCATCCAACAATTCCAAAGTAACCTATTCGGTAAACAATTTAATGCCGGACTATCAATTCATAATTTCAATTAACAAACAGACATTCAAATCATTAAAATCTGATAAAAAAGGATACCTGACATTTGATGTCAATGCGGCATCTTCACAATCTGAGATTTTAATAAAATAAGGTTCTGGATGCTATATCACCACGAGGAAGTCCAAATAGGTTCATTTTGATACGAGGATAAAATCGAAAAGGATCTAATAAACAAAACTTTGCGCGACCTTGGGTACTTTTCGCGACAAAAAAGCAAACTAAATTTCGCACAAAGCCGTCATGTCCGAAAAGTGAAACATTGGGAAAAATCTTTCCTTAACGGTAAATCTTAACGGCTTTTTGATTTTAAGCTTAGTCGATCCGATAAAATTTTTACTTTTACCTGCTTGTTTCATTCAATGGTTTTATCAAATCAAATTCTATATCCATGAAAAATTTCTTTTATCTGTTGATTTTTGTTGTATTTGTTTCGTCATGCAGCAGTGAACCCAAAGGGCCTCATTATGTCATTAAAGGCAAGGTCGCAGGTTCTGAGGGTGTCAAAGTCCTTCTTGAGAAAAGGGAGGCCGGGAAATTTGTCCCACTCGACTCTGCGGTTGTTAAAGGTGGTGAATTTTTGATCAAAGGTGGTTCGGTACAATATCCTGAAAGGGTTTACTTGACCCAAAAAAACAAAAGGAGTGGTCTTGCATTTTTTCTTGAAAATGCCAACCTGACAATTACCGGAAATGTTGATTCATTGGCTAAAGCCAAAGTTGTGGGTTCAAAAACTCAGGACGAGTATATGGCCTATGAGGATTTGATAAAACCTTTTGAAAAGAGGATGGATCAATTGGATGAAGAATTAAGGGCCATTAAAAAAACTGAAGATCAAGTGAAGATTGCAGAATTCGAAAAGAGCAGTGAGGTTCTCTCTAATAAGATAGAGGCTGAACAGAATGACTTTGACAAAAAATTTATTAAGGAACATCCTTCCTCCTACATGACTCCCACTGTGTTACAAGGTTTGAGTTATGGATTGGAAGCCCCGGAGATTGAGTCCCTCATCAGCTCAATCGATACAGCTGTCGCTAAAGTGGCTCTGATTCAAGACCTTAAATCAAGGGTGGCGGTTATGAAAACTGTGGCGGTTGGTCAAAAAGCCCCCGATTTTACACTGAACGATGTCAACGACAAGCCCTTGGCGCTCTCCTCGAAGATCGGAAAATCGAAACTCCTTTTAATCGATTTCTGGGCTTCATGGTGTGGGCCCTGCCGTGCCGAGAATCCAAATGTCGTAAAGGTTTACAACGAATATAAAACCAAAGGATTTGATGTGATGGGTGTTTCGCTGGACAGGAAAAAAGAGGATTGGTTGAAGGCCATTCAAAAAGACCAACTGACATGGACACATGTTTCTGACCTCAAATACTGGAACAGTGAGGCTGCAAAGTTGTACGCCGTCAACGGAATTCCTGCCAACTTTCTACTCGACGGGTCAGGTACCATCATAGCCAGAAACCTCAGGGGCGATGCACTTGCCAATAAAATAAAAGAGGTGCTTGGTAAGAAATAGGATATTATAAAATACGTCATGAATAAAGTATTTTTCGTCTTCGCAGGCATTGTTTTGTTTCTGGCTTTATCATCCTTTAAAAATGACGAGAAAACGGTGGCCATTACATCCTTGATGGGAAACCGTTTCCTCACTTTTAACTGTGTAATCAGGGTGAACCAGATCGAGGTTTCGAGAAATGTAAATAAGGGTTCTGATGAACGCGACCTCCATACCCCAGCCAAACTGGTCGAATTCAGGAATGCAATCGATAAGGGATTCCCTGGGGCGAAGATCACATGGGCATTAAGCTGGCGCGCCTTGCACGATACCACGGCCAACTATATAAAAATCAGGGAGCTCGTAACCGGTTACCACTATAAATATGGCGATGAAGTTACATTTATACCCGGAGCTTATTTTGCAAATGCCTATAATTCAACTGAGCAGGTTAACAGTGATTTACACGATGGCTTGGCCAGGGTCACGAAAATTGTGGGTAAAGGTTATCGCCCCTTAAGCGTTGTGGCAGGTTTCTTGGCTGCTCCCAATCAGCAGTTTCTTGCTGAGAAAGAGGGGATACATGTTTGCCAGGGGAATATCTGGAGTCAATATGCCATTGATAATCAGGATGGTGAAGGGTCTGTCTGTTATCCGTACTATCCTTCAAAGGAACATTTCTGTAAACCGGCCCAGGGGAAGGATGATTTCATCGACTGTGTGAACCTTGATGGTTGGTCGATGGATTTCCTTGCAGCCAGAAGGGAAGGTTTTGCGGGAGGGTTCAACAGCAGGATGGGTGCTGGCCCGATCGAAACGTTGGGGAAATATGGAAAAGAGAAAGGGTTGAAGGAGATGCTCCACACAACGGCAATCAATTTCGACAAGGGGTTTGAATTGAACAAGTTTGGCTGGGTCACGAATTGTTGGGAATTGAGTCTTCCAATCGATATTTCCGGATTGACAGGCTGGCTTAGCGAAATCAAAAAAAAGTGGCCTGATACAAAGCTGATTACGCAGGGTGAATTTGGATTGATCTGGCGGAACCATTACAGGGAAAATACTTTTAACTATCGTTTCGAAGAAAAAGGTTCGGGGATTGGTGGTTCGGATGCCAACAACGAAATCAGGTGGTATATGAACAAGACGTTCAGGTTGGCAATTTTGCGCGAATGGCAGAAAAATAGTCCTGAAATGGTGATTGATTTTACCCGTTACAATGTTCCGGCAAAAGAGCCGGTATCAGGCAGCACCCGGAATTGGAGTTTCTTTGGCGACATCAACCAAAAGGGGATCCGTCCTCAGGACAAACCCATTATGCTGAAAGACCTTCCAACGGAAAGCAAGGCACTGATCAAAAAGTATTATCCTGAATTGTAATTGTATAATGTTGTAATATAATGGATTAGCTCACTGCAATTAAAATTGTGGGCTGGAAGTAATTTCATGGCTGATCAAAAAAAGAGGGTGTCAGATAAGCAGTTTAAATCAACTGCTTATCTGACACCCTTCCGTTTGTGACTTATCGTCTCCTGGACCTCTTTATTCCCGTTTTAACTGTACTATGACATTTTGATTTGAAGTTTTGAAGACGTTAACCATCACAGTGAGTATCACGATGGCCAGGGAAGCCATCATAACCAGGACAAAAACAGCGATTTTGATCTCTATCTGAAAACTGAAATTGGCCAGCCATGATTTCATGATTGTATAGGCTACAGGTAAACCGATCGCATTACTAACGACAACAATCAAAAAGTAATCTTTGATCAGATAGGTAAGGATATTGCGATTATTGGCACCAAAAGTCTTGCGAATGGCAACCTCCCTGATCTTTTGGTTGTTCAGAAAAACCGATAAACCAAACAATCCCATCGAAGAGATCATAATAATTAGCAAGGTAAAAATCGCTACCAAAGTAAAGAATTGTAAATCTGCCCTGTACAATACCTTTACCTGATCACTGATAAAATTAATTTCATACGGTGTATCCTGTAACTGAGTTGAGAATAAACTTGCAATTTTGGAAACAGCATCTATATCACCATTGGTTTTAATCAGTATTTGCGCAATGGTTTTATTGCCCACAATCCTGAACATAACTGGTGGGATATTCTCCTTCAAAGAGGAAACATTAAAATCCCCGATAACCCCGATGATTTCATTTCCCTCAATCTTTTCACCAACTGGATCGACCAGGTTAAATTCTTTGGCAGCTGTCTCATTGATCAGGATATGGTCCTTTTCGGGATGGAAGGTTTCGGAAAATGACCTGCCTGCAACGAGTTTAAATCCTGCTGTTTCGATATAATGATAATCGACAACAAAGACATGAAACCCTGAATAACCCTGAGGATTGGATTTATTGGGGATCAGGACCAATTCGGGCTTTGTGAACAGTCCCGAAAATGCACCGGAAAAATTTCTGATTCCCGTTTCATTTTTTAACCTCACCTTGAAGAATTCATAACTTTTCGAAAATTCAGGATTTCCCGATTTGATTGAGATTAAATTTTCTTTGTCGTATCCGATATTTTTCTCGATTCCAAACCTGGTTTGTTTGTAGATCACGTTGACACAGAAGAGCAGGATTACAAATGATATGGTCTGGAAAATAATTAAGGACTTGCTGAGGTAATATTTTTTCGTTCCTTGAAGAAAGTTGTTGTTGAACAACCTGACAGGTTTTAATTTTGACAGATAAAAAGCATTGTAACTTCCACCCAAAACTCCAGTAATGACCAATATACAGATCGTACCCAGAAGAAAGCGCCAATCCAGGAATAAACCTGCGGAAAGCGGGATCTCAAAAATTTTTCCGATCAAGGTTGTAAACATACTGCTTACTAGCAGAGCAAAAGGCAATGAGACCAATGAGAGAAGCACCGATTCGCCAAGAAACGAAAAAAACAAACTTCTGCCTGATGATCCAAGGGTCTTCTTTATTGCAATTTCCTTGTTTCTTGCCATAAAACAAATGTTCGATAGGATGATATAATTTCCACAGGCAACCAAAAGTAACAGGATTGTGATCAGTGAAAAGATATACAGGTTCCTCAGGTTTCCTTTCATCTCGGGTGGTGAATCCTTTAATTGAGAGGAGTGTAAATAAGAATCCCGTATGCTCTGCAGTTGATATGTTGTATTGAAGGTTTCATCACCCTCTTTTGGTATTTTCTGTTCAAGTTGTTCCGGCCGGATATCGGGATTCAGCTGTAAATAGGTTTGATAATTCCCCGACATTTGCCGGGTATTTGTTCCCGGATAGGCAGTACCTATCTTTCCGATTAAATCAGCCTGAATGGTCGATGAGTTGGGAAAATCCCTGATCACTCCGCAAACAATCAATTGGGCATTTTCTGCCTTATACCTTAAACCAATGGTTTCCCCGGTCGGGTTCCGGTTCCCAAAATACTTCTTTGCAGTTTTTTCAGTGACCAAAACACCACCGGGGTTATTTTTAAACAAGCTGAAATCGCCTTGTAACAGCTCGATTGAGAACATCTCCACAAAGCTATTGTCCACCAGAAGGGTTGAATTTTCTTTGAGCAAATTGTGATCCACCTGAACAAAAAGGTCACCCATATAATTTGAAAAATCAAAGATCCTGGTAATGTTTGAAATTCCGGGATATTTCGATTTCAATTGATTTGCAAACTCATCCAATGTCCTCGTTGACGAGTAATGGTCACCGGCCATCTTGTGATTGGCAATCACCCTGTAAATCGAGTCTGAATTCCTGTAATTTTTATTAAAGCTTGTTTCATTGATCAGGTAAGCCAGAATCGTTAAAACAGATGCAAGGGCAATTGTCAATCCTGCAATATTGATGAAATAATAAAGTCGGTTTGACTTTATATTTCTGAAAAACAATAGAATAGTCTGTCTGATCATCCAATCTAACTATTAAATGACAATTCTTATCTAAAAGACAGTTTTATGTCTGATTTTTCCAATGGTGGAATTTGTTTGAAACTCAATCAATTCAATCGGGGCTCCATTGTGCTCAATCATTGCAACTTTTACCCCTTTTGAAGGAGAATTGGGCGGTGTAAGAATTTTGAAGTTCCGGGTTGCCAATTCAAAATCCAGATCAGAGACTTCAAAGGCAATATGTGGAACCGTTTGAATCAATTGATCAATCTGACTATTCGTGTCAAATCTCATCCATTCAATGCCAAATGGACTGTATGAAAATCCGGAAACACCTATTTTTAGATGCGGAATATATTGTTCATCAGGCATGATTTTAGTCGTCGGAATTCCCAGGTGATGAAATTTCCATCCCCATTTTTCGATTGATTCGGGTGGTTGATTGTCCTCCCTGATTGGTCTGGGATTTTCAAGTTGATCTTTCATATATTTTTCATGCTACTCTTTTTTTAAACCTTTGAACAGGGCGTATCCTAATCCGCCGCTTCGCACTACTTTAAGGAAAAACCGCTCATTCTCAAAAACTTTTATCACACCTGTAAATCCATAGATTTTGAATATCCGAATTGCGGTGATCATCTTTTCGCCGATTGTCATCACATTTTTATGGTTTTTGACTTTCCGGTCCTTTCGGATATTCCAGAACATTTCCGGTTGTGACCACTGCTCAAATTCACTCACAATATCGATGGTTCCCGCTTTCCTGAGCACCGATTTCCACTCACTGAATTCGAGCGGTGTGGTTCCATATCGTTCCGTGATCTCATTTTTTTCTTCAAGAGAGTGAGATTTCTTCCATGTCGATTCATGAAACGCTACTGCGCCCTTTGGTTTGACAAAGCGAAGCATCTCATCCAATACTTTTTGAGAATCCTCAGGTATTCCAACCGCACATTCATTGATTACAACATTAAAAGTATTGTCGCTGAAAGGGAGTTGCTGTGAATCTCCCAAAACAAATTTAACTTTCCCGTTCAAACCATTCTCATTGGCCCTTTTTGAAGCGGTACTCACCATCTCCTCCGAAATATCGAGCCCGGTGTCACTGGCACCAAATGTTTTGGCATAATAAATCGCCTGCGTTCCCTTTCCGCTCGACACATCCAAAACGCTCAACCCCTCTTTCAGTTAGCAATCGTTTGATGGTTTGTCATGTCGGACTTTCATTCTGAAGTTTCGCAAGGTTCTCTGCCGAAAGGGAAACAATAACCGAGTTTTCAAGTGCTTGAATATATTCTGAGGAAAGAATCTGATTGATCAGGCTTTTAAACGATGATGTGATCGAGTGTTCCTTGCAAAAGCAGGTGTTGGCCTCGACACCATCTTTCAGATAGAAAATCCTGAAAAGTCTTTCATTGATGTAAACAATCCTTGTGCATTTCTGCCCTTCAACAACCAAATAATCGCCTTTACTGAATCTTTCAACCTGTAAATAAGCCTGACCGGTTCGAATGACTGATTATCCATGGAGGTCAACTGGTTAAGGTAATTTGGAAAGCTATTTATTTCGCTCATTATAGACTATTCTACCCTAAATCTCAGCACTGTTTTCAGTTTTTCCGGTGCATCTTTTCTGGCATCTGATAAATAAATTTCCCGGTGGTTCATGTACATCCGTGTTAATCCTTTTTCATGGGCAAACAATGTCATTTTTTTAAAGCTCTCCGGCTCGCTGTCATAACTTCCACAATGCAGCATTTGAACACAAGCACCTTCTTCAATGGTTTCGAACCTTACTTTATCTAAAAGTTTGTGTGGTTTTTTCTTTTTGACCCTTTCAATGGTTTCAAGGGCATAACCCTCTGAAACAAAGGCGGGTTGACGGATCATCAGATTGAAAACCAGGGAATTCTTGTCCAAAGTCCCATTATAACTCTCTTTTGCCTGATCATCAATGTCCCAGACACCTTCCAAAGGGAAGACAGCAAATTCAAAATAATCCTTTGGGGCACAACCTTGTTTTGGGCTCATTTTAACCGCATACGACAATGAATACAAGATGCTTACGTATTCGGCGAAAAAATCATCATTGGGATTTCCCTTTCCTTCAATTGAGAAAAATTTAAATTCTGGGATGGTCGTTAATTCAGGTTTTTCTTTGGGCAGATAAAACTGTTTGTCATTCTTTTTCCAATCGTGCTTCATCGCTCTATTTCAAATTTTTAATCGTTTTAAACATTTAAAATATAAATGGAATTACTCTTTTGGTCCGTTTTGAATATTCCGGATAGTTTTTGTAAGTCAGTATTAAAGATTTTTCTTCCAACACCATTCTCAAAAGCAGTCCACCACTAATGAGGATAACCGCTGCAAATGCATCTGTAAAGGGGTGGGATATTAAGGAGGCCCATATAAAATAAATGATTGATGCGTAGATCGGATGCCGGAGCCAACGATAAGGACCGGTTGTTACAAGTTCACCTTGGGTGGTATTTGCAGTAGCATGAAAGCTGCGAACTCCAAAAGTTAAACGTGCCCAAATCATTAAAGCGACTGAGCAAACCTGAATCATGATCGTCACTGGATCTTTTGAAAGGATATAATCTTTCTTCAGCATAAAAAGTATTCCTAACACTGCTAAGGCAAATCCGATGAATGAACCGATTTTTAAAGTCATATTTTTGTGTTTGAGAAATTATATCCCCAGGGACAGAATGATGCCCATCGTCAACAGGGAGATCAACCAAAATGTATTATCCAGAAGCCAAAGGCCCCACGGTTTTTTCTCGTAGAGCTTGGTGCTTAAAGTGACCGGGGCTATATATCCGAACCAGCCGAAAAATCCACCCATTAATCCGCCACTTAACCCACTCATTTTAAAGTATGCATTTCCAAAAACAATCGAGTGGTACAAAATAAAACTGAGTACCAACGAACCGACGAAGACGAGTAAAATGTTCATCGGGGCCGGTTTCATATCTGTGATCCCAGTCAGTTTCTTCCATCGTTTACCGAAGATCGCTGCATACCAAATTGTGGCAATGGCATAGTTTGCAATTGCTGCAACCAAAACAGCCCAATAATTCACGTGAATGTCCATAATTCTGATCTTAATCGTTTTCTACTCGTTTGGCTTTTCGAAATGCGCCCCGTTTTTTTTGTGGGTTCTGGACTCCACATTGTTCTCAAGTCGTCCGTTTTAAAAAAAACATTATCGGTTTCCTAAGAAATACGAATTTAACTTGTCCCATCAGTTCATACGACCGGTTCCAATTTTTGTTTTCATTCTTTTTGATGCTCTTAACCAAAATACACCAAGAGTTAATGCTGCCAGTGCCAAAATAATGGCGACAGGTCGATTTCCTGACCAAAACCAATAAATACCATTGCCATCGAATCTGAACGCGATGGTTAAAAATCCGCACATAAGAGCAGTGCTCATGAAAAGGTTTCTCTGTTTCATTTGTTTTATTGTTTCATTAAACATTCAGTTAACGGAACAAAATTACCTTTGATCGGGTCTCTATACAAGAAAATTGGGGTTGAAAAAAGGTTGAGAAGTGGGTTGAAAGAAGGTTTAATCGTCTTTGCCCAGCAATTTTCCAACGGATTGAGCCTCTTTACGGGTCTTAACTTCAAGAACTTTGTAAATCTGATTAATGTGTGTTTTAAGTGTGCTTAATTCGATATTCAATATTGTGATGATCTCTTTGTTCGATTTCCCTTGAACAATATGGTCAAAAACTTCTCTTTGCCGAAGACTTAACGCATTTAATTTTTCTTCAATTATTGAATATTTTTCAGATGAGTTTTTCTTTAATTCTTCGATAAATGATTTCATTTTAATCTTTTCAATCCTTACCCAAACTAAGGCAATTAAAATGACAAGCAAAACGATGATCAATGCAATAAGTGGGTAGTCACTCCATATGAGTATTAGATTATTTCGATCAAACCTAAAGGCAACAACGGAGAAAATAAGAAAAACAGCTACCATTTCAAGGACTTTCTGTCTTCGATACAAAAGGTCTGATATTTTGGTTATAAAATTCATTCCGATAAATTACATTTATAATTGGTTTAAAAGGATTTGCCATTCAATGTTTCATAAGCATCTTTTAATCCAGGATCATCAAGTCCAATCGACAATATCCTTGCTTTAAGATGATCTTGAACTGATTTTGCATTAGGAAAGTTTTGATTAGTCCAAAAACGATCACTATCCCGAAAATAACCTGTTTCATTCAAAAAAGCAACACCATAACTATAAGCGTCCCCTAAAGTATCATCCAAATCGTTTATTTTGAAAGAGCCATCTGACTGATAGGATTCGGCAAGGCACCATTTGAGCATTCTTGAAATTTCGACTTTTACTTTTTCTTTCGTGTCTATATCCAGATAAGGCCAAGCATATCTGAAGATTTTAACTGCATCCCAATTTAAATGATTGTTATATTCGCCATCAAATCTAATACCTGTTGGAAAATCCAAATCATCAAGTTCCAGCAAGCGTTTTGCAATTAAATCTTTATGTTCTACGTTTCCATGCAGGTCAGAAATTACATGAAATGTTATTCCCATATCATCCATTTTCCAAAGTCTTCCATTACGGTCAATGAGCCATTGTCCCCAACATCCGGTTTCAGGGTTCTGCCATTGTTTTACAAAAAAATTGAGTGTACTATCGAGTTGAGGGTGAAATGGATAATTTATTCTTTTTTTCTTGTTTAATAATCTTGCTACTGCAGAAAAGGTTTCGTCAAGTTCTTCTCGATTAAACATGCCTGTTTGAGTAAAATTATTGTATAAATCTATTTCAAGTTGTTTTTTTAATTTTTCAGGCGAATTAATCTGGTCAAGAAACGAATATGGATACTGAACCTGTAAGCTGCTATCCAGCAAATTTTCAACAGAATAATAAAATCTTAGATACCAAACTGTAATACCGTAACCCCAGCTTCCATCTGATGGCTGCTGCATTTTTCCTTTTAGTTGTATTGCAGGTTCCGCTGATAAACTTTTCCGCAAATCACTTATTCTTAATCGTGTGGAAGCAGAATCAGAAGTAAAATTCAATCTCCAGCGTATCTCCCTATAAATATTCATCGAATATTGCATTAATTCTCCGGCAGATTGTCTGCGGTTAATTTCCCTAACAAGCGGTTTAAGAGTCGGATTAAAATGATTTACCCTTTTCTTTTGTTTGATACGGAGATCTGCAATATCCCAATAAAACAATGTATTTTTCAGGAATCGTTTGATATTTGACTCATTTTCATTTTTGAGCGGAGGGGTAAAAATCTGTTTATGATAAATCATATATGCGACAATCCCCTTTTGCAATTGTTCCCGAAATATATAATTAATAAACGAGAGAAATAGAACAACAATTAATACTTTGTACCAACGCTTGTTTTTTTGTTTTTCTGATTTAATTAGCGACATATTTTTTATAAAAGAATATCAATACAGGTTTCGCTTTTTTAGGTTTGTCTATTGCGCCTGATGTTAAAATTCATGGGGGAGCTCAAAGAAGTGTGGTGATCCCAGGACACAATTATTGCCAAGATACCTGTATAAAAATCAATTAACATGCGCGATCTAATTTCATCCCTGATTTTTGCAATAATCCGGCTACAAATAGTCCTGAACGTCCCATTCCATGATTGCAATGAACTACCAAATTCTCAATATTAATTATTTCCAGGTAATCGCTATCTATTTTATCTGCAAATCTTTGAAAGCCAGGAATCAAATTATCATGAATTGGCAAACTGTCAAATCTTATTCATTATTCTTTTAATTCATAAATAATGGCAAATTTCACTTTCTTTGATGAATCTGTCTTAGTAATGAACTGATAAAATGAATAGTTGTGAATTATTATGCTGTCCCCTTTCCAAAGAATTCCAGAATTATCATCTGGATTATTTATCATGATTGCGATTTCTCCCGGATTCCTTTTTTTTATTGAAAAAGTATCGTCAAGTATCGCCATTGAATTATCAAGTGAAATTTTAATCCTTTATATTCCAGGTCTATAGAGAGTAGAGAAATCGACGGAACTCATTGAATCAAGGTTATATGAACTAGTGTTAAGTTAATTTGGATATGACGGTTATTTATTGTAACTTTGCAATAAAAATTGCATATGGTGCATTACACAATCAAGCTAAGTAAATCAGAAGCTGAGGAACTCAACAAAGTAATCAATAAAGGTAGCCACACCTCACAAGCCTTCCGGGCAGCGTATATTTTATTAAACTGTGATAAAGGCGAGTGTTCAGAAAATGCTGAGATAACAAATGCAGAAATCTGTAAGATTCTGAAAGTAGGTGAAAGAACAATAGATCGGGTAAAGAAGAAGTTCATTGAAGAGGGATTTGAAAGTGTATTGGAGAGGCGACCTTCGGTACAAAATTACACTAAAAAGGTAGATGGGGATATTGAAGCAAAGTTAGTAAGTCTCTGCTGTAGTGAGCCTCCAAAAGGATTTGCGAAATGGTCCCTACGACTTTTGGCGGACAAAATGGTGGAGCTGAACTATGTTGAATATCTCTCACATGTATCTGTGAGAGAGGTTCTAAAAAAAACGAACTTAAGCCTTGGAAAGTAAAATCTTGGGTTATTCCACCGGAAAAAAGCAGTGAATTTGTAGCCAATATGGAACATGTATTGGGTATATACAAGGCTCCGTATGATGAAGATTATCCGGTTGTTTGCATGGATGAATCTCCTAAGCAGCTGATCGAAGAAGTTGCATCTACACCGATGAAACAAGGTCAGGAGGCCCGATTGGATTATGAATATATCAGACACGGAATGGTAAATATATTTATGGCGAATGAACCTTTAAAAGGAAAGAGACTTGTTGAAATTACCGAATTTAAAACTAAAAGAGACTGGGCCAGGTTTATTAAGCGAATAGCAGATGAAATGTACCCTAAGGCTAAAAAGATAAGATTGGTTATGGATAATTACAAGACGCATGACGCATCGGCACTCTATGAAACATTCGTACCTGAAGAGGCTAAACGATTGAGAGATAGATTCGATTTTATTTTTACCCCTAAACATGGAAGTTGGTTAAACATGGCTGAAATAGAATTACACGTGCTAAGTGGACAATGTTTAAATCGTCATATTGCCACATTCGAAGAAATAAAGACAGAGGCAAAGGCTTGGCAAATTCAAAGGAACAATAAAAATTCAAAAATAAATTGGCAGTTTACAAATGACCAAGCTAGGATCAAACTTAAAAGACTTTATCCGTCAATTTCAAATTAACACGACACTAGTTGAATCATTCAATTCAATTTTCACATTTTCTGAAACCTTTAAATTATTATAGATAGTGCCGGAAATTGGTAGGTGTTTATCATCAAGTATAATTTTAGGGTAGTGAAAAATAAATAGTAGAAAACATCCCAACAAAAGCCCTAATATATTAATAATCAAGAACATGTTTGGAACGATCAGGTTCTTCATTTCCATTACAACTTATATTTAATTATATTTTCGCCTATACAATTCCGTTATATTTTGGGTCAAAATCCACCATCCATTCAATACCGAATTTGTCCCTAAACATTCCAAAATATGAACCCCAAGGACTGTCGCCAATAGGCACTTCAATATTTCCACCTGCTGATAGTCCACTAAATAATTTGTCAGCTTCTTCACGACTTTCTGCACTAATGGATATCTTAGACCTGTTTTCATTTTCATTTACTTGTCCCATACTTTCTGGAACGTCATTGGCCATTAATATGTTTTTGCCGATTGGCAAAGCAATGTGCATGATCTTGTTTGCTTCGTTTTCGGCAATTGGATATTCAGGGCTTGATAAATCTTTGAACCGCATGATCGTTGCGAACTCACCGCCAAATACTGATTTATAAAAATTGAATGCATCTTCGGTATTTCCGTTGAAGTTAATGTGCGGATTGATAAGTGCCATAATCTATTTTCTAAGTTGTTGTTTTTTTGTTCCAAATGTCTGAGGGCAGTATATCGATCATCTGCCCAAATTGGCTTAACCATGTGTTGGCAACTGTACTTTTTTTCTTGTCAACTGATAGTCTTTCACAAGAATATTGGCTGAGAGGTTAAATTTCTAATCATATCTACTGTTAGTTTCCTTTTTCTATTCAGGATTTCTGATACGCTACTCTTTCCTCCGATTTCATTGATTAAATCCGATTGTTTAAGTTGCATTTCCTTCATTCGTATCTTAATGGCTTCAATTGGTTCAGGCGCTTCAATCGGGAAGTGCTTTCTTTCATAGTCGTCGATAACTAACGCCAAAATATCTGCTTCATCGCTTTCTGGTGTTCCAGCTGGTGCATCGAAAAGAAGTTCCATCCTTTTCAAAGCGTTCTCATAGTCCTTGTTTGTTTTCAGATATTGCTCGGAATCAGGATGCTTCTCCCAATAATCACGTAATGTTCCTTTTGCAAATATTCTTTCCATCCTTTGCTATTGGATTTCGATGCAAAGATAATCCAACGTTCTCGCAATGGGAACTTTTTGGCAGTATTTCATTTAGTATAGTTGCCAACGATTGTGTAACCACCCTTATGGTGGCTAATTCCTGTTTGGACGTAGTTGATTTTATTCACTTAATGATTAATCTTAAATAGGTAATAAGAATAATAAGATGTCATATTTCAACACCCCCGACCTCCCGACGCATCGGGACAGGCTCTATAGGGGCGATTTGAATTTAAAGTAGATAAATCAGTCCCGCAATTGCGGGATTAGGGGTAAAACACGACACGATTTTATTCTTATTACTTAGATCAGCCATTTTCTCAAACCTAAAGAATTTAAGTTCCTTATTCATTACAGTGGGACAACAAACCGATCTTTTAGGCAATCGAAACGGATGTTTACAAAATAAAAAAATGGCAGGTTCGGTAAACCTTCACAAATGGCTTTACACTGCTTCGCCATGTCAGTCACACAGACATTGACATATAATTGTATATCAAATAATTAGCACTAATGGCCAGTTGGTCATTCTATTCTAATGTAAAAGTAAAAAAATTATTTTAATCCAACCAACATACTGGTTTTGTTCATCTGCAAATCCAATTTCGGACTTGAGGATTACATGGAAAGTCCGGCAAATGAAAATGAACCAAAACCGCGAATAATTAGCTTATTTTTGCCGTTCAAAATCAGGACAATGACAAATGAATCTGAGTTCCCGTGGGGACATCATAAAAGATACAACGATTTTTCGACCCATTTCAGGTCCCTTTTTACAAACCGGGTGCAGAAGATATCGGTCAATGCAGGTTTCACGTGTCCAAACCGTGACGGGAAAAGGGGTGTTGGAGGTTGTACCTATTGCAACAACAAAACTTTCCAACCCAATTACTGCGATCTCAATACAATGCTGAAAACCCAGATCGAAGATGGGATTTCCTTCTTTTCAAGGAAATATCCAACCATGGAGTATCTCGTTTATTTTCAATCCTATACAAATACCTATGCACCTGTGTCGCTGCTTAGGGAACTTTATACAGAGGCTTTACAGTTTCCCGGGGTGATTGGCCTTGTCATAGCCACCCGCCCCGATTGCCTTGATTCGGAAGTGCTTGACCTTCTGGAAGAACTCTCACTGAAATATTATATTATGGTCGAAATTGGTGTCGAGACGATCAATAATCACACCCTAAAACGAATCAACAGGGGTCATACCTGGGAAGAATCGGTCATCGCATTTGAAGAGACTTCGCGAAGGAAGATTCACAATTGTGCCCATCTGATCCTTGGCCTACCTGGTGAAGAATACATTGACCTGATCAGGCAGGCACAGGCAATCTCGTCACTTCCGGTTGAAAATATCAAACTCCACCAACTTCAAATCCATACAGGAACCGCGATGGCTAGCCAATATCAACGTTTTCCTGAGCAGTTTAACCTGTTTACTGTGGAAGGTTACGCCGGATTGGTGGTCAATTACCTTGAAAACCTCAATCCGGCAATTGTAGTCGAACGTTTTGTCAGTTCCGCCCCCGAACATATGGTGATTGCCCCAAAATGGGGAATGAAAAATTACGAATTTGTGGCAAAAGTAGAGAAACGACTCGTGGAAGAAAATACATGGCAGGGTAGGTTTTGGAAAGATTGTCACTAGAAGATGTCAATCTACGGGTTTCATTTGAAAAGCAAGGCCATCATGTGTCAAAGAACCGGCTAAATCCATTTAGCAAAATTAAATTTGATCCTCTAAAAATGTTATATAACATGTATTTTTTAATAGAAAATATCTAAGCTTTTGTAATACAGTAATATACAGCTATGCAATCGATTGCTTTTTTAGTTTCAAGTGTTAAAAGATTTTTACACTATGGCTTAGAATTAAAGATTATTTAACTTTGTGCTGTTTCAAAGTATGACTTTTCGAAGTTGATTTGACGATATCTGAACAATATATCGATATTACTTCGGAATCCCTGTCTTCCAAATTAATAAATATTAACAAGTAATGGATCATCTCTTGGAACATTCAGTTAAAACCTTTTTGCAATGGGCACGATTGCCCAATCATATTTTTGATATTAATCACTAAAATTTATTTGCCGATGAGAAAGGAATGAAATGATCAAACAGACAGTTTAGCTGCTGAGATGCAGATGCTGTAAAATGTGTGTGTTAAATTGTTAAAATTATCATTGCCTGATATTTAATTTGAATTTCTGAATCGAGTACAGGCGTTGCAAATCCACAATAAACAATGAAAAAAAACCAAAAAAATTTTCAACTCAGTTTTGAAAACCTTTTATTGAAAAGAATTTTATTAATCACTAAGATAACCTTTAGTTTGATCTGCTTCCTTGGTGTCCTCAATAGTTTTGGTGCAGGCATATCTCCATCAAATGCAGAGCAGGGAAAAGTGATTACAGGAAAAGTTTCGGATGATACCGGACAGACTGTACCGGGCGCTTCAGTAATCATCAAAGGTACAACAGTTGGTACTGTCACTGACATGGACGGTAAATTTACACTTACGGCCCCCAGCGAAGGTAAAACATTGATTATTTCGTTTGTGGGAATGGTCACACAAGAGATCCCGATCGGGACAAAGACCACTTTCGCAATTATCCTGGCACAGGAAACCATTGGATTGAATGAAGTTGTTGCGATTGGTTATGGTACCATCCGCAAAAAAGACCTGACAGGTTCTGTTGCTTCAGTGGGTAGTTCCAAATTGCAGGAACGTTCAAGCTTTAGCGCTGCCCAGGCATTACAGGGAAAAGCTGCCGGTGTTGTTGTTCAGCAAACCAACTCTGCTCCGGGAGCTGATGCAAAAGTAATGATCCGTGGTAACCGCTCGTTAAAAGCGACCAACGACCCTCTCTATGTTGTTGACGGAGTTCCATTGGTTGTCGGGTTAAGCGAAATCAGCCAGTCCGATATCGAAACCATCGACATCTTGAAGGATGCTTCTGCAACGGCCATTTATGGTTCAAGAGGTGCAAACGGTGTTGTTTTGATTACAACGAAAAAAGGAAAATCGGGTAAAGCTGTTGTCGATTACAATGGTTATTATGGTGTCGAAAATCAGGCTAAAACTCTCGAATTGTTCAATGGCCCTGAATGGGTCGAATTCCTGCGCGAAGCCTACCGTACAACAGGTGTCTATCCAGCAAAACCTACCTATGCAAAAGATATTTTGATGATGCCTGTAGGTCAGGAAAATGACCCTAAAGGTATTTCCTATCAAATTCAGAATGCCTATGATCCTGATGGTTCCTGGCATCCGGAACGTCTTGTATCAACAAACTGGATGGACGAGGTTATGCGGACGGGGACAGTGACCAATCATGAGGTGAGTGTAAGGGGCGGAACTGACAAGCTAAAAGTATTGGCTTCAGCAACCTACTTTAACGAAAAAGGTATGGTAAAAACCCAGGATTATACCCGTTTTTCTGTACGTGTCAACTTCGACTGGGATCTTTCTGATTATGTAAAAATCGGAGGTCAGACGCAGTTTTCCCATTTCGACCGCAATGATGGACCAAACGTCTATGATGGCGTAAAGAGCCTTTCACCTTTGGCCAGGATCAGGGACGACAATGGTGTCCTTTTCAACCGCCCGGGTAATGACCCGCAGCTTTGGAACCCGGTTCTTAACCTCACCAATGCGACTGTTCTTTACAGGAAAAACCGTTTCCTTGGCAGTTATTATATGGAAGTCAAATTACCGTTTGACATTAAATACCGATCCAACTTCGGTTTGGACTACGGCCCTTATACTGACCAACGGTTTTATGGTTCACTTAGTTCTGACCGCTCAGGTGGTTTGGCCCGTGCAGAGAATGGTGGCGACCAGCGCATGATGTTTACCTGGGAAAACCTTTTATATTGGAACAAAACGATCAAGAACCATACCTTCGGAGCAACCTTGCTCCAATCGATCCAGCAGGAGAAGTATGAAATGAGCCGAATCAGTGTTTTGAGCCTTCCATACGAATCGCAGTTGTGGTACAATGTAGGCAGTTCTCCAAGCATTTCAGCCGTCAACAGTAATTATACCAAATGGCAGATGGCTTCGTTTATGGGCCGTTTAAACTACAGTTACAAAGACAAATACCTGTTGACTGCATCAGCACGTTACGACGGTTCCTCACGCCTTGCCCCAGGTCACAAATGGGTCATGTTCCCATCTGCAGCTCTTGCATGGCGTATCAGCGAAGAAGGTTTTATGAAAGGCAATTCAACTTTCAGCAATCTGAAACTTCGTGCGGGTTACGGGATTACTGGTAACTCGGCGATCGACCCTTATAAAACAGCAGGAAACCTTGCCTATTCCCGTTATAATTATGGCTCCAACAACGTGATGGCTTTTTACCAGAACGAAATGCCAAACCCGGACCTGAAATGGGAAATGACCAAACAATACAATGCAGGTATCGATTTTGGGATACTAAAGGGTAGGATCAACGGAGTTGTTGACGTTTATTTGCAGAACACTTCCGACCTATTAATGGACAGGCAATTGCCACAGGTTTCAGGATTTAACAGTGTTGTCTATAACATTGGTAAAACCCGGAACAAAGGGATTGAGGTTACCATTAATTCCCAGAATATCCAAAAAACAAACTTTACATGGAACACCGACTTCATCTTTGCCAAGAACAAAGAGGAGATTGTCGAATTGTACGGTGGTAAAACCGATGATACGGGTAACAAATGGTTTATTGGTCAGCCTATTTCGGTTTACTATGACTACAAAGCACAGGGTATCTGGCAATTGGGACAGGAAGCAGAAGCACTCAAATTTGGAGCTACGGTTGTTCCCGGAACGATTCATATCGTTGATACAAACGGCGATGGGAAAATAACTTCTGCTGACCAGCAAATTATTGGAACACCACGTCCAAAATTCACGGCCAGTATGACCAACTATTTTACCTATAAAGATTTTGACTTCAATTTCTTCCTGAACGCTTCTTACGGGAATATGTTGCAATTTGACCGGAACATGAGTTTCAATGGCCGCTACAACAGTTTAAAAGTCAATTACTGGGCTGTTACAGCATATGATGCCAATGGAAAGGCTACTGCGAGCAATGGCAGTAACGAGGCCCCACGCCCGAACAATGGGATCGAAAATCCGGCTTACAGAAGTGCCCTGAACTATTTTGATGCCTCATTCCTGCGGTTAGCCAATATCTCTCTGGGTTATAACATTCCCAAGAGTATCATCAGCAGGGCTAAAATCTCAAAACTGAGGATCTATACAACTGTTCAGAATGCATTTTGTATTACAAAGTATCCCGGTACCGACCCTGAAAGCGGACAGGACTTTAATGTTCCAATGCCACGTACCATTATGTTTGGCGTCAACATGAGCTTATAATACATTGTCATTTATGAAGCAATACAACGTAAAAAAAAAGGATATGAAAAAAATAGCTAAATATATATTCACAGTTCTGGCAATTCTTTCGGTTTCATCTTGTGATAATTACCTGAAAGAAGAGCGGTACACCGATGTAGGATACGATTATTTGAATACCAAGGTAGGGATGGAGGCCGCAGTTTCCGGAGTTTACCAGGCGATGAGATGGTACACCGGGGCATACAATACAACCTCAAACAGCACTACCGGCGGAAATATGGAATCATACTATTGTTTGACCGAGTATGGAACAGACATGTCATGGGAAGGTACGGATGGCGGCAACAAAGATGCCTTCAACAAATATCTTAGCTCGCTGAACCCACAGCAGGATGTGATCAACAAATTCTGGAACAACAATTACAAAGGGATTACCCGTGCAAATACTGCATTGATGTATTTGAAAACGGTTCCCGATATGACCGATGTACAGAAGGCTCAAAGAGCAGCCGAATTAAAATTCATGCGGGCCTACTACTACTATGACCTTGTCCAGCATTTTGGGGCATTGCCATTGGTAACTGAAGGCAACGTGACACAAATCGTCACCGATTACAAACGNTCACCTGTTTCTGACGTTTACAAACAGATCATCAGCGACCTGAAAGCAGCTTATGATGTACTGCCCGATGTCTATCAGCAATCTGACAGGGGTCGAGCTACAAAATGGTCGGCCGGACATCTGCTTGCTAAAGTTTACCTGACCCGTGACAGCTACGATGCGACTGTCCGTGGTGGAAAAGCAACCGATCTTGACAGTGCAGCTTTCTATTCCGAGGCTGTTATCAATTCAGGCAGGTTCAGTCTGGAGAACAATTTTGCGATGGTATTTGACCAGGACAACCAGAAGGTGAGCAAAGAGATCATCTGGGACGTTGAATATACGAAGGATGCACTTTTCAGTGGTGCCGGTAGTACGACTTCCGATGGTGGAAACCAATTGCACCTTTATTGGGTTACCCAGTACGACGTGAAACCAGGCATGATCCGTGACGTCCTCAATGGCCGCCCATGGAAACGCGTCCGTATCAATCCACAGTTCCTCAATACATTATGGGACAGGACGACTGACTCAAGGCTTTACAAAACATTTAAATGGACTTTCTACAGTAACAATCCGGGAACCTCATTGAAATGGGCTGCCAATTATTACTACATCAACCCAACTACAAATGCAGCGACTTCCGAAGTCATTTATAGCCCTCCTGCAAATTTAGTAGGTACTGCAAAACTAAAAGCCGGCGATACTGCAATCTATATTTCATCGAAATATTACGGTGCGCTTTCTGCTTATTCAACAACTACTCCAAAACAGACATTGCTCAATGATGCGAACTATCGCAAAATGTTGTACGATATCGCAAAGTCACCTTACCTGTATGTTCCACAGGACATGTACGATACGAACAATTTCCCATGTATGTTGAAATGGCTCGACACCCAGCGTCCTGATATGAACTACCAGGCTGGTTCAAGGAATTTCCACCGGATGCGTCTGGCCGAAACTTACCTGATTGCTGCTGAGGCTTATGGACGTAAGGCTGATTGGACGAATGCGTTGAAATACATTAACATAGTACGAAAACGTGCTGCATGGTCCGAAGGCGAAACCAAAGCTCCGCAAGTTTATAAGATCGACGGTGGTGCCAATAATACAACCAACACACAGACAGACATGGTCGTTACTGCAGACATGTTACAGAATCCGAAGCTTCCTTCGGGAGCAGGTTTCGATGCTTTTGTCGATTGGATGCTGGAAGAAAGAGGACGTGAACTTTTTGGTGAGCTGAACCGTTGGGAAGATCTGGTCAGGACCGGTACCCTTGTGGCCCGCGCCAAACTGTATAACCCTGATGCAGCTCCAAACATTAAGGATTATCACAAACTCAGGCCAATCCCAAGTACTCATGTTGACCGGTTATTGCCTGCACAACCTGTTGCAGAAGCACAAAACCCAGGATATTATTGATTCGGTTTTTTTAGTTGAATGTTAAGAAGAGGCTGCTTGAAAAAGCAGTCTCTTTTTTTTGTTCAAAAATCCAAAGAAAGGGATATTTAATGGTTCTTAAAGGGGATCACAAATACCTCGACTACCAAAAGGACCTATTGGAATCATTCTGGCAATTGAACTTGCTTCACCAATTCAATTTGCTTCATCAGCTTAAGCTTTTCCAGTTCAACATCTTCGCGTGATTTACTGGTTGTTACAAAATAGACACCAGAGAAAATCAGCAATGCAGCCAACGGTTTCATCCATGAAAAGGTATCATATCCCCACATGACTGCGATAAAGGAAGCAACAAGTGGTTGTAAATAATTATACATCCCGATTGTTGTGGGACGGATCTGTCGTTGCGCAATAGGGATCAGGAGATAGGTGATGAAAGTAGCACCAATCAACAAATAACCATAACTGCTCCAGGCAGAACTAGTTCCACTTTTAAAAAGCTCAGAGGAAACGACATCTTTATAGCCGAAAGGGAAAAAGATCAATGCAGAGAAGAGGAACATCCATTTCATAATTGTAGTTGAACTATACCTTTTTGAAATGCCCCGTGTGAGGACGAGGAAAAAAGCATACGAAAGGCAACTGAAAACGCACAATAAATCACCAACAAAGGATGCTTGTCTTCCCGATGTCTGGATATCCGCGTCCAGGATTACAGCCAATACCCCAATTAATCCAAGAAATACACCTCCGGCTTTTTTAAACGTAATCGGTTCTTTGAGGATGAAGAAAGAGATGATCATCGCCATAATTGGAGTACTTGTTATGACTATGGAGGCATCTGTTGCGGTAGTTAATTTCAACCCATTGATAAATGCCGCCTGGTTGACCCCGACCCCCAGTAATGAACCAAGAAACAACGTACCCATGTCTTTTCTCGTCACCTTCTCCTTTTTAACGAAAAGCGAAAGCAGCCAAAAGGCACAAGCTGCAAATGCAAAACGGGAATAGGTCAACCCGATCGGCGACATCCAGCCAGGCATCAAGGTTTTTGAAACAGGGATGTTTACTGCAAAGATCAATGATGTAAACAACATCGCCACATGTCCCTGGATATTCGGTCTTTTCATTTTCAAAATTCTTTTAATCTTATGTTGCCCCAAAAAATGGGGGACGTAAAAAAATTACGTCCCTCAATTTTATACTTGCAATTTGAAGTAAGGTGGCACAAAAGTATTAAAAACAGTTTGGTTTATGCACACTAATGGAAGTATCGAATCCGGGGTACTAAGGAATTAAGGATTTATTCACTCACAAAAACCAATTGCCCATCTTTTACATCAATCTTCACAGGGCTATTTGCAGTAACTTTTCCTGCTAGAATGTCTTTCGACAAATCGTTGAGCAGAAATTTCTGCATCACCCTTTTTACCGGACGCGCCCCAAACTCAGGATCATAACCCTCTTCGGCAATCCAATTGATGGCATCATCTGTAATGGTTGTTTCGTAACCGCTCTTTTTTAACCTTTCGGCGACAAGCGCAAACTGTAAGCGGACAATATCATGGATCTCTTTGCGGGTCAGCGGTGTGAACATGATGATTTCATCAATACGGTTCAAGAATTCGGGCCGGATACTTTGTTTAAGCAGCTCAAGAAGTTCAATTCTCAAGCCCTCGATCACTTTTGCACGATTCACTTCATTCAAATGTGAAAACCTTTCACGAATAATGTGGGAACCGATATTCGAGGTCATGATGATAATTGTATTTTTGAAGTTGACTGTCCGTCCCTTGTTATCGGTAAGCCGCCCGTCATCCAACACCTGTAAAAGCACATTGAAAACATCGGGGTGAGCTTTCTCAATTTCGTCAAAAAGGACCACAGAATAGGGTTTTCTCCTCACCGCCTCGGTAAGTTGACCCCCTTCATCATATCCTACATATCCGGGTGGCGAACCGATCAACCGGGTAACAGAAAATTTCTCCTGGTACTCCGACATATCAATCCGGGTCATCATATTTTCGTCATCGAAAAGATATTCTGCCAAGGCTTTGGCCAGCTCAGTTTTACCAACACCTGTCGTTCCAAGGAAAATAAACGAACCGATCGGACGTTTGTCATCCTGTAATCCAGCCCTTGAACGCCTCACTGCATCAGCAACCGCACCGATCGCTTCCTCCTGCCCAATTACACGCTGGTGCAACTCTTCTTCAAGGTGAAGAAGTTTTTCACGTTCGCTTTGTAGCATTTTCCGGACAGGGATACCGGTCCACCGGGCAACAACATCTGCAATATCTTCTGCATCAACCTCTTCTTTTATCAGTGATTTACCAGCTTGAGTTTGGACCAATTCCTTGTGCAATCTGTCAATTTCAGATTCAGCATCCTTAATCTTTCCATAACGGATTTCTGCAACCCGTCCATATTCTCCCTGCCGTTCGGCCTGTTCTGCCTGTACTTTAAGATCCTCTATTTCTTGTTTCTCGTGTTGGATGTGTTCAATCAAATCCTTTTCAGCATGCCATGATGCACGGAATTTTGATTGCTCATCCTTAAGGTTTGCAATCTCCTCTTCGAGCTTCGACAATTTGGAGGTGTCATTCTCACGCTGAATAGCAGCACGCTCAATTTCCAATTGTGTCAATTTGCGTTCGATCTCATCAAGTTCCTCAGGCAATGAATCCATCTCCATTCGGAGCTTGGCTGCTGCTTCGTCCATAAGGTCAATGGCTTTATCGGGAAGAAACCTTTCGGTGATATAGCGTTGCGAAAGTTCTACGGCTGCAATAATTGCATCGTCTTTAATCCTCACCTTGTGGTGATTTTCATACCTTTCCTTTAAACCGCGCAATATGGAGATAGCGTTTAATGTATCGGGTTCATCAACTGTCACCAATTGAAACCGGCGTTCCAAAGCTTTATCTTTCTCAAAATATTTCTGGTATTCGCCTAACGTGGTGGCACCGATCGCACGGAGGTCGCCACGTGCCAGGGCAGGTTTCAAAATATTGGCCGCATCCATTGCCCCTTCGCTTTTGCCAGCTCCAACCAGGGTGTGAATTTCGTCAATAAAAAGGATCACATCCCCCTCTGCCTGAATTACTTCATTGATTACCGCTTTCAATCGTTCTTCAAACTCACCCTTGTATTTGGCACCGGCGATCAGTGCGCCCATATCGAGCGAAAAAACCTGTTTGTTTTTGAGGTTTTCAGGAACGTCGCCACGCACTATCCTTTGGGCCAATCCTTCAACAATGGCTGTTTTACCGGTTCCCGGCTCCCCGATCAGAATCGGGTTATTTTTCGTTCTTCGTGACAAAATCTGCAGTACACGACGAATCTCCTCGTCACGGCCAATCACAGGGTCAAGCTTTCCCGACCTTGCACGGTCGTTAAGGTTCACAGCATATCGGTTCAGTGAATTAAAGGTCTCTTCCGCTGTCTGGCTGTCCACCTTTGAACCTTTGCGCAATGCTTTGATTGCCTCTTCCAACTCTTTGTGGTTTATCCCACTATCTTTCATCAATCGGCTGATCTGATCGTTCCCATCCAAAAGGCCCAACAACAAGTGTTCTACAGAAACATATTGATCACCCATTTTTTGGGAGATCGCTACTGCCTTTTGGACAGCTGAATTCGAAGCAGACGAAAGGTAATTTTCCCCGCCGGTAACTTTGGGATAGCTCTGAATGATCTTGTGGAGTGCCGCATTAAAAATCGGGATGTTGATCCCAAGTTTTTTAAGCAAGAAACCTGTAACGCTCTCAGCATTGACAATCAAACCTTTTAACAGGTGCCCGGTTTCAATGGCCTGCTGATTATTCCCTTCTGCTATTTTAACAGAATGATTAACTGCCTCTTGTGCTTTAATTGTAAAATTGTCGAAGTTCATATGATGATTTATTGGTTACTTTTTAAAACAATAACCCAAGCCCTTCAGGAAACAAGGATTATTGCATCAGATCCATCAAATTATCTGCCAATCTTACAATCCGACAATTTGACATAACTATAACCAAAAACCATGAATTTTTGACAGGAAGCCTGATCAGGCTTACTTCACAAACTCTTTACACCCTTAACCATTTTAGGGACAAGTAAATGCATATCAAAAACGACAATCTCGTTTTTCCCTTTTTTGAGCCAGGGAGCCGGACAGAACAAATGTTTTTGCGGTCCGATCTGCCAGAAACGCCCAAGATTGTGTCCGTTAATCCAGACGATCCCTTTTTCCCATTGGCTTAGGTCAAGATAGGTGTCTCCAGTTGAAGTCAGCTGGAATTCTCCTTTGAAAAAATTTCCAGGTTGCGATTTTTCACCTGTATGGAATTGGAGATTGTTCAGATAGGCTTCGTCAAACGGAAGTGTATAGATTTGCCAGTTCATAAGGGTCATGCCATTCAGGGAAACACGTTCGGTAATTCCTTTTCGGTCGATCATGTATTCTGCAAAGTTGATATGCCCCATTCCCTCAACCAATATATCCAGTTGTGGGTTGGCCGATGCCGATGCCGGAATTTCGATTATATTTTCCGCCTTGCCACGGTCGAGTTTCCCGATATACTTCCCGTCAATAAATATTGTGGCGTAGTCGTGAAGTTCGGTAATGCGGAGTTTTCCTTTTTTATGACCGATCAGTTTCGTCCGATAAAGGATAAAACCACCCGATTGCCCCAACATCTCCATTGGTTTTGGCTGGGCTGACTGGATTGGGACTGGAAGATTGTCCCAAACAGTAGCTGCAGTTTCCATTGCAATTTCAGGGATTTCAATCACCGGTAAGGAAGCAGGAACAGACATCAATTTTGTTTTTGGTGGGTTGTATTGCGATAGTAATCTTCGCAATGCGTAATATTTCGGTGTGGCTTGTCCCATTTCGTTGATCGGTGCATCGTAATCGTAACTTGTCACATCTGGCTGGTACTGGGTCGGACTAAATGCATTTGCGCCTGCCCAATAACCGAAATTGGTTCCACCGTGGATCACATAGAAGTTAAACGACTTTTTATTGTCCATGAGCCATTTAACATCTTTAAGCAGTTCGACGGTATCGGGCCGTTGCCATTCCTCGCCCCAGTGGGTGAGCCACCCCGGATACAATTCGCTGCAAAAGGAGGGGACATTGGGATTGGCTTTGGTAGCCTGTGCAAAATTGGAAGCGTTGGTCCCTGGATCCAACCCAATTGCCGCATCGGGCAAAGAACCAGCTTCGAGCATAAATGCGGTTGCACCATCAGCCGTGTAGAAAGGGACTTCAATACCGTTTTTCTTCCATAAATCTTCAAGCCATTTCACATAGGTCCGATCGTTGGCATAACTTCCGTATTCGTTTTCGACCTGGACCATTAAAATCGGGCCACCTTTGGTGACCTGGAGCTCCTTAACCTGAAGTGCCAGTGTTTTGATGTAACGTTCAGCTGCCTGTGTATAACGCGGGTCCATACACCTCACCTTAATATCAGGAATGTTAAGCAGATAGGCGGGGAGTCCCCCGAAATCCCACTCGGCACAAACATAGGGTCCCGGACGCAGGATCAGGTACATCCCTTCCTCCTGCACAATACGGATAAATTGGGCAATATTGTGGTTCCCTGACTGGAAATCAAATAGCCCAGGTTCAGACTCGTGATAATTCCAGAAAACATAGGCTGCAATTGTATTGCATCCCATCGCTTTTGCCATTTGGATCCGTTGTCGCCAATACTCCACGGGAATTCGGGCCGGGTGCATTTCGCCGGAAATAATCTGATAAGGCTTTCCGTCCAGTAAGAATTCTGTTTTGGCAAGTGAGAATGTGTGGGTTTTTACCTGTGCAGATGCAGGCAGCACAAAGAAGCAAAAGAGGATAATTAGTAAGGAATATCGTTTCATCGTGTTTAATTTTTAGCGTTCAAATTTAGTATAATCATTTGGGAATTGGAGCTAATAATAAACAAGAAGATAAACCAAAAAATCGGATGAAGTTTTCTGTTTTTTATGCTATTTTGTCCTTACAAAATGAGACGGTTTTCATTCCTTTTGCAGGAAAGCTGCCTTCACATTTCAAGTCACTAGTATCAATTGATTAACAAACACTTAAATAGATAAAATTATGAATAGGTTACTGTTGGTCCCTGTGATTTTGACCTTTGGTTTGGGATTGGGAAGTTGCCGGCAAGCAAAAACATTTACTGAAAAAGAGTTATCGGTCATCCCTAAACCGCAGAAGATGGTTATCGGCGAATCGTCTTTCAGGTTTGCGAAAAGCACCAAATTGATTGTGGAGAATTCAGAAGAACAAGGTATTGCCAATTACTTTGCCATTCAATTCGGGAAGGCAGGAGATTGGAAGCCAGAAGTTGTTATGGGTGGGCCTGAAGGGTCAAACCAGGTATTTTTCAAAACTGACCCATCACTGGGAGCCGAAGCTTATACCCTTGAAGTGAAAACAAGCCGGATTGAAATCAAAGCTTCACAACCTGTAGGTTTCTTTTATGCAATACAAACCCTGCGCCAATTGATGCCGGCTGAAATCGAGGGGAGCCAAAAACTTGAAAAGGCTGAGTGGTTGGTTCCGGTTGTCTCCATCTCAGACGCACCTGCGTTCAAATGGCGCGGTTATATGCTCGATGTGGCGCGTCATTTCTTTCCAAAGAAGGATGTGCTTCAGATGATCGATTATCTGGCATTGCACAAAATCAACACATTGCATTTTCACCTCACTGACGACCAGGGGTGGCGGATTGAAATTAAAAAATACCCAAAACTTACCGAAGTTGGAGCCTGGCGCGTTGATCGCGAAGACAAACATTGGAACGCCCGCCCTAAACAAGCAGCAGGTGAAAAAGCAACCTATGGAGGATTTTATACTCAGGAAGATATCAAAGAGATCGTGGCTTATGCACAAAGCCGGTTTGTTACCGTACTTCCGGAAATTGAAATGCCCGCACATGCAAACGCTGCTTTAGCAGGTTATCCCCAATTATCTTGTACTGGTGGGCCATTTACGGTCCTTCCGGGAGGTGTCTGGCCAATTACCGACATCTATTGCGCCGGAAAAGATTCAACATTCCTCTTTATGCAGGATGTGTTGACAGAAGTGATGGATCTTTTCCCATCGAAATACATCCACATTGGTGGCGACGAAGCCACCAAGACCGAATGGGAAAAATGTCCGCTTTGCCAAAAACGGATTAAAACTGAAGGGCTTAAAAATGTTGGGGAACTTCAAAGCTATTTCATTAAACGGATTGAAAAATTCGTTCATTCAAAGGATAGGGTCTTGATCGGTTGGGACGAGATCATTGAAGGTGGCCTGCCTGCCGAGGCAACCGTGATGAGCTGGCGGGGATTCCAGGGTGGAATTGAGGCTGCCAATGCAGGCCATGATGTGGTCATGACTCCAACATCAGATTGTTACATCGATTATTATCAAGGACCTATGGACCAGGAGCCCCTGGCAATCGGAGGTTATCTGCCATTGAGCAAGGTTTACAATTTCAATCCGGTTCCTCCAGAACTGAGCGCTGAAGGTGCAAAGCATATCTTGGGTGGCCAGGTCAATCTTTGGACCGAATATGTTCCCAATTTTAAACATGCCGAATACATGACTTTCCCAAGGTTGGCAGCACTTTCCGAAGCATTATGGAGTCCTAAAGAGGTTCGCGACTGGGACGATTTTTCCAGGCGCATCCAATTGATGATGAACCGTTATGACCAGATGGGCCTCAATTATGCAAAAAGTGCCTTCAAGATTTCGGCTAAAACTCATTTCGATGAAGTGAAGAAACAATTGGCCGTTACCCTTAGCAGCGAACTTGCAGGAGTCGAGATTCGTTTTACCACTGATGGATCTGAACCAACAGTTCAATCTCCGTTATACTCTGAGCCAGTTTTACTTACAAAATCATCGGTATTGAAAGCCATTCCCATTGTAAGCGGAGTAGCGGTTGCAAAATCGATCAGTCAATCGTTCAATATCAACAAAGCCACTGTCAAACCGGTGAAATACCTTGTTCCGTTCAACAAACATTACAAAGGCTCGGGTGATTATTCGCTTGTAAATGGCATCCGTGGCAGCACAAACCATTCCGATGGCGAGTGGCAGGGATGGGAAGGTACGAATATGGAAGTAATTGTTGATTTGCAGCAACAGTCCGATGTTTCGACGGTTTCAGTTGGAGCTCTGCAAAACGTAGGTGCATGGATTTTGTTTCCAAAGAAAGTCGAATTTTTCGTTTCGGAGGATGGCCTGAAATTTCAGAAAGTTGGGGAAGCGGTCAACGATGCTGACCCATTGTCGGGTGAAAAACTATTGAAGAACTTCTCCGCAACCTTCAAGCCCGTAAAGGCTGGATTTGTGAAAGTCGTCGCCACTAATTTTGGCAAGGGCCCCAAAGGGACCATGACCGAAGGGAAAAATGTGTGGCTGTTTGTGGATGAAATTTCGGTTGAATAAAGTTATATCCGAATTCCAAAGTTGTAATATCTTAATTAATAGGGGTTAATACAAAGAAAGAGCCTGTCGGTGAAATTATTTTTCCGATAGGCTCTTTTCTTTAAACTGTTTGAAATTGTTTCCTGATCAGTTCAATCAGATCCTTCTGCTTGAATGGTTTGTAAATATAGTCGTTCACCCCGGCTTCTATCATGCCACCGGACGTCTCGGCTGAAATGCTTCCGGTAAGTATGATAATGGGCAACTTGCGCAATGATGGATTGGAATGGTTCCTGATTTGCTTTGTTAATTCTATACCATCCATTTCAGGCATATAAAGGTCGCTCAACAGGAGGTCGTAATTACCGGAAGTTATTTTTTCGAGTGCTTCCGCACCATTGGAAACTATATCAGGCCGAATCTGATGACGGTTTAAAATAGAACTTAGCAACATCGCGTTCAGGTGATTATCGTCGGCAACGAGTATTTTTATTCCAGGAGGCAAAGTTACTTTCTCAACATTTTTATCAGAAACGTTTGATTTGAGTTCTTTGGTGATTGCAAAAGGGATCGTAATGGTAAATTCTGATCCTTTTCCCAGTTGGCTACTTACTTTAATTTGGCCATTCATCCCTTCAACTAATTTCTTTGTCACGGGAAGCCCCAATCCTGTCCCAATAATCCATGTGCTTTTTGATTGGTCATGAACCCTGGAGTACTCGTCAAAAATTGAATCAACCATGTCATCTGCAATTCCCATCCCAGTATCTGCGACACAGATTCGAAGAAGTACTGTTTCGTTTTGTTGTTCGACAGCGGCATTGACGGTAACAGAACCTGCCGGAGTATATTTTATTGCATTGTTTACCAGATTATTAAGTATTTGTCTTAACCGTATATCATCTCCCGATATATTTATATTAAGACCTTTTGTCGTGATGTTTAATGTCAGGTTCTTATCTTTAGCCATTTTACTCATCGATTTTCCGATCTGAGAAATGGTTTCTTCCGGGTTGAAAGGATTGTTCAGATAAGTCATTTTCCCAGCTTGTAATTTCGAAAGGTCCAGAATATCATTTACGGTTGTCAGTAATATCTCCGACGCTGAAAGCATACCGGAAAGAAATTCCCCCTGATCCGCCGAAAGAGGGGTCTGTTCCAATTGTTCTGCAAATCCAATCACCGTCGAAAGAGGAGTCCGGAATTCGTGACTAAAATAGGCCAGGAACCGACTTTTCTCAGCAGCCTCCTCGATTGCCTTTTGTTGTGAAACGAGAATCGATTTTTGATACCTCAGATTTTTACGCAACATGAAAACGGAAAGTAGAGCAAATATTAATGTGGCAATAATTGCTACCAATAAAAGATCTGTAAGTTTCCGTGATGAACTGCTAATTGATTGGGAGGATTGTAATAGCACCTGCCCCCTGTCTAAAAGTGCTGTCTGCCTAATTGAATTAAGAATTGACTTTATCTCACTTAATATCAAATAGTTTATTCTGATCAACTCAAGTTCGCTCCGACGAAGTTTGTTTTGATTTTGAAGTAGTTTTTTCAACTGATTCTGATAGTATGTATTTGTTTGGGCAATCAGGTCAGGTGTACCTCCCTTTTTACTAAGGATAGAATCGGTCACTTCAGATTGCGATTTGATGACAACGCTCGAAGTTGTTGTTTGGGGAGTACTTTCGTCTTTAAAAAGTGATTTTAACTTGCCAAAAAAACCTTTCTTTTTAGACCCCGAAACAGTTGTTTGGTTCAAAGTATCGATTGTTTTTGTGGCTTTTGAAACCACAAAACTTTTCAGTTCCATATTGATCTGTAAAGGCTTAAAAGGCACGGAATCAATTACCGCTGAAATCATCCACAACGAATCTGTCAATCGTTTTAACCGGATAAACTTTGCCGCTTCCTGATCCCGTGTATTGATCAATGTAAGTGCTTTGCTCTCCTTTCCGGGAGTCTTAAACAATGCATCTGTCTTTCCAATCGTATCAATGCTGGCTGTCAGCTGATTAATTTGTTGCCTGTAATTATCAAAAACTGATTTTTCATTGGTCAGTGTGTATTCCCTGAACTGATTCTCAGCAAGAAACAGAGCATCAAGTGTGTTTTCAACCTGTTTGACTGGTTGCTGACTGTCAACCAGACTATTAAGGGCAATACTAATTTCTGTTTTTTGCGTATCCCTTATGCGAAAAATGATAATGATAATAATGCATAACAGCGTAAGCAAAATAACTGAAATTAGGGTTAAAAAATTGGAGGGTGAATATTTATTCATAATGGTTAAATCTCATATATAACTTATTTTTAGGCAAATCTAAATATTGATAAAAAATGCTTATTAATTAAAGTTTTCTATTAACATTTTGATTAAGTTTAAAGTTTTAATTAATTCCAGTTTTTTATGACTTTGATAAGGAATAAAATTTTACTTCTGTTTTTAGCCCTTTCTCTTTTTGACCAGGGTTCAGCAAAATTACCCAAAACAAAACTTAACGAAAAAATTGTTGTCCTCACTTTTGACGATGCCACTGCCAGTCAATACAGTGTCGTTGCGCCCCTGTTGAAAAAATTCGGGTTTGGTGCGACCTTTTTTATCTGTGAATTCCCACCCAACTTTGCCGATACGTCAAAATATATGAACTGGAGGCAGATCAAGCAACTGGACCTGATGGGTTTTGAGATTGCCAATCACACGCGTGACCATAAAGGCCCTTCAAAACTTACAGCCCGTCAATTCAGGGAAGAACTGGAATACATCGAACACAAATGCGACTCGATGAAGATCAGCCGTCCGGTAACTTTTGCCTATCCTGGCTATGACCTTAATATTCAAGCAATTGATATATTGAAAGCTAAAGGCTATCTATTTGCCCGTGCAGGAGGGGCGAGACCTTACGATCCATTGACCGATCACCCGATGCTGGTCCCAAGCTGGGCAATGAACTCAGAAGATAAGGCTCTTATAATGGAATCATTTGGTGAAGCCAAAGAAGGAAAGGTCGTTGTCCTTACGATTCACGGCGTTCCCGATATTGAACATCCATGGGTCAATACACCACCTGAGTTATTTAATTCCTATTTACAATATCTTTCGGACAACCATTTCAAGGTGATTGCCCTAAAAGATTTGTCCAAATATGTTGATTCAAAAAAAGCGATGGAACAAATAGTTCCGGACCTTAGCAGAAAGCTTAAAAATTAGTCGTTATAAAATGAGAAAATTAATTGTTTATTCATTGATTTTATCTGCTTTGGGTTTGAACGCCCAGCAGACCATCTCCCTATATAAGGGTGACATTCCGAACTCCATTCCCAACGCTATGAAAGAGATTAAAATGGAGAACAACGGGACTCTGGTTGGATATCGCAGCATTGCTCAACCAACTCTTGCGGTTTATCTTCCAGAACCCTCAAAAACTTTGGGTGCTGCAGTGATCATATGTCCTGGTGGTGGTTATGGCATGGAGAGCTACCGGCTCGAAGGGACAATCATTGCCAATGCATTTTTGCAAAAAGGGATTGCCGCTTTTATTTTAAAGTATAGATTGCCTAGTGATTCCATTATGAAGGATAAATCGAT
>TBL_comb47_HYPODRAFT_10000848_pt1 | contig 40153 bp, 40 predicted proteins | sample TroBogypolimnion_40_FD_10682 | JGI IMG/M metagenome (IMG submission 10682)
GCGGCCGTTACGGCTTCTCGACGAACTTCGGCCATTATGCCGAGCGCTCAGCCTACATCGTGGGCGGCGTGAGCGACGGCAAGACCTCCATGACCGTTTCGGCGGAATGGTCCAAGGTCGACCCGATCCTCAACTACGAGCGCCCGTTCGCGACGCCGACCTACGGCACGCAGAGCTTTGCGGGCTCGGTCAGCCTCTCCGGCGTGACCCCGGCCCAGTTCTTCCTGCTCAACCCGACCCTCAACGCCCCGCCGGTGACCCCGGGCGGTCTCAGTCCTGCGGCGCTGTTGGCGGCGGGCGTCTACACGGGTCCGAATACGACGACCCAGCAGACGAACATCTTCAATCTCGCGCGCTATGTCACGATGCTGATCGGCAACGACCGGCAGGCGATGACGTTTGATTTCAACCACAAGATCACCGACCGGCTTTCGGCGTTCGGCGACTTCATGTACAGCTACACGCACACGCTCGAGCAGATCAACGGCCAGCCGATCACGGCGACGCTCTCTCCCGGCGCCCCCAACGATCCGTTCAACGTCAAGGTGGTCGCCCGCAACCGGTTGGTGGATCATCCCCGCCAATATTTGGAGGATACGATGGGCATCCGCGGCATTGTGGGCCTGCGCGGCACGATCTCCGAGAACTGGTCCTGGGAATCCGCGGCGGACTACAACCGCATCGCGATGGATTACCAAAATCCCGGCGTCATCAACCAGGCCAACCTCTCGGCGGCGCTCGCCAACGGCACCATCAACCTGTTCGCCATCCACCAGGCGCCCGGCGCGGTTGACGCCTCGGCCATCGTCGGCACCGCCACGGGCGGATTCGTCAGCACGCTCAGCAATTACGACTTCAAGGTGCACGGGAAGCTCTTTGACCTACCCGGGGGCTCCCTCGATCTCGCGGCGGGCGCGGAAGTTCGCCAGGAATCGCTGAGCGCGGTCGCCGACCCCCTGAGCGAGATCAGCCCCGTCACCGGCACCCTCGGCTGGAATGGCGCGACCACGCTGTATCCCTTCAACGTCGGCCGCACGGTCAAGTCGTTCTTTGGCGAGGTCCGGGTGCCGATCTTCAAGGACGTGCCCGGCGCGCACCTCCTCGAGGTGTCCGCCGCGGTCCGCACGGAGACCTACAGCGACACCGATGGCCCCACGGTGCCGAAGGTGGAACTGCGCTACCTGCCCTTCAACGACGAGCTGGCGCTGCGCGGCACCTATTCGAAGTCGTTCACGGCCCCGACGCTGTTCCAGCTTTACGGCCCGGCGAACCAGGGCTTCTCGCCCACGCTGAACTTCGCGGCCTTTGGCGGCGGCACGGTGAACAACGTCCAGACCCTGCAGGAAACCGGCTCCAACCCCGCGCTGCATCCCGCCCGGTCTGAAAATCACACCTTTGGCGTCGTCTATTCGCCCAAGGCCATCAAGGGCCTGTCGGTTTCCGTCGACTACTGGAACATCCGGCAGAGCCAGCTGGTGGCGACGCTCGGCGCGGCGACCATCGTGGGTGACGTAGAGCTGAACGGCCCGTCGTCGCCCTACGCGCAGTACGTGCACTTCAACAGCTTCACCGGCGCGCCGGTGACGGCGAAGGGCCAGATGAGCACGACCGATCCGTCGAATATCTACGTCACGAACCTCCTGGTGAACCTCGCCAGCGTGAAGCAGGACGGCTGGGACATCTCGGCCAAGTATGTCTATAACAACGACAGCATCGGTCGGTTCGAATTCAACTCGAACATCGGGGTCTACGACCACTACCTGACGGTGAGCATTCCTGGCACGGCAGCGGAGGAGGACGTGGGTTACTCGTCCGTGCTGAGCGGCACGATCCCGCGCTGGTCCAACTACACTTCGGTGGACTTCACCCGGGGCAGCTATCACGCCTTCATCGGCGAGCGGTATATCCCGGCGGTGGTGGACAATGCTGACGGCACGAACGTCGGCGCCTGGTACACGACGGACGTCTCAGCCGATTACACCTTCGGCAGCGGCGTCAAGTATCTGGCGGGCGCGCGACTTACGTTGGGCGTGAACAACGTGTTCAACAAGATGCCGCCCGTCGATCCGACGATCTACGGCAGCTACTCGAACGCGGACATCTCGACCTACAACCCGATCGGCCGGTTCATCTACGTCGATCTGAAATACAAGTTCTAAGCTTGGCTCCGGCCTGCCGGCCGGGGCCTCCTTCCAGCCGGGGTGGTCCGACACGGGCCGCCCCGGCTTTTTTTGGACTATTCCGAAGGGCGGGAGGGGGTCCACCCATCCCCCCCGGCGTCCGCTCATCAAAAAACCATGTAACTTTCGGTCTGGCCGCGGTGTTGTCGTCACATGCCAGCGCTTGACCAACCCGCCCCTGCCTTGACCGCCGTCCGCCGCCCATTGGGCGCGAAGACGACACGCTTCATCGCAAACGGGTTCACTTTTTCGCCGGCGATCCGATTTCCTGCTCTCGTTCGTAGTAATCAGTTGTGTTGTGTGGAGGGGTCGTTGTGGGCCCCTCCACGCTTTTTTTCGGACGAGGCGCATCCGCTTGCCAAGGCCGCCGGGGTTGCTGACCCTGTCGCCCTCTTTAACCGTCCACACTGACCACTATGAACCCGGCTCCCGCTTCCAAACCCGCGCCCACCCCCGTGGTGGCCAAGAAGAAATCGAAGACGAAATGGCTGATTATCGGCGGCGTGCTGCTGACCGCCCTCATCGTCGTCGGCATCGTCATCAAGAACAAGAACCAGGAAATCGGCATCCCGGTCACGACCGAGAAGGCGGTCGTCAAGACGATCACCCAGCTCGTGACCGCCACCGGCAAGGTCCAGCCCGAGGTCGAGGTGAAGATTTCCACCGAGGCCCCCGGCGAAATCATCGAGCTGCCCTTCAAGGAGGGCGCCATCGTCAAGAAGGGCGACCTGCTCGTGAAGATCCGGCCCGACACCTACCAGTCCCAGGTCGAGCAGCAGGAGGCCAACCTCGTTGCCGCCAAGGCCACCGCGGTGCAGGGCAAGTCACAGCTCGTGAAAGCACAGGACGACTTCAAGCGCGTCGACGACCTCTTCCACAAGCAGCTGATGTCCGACTCCGATTTTTCCGCCGCCAAGACGAACCTCGAGGTCGGCCAGGCCAATTACGACAACGCCCTCGCGCAGATCCGCCGCACCGAGGGGGCGCTGGCCCAGGCCCGCGACCTGCTCAACAAGACCATCATTTATTCCCCCATGGACGGCGCCATCAGCGCCCTGGGCAGCGAGATCGGCGAGCGCGTCGTCGGCACCGGCTCCTTTGCCGGCACCGAGATCATGCGCGTGGCCGACCTCAGCACCATGGAGGTGCGCGTGAAGGTGAACGAGAACGACATCGTCAACGTGAAGAACGGCGACCATGCCACCATCTCGATCGATGCCTATCCCGGCCGCACGTTTGCCGGTATCGTGACCGAGATCGGCAGCTCGGCGGAGAACACGTCTGCGACCAGCAGCTCCACGCAGTCCACCAACGCCGACGAGGTTTCCAATTTCCAGGTCAAGATCCGCATCAGTGACCACGACGCCAACCTGCGGCCGGGCATGAGCGCCACCGCCGACATCGCCACGCAGACCGTCGAGAATGTGGTCGCGGTGCCGATCCAGAGCGTCACCGTCCGCGCCGCGGGCGGCATGACCACGGAGGAATTGCAGAAGAAGAACGCCAAGGAGGCCCAGGAGAAGTCTGGCAACGAGCTGGAGCTCGTCGCCGAGCGTGAAAACGCCCGCCGCCTCGCCGGCAAGCTGCTGCGCATCGTCTTCATCCGCAACGGCAACTCCGTGCGGGCGCAGAAGGTCGAGACCGGCATCGCCGACAACAGCCAGATCGAGGTCAAGTCGGGCGTGAAGGCCGGCGACGAGGTCGTCTCCGGCAGCTACGCCGCCATCAGCCGCAAGCTGAAGGACGGGTCCAAGATCCAGATCGAGAAGCCCAAGAAGGAAGACAACAAGAGCTGACGCGGTCCGCCGGGTTAACCCACCATGATCGCTCCCACCGCTCCCACCGCTGCGTCGCGCGTGCTGCGCCCCACCGGCGCGCTCGTGATCGACATCGAGAACGTGTCCAAGCTGTACACGATGGGCTCGGAGATCATCCACGCGCTCCGTGGCGTCTCCCTGAAGATCCACCGCAACGAGTACCTCGCCATCATGGGCCCGTCCGGCTCCGGCAAGTCCACGCTAATGAACATGCTCGGCTGCCTCGATACGCCGACGGCGGGACGCTACGAGTTCAACGGCAAGAACGTCGCCCACATGCAGGACGACGAGCTGGCCGACATCCGGAACCGCGAGATCGGGTTCGTTTTCCAAACCTTCAACCTGCTGCCGCGCTCCACCGCGCTCGCCAACGTCGAGCTGCCGCTGATTTACGCGGGCATCGGCCACGCGAAGCGCAAGGCGATGGCGGAACAGACGCTGCGCAACGTCGGGCTCGGCGAGCGCATGAGCCACAAACCAAATGAGCTTTCGGGCGGCCAGCGGCAGCGCGTCGCCATTGCCCGCGCTCTCGTCAATAATCCCTCCATCATCCTCGCCGACGAGCCCACCGGCAACCTCGACTCCAAGACCGGTGTCGAGATCATGGCGCTCTTCGAGGAGCTCTACGAACAGGGCCAGACGATCATCGTCGTCACGCACGAGGAGGACATCGCCCGCCACGCCCGCCGCGTCGTGCGCCTGCGCGACGGCCTGATCGAGAGCGACGGCCCGCTGGCATGAGCAATTTTCGATTTTCGAATTTCTATTTTCGATTTTTGACCAGTGAAACTCGCCGCACTCAGCACAGCTCTTGGCGCACCCATTTCGGCTCCCGCCGCAGTTTCACGTCGTTCGTCGCGACGGGCTTGCCTCCCGGCTGAACAATCGAAAATCGAAATTCGAAATTCGAAAATACCGTGAAACGTCTATTTTACGAGTTCAACGAGTCCTTCCGCATCGCGTTCGCGCAGATCCGCGCGAACAAGCTGCGTTCGGTGCTGACGGCGCTCGGCGTGATCATCGGCATCGTCGCGGTCACGTTGATGGGCACCGCGATCAATGGCATCGACACCGGTTTCCAGAACAGCCTCGCGATGCTCGGCGACGACGTGCTCTACGTCCAGAAATGGCCGTGGGGCGGGGTGGAGGACTGGTGGAACTACCAGAACCGTCCGCCCATCACCACGGACATGGCGGACAAGCTGAACCAGATCATCGAGAAGACGCCCAATTCCACCCTCGAGGTCGCGGTGCCGGTCGTCATGCGCGGCACCCCGATCAAGTACGGCGAATACAAGATCAACGGCGTGCTCATCGGCACGAACGGCGATTATTCCCGCATCAGCACGGTCGACCTCACCGAGGGACGTTTCTTCAACGAAACCGAGGCGCTCGCCGGCCGGCCGGTCTGCATTCTCGGCGCGGATGTGGCCGACGCGCTCTTCCAGGGACGTTCACCCCTGGACCAGACGGTCCAGGTTAACGGCCATCCCTGCCAGGTCATTGGCGTCCTGGCGAAGCAGGGCTCGTTCCTCGGCCTGTTCAGCTTCGACAACCAGGCCTTCATCCCGCTGGAGGCGTTCCGGAAATATTTTGGAACGCACCGTGGCGCCGCTGTCCGCGTCAAGGTGAAGGACAAGAACCAGATGGCGGAGGCCAAGGACGAACTCGTCGGCGCCACCCGGCGGGTGCGGGGCCAGTTGCCCGGCGTGCGCGACAATTTTTCCGTCAACGAGCAGCAGGCTTTCAAGGAGGTGCTCGACCCGGTCAAGAAGGGCATCGCCCTCGCCGGCCTGTTCATCACGGGCCTCTCGCTCTTCGTCGGGGCGATCGGCATCATGAACATCACGTTCGTGAGCGTGAAGGAGCGGACGAAGGAGATCGGCACCCGCAAGGCGCTGGGCGCCCGCCGCCGGACGATCCTGCTGCAGTTCCTGATCGAGGCGGTGTCCATCTGCCTGATCGGTGGCGTGGTCGGCCTGGCGCTGACGTATGCGGCGTGCATTGGCGTGCAGGCGGCGATGCCGGCGTTTCCCATCGAATTTTCCGCGGGCCTCGTGCTCATCAGCATGCTCGTGTCGGTCGTGACGGGCATCGCCTCGGGCTTCGCCCCGGCGTGGGGCGCGGCGCGCCTCGATCCCGTCGTGGCGCTGCGTTACGAATAAGCCGCCCATGAAATTCAGCGAAATCCTGCGCATGGCCCTCAGTTCCCTCGGGGTGAACAAGCTCCGTTCGGGCCTGACGATGACGGGCATCACCATCGGCGTCTTTTCCGTCATTGGCGTCATGACGGCCGTATCCGCCCTGCGCGGATCGATCGAGAACGGCCTCAGCTTCCTCGGCTCGAACATGTTTCAGTTCGCCAAATATCCGGTGAACGGTGGCGGTGGCGATGACGAGGGGCCCAACCGTCGGCGCTACGAGATGCGCCGCGACATCACGCTGGAACAGGCCATGCGCTACCAGCGGCTCATGGAGGGAACGGCGGACGTGGTCTGCATCAAGGTCTTCGAGAACAACAGCACGGTGCAGGCCCGCTACCAGAACCTGAAGACGACGCCCGGCATCATTTTCGTGGGCAGCAACGAACACTTCATCCTGGCCAACCAGTATGCGATCGATCTCGGGCGCAACCTGACCTCGGAGGACGTGGAGTTTTCCAAGCCCGTCGCCGTCATCGGCCAGGCCATCATGAAGCGGCTGTTTCCCTCGGAATCGCCCCTCGGCAAGATGATCAAGGTGCAGGAGTGCACCTATACCGTCATCGGCACGTTTGCGGATAAGGGCTCATCCTTCGGGCAGAACCAGGACGCGATCGTGATGATTCCGATCACCCGGTTCCTGAACGATTTTGGCGTGGCCCGGCACACGATCAACATCGCGACCCAGGCTCCGTCGCAGCTCGTCTACAACGACACGATCGATAAGGGCATCACCGCCATGCGCATCGTGCGCGGCTTGCGGCCGGAGGAGGACAACGACTTCGAGCTCTACTCCAACGACTCGCTGATCGCCACTTTTGCCAAGGTCGCCGACGTGATCGCGGCCGGTTCGTTCGTCATCAGCGGCATCGCACTGCTCGCGGCGGGCGTCGGCATCATGAACATCATGCTCGTCAGTGTGACGGAGCGCACGAAGGAGATCGGCATCCGCAAGTCCATCGGGGCGCGCAAGATCAGCATTCTCACGCAGTTCCTCATCGAGTCGGTGGCAATTTCCGTCACGGGCGGCCTGGTCGGCATCATGCTCGGCGTGCTCGGCGGCAACGGCCTGGCCCTGTTGCTCAAGGCCTCGGTGGTTTTCCCCTGGGACTGGGCCGCGCTCGGCCTGCTCGTCTGCTCGGGCATCGGTGTTGGCTTCGGTTTTTACCCCGCCTGGAAAGCCGCGTCCCTCGACCCGATCGAAGCCTTGCGCTACGAGTGAGCAGCGCACGCGCCGCTCACTCGTAGCGCAATTTTCGAATTTCGAATTTCGATTCGTTAAGTCTGGCGATTGCTGGGGTGGCAGGGACGGGAAGCGCTTCGGTACGGATATCTTACGATGGAGAGTCGGCGGGACATATCAAAGGCGGCTCGATTGGCGCCATGACGGAAAGCGACATGAAGCGGCGCACGAAGGACTTTTCCGTTCGTATCCTTAAGCTCATCGAGGATCTGCCCGAGACCCGCGCCGGGCGGATTATGGCCAATCAGTTGGCCCGCGCAGGCACGTCGGTAGCAGCGAATTACCGCGCGGTTTGCCGGGCGAAATCCAGTGCCGACATGATGGCGAAGGTCACCACGGTCGAGGAGGAAGCGGACGAATGCGCTTTCTGGCTGGAGCTCCTGTCGGAGGCCGGGCTGATGTCCGCTACCCAGACTCTGGCTCTGCTGAAGGAAGCCGGCGAACTCACCGCCATCATGGTCGCCTCGAGGCGGACACTGCTCGGCCGAAATCGAAAATAGAAATTCGAAATTCGAAAATTCCTACCCTCTCCGGATTTCGGAGCCGTGGAAGCGGATCGTGATCCGGTAGACCTTCTTCACGCGGTTCTTGATGACGCCGGTGGTGAGGTCGACGCTCTCGGGCACCTCGATGCGGTGCAGGTCCACCACGGCGTGGAAGCCGCGCTCGGAAAAGATGTCGATCAGCATGGCGAGCGCCGTGGGATCTTCCAATAGCGGGTCCTCGGTGTTGATCTGCGCGAGGCCCGAAATGGCATGCCGCTGCACGATGGGCATGATTTTCTTTGCGATAAACGCGACGATCTTGCCGAAGAGCTCGGGCTGGCCGAACTCGTGGCTGTCGAGGCGCTTCACCATTTCCTGGCGCGCGTGGATGATGATTTCGCTGGCGACCGGCAGGTTGCGCAGGCGGTCCACCGTGCGGGGATCGAGCTCCAGCGTGCTCTGATACTCGAGCTCCTTGAGGATGTTCTGTTCGACCTCCTCGATGGGCCCTTGGGCATTGATGAAATGATAGTGGAAGATCTCCTTCAGCGACTGCAGCGCCTCCCACGTCTGCTCCTTGAACACGCGGTAGCGCCGGCGGGCGAGCGACTCGTCGTGGTCCGTGGGCCGGTCCTCCCACAACGTGCCGACGCCGGTGCGCAGGACCTCCTCGTTGTGCTCCGTCGTCTCGCGGCCGCGCTTGAGTTGGCGCGCGATGGCCTCCTTCTCGTCGACGAAGAGCACCATGATGTGGATCGTGGGCTGGCGGAAATGCATGCCGAGCGGCGTGCTGAAAAACTCGCGACGCAGCGCGAGCATCTTGTTGACCAGCAGCTTCAAGCACTCGACCTGCACGTGCGTGCGGGGAAAGCCGTCGAGGATGACGCCGTCGCGATACGCGGGCTTCATCAGCTCGCGCAGGAGCAGGCCGACCACCTCGCGGTCGCCGACCATGTGGCCGGCGTCTTTCAGGCGTTTCGCCTCCGGGGAGTCGAGCAGCGCGCTGATCACGATGGGCTGGCAGGTGAGGCCGCGCGTGTGGGCGATGAACCGCGTGTTCGTGCCCTTGCCGGCGCCCGGCGCGCCGCCGAGGAGGATGATTTCCTTGGGGAAGCGCAGATGTTCGCGCCCGAAGTCCGCCTCGAGTTCCTGCCAGACCGAGCCAAAGATGAGCTGCGCATCCTTGATCTCCAAGTCGGAGAGTTTACCCGGCGCGCTGGGCGCGGCGACCTTGGAGGGGGCGGAAGTGGCGGGAGGGGTGCTCATGCGATTGGAATGGAGGCGAGGCTAAGGGGCTTTTGCGTTCGGATTCGACAAAAGAAATCGCGGCGCGGATAGATTGGCAAAAAACGCGCCATGCAAAATGCGGTCCCGCGGGCGCGGCCATCCGGTAAATTGCACGGCTGATTTGCGCGGTCCACAGTGCCGCCGAATTTTCTGCACGGCAAACCGCTGTCGGCCAACATCTCCAGCGCGCGCGCGAGCTGCTGGCACGGGGCAAGCAATTCCCGGGGCATGATACCCCTCCTCTTTGCGTTCTTTGCCCTCGGAGCATTGCTCTGCGCGCTCATCAGCACCGACCGGTCAGTCTAGCTGCTGTGCCGCGCGAAATAAATCGACCGGCGTCCATCCCGCGGGAACTCCCGCGCTTGGAAAAGGTCGACACTCTTGAACCTGCCGGCGGACTCAGTCCGCCGGTGGGTAAGTTGAAGCTGGACCTGGCGGGGCCGTCCTTTGGGCGGTCCCGCCTTGGCTTTTAGGATTGGCCCACCCCGGGCGCGAAACACACTTCCGTCATGCGCATCCTGATTGCTGACGACGAGCCCGCCATCCGCCGCACCACGCGCATCGCCATCGAAACCGCCGGCCACAGCGCCGCCGAGGCGCCCAACGGCCTGCGCGCCCTCAAGTCCCTCGAGGAGGAGAATTTCGACGCCGTCCTGCTCGACCTCAAGCTGGGCGCGGACGACGGGCTCGAGGTGCTCGCCAAGATGCTCAAGGCACAGCCCAGCCTCGCCGTCGTGATGTTCACCGCCTACGCCAACATCGCCACCGCCGTGGAGGCGATGCGCCGCGGGGCCTTTGATTTCATCCCCAAGCCGTTCACCCCCGACCAGATCCGCGCGGTGCTGGCCAAGATCGAGAAGGCCCGCGTCCTCGAGACCCGCGTCAAGTCACTCGAGAGTGAGCTCTCGCGCGAAGCCCCGCCGATCGATTTGGATTCGACCGAGCCCTCCACCCAGCGCGCGCTCGCCATCGCGTTCAAGGCGGCGGAAACGCCCGCCAGCATCCTGCTGCTCGGCCCGAGCGGGACCGGCAAGAGCGTCCTCGCGCGTGAGATCCACCGGCGGAGCGCGCAGCGCGACGCCCCCTTTGTCACCGTCAGCTGCCCGAGCCTTTCCCGCGAACTGCTGGAAGCCGAGCTGTTCGGGCATGTGCGCGGCTCGTTCACGGGGGCCGTGACCGACGCCTTCGGCAAGGTCGCCGCGGCCGAGGGCGGGACGCTGTTTCTCGATGAGATCGGGGAACTCGCGCTGGAAATCCAGCCGCGGTTGCTCCGCCTGCTGCAGGAACGCGAATACGAGCGGGTGGGCGAAAACAAGTCGCGCCGGGCCAACGTGCGCGTCATCGCCGCCACCAACCGCTCGCTGCTGGACGAGGTGAAGGCCGGCCGGTTTCGCGAGGACCTCTACTACCGGCTCAACGTCATCTCGGTCGTCCTGCCCGGATTGAACGAGCGCCCGGGCGACTTGGCGCGCTACGCCGAGAATTACCGGCGGTTTTTCGCCGCGCGTCTGAGCAAGAAGATCTCCACCTTCTCGCCGGCGGTGCAGAGCGCATTTGCCGGCTATCGCTGGCCGGGCAATCTCCGCGAGCTGCGCAATGTCATCGAGCGCGCCACCATCCTCGCCAGCGGGGAGCAGATCGAGCTGTGCGACCTGCCCGAGGAATTCGGCATTCCGGCCGACCCCGCCATCGCCGTGGGCGCGCGGGTGACGCTCGACGCGCTCGAGGCCGAGCATCTGCGCCGGATCCTCGCGGTCAGCCGCAACCTCGACGATGCGGCCCGCACGCTCGGCATCGACCCCGCCACGCTCTACCGCAAGCGCCAGAAACTCGGCCTGCTCTAGCGAAAACCCCGGATGCTCCGCACGCGCCTCACCCTCGGCCTGCTGCCCCTGCTGCTGCTGTTCCTGCTCGTTTGCCTCTACGCGGTGCGTACGAGCCAGGAGCTGGGCGAATCGGTGGCCAGCATCCTGTCGCGCAATTTTCGCTCGATCCGCGTCGTGCAGGACCTGCGCGACGCCGCGACGCAGATGAACGTGGCGCTGGGCGATGCGCGCTCGGGCGACGCCGCCGCGGCCCTGCCGCGCTTCGTCGCCGGCCGCGCGCATTTCAAGCGCGGCCTCAACGAGGAGCTGCTGGCCCAGCCGGGCCGGGAAAAGGTGGAGCGGCTCAATGCCGTGGACGCGGAATTCCAGCGCTTCACCGCGGTCGGCGACGACACGCTGCGGCTCGGCGGCCTCAACCCGCTGGAGGTGCTCAAGCGCAGCGAAACGGCGTTCTACGCCGTCAACCACGCGCTCGACGCGCTCCTCGATTGGGATCACCGCGAGATCGTCGAGGCCGAGGCCCGCGTGCAGACGCGCATCGATCGCACGCTGCACCTGCTGTTTGCCGCGATGGCGGTGGTCGTGGGACTGTTTTTTTACCTCGCGTGGCGGTTGGCGGATTCGTTCCTGCGGCCGATCCAGGCGCTGACGGCGTCGGCCGTGGCGCTGGGTGGTGGCGATCTCGAGCGCGAGGTGCCGGTGACGTCAACGGACGAGCTCGGCCAGCTCGCACGGGCGTTCAACACGATGGCGGCGCACCTGCGCGCGTATCGTGACGCCACGCTCGCCAAAGTCCTGCGCACCCAGCGGACGATGGAGGCGACGCTGACGTCCACGCCCGAGCCGGTGTTCGTGGTGGGCCGTGACGGCACGCAGGAGGTGCGCAATCCCGCCGCCGACCAACTTGCCGCGTTGCCTGATTTTGCCAGCGGCTTTCCGCCGGGGCTGGCGGAGCCACTCGGCGAGGTGCTGCGCAGCGGCAGCCATTACCTGCCGACGGATTACTCGAAGGTGGTCACGTTGCGCGTCGGTCGCGAGGAGCGGCATTATCTCCCGCGCATCCTCGCCATCGGCGACAAGCTCACGGAATTCAAGGGCGCCGCGCTTATCCTGCAGGACGTGACGAAGTTCCGGCTGCTCGACGACGCGAAGACCAACCTCGTCGGCACGGTGAGCCATGAACTCAAGTCCCCGCTCACGAGTCTGCGCATGGCGGTTTACCTTTTGCTGGAGCAAAAACTCGCGGGCCTGACCGCCACGCAGCAGGAGCTGCTGGAGACGGTGCGCGACGAGGCGGACCGGCTGCTGCGCATCCTCGACAACCTGCTCGACCTGGCGCGGCTGGAAGGCGGCGCGACCAGCCTCGACCGGGCTCCCGTAAAAGTTGCGAACCTGTTGGGGGAGCTGGCCGCGGAAGCGCGCGGTTTCACCGATCCCGCGGGCCTGACGCTCGCGCTGAACCTGGCTCCGGATCTCGCGGGCGAGGAGATCAACGTCGACCGCGGCCGCATCCGGCACGTGTTCATCAACCTCCTGTCGAATGCCGCCAAGTATTCGCCCCCGGGCGGCGTGATTACGTTGGAAGCGGCGAACGCGCCGCTGGATTTCATCCGCTTCTCCGTGAGCGACCAAGGCGAGGGAATTCCGCCGGACATTCTGCCGCATGTTTTTGAGCGCTTCTACCGTGCCCCCGGCCAGAGCAAACCGGGCGTGGGGCTGGGTCTCGCCATCGCGCGGGAAATCGTCGTGGCGCATGGTGGCAGCATCGCGTGCACGAGCGAGCCGGGGCGGGGGACGACGGTGCAATTCCTGGTGCCGCGCTGACCGGCTGCGTGGGGTGGACATACATCCGAACCGCAGGGCAATTGTGGGGTCTGTGGGGTCGGACTCAACCCAACCTATCTCTATGAAAAACAACAAATCCTCCACTGCCCATACCCCCAAGGAACTGCTGTCCGAATTGCAGGCGCTGGTCACGGAAGCCGAGCAGATGATCGGCGATACGGCCGGCGAAGCCTCGGAAGACGTGATGAACAACTTGCGTTCGCGCTACGAAGCCATGCACGAGCGCCTCTCGGACTGCTATGACGGGGCCAAGAAGAAGGTCGTGGCCGGTGCGAAATACACCGACACGACGATCCGCGAGAATCCCTACCAAGCCATGGCCGTCGCGGCGGGCGTGGGCCTTCTCGTTGGCGTGCTGCTCGGCCGGCGCAGCGCCAAGTAAGCGCCGGTTTTTCTCATGGAAGCACCGCCCAGCTCTTCACCGGGTTTCGTACAGTCGATCCACACGCTGGCGGACAGCCTGCTCGCCACGCTGGAGGATCGCATCGAGCTGGTCTCAGTCGAACTGCAGGAGGAAAAACAGCGCCTCATCCAGACCTTCATCTGGATCAGTGCGGCGGTTTTCACGGGCGTCATGGCCATCGCGTTCGCCAGCATCACGCTGGTGTACATGTTGTGGGACAGCGCCCGACTGGCGGCGCTTGGCGGCCTAACGCTGCTCTACACCGGGGCGTTGATTGCGATCATCGTGGGCTTTCGCCGCCACATCGCCCGCCAGCCGAAGCCCTTCGCGGCCACGCTGTCGGAAATCAAGGGGGACCGCGCATGTATCCGGACGCAGAATTGAAGCGGCTTGAGACGCACAAGACAGCGCTGCGGCTGCGCATCGCCATCCGCCGGCTGGAAATCTCCCTCGCTGCCGCCGAGGTGGAGCGGCCGATCGCCTGGCTCGACAAGCTCGTCGCCGTCTGGCGCAAGATCCGGCCCCTTGCCCAGTTTGCCGCCATCCCGGCGGCGCTGCTCCTGAAGCGCACGCTGCTGCGAAACACTGGAGTTTTCGGCACTCTCCTGCGCTGGGGCCCGGCCATCTTCGGTGCGGGCAAACTCTTCGCCACGATGCGGCGCTCACCGACGGCCGGATAAGACGCCTTTACACCTTGCCGGCCCCACGGTCAGGCAGTTCAGCACTCAAGAATCCAACCCTCGACCCCAAGTCATCATGAACAAAGTCATCAGCCTGATCCTCATCATCGCCGGCATTTATGTCTGCTATCTCGGCAACTCGCGCCGCAACTCGGCCGTGGGCGGCGTTGACACCGCTGTCGCCAAGGTCGCGGACAAAGTCTCCGGTGAAGGCCACACCACCGACGCCACCTGGTATTTCGTGGGCGGCGGCTTACTCATCGTCGTCGGGGCCATCGGCCTCACGCGTCGTACCGGTTCCTGAGCGGCTCGAGGTGGTCGTCGGTTTCCATACCGACGATGTGCCTGCAAACGGACAGGCGTTGGTCGTCGGTATGGAAACCGACGACCACCTTCGCTGATTTGCGACCAGGATTGGTCCTGGCTTCCGGGCTTCCGGCTAAAACCTATCGGGCGTAAAGCCCGACCTACGTTTTCCGGTGAATCACCTGCGGGGCGGTTTCCATCTGCCCACGGGTGACGCCCAGTTGGTGTAGCAGTTTCAGTTCGCGCCACAGCTCGGCTCCGGAGACTTCTCCCCGCAGGAGCTGGCGGTATTTGACGAGCGTGCGGGTGACCTCATCCGGCTCCTCGTTGACGAACTCCACGCGGAAACTGCGCGCGCCCAGTTCGAGCAGACGCGAGACGTATTCGGCACCGGTCTGGGCCCGGTTGTTGAAGACGGTGTTGCGGCATCCCGCATCCGCCCGCAACGGCAGGTCTGCCCCGACCCGGTCGCGCAGCGTTACCACGTGGTTGTCACACGGGCGGCCGCAGTCGCGGTAGTCCTTGCCGGTGGAGAGAAACGCGCAGAACACGCAGTGCTCCATGTGAAACATCGGCATGTGCTGGTGCACCGTGAGATCGAACCACGCCGGCGGCGCCGACTGCAGGAGCGACTCGAGTTGTGCGATGTTGAGGTCGTAGCTCGCCGTCACGCGCTCGAGCCCGTGCCGGTGCAGGAAATAATCCGCCGTGAGGGCGTTCGCGACGTTGAGCGAGAAATCCCCGCGCTTCCGGTCGCCGGAGAAATAGGCCAGATGGTCGTAGTTGCGAACAAGGTAGCCGTCGGCGTCGCAGGAGCGCACCTGCTTGAGGATCCATTCCTCGCCCGGCTTGAACACGCGTGGCGCAGCGACCCAAATCGACGACAGGGTCGTCGATGGGAGATCGGAGATGGCAGATGGGAGTTGGGCGGGAGATGCGGTGGGAACGCCGGCCTGCAGTTCGCGGAAGCGGGCGACGGCGTCGCGGTAAAATTTCGGGTTTTCGAACTCGCAGTAGATCGTGCGGGCGCCGGCCGCCCAGGCAGCATTGAGCTGCGGCAGGAGGCGAATGACGGCGATCAGCTCGGCCGTGGCCTCCATAGCCTTGGCGGCGGAGGGGGTGGGCGGCGCGTTTTGCGCGCCGCTGGCCGGCCCGAACGACGGCAGCTTGCTCTCCGTTACCTGCCAGCGCAGGGGCTGGGCGCGCAGCTTCTCCAATCCTGCGGCCGACTCGCGCCGGAGGCGGTTGAGCTCGCTCACGGGCAGGATCACGTCGCCTTCGAGAAACGAGCGGAGTTCGCCGAGTTGGAACGGCGTGCCACCGAGCCGCCCGAGTTGTTCGCGCAGGCGCTCGGGCGAGAGCGGCTGTTTCGTCGCGATAGCGAGCGGGAGAGCCGACTCGGCTTTTACGACATGACCGCGATTGTCATTGGCGATGAGCGTGAGCGGCGTGCCGGCGCGACCGTGGACTTCGAGAGTGATGGGCCGGGTGAAGCGGACCTGCGTGCCCTCGAACGAGGTGCGGACCTCGCGGTCGAGCGCGGGGTCGTTGGTCTTCCAAACCAACTGACCGGCTGACACGCGGCGCCAGTCGATGTCGCCGTCCCCGAAGCGCAGCGTGGTTTCGCCGTCGCGGCCGGGCGTCACGTGGTAAACGCGTCCGCCCTCCTCGCGCTCGTCGGGTTTGCCGGCGTCAAACACCAGGCCGTCGCCGGGCTTGAGCGGGCCGGACAGCTTCAGCGTGACGCTCTCGCCAGTGACGCGGAGGACCTCGCCGAGGAAGACGCCGCGCTTGGTGCCGAAGCGGGCGTGGGCGAGTTCCTGGTTATTGTTGCCGCGGAACCAGCCGGTGTAGAGCCCGCGGGAAAAACTCATCTCGAGTTCGTACCGGGCGGCAGCAGGGTTGAAAGTTGAAGGTTGAAAGTTGAAGGCCGAGCCCGCCTTTGGCGAGCCCTCGAAGTGGCCCGCGCGGGCGTTCTCCGCGGACTGCAGGCTTTCACCATTCAACTTCGAGCTTTCAACTGTAGCGAAAAGTGCATCCAGCGCTTTTCGATACACGCGAGTGATGCTGGCGACGTATTCGGGGGATTTGAGGCGTCCCTCGATCTTCAGCGAGGCCACGCCGGCGCGGACGAGGTCGGGGAGCACGTCGAGTCCGGAGAGATCCTGCGGACTGAGCAGGTAGCGGCGGTCGCCGAGCGGCACTTGCTGGCCGTCGGAGATGAGATCGTAGGGCAGCCGACAGGCCTGCGCGCATTCGCCGCGGTTGGCGGAGCGGCCACCCAGCGATTCGCTGGTCAGGCACTGGCCCGAGTAGGCGACGCAGAGCGCGCCATGCACGAAGACCTCGAGGGGCAATTGGACCTCCGCGGTGGATTGGGCGGCGTTGATCCGGGCGATGTCGGCGAGGGAATTCTCGCGGGCGAGCACGACGAGTTGCGCGCCGAGTTCCCGCGCGAAGGCCACGCCGGCCGCGCTCGTGATGGTCATCTGCGTGGAGCAGTGGATCGGGAAATCCGGCGAAAGCGCGCGGATCAGCCGGCAGATGCCGATGTCCTGGACGATCGCCGCGTCCACGCCGGCGGCAATGATGGCGCGCAGGCAGTCCTCGGCCTCCGCCAGCTCGGAGGGAAAAACCAGCGTGTTGAACGTCACGTAACCGCGCACACCGCGGCGGTGGAGGAATTCCATCAACGCCGGCAGATCCGCCGTCGTGAAATTCTTCGCGCGCATGCGGGCGTTGAAGCGCTCCAACCCGAAGTAAATCGCGTCGGCCCCGTTCTCAACGGCGGCCCGCGCGCACTCCCAGTCGCCGGCGGGCGCGAGAAGTTCCGGCCGCCGCAACGCCGCATTCCCAGCCGGGGCGGAGGCCGGGTCGGCGAGAGAGGATGCGGGCGGCGGGGTCATGTCAGACGAGGGCTTCGGCCTCGACGTGGGCGGGCGCGGGCGCGTCGTTTTTCGCCGGCGTGGCGACGTGAGGCGCGGCGCGACGGAGCTCCGCGGCGCAGAGCACGGCCAGGAAGAAAAAGCCGACGGAAACATAGCCGAGGCGCGGATAGCCGACCAGATGCCCGGCGGAGTCGGTGGTAACGAACAGCCCCGCCGCGACGTTGGCCAGGCCGCTGGCGGCTTGCTGGAGCGCGGCGTTGAGGCTCATGAAGCCGCCACGGTAACGCGCCTCGACGGCATTAGTCACCATCGTCATGGCCGGGGCAAAACGGCCCGACATCGGCACCATGAAGCACGCCATCATCATCGCGGCGAAGCCGACGGAGGAAGGTCCCAGCCGGACCAACCCGAGCACGACGAGTGAGCCGATCGCGGAGAGCCAGATGAAGAGCCACAGACGGTCCATCCGGTCGCTGAGCCAGCCGATCAGCGGCATGCTGACCATCGTGGCCAGCCCTCCGACCACGTAGGCGATGGGGAGTTGGGTTTCCTCGTTCAGGCCGACATTCGCGACGAACGACGGAGCGATGAAGGGAATGAGCACGCCACCCGCCATCACGAGCATGCCGCCGAGGGCGAACGCGCGCCGGTGGACGGAATGCGAGAGGATTTCCTTCATCTGCCGGCGGGGGTCGTGGTCGGCGACGGCAGTGGGCAGATGGGGCAGGGCGATGGAGGCGATCAGCAGGTTGAGGCCGGCGCAGGCACCCAGCATAAAAAACGGCGCGTGCCAGCCGGTCTTGCCCGCGAGCACGAGTCCAACGGGAACGCCCAGCACGGAGGCAACAGGAAAGGCGCTCATGACCACGCTCATCGCGCGGCCGCGTCGCGCCGGCGGAATGATATCGCCCACCATGGCCGAGACCATCGAGCCCGCGAGGCCGCCGAACGCGCCGGCGGCAAGCCGCGCGATCATCAGCCAGTGATGCGTCGGCGCCAGGCCGCAGGCGAAAGTTGAAACGCCGAAGCCGGCATAGAGCACGAGCAGCGCGCGCTTGCGGTCAAAGCGGTCCATGAAAAACCCGCCGAGGAAGCCGCTCACGGCCGCCGCCAAGCCGTAGCAGGCAACCAGTTGGGTAAACTGTGCCGGCGTGATCTGGAACACCCGCATGAGCTGCGCGCCCAGCGGCATCATGATCATGAAATCGAGGATGTGCGTGAACTGCACTGCGCCCAAAGTGAGCAGCGTGGCGCGTTCGCGGGCGGGGGTGAGAGCGTGATGACCGGAAAGGGACATGAAAATCGATAGCGTTGGGGGTTTTCGAGGGAGCGCAACCCGCCTTCGCTGAAAGCTACGGCGGGCAAGCTTGCCCTTCGAAGGGCAGCGCTGCGGAGGAGCGAAGTTTGGGTAGGCCGCCTGCTCGCCGGCGCCCTCGCCGCGGTGCTTCGGGGCCGTCAACCGCGCTCCGTTACGCTGGAAATGGGCTCGCGCTGATGCGGCCCTGCTCCCGCAGCAGGGAGAGAAACTGTTCCGCCCCACGGCTTTGGTAGCGTTGCAAGTGACGGATAACGCCGATTTCGCGGGTCGGGGTGCTCCCAGCCAGCCGGAGGTAGCTCAGTGTGTCCCGGTCGGCCGGCAGACGCGCCACTTGCGGCAGGATGGAAATGCCCGCGCCCATGGCGACGAAGAGCTTGAGGGTCGCCACTTGGGCGCAGCGGTAGCCGATCTTCGGGGAGAAATTATGGTCGCCGCAGAAACTCCGGATCTGGGCGGCCAGCGTGCTGGAGTCGCCCATTGTCACGAAGGTCTCGTCGGCGAGGTCGTTGGCGGTCACCTCCGAGCGGCCCGAGAGGGGATGGCCCTTGCCCACGACCAGTAGCAGCGGCTCGGTTAGGAGAGGTTCGATCGAGAGCCGGTGATCCTTGATCGGCAACGTGACCACGGCCAGATCGAGTTCGCCCTCCAGCACGCCCCGGATGAGATCGCTGCGGAAGTCCTCGCGCAGGTGAACGACGAGGTTGGGATGGGTCTCCCGGCATCGCTGGATCAAGGGGGCGAGCAGGTAGGGAGCAATGGTCGGCACCGCCCCAACCGTGATGAGCCGGTCCAAGGAAGGGCTGTCCTTGAGCACCTTGATGGCATCCTCCACATCGAATAGGATGAGCCGGGCCCTGTCGAGAAACGTCATCCCGGCCTCCGTCAGCACCGCCTTGCGTCCCAAGCGGTGGAAGAGCTTGTGGCCAACCTCCTTCTCAAGATTTAGAATCTGTTGGCTGAGTGATGGTTGAGTAATGTGGCAACGCTCTGATGCCCGGGTAAAATTCCCGGTTTCGGCGACGGCCACCATGTAGCGCAATTGATGGAGTTCCATAGGGCAAAGCTATGATTATGATAGGCAGCAATTATTTCAACTATTGAAGGAAGTCCCGTATAGTCCTTTCCGCAGACCCAAGTTGGGTCGGCAAGACAACGAAAGATACTACTATGAAACACGAACTCACCACCCTTGCGGTCACCCTCGGTCTTACCGGCGCCGCTACCTACCTGCTTTTCCGTGCTAACCCCGCGATCAACGCGGACTCCCTGGTCGGCTTTGGCGTCATCTTGATGCTCCTGGCGATGGCGGCGGTCGAATACCGCATCACCTGGAAGAAGCTGTTCGGGCGGTAAACCCGGCAAAGCGTTGAATGGCAAGGCCCGGAGCAATCCGGGCCTTTTTTTGGCCTGTTTCCGAAGGTGGACCGGGCGCTCCGCGCACGGCAGGTAATCCCTTTGCCTATTGAGCACGAGCGATATGCATATGCCGCGCGCGGAGCGCCCGGTCCACCCGCCTAGGGCAGCCGGATTTTCGCCAGTTTGCGTTGGCGGGGGAAACATTTCGGGGCGAGGATAGACAAAACCCCGCTGCGATGACGCTTTTCAGGAAAGCCCCCCAACTAGAACGCATGGAGGACATTCCTGACGATGAATCCTGGAGAGACTGGTTTCAGCACTACGGCCCGAAACTGCTGCTTTGCGCGCGGCAGTGGACGCGGTCGTTGGCCGATGCCGAGGATGTCGTCCAGGAAGCCTTCGTCCGGTTTTGGCGCCACCAGCGCAAGCTGGGCGGGGAGCCGCAGGCGCTCCTGTTCACGTCCGTCCGCCGCGCCGCCACCGATCTCGCCCGCCGGAACGCCCGGCGCAGCGCCCGCGAGGAGCGGGCTGAGGGTGGTCGTGAACTCCTCGAGCCAGTTTTTGAAATTCCCCAGGAAGGCGACGATCGCCGCTCCGACATCGAGACCGCCCTGCGCGGCCTCCCGCCGGAGCAGCGCGAAGTCCTCGTGCTCAAGATCTGGGGCGAACTCACCTTCGAGCAAATTGCCACCCAGCTTCGCATCCCGCCCAACACCGCCGCCTCGCGTTACCGTTACGCGCTGGCTGCGCTGCGTGAGGCCCTGAGTGCGGCCGATTGCCATGGATAAGGAACTTTTGGAACTTGAAGCCGAGTTGAAGCGCCTGCGCCCGGTCCTGCCGTCGCGGGAACTCACCGCCGCCATCGGCCGCGATCTCGCCGCGCCGCCGGTCCGCCGCAACTTCTGGGCCTGGGCCGCGCTGCCGCTCGCTGCGGTCGCCGCCGGGGTATTGCTGCTGCAGCCGACGCCCAAGCTCGCGCCGACGCCCGCGGTGGCCCAAGCCACGCCGGTCGCGCCCGTGACTCCCGTCGCCAAGTTCAAGCCGGTGAGTGCGGAAAACGTGCTCTACGCCCAGAGCGACGACGGGCTTGTCACGCTCGCCGACGGCACCACCGCGCTCCGCTACCGCAGTTCCTACGTCGACACCATCACGTGGAAGAATCCCAACACCCAGGCTTCGTTGCGCTGGAGCGTTCCGCGCACCGAGGAACGGGTCGTGCCCGTCAGTTTCCAGTAAGATCACCCACAACCAATAGCCCATCACCGGTTATCCATCCTCCCATGAAATCCACCGTTCGTTATCTCGTTCCCCTGGTCGGCTTCGCTGTCGCGCTGCCCGCGATGCTGCGGGCCCAAGACCCGGCCGCGCCCGCGGAACACAAGGAATTGCGCGTCATCGCCGGCCCCGACGATGGCATGCCGCCGCCGCCGCACCGCGGCCATCACCCGATGCCCGCAGGCCCGCGTGAAATGGAAAGCGTCACCTTCCTCGGCATCGCCTCGGAGCCCGCGAATCCCGTCCTGACCGATCAGCTCGGCCTGCCCGACGGCACGGGTCTCGTTGTGACGATGGTCGCGCCGGATTCTCCCGCGACGAATGTGCTCAAGCGCCACGACGTCCTGGTGCGGCTGGACGATCAGATCCTGATCGAGCAGCGCCAGCTTGCGCGGCTGGTCCGCAACCACAAGGACGGCGACGAAGTCACGCTGACGTTCATCCGCGGCGGCAAGGAGACCACCGCCAAGGTTAAACTCTCCAAGCATGACGTGCCCAAGATGGCCATGATGGATGACGGACAGGGTGGCGACCTGCTCAATTTCCACCGGATGCTGATGAACGGCGACGGTGCCATGCCCGGCCTGGGCCGGGAAGACATGGACCGCGTGCTCTCCCTGATGGACCGCGGCGGGCTCGGCGGCCCCGGCATGCCGGGACCTGGAGTGGCACACGTTGAAATCAATCGCAACGATGGCCCCGGCATGAACTCGGTGTCCGTGAGCACGAGCAACAGCAACATGGTGTTCAGCGACGAGCAGGGCTCGCTCGACCTCACCATCAAGGACGGCAAGAAGACGCTCGTGGCGAAGAACGCCAAGGGCGAGCAGCTCTACTCCGGCCCGGTCGATACGCCCGAACAGCGCAAGGCTCTGCCCGCCGACGTGCGGACCCGCCTCGACAAGCTCGAGGGCATGCAGGAATACAGCTTCAAGACCGACGGCGACTTCACGCCGGGCGAGACAAAGGACGCCCGCCAGCAGCATCATGGCATCTCGCTGCCCGTGCCGCCGACCACTCCGGTTCCGCGCCCGGCGCCGACTTTCTGAACTGAGCGCGATTTTGTGGTGCAAGAAAAAGCCGGGTCCACGGGGACCCGGCTTTTTGCTGGAAAGACTGCGCTCAGATTGCCGCGGGCGGCTGGTCGCCGCTGGCCGGACGCTTGAGGAAGGCCGCGGCGACGAGGGAGATGAGCGTGTTGATGATCATGATGAAGATGATGATGAACACGGCATTCAGGATCGCGCCGACGGGCGAGCGCATCATCTGCTCGGCTTTCTCAATGCGATCGCTGCTCATGCCGGCGGCTTCCCACTTGTTGGCCTGCGCCTGGATGATGACTTCGCGGAAGCCCGGGTTGATCACCCGCATGTAGAGGAAGTTCGTGACGATGCCGAAAAGGCAGGAGAAGACGCTGATCATCACGCCCGTGCCTAGCGCGCGCCCGTAACTGAATTCCTCGGTGGCCGGCACCTCGCTGCGCCGGGCCTTGATGCCGAGCACGATGAGGACGATGCCGAGAACCAGGCCAATTCCGCCGCCGATCCATTGGGACGAGGTCAGCTTGTCGACGTCGGAATGGAAGCCGGTGAAGTAGAGGGCGACATTCAGCAGCAGGCCGCTCAGCGCCAGGTAAAGGCCGTAGACAAGATTTGTTTTCATTGCGCGCCCATCTTGGGCCGTCCTGAGACGAAAACAATCCCACAGTGACCGGCGGCACGGCGGCGGGATGAACGGCCGGCCAATGGCGGCAAATCAGGCGGCGAGGCGGTCTTCCTGGCGCGCGGGCGCGGTGGGAAACCGCGTGGTGCGGGCCTGACCGGGCTCCCAATAGGAGCGGCGGGGGCTGTAGTCGCGCACGGCGCCGAGGACGACGAGCATCGAGGACGCCACGGCGTAGGAGCCGAGGGCGTGGGCGCTGAAGGAGAGGGCGAGGGCGAAAATCGCGAGTCCGACGAAGGCGGAGGCGGAGAGGAAAGGGATGAGTTTCATGGCGGAGGAGAGTTGATGGTTACGCCCATGAGAACTCCGTTCCCCCGCAAAAGTTGCAGGAATTACGCGCCACCGGGAGGAGCGGCATTGGGGCCGGATGACCGGCGTCAGGGCTTCAGGAATGCCCGCACCAGCCGCTTGTCACCGTCGTTCGGCGCCGGGTTGAGTCGCAGCGCCGCGCACAAGAGGTTGTAGATGTGGACGTTCTCGACCGCGTCAAACGTCACGCCGCTCATGAAGGACGGGCCGTGCGCGATGAGGATGCCGTGCATCGAGTCGAGCTGGGGATCGAAGCCATGGTCACCCTTGAGGAAACGCGAGCGCACCGCCTTGAAATGGGCGCGCGTCTCGATTTCCCAGCCCTCCTCGGGCACGATCCAGACGGGCGGGATGCGGGCATTGCCGGTCAGGTGGAAGCGCGCGGGCAGGTCCTGCGACAGATACGCCTTCGCATGCGGCAGGGCCGACAGCGCGCGCACCACGGAAGCGGCGTTGCCATCGAGCGGGCGCAAGCCCGCGGCGGAGCCGAAGAAGTCCACCTGCACGAAGGCGGGATCAAGGTAGTCGTCGAGGGTGATGACGCGCTCCGGGCTGATGTTGGTCATGCCGTGGTCCGAAACGATCACGAGGTTCACCGCCAGGTTTTCGGCCTTGAAGCGGTCCAGCATCTCACCGATGCGGCCGTCGAGCAGCTTGACCGTCGCGGCGATCTCGGGGGAATCCGGCCCGAATTTGTGTCCGGCGGAGTTCGTCTCCTCAAAGTAAAACGTGGTCACCACCGGCCGCTGGGCCGCGGGCAGGTGCAGCCAGCCGATGAGTTCATCGAGACGCGTCCCGAACGGAATGGTGTAGTCGTAGTTCTTCCAATACGTCGGGCGGATGCCCTGGATCTCGGCCTCGGAGCCCACCCAGAACGAGCTCGCGCTGGGGTGGCCCTGCTTGACGGCGGTGACCCAGATCGGTTCGCCGCCCCACCAGCGATTATCCCGGGCGGACTGCGGCCGGTTGTAGTGGAAAAACGTCTTCAGCGCCGGATCGAACATCTCGTTGTTGATGATGCCGTGGTGCGCGGGGTAGAGGCCGGTCACGATCGAGTAGTGATTCGGAAACGTGTTGGAGGGATAGACCGGGATGAGGGCGCGCGCGGAGGAGCCTTCGCGCTTGAGCTGCTGCAGGTGCGGCGTCTCGGCGGGATGCAGTGCGATGTAATCCCAGCGGAAGCCGTCCATCGAAATCAACACGAGCGGTGGCGGCGGGGCCACGGCGGGTTCGGTCGTGCAGCTGGCGAACAGCGCCACGAGGGCGAGGGCGGCGGGCAGGAGGAACTTGGTTTTCATCAGCGAAGAGTGACGACGGTGGCGCCCCACGAGCCCGAACGGGCGTCGCCGAGGCGGTAGGCGCTCACGAAGGGAGACGACCGCAGCAGCGCGTGGACGCGGACGCGCAACCGGCCCGTGCCCTTGCCATGGATGATGCGGACGTCGGCGAAGTGGCGCGCGGCGCATTCCGCAAGGTAGGCGGGGATCAGCTCGGCGAGGTCCTCGGGCCGGAACGTGTGCAAATCGAGTTCGCCCGTGATGGGAAACGGCACGGGCGCTGCGACAGGCGCAGATTCGCGATTCATGACTGGGGCGGCACCGGCGGCGATGGCGGGACGGGCGGCTCTAGGCGGTTGACGGGCGGGGCGGGGCGCGGGCTGGGCGCCACCGGCTTCGGGGGCGGGGTCGGCTGGTCAGGCACCTCGTCGAGGGCGCGCTTGAACTCCGACTCGACGTCGCTGGCGGCCTTCTTGAATTCGCGGAGCGTCTTGCCGAGCCCCTTGGCGAGCTGCGGCATCTTGTCGCCGCCGAAAAGCAGCAGGACGATGAACATCACGACGACCACTTCCCCGCCGCTGATGTCCGGCAGGAAGGCGAAGGAGGCGGGCGGCATGGTCATGGTCCAAGGTGACTCAAGATTCGTAAAAATGTAACGGGAAAAATCACCGTCCCGCCGGCCGGTGTCGCCGGCGCCACGCGCGCGGGCTGGCGCCGCTGTGGCGCTTGAAGCGGAGCGTGAAATAGAACGGGTTTTCAAAACCCACGCTGCGCGCGACGACCGCCACGGGTTCCTGCGTGAATTCCAGGAGCTGCCGTGCGCGATTGAGCCGCTGGAGTTCCAGATAGCGCTGGGGCGTGTCGCCGGTCTGCGCGCGGAACAAGTGCGCAAAGCGCGAGGGCGAGAGGCCGCAGTGCGCGGCAACACGGGCGACGTTGAGCGGCTGGGCGAAATGCTCGCAGATGAACTCGAGGGAGTGGCGAATGCGGCTGTCGAGGCCGGCGGTCTCGCGGCGCGGGTTGGCGAGGTCGCACCACAGCAGGATCTCCTCGAGGGCATTGAGCGCGAGCGCCTCGCGCTGGCGGCTGGGGCCGGTGTTGAGGCGGATCACATCGCGGAAGCGATGGACGAGTTGCGGCGCGGTTTCCGCGTCGCGCAGCGCCAGGTGCAGGATGCCCGGGGCGACCTGGGGCCAATCCAGCCAGGGCAGCCAACCGGGACGGGGGACGAAGTGCGCCCAAAGCGGCTCCCACTGCCGGGCGCCGCGGGCCGTCCCGTAGTCATGGCGCACGCCGGGACGCAGCAGGATCATATCGCCTGCCTGGGTGACCAGTTCTCCTCCTTCGTGGCCGATGCGGCCGTGTCCGCTTAACGTGTAGATCAGCAGCCAGTCCCGCGTGCCGTGAGAGCGGGAGATGGCATAGCGCGGACCCTTGTGAAAATGCCCCGTGACCAGCATGCCGGCGGGTGGGGCGGGGGCGTTGGCGGCGGGAGGCATGGCGGGAGGCAGGAGGATATTATAGGTATTTGGCCTGACGATTCATTGGCCAAAAGCGGGTTCAATGCTAGGCTATTCCCATGGTTGCCCGCCGTGACTCCGCCCCTGCCCAGGAAATTGCCGCGCAGGCGGAATTTTTCGCCCGTGAAGGCTACGCCCTTGCGCGCGGTCTGTTCACGCCGGCGGAGGTGACGGAGATCCGCGAGCTGTTCGCCGGGATGCATGACAAGGGCGTGCCCGGATTTTACGAGCCGCGCAAGGAGGCGGACGGCGTGAAGAACCCGGACGACCCGCTTTTTCAGTATCCGCGCGTGATGATGCCGCACCGGTTCAACGAGCGTGCCAAGCACTTCATGCTCCTGCCGCGCGTGGCCGACCGGCTGCGGGCCTTTTTTGGCGCGGACCCGGTGGCGACGCAGAGCATGTTCTATTTCAAGCCGCCCGGGGCGCGCGGGCAGGCGCTGCACCAGGACCAGTTCTACCTGCTGGTCGAGCCGGGTTCCTGCATCGCGGCGTGGACGGCCATCGATGACTGTGACGCGGAAAACGGGGCGCTCCTCGTGGTGCCGAAGACGAACGACGCCGAGGTCATCTGCCCCGCGGTCGCGGATGCGAACGAGAGCTACACGTCACACCTCGTGCCGGTCCCGAAGGGACTCAAGGCGCAGCTGGTGCCAATGAAGGCGGGCGACACGCTTTTTTTCAACGGCAGCCTGATCCATGGCTCGGGGCCGAACCGCTCGAAGACGCGTTTCCGCCGCTCCTTCATCTGCCATTACGCCGCGGGCAACGTGCGCAAGATTTCCGGCAGCTATCACCCGCTGACCAGGATGGACGGCTCCGTCTATGAAGTGGAGCAGCAGACATCCGGCGGCCCCTGCGGCGAAGGCTGGAAGGGCGCGCTGCACTAAGCGCGCTTCGTGCGCGGAGATGGGAGATAGCAGATGGGAGATGGGGCACAATCCCCTGAGATTTTTCCGCTCGGGTTCAAAGGGCCAGCGCGTAACACGCTGCTAAAAATCCACACCTGGCAGGTTTTCCATCTCCCATCTGCCATCTCCCATCTCCGAAGTCTGAGCGCGCGCGGCGCGTTCAGACTTCCACTTCGATCTGGTCGCCGGTGACGAAGACCGGGTAGACCGCGAGCGATTTTTCCGTCTGGCCGGGCATGCAGCCGGTGGTGACGTCAAAACGAATGGCGTGCCACGGGCAGGTCACGAGGCAGCCTTGCACGCGGCCGTCCGACAGCGGGGCGCCGGCGTGGGGACACGTGTCGTCGACCGCGTGGATCTTGCCATCGATGTTGAAGAACGCGATCCGCTGGCCTGCGACGGTGAAAGCCTGCGCGGAGCCGGGTGGGATGGAGGCAAGGGCGGTGACGGGATGGCGTTGGGGCATGGGAAATTATTTGACGGCGACGCTGACGGAAAAAATCTCGGTCTCGCCGGGCGGGACGAGGTGCAGCCCGAGCTTGTGCTCGGGCGCGTTGGGCGGGCCCATCCAGGGCTCGACGCAGTAATACGGCGCATCGTCGCTGCTGCTCCACGTGACGACTGCGGCATCAGCAGGCGGAACCGGGGCGGTGCCGAGGCGCACGACGACGTCACCCGGCTTTCCCTTTTCACCGAACACGATCGCGTTGCTGCGGAGGCCGGTGTGGATGGTGTCGATGAGTGCCGGGTTCGCGAGATTCTCGTCGGCCTGCAGTGTCGGCCCGGGCAGGAACTGGCCGGTGGTGAAGTCCTGTTTGTAGCGCTTCGTCGCCGGCAGCCGCAGCACGTAATCGCTGCGTTTGGCTCCTTCGCTCCAAGGCACCGTGAAGTAGAAATGATGCCCCGCGCTCCACGGCAGGGGCGAAGTCCCGAGGTTGCGGAGGGCGTATTCGCAGGTCAGCCCGAACGGCTCGAAGCGGTAGGTGACGGTGAATTCGTAATCGAACGGGTAGCTCGCCAGCGCTTCAGCGCCGGGGACGAATTGCGCCGCGAAGCCGCCGGCGTAGAGGCGGGTGACCTTGAAGTCACCCTGGCGCGCGAGCCCGTGCATCGGCATCGGCCGCCGGACACCCGCGCTGTCGCGCCAGAACTGGATTTCGCCGCGGTCATAGCTGCGGGCGTTGAACGGAAACAGCACCGGGTTGCCGCCCTTGATCTTCGCAAAATCAGCCAGCGAGGACGCCTCGGGCCAGTAAATCACGTCGCGCACCGAGCCGTCCCCGAGCGTGACGTTCCAGTTCATCAGCCGCGCGCCTTTCTCGGGCAGGGCGAGGAAGGTGGATTGTCCCACCCGCCAGCGCGTCAGGGTCTGCCCGAGGTGGGAAATCTTCTCCATGGCCGCGAGTAAGGGCGGGCGGGGGTGGCGCGCAAATAATTTCCCTGTCACCGGTAACGGATTGGAAACGCCCGGGACTTTTGCAACGGCTTCGCGCTTGTGGCGGCGACCGGAAGCTGCGAGTCTGGCATTGTACCCCTTCGACCATGCAAACGATTCTCCTCCTTTTTCTCCTGGGCATCGTGCTCCTGTTCCTCGACCTGTTTGTGCCGGGCATCATCCTCAGCGTCGCCGGCACGTTCGCGTTGCTCGCCGGCACGGCACGCGCTTTCCAGGAATACGGCATCGGCGGAGGGCTCCTGACGTTCGGCATCGGCATGGCGCTCCTGGCCATCACGCTCTACGTTGAATACTGGGTGCTGCCCAAGACCAGGTTGGGGAAGAAATTCTTCCTGCACACCGCCGTGGAAGGCACCAGCCAGATGCCGTCGGACCAGACCTCCGCGCTGACCGGCCGGCACGCGGTCGCGCTCACGCCGCTGATGCCCAGCGGCCAGATTGAGGTGGATGGCCGCCGCTACGAGGCGCTGTCCCTCGACGGGCATGTGGCCCGCGGCGCGAAGCTGAAGGTCACCGGCATGCAGAATTTCTCCGTCACCGTCACCAAACTCTCATGACCACAAATCAACTCGGTTTCATCATCGTCGTCGTCGTCGTCATCGTCGTCGTCGCCATCGTTGGCTCGTTTTTCAGCGTCTGGCTGCGCGCCATGCTGGCCGGCGCGCCCGTCAGCATGGTCAACCTGCTGGCCATGAAGCTGCGGCAGGTGCCGTTCAGCGTCATGGTCGACGCCCGCATCCGGGCGACCAAGGCGGGCATCAAGCTCTCGATGGACGAAATCGAGGCGCAATACCTCGCCGGTGGCAACGTCATCGCCTGCGTGCACGCTCTCATCGCCGCCCAGAAAGCCGGCATCGCGCTGGATTGGCAGCGCGCGTGCGCGATCGATCTCGCCACGAAGGGTTCTGGCAAGTCCGTCGAGGAGGCCGTGCGCACATCCGTCGACCCGAAGGTCATTGACTGCCCGAATCCCGCCAGCGGTCGCACGACGATCGACGGCGTGGCGAAGGACGGCATCCAGGTGAAGGTGAAGGCCCGGGTGACGGTGCGCACGCACCTCGACCGCTTCGTGGGCGGCGCGAAAGAGGAGACGATCATCGCGCGCGTCGGCGAGGGCATCGTGTCCACCATCGGCTCCTCGGAAAGCTACAAGGCCGTGCTCGAGGCGCCCGACAGCATTTCCAAGACCGTGCTCGCGCGCGGTCTCGACGTCGGGTCAGCGTTTGAAATCCTTTCCATCGACATCGCCGACGTGGACGTCGGCGAGAACGTCGGCGCCAAGCTGCAGGAAGCGCAGGCCGAGGCGAACAAGAGCATCGCACAGGCGCAGGCGGAAATCCGCCGCGCGGCGGCCGTGGCCGTTGAGCAGGAGATGAAGGCCCGCGTGCAGGAGATGCAGGCGAAGGTTGTCGAGGCGCAGGCCCAGGTGCCGCTCGCGATGGCCGAAGCGTTCCGTTCCGGCCGGCTGGGCGTGATGGACTACTATCGCATGGAAAACATCCAGGCGGACACGTCGATGCGCGCCAGCATCGGTCATCCGCCCGAGGCCAAGAAGTAACCGGCCATGGGTGGGTTCCTCCAGTTTCTGCCGCTGCTGTTCTTCGTCTTCGTGGTGGTGTCGATTGCCCGCAATGTGGCGAAGGCCGTCCGGAAAGCGGGCGAGCAGGCGCCGCAGCGGTCGCCCGCCGACTTCAATCCGGAACAGGCGGCGCGCACGCGGCGGATCCAGGAGGAGATTCGGCGCAAGATTGCCGAGCGCCGCGGGCTGAGCATTCCGCCGGACGTTCCTCCGCTGGAGGAATCCGAGCCCGCCTTCGAGCCGCCGGTCGTGTACCAGGAGAGTGCCCCGACCGACGTGGCCTCCACTGCGACCCATGCGGCGATCCTGGAACGCCAGCAGCGCTTGGCGGAACAAATGCGCGCCTTGGAAACGGCGCGCGTGACGGAGCGCCGCAAGGCCGGGGAAACGGCGGCGGCGGAGAAGACGGAGACGAATTCCGAGCGCGGGCAGATCCTGGACTCGCGCCGGGAATTGCTGGCGGACGTGCGCGATACGGCGAGCCTGCGACGCGCGTTCGTGCTGCGCGAAGTGCTGGGGCCGCCGGTGGGGCTCAGGTAAGCCGCCCGCGGCGCGTCCGCGTTACATCTTGGCCCGGCCGACGCCTGTGAACTGCGAGCCGTAGCGCTTGCCCTTGAACTCGATCTGCAGGTTCTCGCCGGCGTTTGCCTTGATGTAAATGGGACCGGGCCACGGCACGATCTGGGACTGGCCGCGCGCCAGTGTGCCGCTGAAGAGTTCGTCGCCCTCGCTGTCATCCGCGTTGCGGGAGACAACGGAGACGCGCACGGCATCGACGGCGACCAGCGTAATGGTGCGCTCGACCGGCGGTGTGACGGTGGCCTTCGTGACGGCCGTGACCGGGGGAGTGTGCGTCGCGGCGGAGGAACCGGTGCTTTTGACGATGGCGACGACGCCCCAGAGAAACAGCAGCGCGAGGGCACCGATACCGGCCCACTTGCCGAATTTGAAAAGGAGCGCGGGGTCGATGGCCGGGCCGGCCGCCACGTTGGAGCCGCGGGAGACGGCGGACTGGCGGTGGGCGGGGAGGGGCGCGGGCACTTCCTCGGGAGCGGCGGCTTCACCGTGGTCGTCGGCGGAGGCGATGGAGACATCCATGCGGCCGTAGATTTCGCGGCTGGGCTGGCGCGGGCGGTTGTCGCCCCGGCCGAGCGCGGCGTAGTCGTTGAGGATCTTGTCGCCGGAAAGCTTCAGGAAGGAGGCGTAGCTGCGCAGGAAGCCGCGGACGTAAATCTCGGTCAGGTTGATGTCGAAGCGGTTGTTCTCAAACTGGGAAAGATAATCACCGCGAATCTTGGTGGCCTCCGCCGCCTCGCGGATCGAAATGCCTTTCTTTTTCCGGGCCTCCTCGAGGCGCTCACCGATGGATTGCATGGGGGTGTGACTAAGGGACTTGGGGCTGAAGGGGAAGGGGATTCGCGGATCAGAGCGTATCCAGGTCGACGAGGATCTCGCGCGGGCTGGAGCCGTTCTCCGGGCCGACCACGCCTTTCTCCTCCATGAGTTCCATGATGCGGGCGGCGCGGTTGTAGCCGATGCGCAGGCGGCGCTGGAGCATCGAGGTGCTGGCGCGCTTGCTGGATTTCAGCACGTCGAGGGCCTGGGCATACAATTCCTCGTCGTCGCCCATGTCGCCCTCCTCGGGATTGGCCTCCTCGTCGTCCTCGCGCGCCGCGCGGTCGATCTGCTGCTGGACGGCCTGCGCATATTGGGGCGGGCCGTTCCTTTTGAGGAACTCCACGATGGCGGTGACCTCGTCGTCGGCGACGAACGCGCCCTGCGCACGCACGAGGCGCGAAGTACCGGGCGGGGAAAATAGCATGTCGCCGCGGCCGATGAGCGTGTCGGCGCCCTTGGTGTCGAGGATGGTGCGGGAGTCGACCTGCGAGGCCACCTGGAACGCGATGCGGGAGGGGAGGTTGGCCTTGATGACGCCGGTGATGACGTTCACGGACGGCCGCTGGGTGGCGATGATGAGGTGGATGCCGGCGGCGCGGGCGAGCTGGGCGAGGCGGGCGATGCTCGTCTCGATCTCGGCGGGCGCGATCATCATGAGGTCGGCGAGCTCGTCGATGATGGCGACAATGTAGGGCAGGCGCTCCGGGATTTCCATGTCCTCGGCGGCGAGGGGATCGACGCCCGTGAGCGAGCTCTGCGCCTCGGCGGCGAGAAGCGTCTCGGGGGTGCTGGTTTTTTTGCGGGTGTTGAAGCCGACGATGTTGCGGACGTTGACCTTGGCGAAGACCTGGTAGCGCTGCTCCATCTCGCCGAGGAGCCACTTGAGGGCGGCGGGCACCTTCTTGGGCTCGGTGACGACCGGGATGAGCATGTGCGGGAGCGAGTTGAAGCTCTTCAATTCGACCACCTTGGGGTCGACCATGATCATGCGGACGTTCTTCGGTGAGGCGCTGTAGAGGATGGAGCAGACGATGGAATTAATGCAGACCGACTTGCCCGAGCCCGTGGCACCCGCGATGAGCAGGTGGGGCATCTTGGTGAGGTCGGAGATGAGGGGCTTGCCGGACACGTCCTTGCCGAGGGCGATGGGCAACTCGGCCTTGGCGCTGCCCCAGTCCTCGCTCTCGAGGATTTCGCGCATGCCGACGGGCGTCGGATTCTGGTTGGGCACCTCGACGCCGACGGCGGCCTTGCCGGGAATCGGCGCGAGGATGCGCACGGACTGCGCGCGCATGCCGAGGGCAATGTTCTTGTCGAGGCCGGCGATCTTTTCGACGCGGACGCCGGCGGCGGGCACGACCTCGTAGCGCGTGATGACGGGGCCAACGTGGATCTCGCCAAGCGTCACCTCGACGCCGAATTCCCCGAGGATGCGAAGCAGGTTCTCGGCGTTCTGGCGGTGCTCCTCCTCGCTGTTGGCGGCGGTGGGCCGGATTTGCTCCTTGAGCAGGGAAAGCGGGGGGAATTCGTAATTCTTGTCATCGTTGCGCGACGGCAGGACGGCGGTCTTGGACTTCTTGGGCTCCTCGGGCTTGACGATGTTGAGCTCGAGTTTCTTGGCGCTGACGCGCTCGGCCCGGGGCTCGACGGGTTCCGGTGCGGGCTCGCGGGCGACCGGAGCCGCGACAGGCGTTTCTGCGACCGGGGCGGGTGCCGCCGGCTTTTCGGCCGGCTTGACCGCGAGAGGTTTGACGCGCTCGGGGGCGGGCGCGGGTTCCGCGACCTTGGCGATGGCCTCACCCGCGACCTTGGGGACGAAGACTTTTTTGCCGACGGGCCCGACGGGCGCGGCCACCACCGGGGCGGCGACGGCGGCCTTGGGGGCGGCGGGCTCTTCCTTGATCTTGCGGCGCTGCTCGGCGACGAGCGCCCGTTCCTTGCGGCGGGCCGTGATCCACGCCTGCAGCATCACGATGTAGCGCTCGAGCTCGAGGCTGATGTCCTTGGTGAAAATGAACATCAGGGCGAACACATACACCGTGCCCAGCAGGAGGCCGGAGCCGAAGGGCCCGAGGGCGTCGGCGAGGAGACGGTGATAGAGCATCACGCCGGCTTTGCCGCCCGGGCCGTTGGGGAAGTAATCGCTGCCCCACTGGGCCTCCTTGAACATCGCGGCGATGCTCGCGAGCGCGACGGCAGCCACGACCATGGCGATGATGCGGGTGACCACCAGGTGGCGCGTGTTCGTCATCGCCACGTACAGCATCCAAAAAAGGAAAATGGGGAGCAGCCAGGTGCTGGCGCCCAACGCGTAAAGCAGGATCCACACGGCATCTGCGCCCACCCAGCCGACGGGGTTCTTCATCGTCGGCGCAGTCGAGCGGAAGGTGCTCTGCGCCGGTTCATAGGCCACCAAGGCTACTGTGAGGTAACTGCCTAAAATGAAGCAGGTGACTGCCTCAAACCAGTTAGTACGGTAGCGCGGGGCTTGAAACGACGGACCGTCGTTTGGGTTTGAACTCTCCGACTTGGGCATTTGTGTGAACCAACCGAAACAGCGCGGATTCCATGCTAACCGCCTAGACCGTCAAATGTAAACTCCCTCGGTGGTATTTCCGCATCACAAACAATCCTCCCGCCATGAGAGATCTTCTGCGTTTTGAGCCGCTCTACCAGGAGCGGGTCTGGGGTGGGCGGGCGCTGGAAGCGGCATTTGGCCGGGCCCTGCCAGCCGGACAGCCGATTGGGGAAAGCTGGGAGATCGTGGACCGGCCCGAGGCCCAGTCAGTGGTCCAAGCCGGACATTTCGCGGGCCAGACTTTGCACGCGGTCCTCGCCAAGCACGCGGCGGACGTGATGGGTCCCAAATGGTCCGCGGCGCGGCCGTTTCCCCTGCTGGTCAAGTGGCTCGACTGCCGGGAGCGTCTCAGCCTCCAGGTGCACCCGCCGGCGGCGGTGGCGGACGAGCTCAAAGGCGAGCCGAAGACCGAAAACTGGTATATCGCGAGCACCGCACTCGACGCGCACCTGCTGGTCGGCCTGCGCCGCGGCGTGACCCGCGAGCAGTTCGAGCGTGCCATCACCGACGGCACCCTGGAGAAATGCATCCACCATTTCCGCGTCGCCGCGGGCGATTCCATCCTGGTGCACAGCGGCCAGGTCCATGCGATCGACGCCGGCAACCTCATCTTGGAGATCCAGCAGAATTCCGACACGACCTACCGGGTGTATGACTGGGGCCGGATGGGGCTGGACGGGCAGCCGCGCCAGCTGCACATCGCGGAGTCGTTGCGTTCGATCCAGTGGGATGACTTTGAACCCGCGCCGGTCCGCGCCGCGCCGACCTCCGGGGTCATCGCCAACTGCGCCGAATTTTGCATCCGCCGCGTTGTGCTGGGGCCCGGCGAGCGTTTTTCGGTCGCCGCGGGCGAGCAGCCGCGGCTGCTGAGCGTCGTGAGCGGGTCCGTGCGCTGCGTGGCGGATTCCAGCACCGGCTCCCGGGCGCCCTTCGGCCATGCCCTCGCCCGGGGGGAAAACGTCCTGCTGCCCTATGCGGGCGCCTTCACCTTTTCGGCGGAATCGACGGCGATCCTGTTGGTAACGGAAGATTTCGTCTGATGGCCGTGCGCTGCGCCCGTCGTCCAGATTCCGGCTCCCGCGGGGGTATTCTCTTCAAGCTGATCGTCGGGCTGGCGGTGTTGTTCGCGGCGCTCGCGCTGGCGTGGATGCTCTTCCTGCCCGCGGTGCTCACCGCGCAACTGCGGTCCCGCACGGGATTCGACGCCACCGTCCAGAGTCTCGCCGTCAATCCGTTTACCGGCACGGTCGAACTGCGTGGGCTCGTGGTCACCAATCCGCCGACCTTTCCAGTCCCGGATTTCATGTCGGTCCGGCGGTTTCATTCCAACGTCGAGGTCTTTTCGCTCTTCACGGACCGGCCAATTTTCCAGGACGTCGAACTCGACGTGGCGCGAGTGACGCTGGTGCGGCGGCCTGACGGCCAGGGCAATGCCGCCGTGCTGCAACGCAATTACAGCCAGCCGGTGGACGGCCTGCCGCATCCGCCCTCCTCGCAGCCGCCGCGGAAATTCCTCATTCGCCGCCTGACCGTGGAGCTCGATGAGATCGTCATCGACGACCACTCCGGGCACACCGCGGTGCGCCACGAGTATCGCCTGGACCTGAAACATACCTACACGGACGTGACGGACGTGAAGCAGCTGTTCGCGCCGGCGGCTCTGCACAGCCTGGCCCCGGTGGGCGCGGCGCTCAGTGGCCTGCTGCCCGGCAACCTCGGCACGGCGCTGGATGACGCCTTGAAGGACGTGGCGAAGACGGGGTCGTCGTGGTTCAAAGTCTTGGGCCACAAGGTCGAGGAAAAAGCCAAGGGATACTTCGATGCGCTTGAAGAAAGCAAAAAGCCGTAGTTAGTTGTTCGTTTCCCATGGCTGAATCCGACCCAACCGACACCCTCAACACTGTTCCCGCCGACGCCGACGCTCCGGCGAAGAACCCTTCCGCTGCCGCGTCCGCTGCGGATCCGTTGGCGGCGGCCAAGCAGGAGGCGGCGGCCAACTACGATCGTTACCTGCGGTCAGTGGCTGACTTGGAGAATTTCCGCCGCCGGACGGTCCGGGAAAAAGACGAGTTGCGGCAGTTTGCCACGTCGCGGGTCTTGGAGGATCTTCTGCCGGTGTTGGACAACCTCGCGCTGGGCCTCGCGGCCACGAAACAGCCGGGTGCGGACCTGACCGCGCTGGCGGGTGGCGTGGAAATGGTGCTGGCGCAGTTCAAATCGGCGCTGTCCACCCATGGCCTGAAAGAGATTTCGCCGGTCGGTCAGCCTTTTGACGCCAATCTCCACGAGTCCATTTCCGCGCAGCCCAGCGACCAGGTGCCGGAGGGCAATGTGGTGACGGTGGTGCGCACAGGCTATTCGCTGAACGGCCGGCTGTTGCGGCCGGCCTCGGTGATCGTGTCCAGCGGCAAGGCGAAGCACGACAAGGCCAAGGCCTGACCCACCGTCCATGGCGAAAGAAGACTACTACGAACTGCTGGGCGTGGCCAAGACCGCCAGCGTTGACGAACTCAAGAAAGCCTACCGCAAGAAGGCGGTGCAGTTTCACCCGGACAAGAACCCGGGCAACAAGGAGGCGGAGGAGATGTTCAAGAAGGTCTCGCACGCCTATGAGATTTTGCAGGACCCGGAAAAGCGGGCGGCCTACGATCGTTATGGCCACGCGGCGTTCGAGGGACCTGGCGCGGGCGCCGGCCGCGGGCGCGGCGGCATGTCGGGCGCGGGTGGGTTTCACGACCCGTTCGATATTTTCCGCGAGGTCTTCGGCCAGCAGGGCGGTGGCGGCGGCGGGATTTTCGACGAGATGTTCGGCGGCGGCGGACGCGATTCCGGCCGCGACGGCTCGGACCTGCGCTACGATCTCGAAATCACCCTCGAGGAAGCGGCGCGCGGCGCGGAGAAGGAAATTTCGTTCCGCAAGCCCGCGACCTGTGAGCGCTGCGACGGCACGGGGGCCGAGCCCGGCTCGAAAAAGATCACGTGTCCGACGTGCCGCGGCGCCGGCCAGGTGCGCCGGTCGGGAGGTATCATCACCTTCACGCAGGTCTGCCCGACCTGTGCCGGCTCGGGCTCGAAGATCGAGAAGCCCTGCACGGCGTGCCATGGCGAGGGCCGCGTGGTGAAGACCACGAAGCTCAACGTCCGCATCCCGGCGGGCGTCGACAACGGCTCGCGCCTGCGCTCCACGGGCAACGGCGAAGCTGGGTTGGCCGGCGGCCATGCGGGTGATCTCTACATCGTGCTCTCGGTCAAGGAGCACGAGCTGTTCGAGCGGCAGGAGGACAACCTGTTCTGCGAGATCCCGATCAAGTTCACGCTCGCGACGCTCGGCGGCACGATCGAGGTGCCCACGCTTTTCGGGAAGGCCTCGCTGAAGATCCCCGTCGGCACCCAGAGTGGCACGACGTTCCGCCTGCGCGAAAAGGGCATGCCCTCCCTGCGCGGTGGCCGGCAGGGCGACCAGCTCGTGCGCGTGCACGTGGAAGTCCCGCAATCGCTCTCCCCGGAACAGCGCAAGATTCTCGAGGATTTTGCCCGCATCAGCGGCGACGCCCACGAGCCGACCTCGAAGAACTTCTTCGAGAAGGCGAAGAAATTTTTCTGAGGCGACGCGCGGCGGGTGCGTGCTGACGGCCGCGCCGGCAGTTCCTGCAGTTCTGCTAGGACTTTAAAATGGTGAGTAACGCCAAGAGCAGACACGCGCACATACCCATCATCAAAACCAAGGTGAAATCTTTGTTGGAAGAAGCCCAAGGCAGCTCTTTGCCACGAGCTTCGGCCTCTTTTTGGAACGCAACGGACTTCTCATCGCGGCCTTTCATCTTGCGGTAATTAATCGCGAAAGAGATGAAAATCGCCGCGTACAAAAGTAGCGCTAGGCTCCGAAATCGAAGAACGCCGACAAAAAACAGCCCCGCAAGAGCCGCAAATATTGTGAGCGTGATAATCCGCCCGGAAGTCATCCTGGGCTCAGAATAAGAGCGCTCAGCGCAGCGGCGAGATTGATTTCTGGCGGGTACACACCTGAAGGGCGTGTCTGTCACCGCTTCGCCAGCTTCACATCCATCCACACGGCGAGTGTTAGCACCACGCCGCGGACGATGAACTTCATCTCAGGCGCGACGGAGAGGAGTGTCATGCCGTTGAGCAGGCTGGCCATGATGAGCGCGCCGAAGATCACGCCGAGCACCGTGCCGCGTCCGCCGCGCAGGCTGGTGCCGCCGATGACGCACGCGGCAATCGCGTCGAGCTCCATCGAATCGCCGACGGTGGTGGTTGTGGCGCCGGCGTAGGCGGTCTGCATCAGGCCGGTGATCGCGACGATGCCGCCGAGCAGCGTGAACGCGCCGATGACGGTGCGCTGCACGGGCACGCCGGAAACGAACGCCGCCTCCTCGTTGCCGCCGATCGCGTAGAGATGCCGGCCGAAAGGCGTGTGGCGCGTGATGACCTGAATGACGAGCGCCACGCTGCCGAGAATCACGACGGGCAGCGGGATGCCGCGGAATTGGTTCACAGTGAGCACGAACAGCAGCAGGCTCTGGGCGGTGACGAAGAGCTTGAGGAAGGCCACCTCGCGGTCGTCCACGGCGAAACCCAGTGACGCCCGCCGGCGCCGCGCCCGCAGGCTGAGGACAAGGAGCCCGGCAAACACGAGCGTCACGAGCACGCCGCTGGCCAGCGGCGGAAAATAGTAGGTGGTGAGCAGCGAGTAGAGATTGCTCAAGCCACCGGGGACGACCGGGATCGTGTGGCTGCGGATCACGAGCCAGAAGGCGCCCTTGAAGACCAGCAGGCCGCCGAGCGTGATGATGAAGGCCGGGATGCGCTCACGCACGATGAGCGCGCCCATCGCGGTCCAGAGCCCGAGCGCGACGCCACCGCTGACAGCGAGCGCGGCCCACGCGGGCCAGCCGTGGTTGATGATCAGGACGCACGCGATGCCGCCGACGAGGCCGACGCCGCTGCCGACGGACAGGTCGATGTGCCCGGGCAGGATCACCAGCAACATGCCGAGCGCGAGCGTGGCGGTGATGGCGAGCTCGACCGCGAGCATCGAGAGGTTGCGCGCGGAGAGAAACTGCGGCGCGGCGATGGCGAAGAACGACCCGATCGCCAGCAAACTGAGCAGGAGGGAGAAGTCGCGGAGAGTTAGCTTCGATTTCATCGAAATGACTAATTACTAATGCCTAATGACTAATGTCGGATGAGCTGGCAGCTTGCGCGGCACGAAGGTTGCGATCGGTGGTGCGAACAATGGCGAGGAAGATGAGGTGGAGTTCCTTCGCTTCGCCCCAGAGCAAGCGGGCGGCGGTCTTCTTTGCGGCCACCGCCTTCGCGATCATGCGCAGCCAGTATTTGGTTTCACGGGCCTCCTTGCGACAGAGTCCAATCTTGTGACGGAAATCCTTCTTGGATTCAGCATCGTCCGCTTCGCAGTATATTGCTCCCACGCTCGTGACGGCGCGCACGAGTTGGTTGATCAGCGGCGTGTTCACCGCGCTATTGGGTAGCTCCAAACAAAACTCAATGACCGCTTCGCCAAACGTCGCCGTGCGCTCCTCCAGGTCATAGGTCGGGGTCTTCATTAGACATTAGGAATTAGGCATTAGTCATTTAGTACGCCCCATCGCTGCATGCATCAGCGCCTCTTGCGTAAAATTCCCGCGACCAAACTCCCCGCCGACTCGTCCGTCGTGGAGCATGATTATCCGGTCGCTCATGCCCATGAGCTCGGGGAGCTCGCTGGAGACGAGCACGACGGCTTTGCCCTGCGCGGTGAGCGCGTTGACCAGCGTGTAGACCTCGATCTTCGCGCCGACGTCGATGCCGCGCGTCGGCTCGTCGAGGAACACCACGCGTGGCTCCGTCATCAGCGCCTTGCCGAGCACGACTTTCTGCTGGTTGCCGCCGGATAGCGTGCCGACGCCAGTCTCCAGCGAAGGGGCTTTCACGCGCAGCGAATCAAAGAGCCCTTGGTTTGCATGCGCCTCGCGTTCCTCGTCAATCAGCGCTCCGCGGCGGAGGCGGGTGATGGAGGACAGCGAGAGATTGAACCCGATGCTTTCCGCGAGGACGAGGCCGTAGCGTTTGCGGTCCTCGCTCACGAGCGCCAGCCCGGCGGCGAGGGCGTCGACGGGCGTGCCGGGATCGAAGGGCCTCCCGCAAAGCTCGACCCTTCCCGCCAGCCGCTGGCCGAACGCGCCGAAGAGATGCATGAGCAATTCGGTGCGCCCCGCGCCCATCAGCCCGCCGATGCCGAGAATCTCGCCGGCGCGGACACTGAAGGATAT
>TBL_comb47_HYPODRAFT_10000850_pt1 | contig 40055 bp, 33 predicted proteins | sample TroBogypolimnion_40_FD_10682 | JGI IMG/M metagenome (IMG submission 10682)
CGACCACCTTTGGCACCGAGTCCACGGGGTACAGGGACTGGTCCGGGTACATGGCGGAATATTCGTTGTTGTCGGCAGCGACTTGCCAGCCCGACAGGTAGATGGCTTTCACGCCGGCCTTGACCTGCTGCATGGCTTGGCCACCGGTCAGGGCACCCAGGCAGTTCACATAGTCTTCGGTGTGGAGCAGGTCCCACAGCTTTTCCGCACCGCGGCGGGCCAGGGTGTATTCCACCTGGAAGGAACCACGCAGGCGGACCACGTCAGCGGCGGTGTAACCGCGCTTGATGCCCTTCCAGCGGGGGTTGGTGGCCCAGTCTTTTTCTAGGGCGGCGATTTGCTGTTCGCGGCTGAGTTGTTCGTTCAGGGATTGCGGCATGGAAACACTCCTTAGTTGGTAAATGATTGACTCGGGTTTTGCGATGCAATTCCCTTGCCCATGGATGAATTCTAAGTCTTCTATAAGACTTTATCGAATCTTATGTCTTATAGAAGACTTAAATTTTTAACAATAAAATCAATGACTTAGAGTCTATCAACCACAATGCGAAATTCATTTTTTACATAGTGGAAATTATCGAGCAAAAAGCCAAGTCAAGAAATCCACATTATGAAATGGTGCAACACAGCATAAAAATGGAGACTCAGAAGGCGTCGGCGTACTGGCGCAACTCCCAATCGCTCACCTGCAGGCTAAAGGCATCCCACTCGGCGCGCTTGAGTTGAATGAACTGTTGGCAAAACGCGCTGCCCACGGCCGCACACAAGGCCTGGTCCGCTTCCAACGCACAGATTGCTTCGTCCAAATTTTTGGGCAAGTGCGGAGGCATCTCCAGTCCAGCAGCGCGGCGCTCATACAAATCCTCGGCACAAGGTTCGGGCGGGATCATGGCATTGTCTATCCCTGAAAGCCCCGCAGCCAGGGTTGCGGCGATGGCCGCGTACACATTGCACGAAGGGTCGGGCAGGCGCCATTCAATGCGCCCCGCCACGGTGCGGACCAGGCAGCTTCGGTTGTTGTCGCCATAGGCCTTCCAGACGGGTGACCAGGTGGTGCCGGAGGCGCTGTTGCTGCTGGCCAGGCGCTTGTAGCTGTTGACCGTGGGCGCGCACAGGGCGCTGAGGGCGTCGGCATGGTGCAGCAAACCGGCCGCAAACTGGTGCCCCTGCACGCTCAGACCCAAAGCACCCGCTTCGTCGGTGAAAATGGCCCTGCCCTGTGCATCGGTGATGCTCAGGTGGAAGTGCAGGCCGCTGCCCGGCGCCGTGGCCACCGGCTTGGGCATGCAGCTAAACACCATGCCGTGCTTTTCGGCAATCACGTGGGCCGTCATCTTAAACAGCAGGTAGCGGTCGGCGGCGGCCAACGCGTCGTCGAACTTGTAATTGATCTCGTATTGGCCGCAGGCGTCTTCGTGGTCGATCTGCTGCAGCTCAAAGCCCAGTTGCGTCAGCGTGCTGCGCATCTCCTCGATAAAGGCCGCGTTGCGATGAATGGCCTTGAGGTCGTAGGACGGCTTGTCGAGTTGGTCCTGGCTGTCGGCCACCTGCCAGCGCCCGCCATGCCCTTTTTTCAGCAGAAAGAATTCGGGCTCAATGCCGACCCACAGCGTCCAGCCACGTGTCTGGATCTTCTGCAGCACAGACTTCAGCATTTGCCGCGAGCAGGTTTCCAGGGCCTCGCCGCCGGCAAAGCCATCGCAGACCGCATGCGCCACCCCCGGCATAAACGGCAAGGCGCGCAGCGAAGCCACATTAACCCGTCCGTAGTACTCGCTGCGTGCCCCATAACGCGGCAGGCCCGTGCCCCAGATGCTGGGACCGGCAAAGCCTGCGCCCTGCTCCACCCATTCCTTCAAATTATCTACCGGCACCAGCTTGCCCTTGGCCACGCCGTGCATGTCACAAAATTGCGTCAGTATGGAATGAATGCCTTGTGACTTCAGGCGATCCATGGTGGGCTGGTAGGGGTTCATAGGCTCAGAAAAAGGGGATCAAAAACGGGTAGCGCACCTTCACGCACGCTGGATGTCAAACCGGGCTATCGATGCGAATCCAGGTGGTCTTGGTCTCGGTGTACTTGTCAAAGGCGTGCAGCGACTTGTCGCGCCCCACGCCGCTTTGCTTGAAGCCACCAAAGGGCACCGTGATGTCGTCCTCGTCATATTGATTGACGTGCACCGTGCCAGCGCGCAAGGCGCGGGCCACTCCATGCGCCTTGTTGATGTCGCTGGTCCAGACACCGGCCTGCAGTCCGTACACGCTGTCGTTCGCCAGACGCACCGCCTCGGCCGCATCGCTAAAGCTCAACACCGACAACACCGGACCAAAGATCTCTTCGCGGGAAATCTTCATCTCAGGCTTCACGCCATCAAAAATCGTGGGCTGCACATAGCAGCCGCCGGTCTCCACCATCACCTGCTCGCCACCGGCAATCAGCTTGGCTCCCTCGGCCTTGCCGCTGGCGATATAGCCCAGCACCGACTGCATCTGGATCTGGTCCACGATGGCGCCCATCACCGTGCCCGGCAAGGTCGGATTGGCCGGCGCGTAGCCTGGCACCAGGGCCAGCGCCTTTTCCAAAAAAGCTTCCTTGATGCTGTCTTGCACAAACAGGCGCGAGGGCGCGTTGCAACTCTCACCCTGGTTGAAGAAGATGCTGCCGATGGCTGCCTCCACGGCCTTGTCCAGGTTCGGGCAGTCCGCAAAGACGATGTTGGGCGACTTGCCACCCAGCTCGGTCCAGGCGCGCTTGAGATTGCTTTGCCCGGCCATCACATGGATTTGCTTGCCCACGCGGGTGGAGCCGGTAAAGGCAATGCAGTCCACATCCATGTGCAGGGCCAGGGGCGATCCGGCTTCCTGCCCATAGCCCGTCACCACATTGAACACGCCGTCGGGGATGCCGGCCTCCAACGCCAGATCGGCCAGGCGCAGGGCGGTGAGCGGCGACTTTTCGCTGGGCTTGAGCACCACCGAATTGCCGCTGGCCAGGGCCGGTGCAATCTTCCAGGCGGCCATGATCATGGGGTAGTTCCAGGGCACGATGACGCCCACCACGCCCACCGGCTCGCGCGTGATCAGGGCCAGTGAAGTGGAAGGCGTGGGCGCGATCTCGTCATAAATCTTGTCGACCGCCTCGCCATACCAGCGGATGCAGTTGGCGGCGCTGTTGACGTCGACGCCGCGTGCGTATTTCACCGGCTTGCCCATGTCCAGGGTCTCGGTCAAGGCCAACTCATCGCCATGCTTTTGAATCAAATCGGCAAAGCGGATCATCACCCGTTTGCGCTGCGCCGGGGCCATGCCGCTCCAGCGGCGGTCTTCAAAGGCGACGCGCCCTGCTGCCACGGCCGCGTCAATGTCGGCCGCACCGCAGCGTGCCACCTGCGTCAGCACGCGGCCGTCCACGGGTGAAATGCAATCAAAGAGCTGGCCGTCTTTGGCCGCCACGCGCTTGCCGTTGATCAGGGCGCGGCCGTCGAAGGTCGGGGTGGCTTGGGTCGCTGTTGGCTTCATATCGTCCTTTTTTGTGTCATGGGCTGCACGGTCAGGCGAAAGGCCTGAGCGCTGCATTCCGTTGATGAATTTTGCCCTGCCAATGGGCTGAACACAGGGCCATTTGGCGCAAGCCCGGGGCTCCATTATTTGCGCCGTCCGGCCTTAGCATCCACCTACAAAAAAGCGCCCCGAAGGGCGCTGTTTTGCATCCAGTGCTAGCCGCCTAGAAGTTGACCAGTGCCTGCAGGGCAAAGATATTGTTGGTGGTGCTCATATTGCCGCTGTTGTAGTCATAGAAAGCGGCGGTCGATGCGAAGTCGCGTCGAAACTCTCCGCGCAACGATGCGTTCTGGTTCAGGTGGTAGGTCGCGGAAAAGGCCAGTGCAGCGCGGTTCGTACCGGTCTGACCTGTTGGATCAGTCACATCTGGCCCGAAACCATTGACCGCATCGCCAAGGATGTTGGTGCCAGCCGCATTGCTTCCGTTCAATGTGAATATGCCACCGCCATTGGCTTGGTTGTTCAGGTAATCCACACGGGTAGCCAGCGTCCAGCGCGGATCCACCTTCTCGGACAACAAGAGCGACATGCCGTACCAGCGCGAATCCTGCGTGTTGCCGCTGGCATCCGGGCTGTAGGCGCCGTTCTGCTGTGTGCCATAGGTGAATTGCAGATTGCTGCTAAAGGTGCCGCGCGTGAAATTACCGTCGATTTCAAACGAGTTGACCGTGCCGGCGCCGCCTGTGGGAGTCGGCATATTCGGCAGCAGGTAGCCGGTGAATTCAACGCCCCAGAACTCTTCTTGCGTATAGGCAGCGTTGTAGATCAAGCCGGCATTTTTGTTTGACTGATTGGTATTCTTCAGGCTGAGCTGATTGGCATTGGGAAATGCCCCACTGTCACCACGGCTCGTATTGACATTGGCTACGAACAGCTTGGTTTCCCAGGGGCCACGCACCATGTCCAGGCCCACCCCAGTATAAAAATACGCGCCCGTGAAATCCCACAGCAGGTTGTGGGTCACAAAGTTGGTCGCATAGGTGGGGTACAGCAGATTCGAGGTAATGTTGTTTTCACCGACATAGGTCGGATACCAGGGCTCATAGCCCGACACATCCGGCATCTGACCGACCATCAGCCGCGTGCTGGCGCCATTGATGGGGATGGAGGCCGAGGCTTCCTGAATGATGGAGCCATTGGTGGTGGCTGAAAATGCCCCCCCGGAACTCTTGGTCGGCATCAGGGTCAGATGGAACTTGGTGCCGCCCTCCATTTCCTTTTGCAGGTCGAGGTAGGCGACGCCAAACATCGAGTCGTCATAGGAGGTGGCAGCGGGTGTTGTCGTATTGTTGCCAAACGAGAATGTGGCCAGGTTCTTATTCTGGCTCCAGATATAGACAGGATCAATGCCGCCGCTGATGCGCAGTCCCTTCATGCCATTGGTATTGGACACGTCGTCTGCGGCCTCCACCTTGGTCTTGATGCGGTTGAACTCTTCCAGTTCCACCGAAGGCGCTGCATCTGCCACTGCAGGCGCGGCGGCCTTGCCCCTGATCAGCTCCTGGAGTTCCTTTACCTGCGCCTTCAGGATCTCGATTTCGCTTTGCAACTGCGCGCTGCTTTGCGCGCTGGCAAGGAATGGAAAAGCCAGCGCTATCGCAATGACCGTGTCTCTCAATTTCATATCAAGTCCTCCGAGTTAAAAACCAATGAATCATGCTGGCAAGGCTTCCATCGACACGCCTTCCCGGTAGGCGGCGGCCTGCTCGGCGGCACGCCTGCGCTCCTGGCGGCTCATCCACAGGCTGCCCGCCAAAACTCCCACCGAGACCACCGCCACCGTGATCGTGGCAATCACGTTGATGGTGGGATTCAGGCCCAGGCGGGCCCGCGACAGAATGATGATGGGCAAGGTGGTGGAGCCCGGGCCGGACAGAAAGGCCGTGGCCACCACATCGTCCAAGGAAATCGTGAACGTCAGCAGCCAGGAGGACGCCAGGGACTGCACGATCATGGGAAAGGTCACCAGGGTAAAAACCTGGAACGGGCGGCAACCCAGATCCATGGCGGCCTCCTCCAGTGACTTGTCCATTTCCATCAGACGCGACTGGATGACCACCGCCGCATAGGCCATGCCGACCGAGGTGTGGCCAGCCCAGATGGTGAACAGGCCGCGGTCAGGCGCGCCGAACACGCGCTGGCACATCACAAAAAACAAGAGCAGCGACAGCCCGGTAATCACTTCGGGCACCACCAGCGGCGCGTTGATATGCGCGATAAAGGAGGTGCGGCCGACAAACTTCTTGTACTTGACCATGGCAAAGGCAGCCAGCATGCCCAGGACCACCGAGCTGCTGGCCGACAGCAGCGCAATTTTCAGCGACAGCTTGAGTCCGTCAATCACCTCGGTGTCGTGCGCAATCAGCCCATACCATTTGAAGGTGAAGCCGCCCCACAGCGTCACCATCTTGGAGTCGTTAAAAGAAAACGCGATCAGGGTGAAGATCGGCAGATACAGAAACAGATAGCCCAGGGTGAGCCAGATTTTTCCGATGCGGCTGTCCATGCTTTACGCTCCCTTGACAGCGCCGTCTTGGGCCTGGTATTTGTTGAAGATCACCAGGGGCAGCAGAATCAGCAACACCATGCTGACGGCCACGGCAGAGGCCATGGCCCAGTCGTTGTTGCTGAAGAACTCGTCCCACAGCACGCGGCCAATCATCAAGGTGCTGGGGCCGCCCAACAATTCCGGAATCACATATTCGCCGACGCTGGGAATAAAAACCAGCATGGAGCCCGCAATGATGCCGTTCTTGGACAGCGGCACGGTAATCAGCCAGAAGGTTTTGAAGGGCGTGGCGCCCAGGTCCTTGGCGGCTTCCAGCAGGCGCAAATCCATTTTTGCCAGGTTGGCGTAGAGCGGCAAAATCATGAACGGCAAATAGGTGTAGACCATGCCCAGCATCATGGAAAAACTGGTGTGCATCATCTTGATCGGCTCATCGATCAGGTGCAGGCCCATCATGAGGTTGTTGAACACGCCGTTGTCATCGAGCAGGCCCTTCCAGGCATAAACGCGCAACAGGTACGACGTCCAGAACGGCAGCGACACCAGCATCAACAGGGCCGGCCTGGCGTTGGCCGGTGAGCGCGCCATGAAATAGGCGAAGGGATAACCGATGGCCAGACAGATCAGGGTGTTGATGGCAGCAAACTTCAGCGACGAGATATAGGTCTCAATGTAGAGCGGGTCTGAGGTTAAAAAGAGATAGTTGGAGAGCTTGATCTTGAACGTCAACATGCCATCGGCATAGCTGCTCAGGTCCATGATATGGACGCCGTCCATTTCGGTAATGCTCAAGCGCAACACCACCAAAAACGGAATGGTGAACAACAGGATCAGGAACACATAGGGGATGCCGATCACAGCCAAACGACCCCAGTTGAGTCGACGCAGGCTAGCCAGCATTTTTATCGGCTGCAGCATGTTCATGGCTCAGGAGCTCAGAACCACCAGCGAGTCGGGCGCGAAGCTGGCATAAGCCTCCTCGCCGTCGCTGAGCAATTCGATGTGTCGGTGCTGGTGGGTGATCTGGATTTGCAGCCTTCGGCCACCGGCCAGCGTCATGCGGTACAGCGAAAAACTGCCAAAATAACCGCTGTCGCTGATGATGCCCTTGAAGCAATTTTGCGATGTGTCCGCGGGCGGGGTGCGCGACAAATTGATTTTTTCGGGCCGCACGGCAACCGTCAGGTCCATGCCCTGGGTGCCGGTGATGCCGTGGTCAAGATAGAAGCGGCCATGCTCAGAGGCCACCACACAATGGTCCGACTCATCTTCCACCAGCTTGCCGTCAAACAGATTGACATTGCCAATGAAGTCGGCCACAAACTTGCAGCTCGGCGTTTCATAAATTTCGTGCGGCTTGCCCACCTGCATAAAGCGTCCGGAACTCATCACCGCGATGCGGTCGGCCATGGTCATGGCCTCTTCCTGGTCGTGCGTCACCAGCACGCAGGTCACGCCCACCTTCTTGATGATGTTGTGCAGTTCAAACTGGGTTTGCTCGCGCAGCTTGCGGTCCAGTGCGCCCAGCGGCTCGTCGAGCAAGAGCAGCTTGGGGCTCTTGGCCAGGCAGCGTGCCAGTGCCACGCGCTGCTGCTGGCCGCCGGACAACTGGTGGGGCTTGCGCTTGGCATAGGGCTTGAGCTGCACGATGTTGAGCATGGACTCGACCCGGTCGCCAATTTCCTTGGTGGGCATGCCTTCGCGCTTGAGTCCAAAGGCCACGTTTTCCCAGACCGTCAGGTGCGGGAACAAGGCATAGGACTGAAACATCATGTTGATCGGCCGCTCATACGGCGGCATGCTGGCAATGTCCACGCCATCGAGCTCAATCGTGCCCGTCGTCGGTGTCTCAAAGCCTGCCAACATGCGCAGCAGGGTCGATTTGCCGCAGCCGGAGGAACCCAGCAGGGCAAAGATTTCACCCTTGGCAATATCGACCGACACCTCGTCCACCGCAGCCACGTCATCAAAACGCTTGATCAGCCGGTCTATGTGGACAAAGCGCTGGTCTGCAGACTTGACAAGCATCGGATGGGATGGATTCGCCATGTCAGAGACCGGTCTTGAAGCTCGTGTACAAGCGCGTGCGAACGCGTCGGATGTCGTTGTTCACCGCGTCCGGTGGCACCATCTTGGCCAGGTCTTCCTTGCCCAGGAAAACGGTCTTGTCATTGAGCGTTTCCGCCGCAATGAACTTGGCAGAGGAAGGTATGGGGTTGGCGTAGTGCACCTTGTTCACCATGGCGGCATTGACCTCGGGCCGGTAGATGTAGCTCATCCATTTGTAGGCATTTTGCACATGGGTGGCATCGGCGGGAATGGCCATGGTGTCAAAGAACAGCACAGCTCCGGTTTTGGGAATCAGGGTTTCCACAAGCACGCCATTTTTGGCCTCCTTGGCACGCGACTTGGCAATGCCTATGTCGCCGCTCCAGCCCACCACCAGGCACAGCGAACCGCTGGCCAGGTCGTTGATGTATCCGGAGGATGAAAACAGCGAGATATAGGGGCGAATGGTCTTCAGCATAGCGGCCGCTTCCTGGTAGTCGGCCGGGCTTTTACTGTAGGGCGGCTTGCCCAGGTAGCGCAGGGCGGCGGGAAAAATTTCATCACCCGAGTCCAGCACCGAGATGCCGCAGGACTTGGCCTTGCTGGCGTATTCCGGTTTGAAGATCAGGTCCCAGGCATTTTCCGGCATCGGCAGATTGCCCAGCGCGGCCTTGAGCTTGTTGACGTTGATGCCCACCGTGGTGACGCCCCAAAGCCAGGGCGCCAGGTACTGGTTGCCCGGGTCCATTTTCTTCAACTGGTCCATGACGAAGGGATCCAGATTGCCGTAGGTCGTGATCTTGCTCTTGTCGAGCTTCATCAGCAGACCACCCTCGCCCTGCACCTTGCCCCAGTTGGAGGAAGGCACAACGATGTCGTAACCGGTTTTTCCGGCCACCATTTTGGCGTGCAAGGTCTCATTGCTGTCAAAGGTGTCGTAGCGCACTTTGATGCCGGTCTCTTTCTCAAAATTGGCAATCGTGTCTTCGGCAATGTAGTCCGACCAATTGTAAATATTCAGCACTTTTTCTTCGTCGGCCAAGGCAGCCGTTGCAACAAAGGTCATCAGACCCGCAACCGCCATCCCGCCTAGGAGCCTGCTCACCCATTTAAGACTGGAAAGATTCAACAATTTATTCTCCTGAAAGGTATGTTGCTTTGAAAAAGATGCACCATGGTAATGCTGCGCGGACCCAAAAGGACTACATGCAATCCCTATGCCAACCAGCCATTTTTTTGCACATCGGCATAGGTCAGGTCCAGGCATTTAACGATCAAGGCCATCATTTCGTCGATTTGCGCGTGCGTCATCACCAGCGGCGGCGCAATGATCATGCGGTCGCCGACGGCGCGCATGATCAGTCCGTTGCCAAAGCAGTGGCCGCGACAGACCATGCCCACGCCCAGTTCCGAATCAAAAGCCTGCATCGTCGCCTTGTTCTTTACCAAGACCAGTCCGGCGGCGAAGCCACAGGTCTCGGCCACGCCCACCAGCGGATGGCTATTGAGCTCGGCAAAGCGCTGAGCCAGATAGGGGCCGATGTCGTCCTTGACGCGGCCCACCAGGTTTTCGCGCTCCATCAGCTCCAGGTTGGCCAGGGCCACGGCGCAGGCCACCGGGTGGCCGCTGTAGGTGTAGCCGTGGTTGAACTCGCCGCCCTTCTCGATCAGCACCTCCGCCACGCGGTTGCCCACCATCACACCGCCCAGGGGGATGTAGCCGCTGGTCACGCCCTTGGCAAAGGTCACCAGGTCGGGCTTGTAGCCAAATTTTTCGTAGGCAAACCAGTGGCCCAGGCGGCCAAAGGCGCAGATCACCTCGTCGCTGATCAGCAGGATGCCGTACTTGTCGACGATGCGCTGGATCTCGGGCCAATAGGTGGCGGGCGCAATGATCACGCCGCCGGCGCCCTGCACCGGCTCGCCGATAAAGGCAGCCACCTTGTCGGCGCCCAGCTCCAGAATCTTGGTCTCCAGCCAGCCGGCGGCACGAATGCCAAAGTCGGCCTCGCTCTCGCCCGGCAGTCCGTTCTCAAAATAGTAGGGTTGCTCAATATGGGTGATGTTGGGAATGGGCAGGTCGCCTTGCGCATGCATGCCGCTCATGCCGCCCAGCGAGGCGCCCGCCATGGTGCTGCCGTGGTAACCGTTGATGCGCCCAATGATGGTCTTGCGCTCGGGCTGGCCCAGCAGGTCCCAGTAGCGGCGCACCATGCGCACATTGGTGTCGTTGCTCTCGCTGCCGCTGCTGGAATAAAACACGTGCTTGAAGCTGCGCTCGCCCACCGTGGGCGCCAGCGACGCCAGCTTGGCTGCCAACTTGGTGGCAGGGATGTTGGTGGTCTGGAAGAAGCTGTTGTAGTAGGGCAGCGTCATCATCTGCTGGTAGGCGGCGTCGGCCAGTTCCTTGCGGCCATAACCCACGTTGACGCACCACAGGCCGCTCATGCCATCCAGCACCTTCTTGCCCTCGGAGTCCCAGACATAAATGCCCTCGGCATGGGTCATGACCCGGGCGCCGCGCGTGGCCAGGTCGCCATGGTCGGTAAACGAATGGATGTAGTGCGCGCTGTCCATGGCCTGAATGGCCTGGGTGTCCATGCTCTGGGCACGGCTGACGAGGGCGGGAGGGGCAATCAGGGATGAAAAAGATGGCTTGCTCATGAAAATTCTTTCAATGTCTGTGAATGCGGGGCTTAGACGTGGAGCAGCAAATGCTCGCGTTCCCAGGGCGAAATCACCTTCATGAATTCGTCAAATTCGAGTTCCTTGATCTCGGAATAGACGGTGATGAACTCCTTGCCCAACACCTCGTGCAAATCGCTTTCCTTGCGCAGCCAGTCCAGTGCTTCCCCCAGGCTGCGTGGCAGCGAATAGGGCGCCAGATAGGCGTCGCCGCGCATCTCGGGCTTGGGCTTGATCTTGTTTTTGATGCCCAGATAGCCGCAGGCCAGCGTCATGGCCATGGCCACATAGGGGTTGGCGTCGGCGCCGATCACGCGGTTTTCCACGCGGCGCGCGGCCGGCGAGGAAATCGGCGAGCGTATGCCCACGGTGCGGTTGTCATAGCCCCACTCGATGTTGATGGGTGCTGCAGTATTTCGCGACAGGCGGCGGTAGCTGTTCACATAGGGTGCCACCAGCACCATGGCAGCCGGGATGTAGCGCTGCAGGCCGCCGATGTAGTGCATGAACATCTCGGAAGGCGTGCCATCCGGGTTGCTGAACACATTCTTGCCGGTGGCCACATCCAGCAGACTCTGGTGCACATGCATGGCGCTGCCCGGCTCGCCGGCAATCGGCTTGGCCATAAAGGTGGCATACATGTCGTGGCGCAGCGCGGCTTCGCGTACCGTGCGCTTGAAGAAGAACACCTCGTCGGCCAGGCCCATGGGCTCGGCATGGAAGAAATTGATTTCCATCTGACCGGCGCCGACCTCGTGGATCAGCGTGTCCACATTGAGCTCCATCTTGTCGCTGTAGTCGTAGATTTCCTCGAACAAAGGGTCGAACTCGTTGACCGCATCGATGCTGTAGGCCTGGCGCGAAGTCTCGGCGCGGCCGCTGCGGCCAATCGGCGGCTTCAGCAGGGTGTTGGGGTCGGTATTGCGGGCGGTGAGGTAAAACTCCAGCTCGGGCGCCACGATCGGTTGCAGGCCCTCGGCGGCAAATAGATCGCAAACCCGGCGCAACACGCTGCGCGGCGCAAACGGCACCAAATTGCCGGAATGGTCAAAACAATCGTGAATCACCTGCGCCGTCGGGTCGGTGGCCCAGGGCACGATGCGTACGGTGGAGGGATCCGGGCGCAGCTGCATGTCCTTGTCGGTCGGGTCGATCACGTCGTAGTAGGGGCCGCTCTCGGGGAACTCGCCGGTCACGCCCATGGCCACAATCGCCTGGGGCAGACGCATGCCGCGGTCTTCGGTGAACTTGCCACGCGGCAGAATCTTGCCGCGCGCCACACCGGTCAAGTCGGGCACCAGGCATTCCACCTCGGTGACGCGGCGCTCGTTGAGCCACTGTTCCAGATCGTTGAATGTCATGTTCTTGGTTTCAGTCATCGCTCTCTCCTTGCTGCATGGCAGCGTAGTTTGCCCTGTGGCATTCGGTCCACTCCATTGTGTTGCAAAATTGGACCCACGCCGGAGCCATTTGGAGCCGCCCCATGGTGCCATTTGAGATACGTCAAAATAAGGGGAAGAGCATGCTGTCCGAACTTCTACTCACCGAAATGGGGCGCCTTAGCCACAGCATGCCGCTGCATCGGCAGCTCTACGAGGCTTTACGCCGCGCCATTTTGGACGGCAAACTTGTTGCCGGCGACCGCCTGCCCTCCAGCCGGGAACTGACACAGGATCTGAAACTCTCGCGCAACACCGTGGTGGCCGCCCTCAACCAGCTGGCAGTAGAAGGCTATCTGGTCAGCCATGTGGGTAGCGGCACCTATGTCCATGACAACGTGCCCAGAGCGCAAGGCCGCAGCTCGCAGGTCCGTGCCAGCACCCGATTAGCCCAGTTATCCAGACGCGGCACGGCCCTAAGCACCACCTTTTGTGCCACGCAACTTGAGGTGCAACCATTCACGCCCGGCCTGGCCGATTTCAGCGCGTTTCCGGTAGCCCTTTGGCAGCGCCTGCAAAACAAGCATTGGCGTATGACCTATCCCGAGATGCTGGACTACAGCTACTCCGGTGGCCACGCACCGTTGCGCCGCGCCGTGGCCGACTATCTGCGCGTGTTTCGCAGTGTGCCGCTGGAGGTGGAGCAGGTCCTCATCACCAGCGGCACCCAGCAGTCGCTGGAGCTGTGTGCGCAGTTGCTCGGTGACCATGGCGACACCGTGTGGCTGGAGGATCCGGCCTACTGGGGCGCCATCAAGGCCTTTATGGCCACGGGCTTAAGCGCCCACCCGGTCAAGGTCGATGAACAGGGCATGGCACCCACTGCGGCCGATGAAAAGCACCCGCCCCGGTTGATCTACACCACGCCCTCGCACCAATACCCCACCGGCGCCGTCATGTCGCTGCCGCGCCGCCAGCAACTGCTGTCGATTGCCGCAAGCCACAAGGCCTGGATTCTGGAGGACGACTACGACAGCGAATTCCGCTTCAGCGGCCCGCCCCTGTCGTCCCTGGCAGGGCTGGACCAGGACCAGCGCGTGCTCTACATGGGCTCGTTTTCCAAGGTCTTGTACCCCGGACTCAAGCTCGGCTACCTGGTGGTGCCCAAGCGGCTGGTGACGGCCTTCAAACAGGCGCACTACGATCTCAACCGCCCGGGTCAAATGCCCTTGCAGGCGGCGCTGGCGGAGTTCATCGAGTTGGGCCACTTTGCCACGGCCCTGCGCCGCGCTCGTCACAGCTATGCCGAGCGCCGTCACTGCCTGCTGGACGCCTTGCAACCCTGTCTGGGTCAACACGCGCAAATCACCGGTGCTGAGCAGGGCCTGCACCTGTGCCTGCGCCTGCCCACCGGCGTGGATGACAAGGCGCTGGCGCTGCGCATTGGCAATCTTGGCCTGACGGTGCGGGCCCTCAGCGCCTACTGCCTGGAGCGCACGGATGCCAAGGGTCTGGTCATAGGTTACGGCTACGCGCCGTTGGCCGACATCGCGCGCTACGGCACGGTGCTGGCCAAGGCCATACAAAGCGCGTTGGCGCAGCTGAACTAAAGCAAATCCTTAAGTTGTTGGTAGGCCATGCCTAGCACCAGGCTAGGCGTGCGCAGCAGCGCTCCACCTGGAAAATGGCGATGCTGCAGCTTGGCAAACACATCAAAGCGCTCGGCTTGGCCGGCCACCGCCTCGGCCACCAACTTGCCGGCCATCCCGGTCAGTGCCACGCCATGGCCGCTAAAGCCCTGGAGGTAAAACAGGTTGCCGCCCAGTCGCCCGAAGTCCGGTGCGCGGTTCATGCTGATGTCCACAAAGCCACCCCACACATAATCCACCGCCACTCCCTTGAGTTGGGGAAATACCTGGGCCATGCGCTTGGCCATCAGCTCGGAAAGATTCGCCGGGGTGCGCGTGGAGTAACTCACCCGCCCACCAAACAGCAGGCGACTATCGGCGCTAAAGCGGAAGTAGTCGAGCACAAAATTGTTGTCGCAGACCGCCGCATTGCCGGGAATCAGGCGCTCGCACAGCTCCACGCCCAAGCGCTCGGTGGCAATGATGTAGGTGCCCACAGGCATGATGCGCGGGGCCAACTCAGGCGCCACACGCGGGCCGTATTCACCCAGCGTGCAGTTGCCCGCCAGCACGCCCCATTGCGCGCCGACCGAGCCGCCGCTGGTCTTGGCGCACAGCTTGAGGCCGCGCTGGATATCCAGCACCGCCGAGCGCTCAAAAATCTGCACCCCCAGGCTGCGTGCGGCACGCGCCAAACCCAGACCGAATTTCAGCGGATGCAAATGGCCGGAGCGGCGCTCGAAAGCCGACGCGCAGTAGCGTGGGCTCTGGATGTGGCGCTGCACCGCCTGGCCCCGCGCAAAATCCACCTGGAAACCGTAGTCGCGCTCCAGGACCTGCAACTCCTGCTCCAGGGCGCGGGCCTTGCGCTGTGAGTCGGCAACGTACAGATAGCCCGCCACATGGTCGCAATCGATCTGGAATTCGGCAATGCGCTGGTCCAGCAGTTCCATGGACTGCATCGAAAGGTCCCAGGCCAGGCGCGCCCCAGCCCTGCCCAGCTGCACCTCAAACGGCTGCTGGCCGCTGGCATAGCCGACGATGGCCTGGCCACCGTTGCGCCCGGAGGCGCCGCTGCAAATGCGATCGGCTTCCAGCACCACCACGCTATAGCCGCGCTGGGCCAACTCGATGGCAGCCGACAGACCGGCAAAGCCCGCACCCACCACCAGCACGTCGGCCATGATATCGCCACGCAAAGGCTCGCTCAAGGGCTCCCGCTGCGCACTGGCTTCGTAATAGCTTTTCTGGTTGAGCTGGGTATCGGAGTCGAGCAGCATGAACGGGCTTTCAGATTGGCAAGCGTGGGGGCTGTTGTTTTGCCGCCGGGCAGCCCCAAGGCAAAACGCGCCCCCTTGGGCGGCAGAGCAGCACACGAAGTGGCAAGCGTGGGGGCATATTTATTTTGCGATCTGGCCGCACAGATAGGTCCAAATGAACTGGGCGGCGGCATTGCTGGTCAGCTCGGCATGGTCATAGGCAGGCGCCACTTCCACACAGTCCATGCCGACCAAGTTCAGCGGCGCGAGTTCTTCCAGAAACGTCATCAGCTGCGAACTGGTCAGGCCGCCGGGCTCGGGTGTGCCGGTGCCTGGGGCAAAGGCCGGGTCCAGGCAGTCGATGTCCAGCGTCAGGTAACAGGGCGTGTTGCCTATGCGGGCCTTGATTGCGTCCAAGATAGGCGACAACTGCTCGCCGTCCTTACCGCGCAGCGCGCGTGCCGTGTAAATCAGGCCACCCTGATCCGCGACATACTCACGCGCCGCACGCTCGCCGCTGGAGCGAATGCCTATCTGCACGGTTTTCGTGCGGTCTACCAGGCCCTCCTGAAAAGCTTCATAGGTCCAGGTGCCGTGGCCCGATGGCTCATCAAAGTGCGTACTCCAGGTGTCGCAATGGGCATCAAAATGGACCAATGCCACCGGTCCGTGCTGAGCATGCAAGGCGCGCAGCAAAGGCAAGGTCACCGAGTGATCACCGCCTATAAACACACAGTGGTGAGCCGCCATCAGGCTGGCTGCCTGCTGCTGAATGGCGGCGCGCACCTCGGCCAAGGGCGAGGCATTGGGCAGACGCATATCACCCGCATCTCCCAAGTGGCCCAGCGGGCTGACATCGAACAGGGGGTGAATGCCATCGCACAGCATCAGCGAGGCACGGCGAATTTCCTGCGGCCCAAAGCGCGCGCCGGGGCGGTTGGTGACCGCGCCGTCGAAGGGAATTCCGCATAGCGCAAAGTGCTGGTTGTCCAGCTCGGGGGCGGCCAGAAAACGGTTGCTGTTGTTGGCGTAGGCAAATTGTCCAATGGCCATGGTGTTTCCGGTTGGTGAATGGCAAAGGCACAACGGTAACGCAACAGGCAGGCTGTGACTGGGTCCAATTCAAACGCGGCGCGGCAAACCACTGTGATCAAGCGCGCCGCTCCCCGGCCCGATGCTGCGCCATGGTGTACGCTGCGTTCCTGCCTGCCGCTGAAAGCATCGTCCCGTCCATGTCTGCCAACACCCGTCCCCCCAGCCGCTGGTTTGCCTATGGCCATCTGGCGCTTTCCATGGCCTTGGTCGGCAGCTATGTGGCACTCAGCAAACCGCTGGTCGCGGCGCTGCCGGTGTTTTTGCTGGCCTGGTTGCGCTTTGGCATTGGCGGCATTGCCATGGTCGGTTGGCTCAGGAAGCCACTCGGTGAGGCGCCCATGACGCGCAGCACCAAACAGTTGCTGTTTCTGGAGTCTTTTCTGGGCAACTTCCTGTTTTCCATCTGCATGTTGTTTGGCGTCAGCATGACCAGCGCCGTGTCGGCCGGCGTCATCATGGCCGCCATCCCAGCCGTGGTGGCGGTGCTGAGTTGGGTCTTTTTAAGGGAATACATTGGACCGCGCATCTGGGCCGCGGTGAGCTGCGGCGCCCTGGGCATTGGCCTGCTGGCATGGAATGGACATGGCGCCGCATCTGCCGCCCCCCACGCAGACAGCGCACGCATGCTGTGGGGCAATCTGCTGGTGTTTGCAGCGGTGCTGTGCGAGGCCTCTTATGCCGTCATTGGCAAGAAGCTCACCGGCGCCGTTTCACCCAAGCGCATCTCGGCCCTCATCAATCTGTTTGGCTTTCTGTTGATGACGCCCTTGGGTCTCTACACCGCGCTGCACTTCGACTTTGTCGCCGTGCAGGCAACATCGTGGTTGCTGCTGGTGTTTTATGCGCTGGCGGCCAGCGTCTGGTCGGTGTGGCTGTGGATGACAGGCGCCAAACAGGTGCCGGCATCGCACGCCGGGGTGTTCACCGTGTTGCTGCCGATCTCCGCCGCTCTGGTGGGCGTGCTGGTACTGGGCGAAGGTTTAAGCGCCATGCAGGTGCTGGCCTTTGCCATCGCCATGCTCGGCGTGTTGCTGGCCACGCTGCCGGGGCGATCGCCGATCAGCCAGTTGAACGCGATTGAAGCTGCAGATCGGGTGCAGCCGTAGCGGCTATTGCAAGGGCTTGCTGCTGACCACCATGCCATCGGCATCGGCATAAAGCCAGTCGCCTGGACGGACCCACACGCCCTGGATCTGCACCGCCACCTGGCTTTGTCCCTCGTTGCGCTTTTCGGTAGGCAGGGGAATCGGTGCCAGCGCACGTATGCCCACGGCCTGAGCTGCCAGCTCGGCCGTGTCGCGCACACAGCCGTCAATCACCACACCGGCCCAGCCATTGCGTGCCGCAGCCGCGCCCAGATTGCCGCCCAGCAGCGCTCGGCGCAGCGAGCCACCACCGTCCACCACCAACACCTTGGCCACGCGCCCCTGCGGCGTGTCTATCCAGCCCTGCGAATCCACCGCGGCCTTGACCAGGGTGTTGTCCTCAAAACATTTCACGGTATCCACCGGGCCACAGAACTGGGTGAGCTGTCCGAAATCACGAAATACTGGAGGAAGCACACGAAAATCACCCGAGCTATCGCCCTTGTGAACATCACAAAAATCACAGCTTGCGAACGAGGCGGTCATGCGGAGGCTCTCCTTTTGCCAAAAAGGCCTATTCTCCAATGAAAAAAACCCTTCCTCGAGTGAAAAAAGTATTTACCCGCTTGGAAAGCCCTATTTTCTCCAGTAGCATGCGCTCTACCAGTGAAGACGCAGACTTTTCGCTGGTGATTAATCAACTTCTAGAAGGACAATCAATCATGGCAACTGCAAAAAAACCGGCTGCAAAAAAAGCCGCCCCTGCAAAGAAAGCTGCAGCGCCCGCGACCAAGGCGGCTCCTGCTAAAAAAGTAGCGGTCAAGGCTGCCGCCGCGCCAGCCAAGAAGGCGGCTCCTGCAGCTCCTGCAAAAAAGGCAGCTCCCGCCAAGAAGCGCACCGTCAACGCCGCCTTCATGAAGGAACTGACTCCCAGCGCCGCCCTGGCAGCTGTGGTGGGCGCCAAGCCCCTGCCCCGCACCGAAGTGGTGAAGCAGCTCTGGGTTTACATCAAGAAGCACGGCCTGCAAGACGCTGTCGACAAGCGCATGATCAATGCCGACGCCAAACTCAAGGAAGTATTTGGCAAGGCCAAGGCGACGATGTTTGAGATGGCTGGCCTGATCGGCAAGCACCTCAAGTAATCGCAGCTCACTGCACTCTTAAAAAAGGTCGGCCTCATGCCGGCCTTTTTTATTGGCAGCCCACAGCAAGATTCGACCCATGTTCCGCTTTGCACTGACCCGATTGAGTCTGATCATTCCGACTTTTTTCGGCATGACGCTGCTGGCGTTTTTTCTGATCCGACTGGTCCCGGGTGACCCGATTGAGACCCTGGCCGGCGAGCGCGGAATAGACGCCGCACGCCACGCCAGACTGCTGACCGAATACGGACTGGATCAGCCGGTGATCGTGCAATACGGCAGCTACATCGGCCGGGTGCTGCAGGGTGATTTGGGCAAGTCCATCATTACCCATGCACCTGTGCTGAGCGAATTCGCCACCTTGTTTCCAGCCACCATCGAGCTGGCCATCTGCGCCATTTTGTTCGCACTCATCATCGGCATTCCGGCGGGCGTTCTGGCCGCCGTCAAGCGCAATTCCTGGTTGGATCACGGCGTGATAGGCATCTCTCTGGCAGGCTACTCCATGCCGATCTTCTGGTGGGGCCTGCTGCTGGTTCTGCTGTTCTCGGTGCAGCTCGATCTGACACCGGTCTCAGGGCGCATGGGGGTGGAATACTACTTCGACTCCGTCACCGGATTTTTGCTGATCGACTCGCTGCTCTCGGGCCAGAAAGGTGCTTTTCAGTCGGCTCTCTCGCATCTGATTTTGCCGATGATTGTGCTGGGCACCAATCCACTGGCCGTGATTGCGCGCATGACGCGCTCGGCCATGTTGGAGGTTCTGGGCGAGGACTACATACGCACGGCGCGCGCCAAGGGCCTGTCCAATTTTCGCGTGGTGGCCGTGCATGGCCTGCGCAATGCGCTGATACCGGTGATCACCGTCATCGGCCTGCAGGTGGGCGTGCTATTTACCGGCGCCATACTGACCGAAACCATTTTTTCCTGGCCCGGCGTGGGCAAGTGGCTGATCGAGGCCATCAGCCGCCGCGACTACCCCGTGCTGCAAGGCGGCATGCTGCTCTTGGGCATGGTGGTGATGGTGGTCAATCTGCTGGTCGACCTGAGCTACGGCATCATCAATCCGCGCATTCGCCATCCCTCATGAACGCGAGCACCCGTTCCGCAAGCAAGGCCGACGCGCTGGCCGGGCATGTCAGTCCGCTGCGCGATTTCTGGCGCTCGTTTTCCACCAACAAGGGCGCCCTAATCGGCCTGGTCATCGTCTGTCTGGTGCTGCTGCTGGCGGCCTTTGCTCAGCAGATCGCGCCCTATGCGCCGGACCTGACCGATAACGCGGTGTTTCTGGTGCCACCCGTCTGGCAAAGCGGCGGCAGCTCCGCCCATCTGCTGGGCACCGATGCGATTGGCCGCGACATGCTGTCACGCCTGATTTTCGGCGCTCGCCTGTCGCTGCTGATTGGCGTGGCGGTGGTGTCGCTGTCCATCGTCATCGGCACCGTGCTGGGCCTGCTGTCGGGCTATATACGCGGCATCTTCGAGGTGCTGGTGATGCGCCTGATGGACATCATCCTGACCCTGCCCAGCCTGCTGCTGGCGATTGTCATCGTCGCCATCCTCGGCCCGGGCCTGATGAATGCCATGCTGGCGGTGGCGATTGTGGTGCTGCCGCATTACGTTCGCATCACCCGCGCCGCCGTGATCGCCGAGGCCTCGCGCGACTATGTCACTGCCGCACGCATGGGCGGCGCCAGCCACCTGCGCCTGATGTTCAGCGAGATCTTGCCCAACTGCACCGCGCCCTTGATCGTGCAAGCATCGCTGGGTATTTCGGCGGCAATTCTGGATGCTGCGGCCCTGGGCTTTCTGGGCCTGGGCGCGCAACCGCCCTCACCCGAATGGGGCACCATGCTGGCCGACGCACGCGAGTTTGTGCTGCGCGCCTGGTGGGTTGTCACCTTCCCCGGCCTGGCCATCCTGATCACGGTTCTGGCCTTCAATCTGCTGGGCGACGGCCTGCGCGACGCGCTAGACCCCAAGCTCAAACGCTAGGCCACAGCTTTCAAAGAACCACACCATGGCATTGCTGGAAATACAAAACCTGTCGGTGGATTTCCCCTCGCACCAAGCGGTGATGCACGCCGTCGACGGGGTGAGCTTTTCGATAGCACCCGGCGAGGTGCTGGGCATTGTGGGCGAGTCTGGTTCGGGCAAAAGTGTTGCCATGATGGCACTGATGGGTCTGGTCGCTTACCCCGGCCGGGTCAGAGCCGACACCCTGCGCTTTGACGGCCACGAGTTGCAAAAAATGTCCGAACGCGAGCGCCGCAGAATCACCGGCAAAGACCTGGCGATGATTTTCCAGGACCCGAGCACCAGCCTGAATCCCTGCTTCACCGTGGGTTTTCAGCTCACCGAAACCTTGAAACTGCACATGGGTATGACACGCGCACAGGCCCGCAAGCGCTCCGTAGAACTGTTGGAGCAGGTCGGCATTCCGGCAGCCGAGAGCCGGCTTGATTTGTACCCGCACCAATTTTCCGGTGGCATGGCGCAGCGCGTGATGATTGCCATGGCGATTGCCTGCAACCCAAAGCTCTTGATTGCCGATGAGCCGACCACGGCCCTGGATGTGACCATTCAGGCCCAGATTCTGGACCTGTTGCGCAGCCTGCAAAAGGAGCGCGGCATGGCCCTGGTGCTGATCAGCCACAACCTGGGCGTGGTCAGCGAGATGGCGCAGCGCGTGGCGGTGATGTATGCGGGCCAGCTGATGGAACAGCGCAGCGCAATGGATCTATTTGCCAGGCCCCTGCATCCCTACACCGAGGCACTGATGGCATCCATGCCCGAGCGCAGCAGCGGCCGACTGGCTAACATTCCCGGCATGGTTCCGGGGCTATACGACAGGCCGAATGGCTGCCTGTTCGGCCCGCGCTGCAGCTACCGCGTTGCCACCTGTGACCAGCGCCCCGCGCTGCAACACAGCGCTGCCGATGCCGTGCGCTGCCACTTCCCGTTGAACACTAGCCAAGCAAAGGAAGCTGGCGTATGAGCGAAGCCGTGCTCATTGCCGAGCAGCTCAGGCAGATCTATCCGATCAGCCGTGGCCTCTTGCGCGCACCGGCCCAACTGCAAGCCGTCAACGGAATCTCCTTCACGCTGCAAGCCGGCAAGACGCTGGCCGTGGTCGGAGAGTCTGGCTGCGGCAAGTCCACGCTGGCGCGCATGGTCTCGCTGATCGAAAAACCCAGCTCAGGCGAGCTCACGCTGGGTGGCGTGAATGTGCTGCAAGCCCATGACAAAAAAGCCCTGCGCCAGAAGGTGCAACTGGTGTTCCAGAACCCCTATGGCTCGCTCAATCCGCGCAAGCGCATAGGCCAGATTCTGGAAGCGCCGCTGGAAATCAATACCGATCTCAGCGCCGAGCAGCGAGCAGAAAAGGCAAAGGCCATGCTGGCCCAGGTGGGGCTGCGCACCGAGCATTACGAGCGCTATCCGCATATGTTTTCGGGCGGCCAGCGCCAGCGCATTGCGATTGCACGCGCCCTGATGCTGAACCCCTTGCTGGTGGTGGCCGATGAGCCGGTGTCGGCGCTGGACGTGTCGGTTCAGGCGCAGGTGCTCAACCTGCTGGCCGATCTGCAGCGCGACCTGGGGCTGGCCTATCTGTTCATTTCGCACGACCTGGGTGTGGTGCGCCACATTGCCCACGATGTGCTGGTGATGTACCTGGGTTGCACGGTGGAGCAGGGCGACAAGGAAACCATCTTCGGCCGACCGCTGCACCCCTATACGCAGGCCCTGCTGGCCTCCACGCCGGGCCTGGCCGGTAGCGGCTCGCAGGCCAGGCGCATGGTGCTGAACGGTGAACTGCCCTCGCCCTTGAATCCACCCAAGGGCTGCGTTTTTTCCACCCGCTGCCCGCACGCCGTGGCGCACTGCCATGCAGAGCGCCCGCCCCTGCTGGACTGGATGGGGCGCAAGCTGGCCTGCTTTGAGGCAGAGCAACTGGCGGCCCGTTAGGCACGGTGCTGCAAGGCAGCAAGCGCTGCCGTAATATGCTTGTTTTTATTCGGAGCTTTGACAATGACCCGTTTCCTCGCACGTCTGGGCTTGCGTAAAACCGCGCTGCTGGCAGCCATTGCGCTACCCGCGCTCATGGCGGTTTCTGCCGCATCCGCCAAGACCCTGGTGTATTGCTCCGAGGGCAGTCCGGAAAACTTCTATCCCGGCATCAATACCACAGGCACTTCCTTTGACGTGACCGAACAAATTTACGACAACCTGGTCAACTTCGATCGTGGCGGCACCAAGGTAGTGCCCGGTCTGGCCGAAAAGTGGAGCGTCTCCAAGGACGGTCTGGAATACACATTCAACTTACGCCACGGCGTGAAGTGGCAGTCCAGCAAGAACTTTGCCCCCTCGCGCGACTTCAACGCCGACGACGTGCTGTTCATGTTCGAGCGCCAGTGGAAAGAGAACGATCCCTTCTTCAAGGTGACCAGCTCCAATCACTCCTACTTCAACGACATGGGCATGCCGACCCTGCTCAAATCGGTGGACAAGGTCGATGCCTACACCGTCAAGATCACGCTCAATGCGCCGGAGGCGCCGTTCCTGGCGAATCTGGCCATGCAGTTTGCCGGCATTCAGTCCAAGGAATACGCGATTGCCATGCTGAAAGTCGGCACACCCGAGAAGGTCGATCAAGACCCCATCGGTACCGGTCCGTTCCAACTGGTTCAGTACCAGAAGGATGCCATCATCCGCTTCAAGGCCTTCCCGCAGTACTGGGCCGGCAAGGCCAAGATTGACGACCTGATCTTTGCCATCACACCCGACGCCTCGGTGCGCTGGGCCAAGCTGCAAAAGGGCGAGTGCCATGTCATGCCCTACCCCAACCCGGCCGACCTGGACAGCATGCGCCATGACAGCCATGTGGTGGTGCTGGAGCAAGCCGGCCTGAACATCGGCTACCTGGCCTACAACACCACCAAGAAACCGTTTGACGATGTGCGCGTGCGCCGGGCCCTCAACATGGCCATAGACAAAAAGGCGATTGTGTCGGCCGTGTACTTAAGCACCGGCATTGCCGCCACCAACCCGATTCCGCCGGGACAATGGTCGTACAACAAGGCCATTCAAGGACGATGCATTCAACCCCACCGAGGCCAAAAAGCTGTTGTCTGCAGCGGGCTACCCCAACGGCTTCAGCACCGACCTGTGGGCCATGCCGGTGCAGCGCCCCTACAACCCGAACGCCAGGCGCATTGCCGAGCTGATGCAGGCGGATCTGCTCAAGATCGGCGTCAAGGCCGAGATCAAGAGCTTTGAGTGGGGTGAATACCGCAAGCGCATGCAAAATGGCGAACACCAAATGGGCATGATGGGCTGGGTGGGTGACAACGGCGATCCGGACAACTTCCTCAACACCCTGCTGGGTTGCGCCTCGGCCAAGAGCAACGGCTCCAATGTGGCCAAGTTCTGCTACAAGCCCTTCGACGATCTGGTGCTGAAGGCCAAAACCGTGACCAACCCGACCGAGCGCACCAAGCTCTATGAAAAAGCCCAGGTGATTTTCAAGGAGCAGGCACCCTGGTTCACCATCGCCCACGCCGTGCAGGCGATGCCGGTGCGCAAGGAAGTGATCGACTACAAGCTCAGCCCGTTTGGCAAGCACAGCTTCTACGGCGTGGACATCAATTAAGCCTCCCAACCACCTCACCTCACCGCGCAAATGCCCTGCCAAATTCGTTTGGGCAGGGCATTTTTACAACATTGAACACTCATCAATACGGTACGCAAGCTTTCTTCACAAAATCTGACTTTTCGCAAGCCGCACACTTACCAATTCCTGGTTTTTTTTGTTAATCTGACCGGAATTTGATTTCCACGATGGAAAGACAGGATGCGACGCAGCATTGCCAAACTTTTGATGGAGATTTCCCATTGAATCCGATCACACCAATCCAGCGCATGGCCTCACGCCAGGGGCAGTCGGACTGTGCGTTGACCCAGGGCAGGCCCGTGGCGGCAGAGTCGCGCGTGGTGGAAAGTTCAAGCGATCAGACCTGGACGGAATTTTGCGGATCACTGAACCGCAACGCATTTTTGTTGGCCGAAAGCGGCTTTGCCGAGCTAGAGCAGTCCTGATATTTTGGCTTCGCCTGCAGACCGACTCAGGCCCAAAGTGAATTAGAAACCGATCCGCAGCAGGCTAAAGGCCGCCACCAGCGTCATTACGAAGGCGCTGCCATAGCACACGAGTTTGGACGGCGTGCCATGGGGAATGCCGACATCATGCAGACTGTGAAAAATGCGGTGCGCTGCATGCCAGGCAAACAGCGCAATCACCACAAACACAAAACCCTTGCCGAGGATGTTCTGAGAAAAAGCCAGCATGCGCGGGTAACTCATGAAGTCTCTGTGCAGTCCGACATCCAAGGGCGTGGCAAGGCCGGTGATGATGACGAGTGCGCTGCCCAAAAGGGCCGACAACATGCCACCGGCACCAAACAGCAGCCAGAAAAATGGCGCATTGGAACGTTTTTTCATGACTGGCTCCAGACCGCCAGCAGCAGTGCCAGCACAAACACCACGACCGCCACGCCCCAGCCGGTGCGCTGTATGCGCTGGGCGCTCAGCCGCTCGCCGTTGATCACCACAGGGGCCATGGTCTTGGGCATGATTTCGAACCAACTATACGTGTGGACCAGCATGCTGATCAGCAACGCAAGATGCAGGAACACCGAAAGAGGCGACTTCAGGGCCTCCAACCAGCCGTTCCATGCAGCTTCGCCCTGGCCCAAGCGCCACGCTCCGACGGTGAGAATCAGCGCGTAGATCCACACTGCCACAGCAGTGGCCTCGCGCACCATGTAGCGCAGGAAGAAGGCATTGCCCTTCCACCAGCCAGCCATGGGCCGCACATAAGGGCGACGCCTGGTTTTGACTTCCACTTGAGACTTCATATCAGCATCCTTTCTTGGGAAAGAAACGCGCAAAGTAGTCCACCGCGCTGTTGATCTTGTTCTGATTCACGGCGTTGGCAGGGTCCACACCCTTGGGGCAGACCTCGGAGCAATAGCCCACCGCGGTGCAGCTCCAGACGCCCTCCTCCGCGTTCAGGATTTCCATGCGTTCGGCACGTCCGCCGTCGCGCGAATCGGCGTTATAGCGGTGCAAAAGCGCCAGCACACCGGGGCCGGTGAAGTCCGGGTTCAGGCCGAACTGCGGGCAGGCGGCGTAGCACAGCATGCAATTGATGCAGGAGCTGTACTGCTCAAACGCTTCCAGCTGCGCCGGGGTTTGCAGGTATTCGCCTTCGCTCAAGGCCCGCTCTTCCGTCGGGATAAGGTAGGGCTTGATGCTTTCCAGCTTCTTCACAAAGGGTTCCACGCTGACCACCAGATCGCGCTCTATAGGCAGGTGATCCAGTGCCTCAACCCGCACCGGACCGGGCGCCAGATCGCGTAAAAAGGTCTGACAGGACAGGCTGGGCTTTCGGTTGATCATCATGCCGCAGCTGCCGCAAATCGCCATGCGACAGGACCAGCGAAAGCTCACGCTGCCGTCGATCTCGTCCTTGATGTATTGCAGGCCTTGTAGCACCGACATGTCTTCGGTAAAAGGAACCTGGTAGCTTTGCCAGACGGGTTTTTCTTCCTGCTCCGGACGGTAACGCAGCACCTGGATTTCAATGCTCTTGGTGGCTTCAACCATTTGCACTCTCCTTGGCCTGTTGTTCGGCATCGGCCTTTTCACCGGCTGCGCCATAGGCACGTGTGCCGGGCTGGGAGCTGGTGATCTTCACCGGACCGTAGGCAATGCGCGGCGGCCCGTCACCCTGGTAATAGGCCAGCGAGTGCGCCAGAAAGTTGACGTCATCGCGCGCCTCAAAGCCGTCCAGACGCTGATGGGATCCGCGCGATTCCTTTCGGTTGAGGGCGGAATGCGCCATGGCCTCGGCCACGTCCAGCAAATAGCCCAGTTCAATCGCCAGCAGCCACTCTGTGTTCCAACCTTGCGAATGGTCGTCCAGCTTGATGTGCTTGTAGCGCAGGCGCAGTTCGGCAAGTTTGTCGCAGTTGGCCTGCAGGGTGACGGCCGTGCGGTAAATGCCGCAGCCGTCCTCCATGCTTTGCGCCATTTCGCGGCGGATGGTGGCAATGCGCTCGGTCCCGCTCTGGCTGCTGCGAAGCGCCTCGGCAGCAACCTTGGATGCCCTGGCCTGCTCCATCATGCGTGGCGTGGGCATGGCCTTACTCGCGTTCTTCTTGGCAAAAGCGGCAGCCTGAACGCCTGCTATTCGGCCAAACACAATCAGCTCGGTCAGCGAATTCGACCCCAGACGATTGGCGCCGTGGATGCCGACGCTGGAGCATTCTCCGACCGAGTACAGGCCCGGCAAGGTGGACGCGGTGTTGCCATCGGCAACAATGCCGCCCATGGTGTAGTGCACGGCAGGCAGCACTGGGATGGGTTCCTTGGCAGGATCAACGCCCAGGTACTCCACCGCCAGTTCGTAAATTTGCGGCAGTCGCTCGCGCAGCTTTTTTTCGCCCAGATGGCGCAGGTCCAGATGCACCACCTCGCCATGGCGGCTGCTGATGGTTTTGCCTTTTTGCTTCTCATGCCAGATGGCCTGGCTCAGTCGATCGCGCGGGCCCAGTTCCATGGCCTTGTTGCGCGGCTCCGGCGTGGCCGGGCCCAGACCATAGTCTTGCAGGAAGCGGTAACCGTCCTTGTTGAGCAAAAAGCCGCCCTCGCCACGGCAGGCCTCGGTAAACAGCAGGCCGGTGCCCGGCATGCAGGTGGGGTGGTATTGCACAAACTCCATGTCGCGCAGCGGCACGCCGTGGCGGTAGGCCAGCGCCATGCCGTCGCCAGTGACGATGCCGCCATTGGTATTCTCGCGAAACACCCGGCCGGCGCCGCCGGTGGCGATGACGACCGACTTGGCCTGGATCAGCGTGAATTCGCCGGTCGCAATGTCGATGACCAGAGCGCCCCGCACGGCCCCCTCGTCCTGCACCAAGTCCATGCAAAAGTACTCGTCAAAGCGCTGGATGCTGGGGTATTTGATGCTGGTCTGGAATAGCGTGTGCAGCATGTGAAAGCCGGTCTTGTCGGCGGCAAACCAGGTGCGCTCGATCTTCATGCCGCCAAAGGCACGGACATTGACATGGCCGTCTGTCTTGCGGCTCCAGGGACAGCCCCAATGCTCCATTTGCACCAACGACTCGTGCGCCTGGGCGACAAACGACTCGACCACATCCTGCTCGCACAACCAGTCGCCGCCGGCCACCGTGTCGTGGAAATGCGCCTCCAGGCTGTCGTGCGCCTGCGTCACCGCAGCGGCACCGCCTTCAGCTGCCACGGTGTGGCTGCGCATGGGGTAGACCTTGGACACCAACGCGATCTTGAGGGATGGGTCGGCCTCGGCCACCGCAATGGCCGCCCGCAAACCACCACCTCCGGCGCCAATAATGGCCACGTCTACTTGAACAACTTGCATTCGATACTCCTTGGGGAATCTGGGTCCACCACAGGAGGTCAATCTACGCCTTTGCTCCCATTACATGATGACTTGCATCAAGAAGGAGCCTGCTTAGTGATCGGCCAGGCTGGCAATATGGCGTTCGCACAGTTGCCGGGCCAGCTCCAGATCCAGCGCCTGCAGTGCCTGGTGCAATTCTGCAACCTCGTCAGCTGACAAAGCATCGAGCGCATCACGCTGCTGCGCAAAGAGATCCAGTGACGACAAATCACCGACCTGCAACAGCTCCGTCAGCCCCTGCAAAAGCTCCCTTGCTTGGGCGCGGTCGCCAGCACTGGTGGCAGTGACCCGCGCTACCGCCGTAGCTCTGAGCCCGGGCACTGCCGCCCGGGCCGCGAGCGTGGTGGACTGCACCAGGGCAAGCAGGCCTGGCAGTTCGTCCAAGGCCACCAGGTTCTGGGGCGGGTTGCGAAACTTTTGCTCCAGCTTTGCAGCGTGCTCGGACAGCGGCATGGCGCCCAAGGTGGCTGCGGTGCCCTTGAGCGTATGCATTTGTGCAGACAAGGTCTTGAAGTCGCCGGCCTGGGTCGCCTGCGTGAACTCACCCTCCACAGCGACCAACGCCTGCATAAAGTCCTGCAACAAATCGCCATACAGCTCGACCAGTCCGGACAGGCGCTCCACCGCAATCGCCACGTCTAGGTACGGGCGGTCGGCCAGCGCGGGCTGCCGCACAACTGGCTGCGGGTCCGTGGACTGCTAGCGCAGTCGGTGCAGCAGCCACTGCATGCCCGGTCACCCTGAGCAGCACCGACACCAGATATCCCATGTCAAAGGGCTTGCCCACATGATCGTTCATGCCGGCCTCCAGACAGGCCTGGCGGTCGCTGGCCATGGCATTGGCCGTCATGGCCACAATCGGTAAGGCCGTCAAGCCCAGTTCCTCGCGAATCTTGCGGGTCGCGCCATAGCCATCGAGCACCGGCATCTGGATGTCCATCAGCACCACATCAAAGGGTGGGCCCGGCGCGGCCACCGCTGCCACACCCAACTGTCCATTGGCGGCCAGCGATACCAGCGCGCCCTCGGCATGGAGCAGCTCTTGGGCCACCTGCTGGTTGATCAGGTTGTCCTCCACCACCAGAATGCGCAGACCTGCCAGTTGCCGACTACCGCCGCGCCTGGCCTTCAGTCGCACATCGCCTGCGCTGCGGCCCAGGGCCGCGTCCTGCAGCGCACTGGCGGTCACCGGTTTGAACAGAAATCCGTCCAGCATGTCATGCTCCTGCGGAGTGCGCTGGCTCAGGCTGTCGCCGCCATTGGCGCTGAGCATGACCAGACGCGGCCGCAGCGTCAGACCGCGCTGGCGAATCTGGCGAACTAGCTCCCAACCGTCCATGCCCGGCATTTGCCAGTCCAGGTATATGAGGTCAAAGGGCTGGCCCGCATCCAGCAGCTCCAGTGCCTGCTGGCCACTGGCTGCCAGCGTTGTGGGCCAGCCCCAAGAACGGGTGATGGCCGACAGAATGTCACGTGCAACCCGGTTGTCATCGACCACCAGCACGCGCTTGGGCTGTACCGAGAGGCGCGCAGCCTCGCCGCCACCATCGGACACTTTGCCTGCTAGCGGCAACAGCAGTGAGAAGCTAAAGATGCTGCCCACGCCGGGTTCACTTTGCAGGCTGAGCTCGCCACCCATCAACTCCACCAGTCGCTTGCAAATGGCCAGTCCCAGACCGGTGCCGCCAAAGCGACGTGTGGTGGAGGCCTCGGCCTGCGAAAAGCCGGTGAAGATGTGCTCCTGTTTGTCATGGGCAATGCCAATGCCGGAGTCCTGAATGACAAATTCCAGCAAGGCCCGGTCCCTGTCAGCGTCGCCCGACTGTGGCAGTCCTTGCACCCGCAACACCACCTGGCCTTGGGCAGTGAACTTGATGGCGTTGCTGGCCAGATTCACCAGCACCTGCTGCAGCCGCATGGCATCTCCTACCACCACCGAGGGCACGCCCGGAGCGATGTCGAACAGTACCTCGATTGCCTTGCCCTCCAAGTTGGATCCCAGAATGACGGCGATGTCGCGCAGCATGCGGTCCAGCCGGAAGGCCTGTGGATCCAGCTCCATCTTGCCGGCTTCGACCTTGGAAAAATCTAAAATGTCGTTGAGCAAGCCCAGCAGCGATTGGGCCGCACTGAATGTTTTGCTGGCGTAATCCCGCTGGACTTCGCTCAGATCGGTGTTTTGCAAAAGCGACAGCAGACCCAAAATGGCGTTCATGGGCGTGCGTATTTCGTGGCTCATGTTGGCCAGAAACTGGCTCTTGTAACGCGATGCCTCCTGCGCCTCTTCAGTGGCCCGCACCATGTCGGTGATGTCCACGCGGATTCCGACAATATTTGAATCCGGTGTTTTGCGGTCAATGACGCGCAGCACACGCCCGTCATCGCGCTTCTGGACGCGCGTCGCATTGCCCTGGCGGTGTGCCTGCAGGCGCTCGGAAATCCATTCTTCCTCGCGCCCGACCGATTCGCGGTACAAGCCGCGCTTGGCACCGATGCGGACCAGTTCCTCAAACAGGACTCCTGGCACCAGCAGATCCTCCAGGTCGGGGTAGAGCTGGATGTACTTCGCGTTGCAATACACCAAGCGATCCTCTGCATCAAACAGCACAAAGGCTTCATCCACCGCGTCAATGGCGCCGCGCAGCATGGACGTGCTGCGCTGGACTTCGGCTTCGGCCTGTTTGCGCTCGCTTAAATCGCGAAGAAAGGCAAAGTTGTATTCCTGGCCTTCAAACTCAATGAAGTTGAGTTCGGCCTCGACCGGCACATCCACACCCTGGCGGTCGCGGTGTGTAGTCTCAAAACGCAGGTTGTGCTGGCTGCGCAATTTCTGCCAATGGGCCGGCCAGCGCTCTGGGGACATGCCGGGGTTGAGGTCGAATATGCGCAGCGCGCACATTTCTTCTTCGGTATAGCCATGCAAGTCACAGGCAGCCTGATTGACGCGCAGAACCCTTGCATCCGAGCCTATCCACAGCGTTGGCAGAGACGACTTGAAAAGCGAAATTTCACTCAGCTTGAGCGTCCACTCGGCGCGGACTCGACGGCGCAGCTGCACCATCAGCAGCCAGGTAGAGCCGCCTAGGAACAGCAGCAGGAGCAGCAGAGCCGCAGCTTCCCGCCAGGCTCTGGTGCGCCAGGACGAAAGTAGGTGCTCCTGTGGAAGCGCCATGGTCACCACCAGCGGATAGTCTTGAAGGGCGCGGTAGCTGACCAAACTGGGCGTAGCGCCAAACGCGTAGGCCACTCGCACGCTGTCCACGGGCGCCTGCGCAATATCCTGTGCAATCAGTGGCATATCAAGCCTGTTGCGTTGGGCCAGCTCCGGGCGCAAGGGCCAGCTTGCAATGGCCCAGCCCTGCTTGGTGAACAGGGTGACCGATGCGTCATCACCGCCGTCAATGGCACGGTAAAGGCGCTGGAAATATTCCGGATCTACAGCTCCCATCAGATAGCCGCTAAAACCGCTCGCCAACTTGATGCTGACCGGAATAATCCACAGGCCACTGATACGGCTCTTGACCGCCTGACCCACAAACAGTCCATTCTGTGCCGGGCTCTGTTGGGCCATAAAGAAATCTCGGTCATTGGCCAGCGGCAAGACATTCGGCGCGTCTGTCAGTGTGGACGCCAAAATCTTGCCTGACTTGTCCAGCACGGCAAATGAGGCAATCAGTCCGTCTTGCGGCAGGAAAGCCCGCAGACTCGGTCCGTTGGCGGGGCTGATCCTGCCTTGGCGCAGATACTGAGCCTGAAGTTCCTGAGCAGCCAAAGACAGGGAAAGCTCCACCCGGCGCATGGTCTGGCGCGTGTGCTCTTCCAGCAAATGGGTCAGACCGCTGGTTTTAGACTGGGCGGCAGCCAATTGCTGCCCACGGTCACGCACCAAGTCCTTGGCCACCAAGGCGCACAGCAGCAGCGCGATCAAAAGTGCCAGCACAGCCACGACGTGCTGGGGCTGAGATTGCAGCCAGCGCAATACGCCGGAGGGCCGTGGTGGAGTCATGCCGGATTCTACGGCCTGAGTTCCAAGGCCTAAGCCCAAGAGCTGAACACCGCTAAGGCCTGGTTCTCTGACCCACTCCCAGGGCCGCGACCACGCTCAGCATCAGCACCGCTGCCGCACCCAGGAGGGTTGCACCATATTGACCACGGTCCATCAGCGGCCCAAACAACAAAGGGGACAGTGCAAAGCCGGTATCCAGCCCGGAGTAGACCAGGCCATAGACACGTCCGGTTGCGCCCTTGGGCGTGGCCTTCTTGATCATCAGGTCGCGCGATGGCCCGCCAATGCCGATGGCAAAACCGGTGCAGGCCAGAATCACCATGGTGGCATTGGCACCCAGCCAACCGGTGCCGCACAGCGCAAACAGCAGCGCACCTGCCGCCATGCAAACGGCCACCACGCGGTCGCTGTTGAGCATGCGCGCCGCCACAAAACCACCGATGAACATGCCCACGGCACCGGCCAACATGTAAAAGGTGATGGTCAGTGTGGCCGCCTCAAAACTCACACCCTGCATCGCCTTGAGAATCGAGACCGAGAAGTTTTGCACCACGGCCAGGGTCATGGTGGAGAGTAAAAAGAAGGCAAAGCACCACCAGACCACTGGCAGCTTCATAAAGGCCAGGCTGTGTTCAGCCGGGCCATGCAAGCCCACATCATGCGCCTTGTGGTGGGTGCTGAGCTTGGCACGATGGACGACCAGCAAAGCCAGGATCAACGCATACAGAACGGCGGCAGCCAGATAGGCATTGCGCCAGCCAAAGCCTGCGCTCATGCCGGCCATAAAGAGCGGTGCCGCCGCCCAACCCAGATTGCCGGTCAGGCCGTGGGCACTGAAGGCATAACCGAGACGTGGCGCAGAAACACGCTGATTCAGAATGGTGAAGTCCACCGGGTGAAAGCTGGCATTGCCCAGGCCAGCCAGCGCCGCCACCAGCATCAAGCCGGTATAACCGGTGGCCATGGATGCGCAAACACAGGTCAACACGAGGATGGCAATGGCCGCAAACAGCAGGGGCCGCGCACCCAGCCGATCCACCACAAAGCCGGCACAGGCCTGACCGACACCAGAGACCACGAAGAAAACGCTCATCAACAGGCCCAGCTCGGAGTAGCTGAAGCCAAACTCCTTGATGAACACCGGAAACATCAGCGGCAGAATCAGGTGGCTAAAGTGCGAGCTGGCGTGCGCCAGCCCGACCAAGCCGACGATGCCGGCATCTTGGCGCAGGGGAACGATGGGGGGTGGGAAAGTGGCAGCGGCGGCAGAGGTCATGCAGCCATCTTACGTGGCCGCACTATTCCCCGTCCCGCGCTGCGCTACTTAGCTGAAGCTGAACTGCCCCGGCGTCTGGATCGGATCCACTCCGACGTGGATCGTGGACTTCGGCAAGAACTTGCCTTCCAGCAAGAGCTTGGAGAGTGGATTTTCTATGCGCTGTTGGATCGCACGCTTCAGGGGCCGCGCGCCATACACCGGATCAAAGCCGACCTTGGCGAGTTCGGCCACGGCCGCCTCCGACACCTCCAGCGTCAGATCCATCTTGGCCAGGCGCGCCAACAGCACGGCCAACTGGATTTTGGCAATAGAGGCAATGTGGGCCGCATCCAGCGCGTGGAACACCACAATCTCGTCGATCCGGTTCAGGAACTCGGGACGGAAGTGGTTCTTCAGCTCGCCGGTGACGGCTTCCTTGATGTCGTCCGCGTCCTGGCCCACCATGCTCTGGATCAGATGCGAGCCGATGTTGCTGGTCATCACAATGACGGTGTTTTTGAAGTCCACGGTGCGGCCCTGGCCGTCGGTCAAGCGGCCGTCGTCCAGCACCTGCAACAGCACGTTGAACACATCCGGGTGGGCCTTTTCCACCTCGTCGAGCAGCAGCACGCTATAGGGGTTGCGGCGCACGGCCTCGGTCAGGTAGCCGCCCTCTTCATAACCCACATAGCCCGGAGGCGCGCCTATCAGGCGGGCCACGGAATGCTTTTCCATGAACTCGCTCATGTCGATGCGGATCAAATGGTCTTCGCTGTCAAACAGGAAACCGGCGAGGGCCTTGCACAGCTCGGTCTTGCCAACGCCCGTCGGGCCCAGGAACAGAAAGGAGCCGGTGGGGCGGTTCGGGTCTGACAGGCCGGAGCGCGAGCGGCGAATGGCGTTGGCAATCGCGCCAATCGCCTCTTCTTGCCCGACCACGCGGTCGTGCAGCTTAGTCTCCATCTGCAACAGCTTGTCGCGTTCGCCCTGCAGCATCTTGGACACCGGAATGCCGGTGGCGCGGCTCACCACCTCGGCAATTTCCTCGGCCCCCACCATGGTGCGCAACAGTTGCGCGCGTCCTCCGTCCTTGGCCGATTGGGCCTTGCCGGCTTCCTGGTCCTGTGCGTCCTTGAGACGCTTTTCCAGCTCGGGCAGCTTGCCGTATTGCAGTTCGCCGGCCTTGTTGAAGTCGCCCTTGTCGGTGAGCTCCTTGATCTGGAAACGCAGCTTTTCCACCTCCTGCATGATGGTCTTGGAGCCTTGCGCCTGCGCCTTCTCGGCCTTCCACAATTCGTCCAAATCGGCAATTTCCTTTTGCAGCGATTGAATCTCTTCGTTGATCAGCTCCAGCCGCTTTTGCGAGGCCTCGTCCTTCTCGCGCTTGACGGCTTCGCGTTCGATCTGCAACTGGATCAGACGCCTATCCTTCTTGTCCATCACCTCGGGCTTGGAGTCCAGCTCGATCTTGATCTTGCTGGCGGCCTCGTCGATCAGGTCAATCGCCTTGTCCGGCAAAAAGCGGTCGGTGATATAGCGCTGCGACAACTCGGCAGCAGCCACGATGGCCGGGTCGGTGATCTGCACGCCGTGGTGGGTTTCATAGCGCTCTTTGAGGCCACGCAGGATGGCAATCGTGGCTTCCACGGTAGGTTCACCGACCAGGATTTTTTGGAAGCGGCGCTCCAGCGCAGCGTCCTTCTCGATGTACTTGCGATACTCATCCAGCGTGGTGGCGCCCACGCAATGCAACTCGCCACGCGCCAGGGCGGGCTTGAGCATATTGCCAGCGTCCATGGCACCCTCGGCCTTGCCGGCACCGACCATGGTGTGTAGCTCGTCGATGAAGACGATGGTCTGGCCCTCGTCCTTGGCCAGGTCTTTGAGCACATTTTTCAGCCGCTCCTCGAACTCGCCACGGAACTTGGCACCCGCCAGGAGCGAGGCCATGTCCAGCGACAGCACGCGCTTGCCCTTGAGCGAATCCGGCACCGCGCCGTCCACAATGCGCTGGGCCAGGCCTTCGACGATGGCCGTCTTGCCCACGCCAGGCTCGCCGATCAGCACCGGGTTGTTCTTGGTGCGGCGCTGCAGCACCTGGATGGCACGGCGGATTTCGTCGTCGCGGCCGATGACCGGGTCGAGCTTACCCAGGCGGGCGCGCTCGGTAAGGTCCACGCAGTATTTCTTCAGCGACTCGCGCTGGTCTTCGGCGTCCGCATTGTCCACGCTTTGACCGCCGCGCACGGCCTCAATGGCCGACTCCAAACTCTTGCGGGTCAGGCCGTTGGCACGCACCAAGTTACCGATGTCGCCCTTGTGGTCGGCCATTGCCAACAGGAACAAGGAGCCCTCCACAAATTGGTCGCCGCGCTTGATGGACTCCTTTTCGGCCGCCTGCAACAGGCTCACCGTATCGCGACCCACCTGCACCTGCTCCTGGCCTTGCACCTGCGGGAACTTCTTGATGGCGGCCTCGGCCCCGGCCAACAAGCCATTGACGTTGACGCCCGCGCGTTGCAGCAAGGCCTTGGGGCCATCGTCCTGGCGCAGCATGGCCGCCAGCACGTGGGCCGGCTCGATATAGGCGTGGTCATTGCCCAGCGCCAGCGATTGGGCGTCGCCCAGGGCTTCCTGAAATTTAGTTGTTAGTTTGTCAGTACGCATAAAAACTCCTTTTGACTATGATGTCTGGTGTTTTGCAGATTGAGGCCAAACGAAATATTTTCAAGTGCGCTGGGCCACAAAGCCTGCTTGGTTGGCTGATCCAGGTCAAAGGCTTGTCTCTGTGCCGCTGCTTTCATGCAGGCGGGCAACGGGGGTAAGAGGCCTACGCAAGCAGGCGGAAGACGGCGGAGAACCCTCAGGCGGCGTTGGACACGGAAATGCCCCAACGCGCCAGCGCTTCGTCATCAGTAACGCGTGCATCGACCCAATGCGCTCCTTCGGGCGTGGCTTCCTTCTTCCAGAACGGCGCCTGGGTTTTGAGGTAGTCCATCAAAAACTCGCAGGCCTTGAAGCTCTCGCCCCGGTGCGCCGAAGTGACCGCCACCAAAACAATCTGGTCCAGCGGCTGCAGCAGGCCGACCCGGTGCACCACGCGCGCGCCAAAAATGTCAAAGCGCCGGTGGGCTTCATCAATCATGGCCTCAATAGCCTTCTCGGTCATGCCGGGGTAATGCTCCAGCTCCAGAGACTGAACGGACGGCTTGCCACCGCCATTGCGGTCTCGCACCGTGCCAACGAAGCTGCAGACCGCACCCACCCGCATGTCACCCGCACGCAGGCTTGCAAGCTCTTCGGACAAATCGAAGTCCTGGGTCTGGATGGAAACGCGGGGAATGGTCATAGCAAAGTTTAGCCGCCGGTAACGGGTGGAAAAAACGCGACCTCGCAGCCGTCGGTGAGCGCCGCGGATTCGTCGCTCATGACCTGGTTCAAGGCCATGCGCAGGGTGCGGCCACGGGCCAAGGCTTCACCAGCAGAATCGGGCTGGCAATCAGCGCGTCGCGCAACTGCGCCAGCGTGGCGGCCTGGGTTTCCAAGGCTTCGGAGGACTTTGCCCATGGCCTCACGGATGGAGGCAAAGTAGCGCACGGTGATCTTCATGCCAGCAGCTCCGCAAAGGACAGAAAACGCACAGCATCCCCTTTTTGAATGGTCTGCCCAATAGCGTTATCCACCAGTCCATCGCCCCAGACGGCCGAGGTCAGCACGCCGGAACTCTGGTTGGGAAACAGGTCCAGGCCGCCCTGGGCATTGCGGCGCACGCGCAGGAATTCCTGACGCTTGTCGGCACGCAGCCAGTCGAAATCGGCACGCAGACTCGCCGCCACAGGTGCCACATCGGTCACGCCCTGCAGGCGTAGCAGAAAGGGGCGCACCAGCAGCAGGAAGGTCACAAAGCTGGATACCGGGTTGCCAGGCAGGCCGATGAAATGCACCGAACCCACCTTGCCATGAGCAAAGGGCTTGCCGGGTTTCATGGCGATTTGCAAGAGGTCCAGGCTGCCCAGAGCCAGCACGGCCGGCTTGATGTGGTCTTCCTCGCCAACCGATACGCCGCCGCTGGTCANNATGACGTCATGGGCGGCACTGGCCTCACGCATGGCGTTCACAGTTGCATCCAGGCGGTCGGGAACGATGCCGAAGTCTGTCACCACACAGCCCATGCGTCGCAGCAGACTACTCAGGAAAAAGCGATTCGAGTTGTAAATGGCGCCAGGACGCATGTCCTCTGGCGCCACCGTGCCCGGCATGACCAGCTCGTCTCCGGTGGAAAACAGGGCCACGCGCGGACGCCGCAGCACGGTCAAGCTGGCCATGCCAATGCTTGCGGCCAAACCCAATTCTGCCGGACCCAAACGCTGGCCCCGGGCAAGCACGACGGCACCGCTTGCCACATCCTCACCGGCGCGGCGAATCCATTGGCCTGGCTTGGGCACTACGTTGACCTGCACCCGCGCTGTGCCACCTTCTGCCACCGCCACACANTCTTCCTGCATCACCACGGCATCGGCACCGGCCGGAATCGGGGCGCCGGTAAAGATGCGGGCCACGGTCTGCGGCTGCAGCGGCTCGCCGGAAGAACCGGCAGGAATGCGCTGCGACACCGGCATCTCCACGCCAGGCGCCGTCACATCCAGCACGCGCACGGCATAACCATCCATGGAGCTGTTGTCCTGCGGTGGCACGTGCAAGGCCGAGACCACGTCGGCTCCAAGCACCCGGCCATCGGCGTCCAAGGTGGCAAGCTCTTCCACAACGGACAGGGGCAGAACAGTGGCAAGCAGCTGGGCCAGCGCCTCGGCCAGGGATAAAAGCGGCACGCGGGGAGGTGGTGTTGGCATGGAATCGGTCAATAGTGTCGGGTCAATAGCCGCACTCGCGTGCGATCAGGGCCTTGATGGGAGCGACATCGGCCGCCATCAGTTGCACGCGCTTAGGCAAGGCTTCTATGCCCTCGAAGCGCGCGGGGCGCTCGGGTTCGCGTCCCAGGGCTTCGACAATGGTGGCGGCAAATTTGATTGGCAAGGCAGTTTCCAGAACGATCATGGGCGTGTCTGGAGTGCGCTTTTCCAACGCCACCTTCAGGGCATCTGCCGTGTGCGTGTCGATCATAAAACCGTGCTGCTCAAAGGTAGAACGGATGGTGGCCAGGCGGTCTGCATGCGTGCTCTTGCCGCTGACAAATCCGTAGCGAGCGGCGGCCTGCACAAACAGCGGATCGGCGCTCAGATCAAAGCGCCCTTCTGTGTTGAGGGCCTGGCCAAACAAGGCCTTGACGCGAGTACCGTCCCGGCCCAGCAGGTCGAACACAAAGCGCTCGAAATTGCTGGCCTTGGAGATGTCCATCGACGGACTGGAGGTCTCAAAGGTGTCGGCACTGCCGCGCACCCGGTAGACGCCGGTGCGAAAGAACTCGTCGAGCACATCGTTTTCATTGGTGGCCACCACCAACTTTTCAATCGGCAGACCCATCATGCGCGCCACATGGCCGGCGCAGACATTGCCGAAGTTGCCGCTGGGAACCGCGAAGGAAACCTTTTGCAGATTAGTTTCAGTTGCCTGGATGTATCCGGCGAAATAATAGACGACCTGGGCCAGCAGACGCGCCCAGTTGATGGAGTTGACCGTGCCAATTTTGTACTTGCGCTTGAATTCCAGGTCGTTGCTGACCGCCTTGACGATGTCCTGGCAGTCGTCAAACACGCCGTCCACGGCGATGTTGTAAATGTTGGCATCCTGCAGGCTGAACATCTGCGCCTGTTGGAACGGACTCATGCGCCCATGTGGGCTGGTCATGAAAACGCGCACGCCCTTTTTGCCGCGCATGGCGTATTCGGCCGCGCTGCCGGTGTCGCCGCTGGTAGCGCCCAGGATGTTGAGCTCTTCGCCCCGGCGTGCCAGCTCGTACTCAAACAGGTTGCCCAGCAACTGCATGGCCATGTCCTTGAAGGCCAGGGTCGGGCCATTCGACAGCGCCTCGATCCACAGGCCCTCGTCCACATGGCGCAGGGGCACGATCTCTCCCGTGCCAAACACCTCGGCCGTGTAGGTCTTGGCGCAGATGGCGCGCAGATCCTCGGCCGGAATGTCGTCGATATACAGCGACAGAATCTCAAACGCCAGGGCCGCGTAGCCCTGCTGGTGATAGACCTGGCGCCATTGGCTCAGCGTGGCATCGCTGACCTGGGGATAGCTTTCGGGCAGATACAGGCCGCCATCCGGCGCCAGGCCTTCGAGCAGGATTTCGCAAAAGCGCTTGCGCTCAAGTGATGAAGCGGCGGCGCGGGTGCTGAGGTAGTTCATGCCAGTTCTTCCTTGCGGATGCGGGTGATGGGCTCCAGCACCGTGGGCAGGGCCTGCATGGCGGCCAGCGCGGTATTCATCTTGGCCTCGACGCAATCGTGGGTCAGGATGATCAGGTCGGTTTGCGTAGCGTCGGCTCCACCGACTTCGTCGGCCTCGCGCTGCAACACGGCGTCAATGCTGATGCCGGATTCCGCCAGAATGCCGGTCACCTTGGCCAGCACGCCAGCCTGATCGGCCACGCGCAGGCGCAGGTAGTAGCTGGTCACCACATCGGCCATGGGCAGGATGGGCGTGTCGCTCATCGCGTCGGGCTGGAAGGCCAGGTGCGGCACGCGGTGCATGGAATCGGCGGTGTGCAAACGGGTGATGTCGACCAGGTCGGCAATCACGGCGCTGGCGGTCGGCTCGGAACCGGCCCCCTTGCCGTAATACAGCGTGGTGCCCACGGCATCGCCCTGCACCATCACCGCATTCATGGCACCTTCGACATTGGCAATCAGGCGCTTGGATGGAACCAGGCTGGGGTGCACACGCAGCTCTATGCCTTCAGGGCGGCCATTGGCCGCGTCGGCATGCCGG
>TBL_comb47_HYPODRAFT_10000851_pt1 | contig 40043 bp, 58 predicted proteins | sample TroBogypolimnion_40_FD_10682 | JGI IMG/M metagenome (IMG submission 10682)
TTATCAATAAAAAAGTTTACTCCAACCCAACCATCAGGCGATGTAACTTCAACTTCATATCCTTCGTTTAATAGTGCATCTATGTCTTTAATACTAACTTCTTTTTCGATCCACTCAGACATAAATTCCCTTTCTGTATAAATAATTAATGTTCGTCACGGTACTGCAAATACCCACGAACTCTATCGCTAATAAGGAGCAACAGCATGAGTATTTATTCTACAATCTATCACAATTTGTGTAATAGTAAAAAACACCTAAAAGATAACTGGTGTGTTGGTTCGGGTCTTCATAGACATCATATTATACCTACACATTCTAATGGGTTAGATGAAGAAGAAAACTTCACTTACTTAACTGTTAGAGAGCATATTATTGCACATTTTTTACTTTACAAAATGTATAAAATGCCAAATGATTTACGGTCAATGAAAATGTTAGGCGCCAAATTAACATATACGCAAAGAAAAATAATTGGCGATTGGTGTAGAGATAATAAAATAGGTTTTCATGGAGCTGCTCCTGAACAAAAAGTTGAGTGGCAAAAAAAAGGTCGACAAACTCAAAAAGAATCAGGTGACAATAACTCATTCTATTACTGGTCAACTGAAGAAGGTCGTAAAGAAAGAGCAATCCTTGGTGGTAAAGCATCTTTATCTTCAAATAATAACGCTGTTTTCAAATACTGGTTTTCGCCAGAGGGTCACAAAGTAAGAGCTAAACTGGGTGCTGCTGCATCAGGAAAAAAATCAATAACCAACGGGATTATTAATCGTAAACTCAAGACTGAAGAGGAAAGGCAAGAGTTTTTAAAAAATAATCCCGATTGGCGTATCGGTATCACTAAGAAAAAACTTTCCTGTACCTGATTTTAACTTTAGTGTCAGGATGGACGCAACCTGCCAATGCAATATTCAAAGTTTTGCGTGGCATACCGCCATTTGTAATTTTATTAAAGTAATCTAGATCGAACGGGAGACGGATTTCTTTCTTGTGGTAAAATTCATAACGAGCATCCGCGTCTTCAAGGAAGTCGTGCCCGATATGCGTATCAAAACTAACAGCCAACGCATCAGAGAGAACCTGAGGTATCGAGCCCTTACTCTTAGTCCCATTTTTGTCATCGAGGATCTGGATGCTTGCCATGATGGCATTATATATCGCCTTTTCTTGACAGAACTTTTCAGTTTGGTCTAGGAGCCATGGCAGTTTAGTATTCTCTTCTTTCTGTAGCCCATTAACATTTTCCTTGATCTTCTGATACGTATCCTCAGACAATCCATCCCTGTTAAGAAGTTCAACATTCAAACTTTCTTTTGAAGGGATGGAGTTGTATTTTAGGATATGGGTATTAAAAATATCAAATAGAATTTTATCAGAAGGATCTTGGAAATATTCAAGTTTAAGAAATGGGATTGTCTTTCGAGCATACTCCTCGTTGTGTAGCAAATTATTGAATATAAGTTTCTCGACTGACATTAGTTACCCTCTTAATCAAAATTTAAAATCCCATTAACATAGTTTTCAGCAGCGTCTTGTACAAAGTAAATGCTGTTATTGGGATACTCTACATTATTAACATGGCGGTCATCTTTGTAAAAATCAATACACAAAGTTTCACCTTCTAGAACGATAACAGCTTTCCTGTTACCTTGTTTATATTCCTCAATCACTGAGCTCATCGTCATCCTCCATAATTGAACCAGTTGAAAATTTATATTGCTTTTCAATATACTGAGCAAAATCTGTAGTAGTAAACATTTTCTTCCAGAAATCGCCATTGTTTACAATATCAGCGGCTCGCATAGAAGGTGTATGAACTTCGCCAGTTTCCTTATCTACAGTAGCATACCAGCCATTTTTAGGCTTAACAATATAACCACCATCGATAGCCACATCAAGCAAACCAGACCATCGGTTGATTCCACCTTCGAAGGAAACTGTGATTGGAATTTTTGATTTTTCTTTAACATAACGGGACTTCTCTACATTAATAACAAAATGATAACCACTGATGCCATCCGCATCTTTTTCCTGCTGGCGACCAAGGATCCAAATATTATCTGAACCATAATAAGAACCAGTACCACCACCAACGATAGCCTTCGGGAACATACCAATTTCCATGTAGGTATGATTGATAACAGCCATAGGAATATCCTTGAGTGTCAAATGCGGAGTAATCATACGGAACAATGACTTCAACTGCTTAGCACGAGTCATATCAGAAACTGACTTTTCATTCAATGCATCTTCAACTTCTTTCTTCGAAGCTAAGTTACCAATTGAATCAATAACAATCATAACATGATCATCACGTGTTAGTTCTGCCATCTGCTTCATAATATCGAACTTGAGTTCTTCAATATCAGTAATTGGAGTATGGACAACAGAATCGAATGGAATCTTAAACGTAGTGAAGTATGATTGAGGAGTACCGAACTCTGAGTCATAGAAAAGGATAACACCATCTGGGTACTTCTTCAAATAAGCAGAAGCAAGGAGAAGAGCGAAACCAGTTTTAAAATGTTTAGATGGTCCAGCCAACATAGTTAGACCAGGAGTAATACCACCATCAACTGTTCCTGACAACGCTACGTTGATCATAGGAACTGATGTTGGAATCATATCCTTCTTTGTAAAAATCTTACTGTCGGTCAGCGTCGATGTTAGATTGATCGTGCTGTTCTTGATTAACTTGTCTTTCAGTGCCATCGTCTTCTCCAAATATTTCAGGTCCAATTATTAATATACTACGTTTTTCTTTATTTGTCAAGCGAATATTCATCCCATGATTAGCGGCCAATAATAATACAACTGCGAGAGGATCAAATACAATAACGAGCAAGAATATAACCCAACGAACAGCCACTTCAAGATTATCAGATCCGCTGGTTCCATATAATGCCGCTGCAATGTATTTGATTGGACCAACTTCCGCTTCGAGTTTCTTGATACTCGAGTCAAGTTTAACTTTCTGTGACTTGAGTGTTCCGATAGTTTCTGTATGTTGACTCTTTTGTTGTGTAAGCCCATCACGAATTTTCCTCTGTTTATCAGCAGCTTGTAGAGAACTAGCAGCCTGACCTTTATCTGTCATTTTTGTAACAGCAGCATCAATTTGTGCAATCTGTTTATTCAAATCATCAATAGCTGCTTGTTCACTATCAATTTTAGTTTGTACAATTTGAGCATCATCTGCATTACCAGTTGTAATTTCTATGTTTTGCTCGATGTGTGCTTTTGAAAGAAAACCAAATGTACCCATACTGGTTATTGCCATCAGTACGGATACAGCTATTGTTAGATATATTTTTAACAACCATGGACATTGTTTCCAATTATGAAACAGCCATGTTGATGCAACTAGCTTACCTACTTCCAATGCCGTTCCCATCACGATGATAGGATAATATGCAGCAGAGAAGATAGCTGTCAAACCAATAATTGAAAAATATGCCGATACTCCTGATATTGTAAATGATACCAGGATTGTAATTATGTTAAGCATTGTCTACGTAATCAGTTATCTTCTTGATAAATGCTGTCATTTTCTCAGCACGATCTGGCCAGAGGATATAAGTTTTTTCTGGATCTTTTGTAAGGTTATTGAGCAATGGCATTACCATATCAATCAACCCTTGTAGTTTAGCTTGATTATCTAATGCTGATTTTACAACAATCTTAGATTGCTCTTCTACTTTCTTTTTAAGCATTTCTTCATGCTTCTTTAACTCTGCTTCTGATACTAAGCTGAAACCAAAATCTTCATTATTCATTATGTAAAAAATCCTTCCAGTGTTGATGTTTTCTCTACTTCCCATCCAATTACCTCCGTTATAGAACGTAGTGGGTCAAGGAAACTTTTTTCGAATTGTAAGTCTCGGTCAATATACTTATCCAATTTAAACTCAGCTGGCAATTCTTCAGGCACTGCGATAACAGTATCTTGAATTGGATTTGGTGTTTTGAGATAAGCAAAACGAATCTTATCACCATCAGTGATGGGCATGATATTATTTAATTTATGCTTCTTTAGTAGATCATTAAAAAGCAATGCACCCTTAACTTGAATCGGCGTTCCTGATTTATAAATGTTAGAAGCATCCTTATACTTCCACATATTTTTAATACCACGTGGAAATGCTACATCCTCAAACGGAAGTTCAAGAAACTTGATGCGAAAATCTGAAACGAACTTTTGTAATTCATCTTCAGATTTATTCATAACAATCTCAAGAGCATTTTTAATATTCTCACGACAAGCATGCGGAGTCGAAGAACGAACAGCTTCAATACCACTGATCTTCAGCTTTGGCTTATCATACTGGACGCCTTCAACGTTCCAAGCATTGAGGATATACATTTTCTTACCACGCCAAATACCTTTGTTAGCAATGGTCTCACGCTTCATCTGCATCTTCTGTTGATATGCATTCATCATGCCAGCCAATTCATCATAAGACTTATCCATGAATGGCTGGATATAACGATCGCAGAAATTATCAATCAGCTTAACAGCTTCAAGTTCATCACTACCTTCTGGGATTAGCTTCTCGAATGTAACATAGATCGAATCAGTATCTGAAGCAATAACATAATCTGAACCAGTCGTCTTACACAACTTGTTCATGTATTCGTTTATTTTCATTATAATAAATTTAATTGTGAGCTGACCCGAAGAAGTAATAGATTCAGCATTATCAAAATTAAACCAACGGAAATATGAATTCGACAAAGCGCCATAAAGACTGTTGAGTTGAATTTTTTTGGCCATCTGAAGATTATGATATCGGGCAGCATTTTTTTCATCTTCGGAACTTTTTGTCATTTCATATCTCTTTTTATAATCTAGCATCATAGTTTTATATTTTGCTCTATCTTTAAATATTTTTTCCATAAGCGCAGTTAAAAAACCATGATTATCGTTTTTATACAAACAACCATTAGCCGCTAATGAGTACCCATCAATTTTTGGTATATAATTTTTATTTTTGATAATAAATTCATTATTATAATTATCTGGATCAATTATTTCTGTCATTTTTTCTAATAAGATTAATTCATTATCAGTTAGATGTTGTAACATAATCACTTCTCCATTTAATCGCTCTTGAAACGTTAGGGTTTATCCTGCCGTCTTTTGCATAATATCTTTGATTGTTCAACCAAATATCAAATTCTTCGTTTGTCATAGCGATAAATTTATCTTTGGTTTTTTTTCTAGCTTCTGAAATTTTATTGGCTTTTTCTAAAGGACAAGGCGATGATTTTCTATTTTTTGGGTAGACGATTCTCATACCTATCTTTTTTTGGCGCATTTTTTCAATTCCGTTTTTTATGATTTCTTCAGTTGCGCCAAAGTATTTTTTACCATTCATATCTTCACGTTTTTTGCCCTTTTTGGCTTCATAAACAGCAATTCTTGCTGAAGAATATAGATAAGAATTTGTACATTTAGATCTATGAGTATCACCCTTACCATATATCATCCAATGAAAAGCGTTAGCCATTTTTCTAGTATTTGGATGAAAAACACCATATCTTTTTCTCATTATTTTCCATAACAATTTATGGGCTATATAATGTTCTCTTAGTGTTAAATATACAGTTTTATTATTATTTCCATATATAGATTTTGGAAAAATATGATGTAACTCATATTCTTTTTTATCAATTATTGTTCTATTTTTTGATTTTTTTATTAATTTTATATAATGTTTTAAATAATTCATGTTTGACTCCTATATGAATTATTTAGTTTTAAAGAGTATTCAAGTCAAACCCCTACGTTTCTTTTCTTGATATATCATATCTTTAATTTGTCGTTTTGTAATCATTTTTTCTGGGCTTACGTTATACTGTTGAATTAAACTTGGGTACAGAGATGTTAGATCGAAACTTACAATCCATTTATATAAATTGGGTTTAACTTCTTTAACAGCTCCTCCTATTAAACGTAAATCTGTTTCATTTTTCTTTACTTGAGGAATAACAATACCTTTTTCCAATAGATAGTTGTGAATGATAACATCCCAAGAACGAACGGTAGTCATTGTATCATCATAGTTGACTTTGGCATCATAAGCGATAGCCATAACCTGTTCAATAAACTTCAGCTTATCTTCAAGTTTATCAACAAGAACAGTATCCTTGATATTATACTCAATGAACAACTGATGATTGCGATTATAAAGATCAGTCAAATCTTTATATCCTTGATCGCGGTAATCAACCTTCTTTTCGCCAAGTTCAATTTGAGCGATGTAATCTAATTTGTATGATTCTTGATTGCCGAAAGAAAACTTACGATAGAGTTGGTAGTAATCCAAAGTTGACAAACCGACGATATCATAGGTTTGATTTTTCTTACCACGGAACTCGATCTCACGTTCATTGATCATACCCCAAGGAGAGAGTTTCTTAGCTTCCTTCTCATTAAAGAGTCTTTTGATACGGTTGATAAGATATGGGATGTCGAAGAACTCGATGTTCCACCCCGTAACGATATCTGGCGACCAGCTAGGCGATTGCCATACCTGTAAGAATCTTTCAATAAGTTGATACTCGTCTTTGCATTTGATGTAACTGATGTTCGAATCATTCGTTTTAAAATCTCCCATACCAAATACTGCTGTCGCGCCCTTACAGCGGATAGTGATAGCAGTCAATTCCTGATCGGCTTCTGCGATATTCGGGAAACCATTATCTGATTTACACTCAATATCAATTGATACTACATTGATTAACTTAGGATCATAATCAATTTCGCCCTTATAATTATCATAGATGAACATATACATAAAATTCGTCAAGCCATAAATTGGCATGTTATCAACATCTTCATAACGCTTCGAAAAATCACGTGCATCGCTGATGCTATCAAAATCCATCTTGGCAACTGATTGACCATCAAGTGTTTTATATTTGCCATCTTTACTTGGAATAAAAAGATATGGTTTGTAATTGATAACTTCTTTAACAGGAAGCCCCATGTCATAACCACGAAGATAGATACGATCACCACGTGAGAACACGCTTGTATAAAATTTAGTCATAAAATCTCCATGAAAAAACACGAGGCATATTATTATAATACCTCGTGTTGATTAGAATGTAAAGTAAAAAATTATGCGAAAGTCGAAAGAGCTTCGTTGTAAAGAGCTGTTCTTTCTTCGAGGCCAATAGTTCCACCATTGATTCTGCGAGTAACTTTCTCAACATCACCATTGTCAGCTGCATCATTAATATGTCTATCATTCCAATACCAGCCAGCAGACATTGCTGCGCCTTCTGGTGTTTCAAGATAATCGACAGCCGCAGCAAGATCCATACATAATTCGTTTGCAAATCTAGTATAGTTTTCTTTACCTGTCAATTGGATAAGACCACGACCACGAAACTTCCAACCATCGCCTGTATCTTCTGAACCATTACCCATGCGTCCTGCATAGATACGATTTGCAATTTTTTCAGGTTGGTGTTCATAATCAGCTGGATCAGCATTTTCAAAATATCTTGGAAAAATCTTTAATAGCTGTGCTGCCTTGTAATTAAGATTTTCTTTTGTATGCGTCAAACCGCCTGACTCGTGCCCGACTTGAGCAATAAACATAGCAATACGATTAGTTGAATTGATATCAAACTTATCACATGTTTTGTTCAGAGGATCAACGAAAGAGTCAATGATATTTTCATCAGTATCTTCGAAAAACTTCTGGAGATTTTCTTTTGTAAACATAACATTCTCCAATAAAATAAAGGGAAATTAATCCCTTTATTTATTATTTTTGTACTGTGGGAGTGTAAATTATTTCGTCCCAATCTAGATAAGGCCACATATTATCGTTCCCTAATTTCAGGCCAGCCTGGATTAATCATGATGCTAATCCTTTTGCTACTCTATGAATATCACAACGGCTGAGGCCAATGTCCGACAATTCACGATCTGATAAAGCTGCCAATTCACGAACAGTGCGTCTTAACTTTTCCTGACGTTTTAGCCAGGAAGTTATGTTTCCTAATACTTGTGTCATTTTAGTCTTTCTTTTTTAAATCTCTGTTTTTTTCTGTTACTTCAGTAATGTCAATTTTCTTAGGCTTCTTATCTTCTGGGATAATATGTTCAAGCCAAATTTTCAACATTCCATTAATCAATGCTGCATTATTAATAACAACATTGTCAGCCAGAGTGAAAGAACGGGTGAAAGGACGATCAGAAATGCCCTTGTGAAGTAATTCACCAGCTGTGTCATCAACTGTTGAAGAACCTTTAATGACAAGTTGATTTTCTTCAAGAGTCATCTCAAGGTCATTCTTACCGAAACCAGCAACTGCCATTTCGATAACATAAACATTGTCGTCTGTTTTCTTTAAATTAAATGGAGGGTAAGCTCCAGTAGTAGCTGTATTAGACAGATACTGTACCGTTTTTGCCATGCTATCAGCGAATTTATCTGCGCCGACAAAAAACTTGTTAAACTTTTCTAAATCTGAAAATGTGTGGTCGAAATAATACTTTGTCATATAGACCTCCTGTGTAAAAGCAAGGTGATTGTTATTGTAGAACCTATTAAGCATTCTACGGTTTATTTATACTGATAAACAGTATAATTTCATTAATTAGTGATATTTTTTCTGCATTTTTTCTTTAGTAGTTACCATCATACGTTTCATTGGCTTATCGCTCAGATAAATTGGTGTAAGTCCAGCATCTTTAAATTCTTCACCAGCTCTTAAAAGCCTGACGAAACTATTTTCTGGATCTTCTTCGCGATACATATCAGCTGCATCTATAACCATTTGTTCTGGTAACATCTTAAGATCTAATACTGGTATTCCGTAAACTGATTTCATAGGAACTCCTTATTGTTTTTATTATTAGTTCCATAATATAATTAATCCCATAAAGCACGAAAGTATTTTCCGAATAGTTTTAGCCCATTAGCGATACGGGCATTCCACGCATCCCATCCTTCTCTATCAAAAACATAAGTGTCGTTTGGTCCACGAAGCATCTCACTTCCTAAAACTTTACCATCTTTATTTTTGACTTCTTTCCATTGAATGTCATGCTCACCAGTATGGAATTTATTTTCTGCATTTCCATCAATCAGCTGAGCAAACGACCAAATCATCTCATCAAGAATCCACTCCCAACGCTTATGATGATTGTCATCAGTATCATATTCATTTTCTTTTGGAACGGCTGATGTTGATCTTAGTTCTTCAGGAACATCTTCATCATCAGTAAATGGTGCACTGTGAAGTGATGATCTTAATTTAACGAGGGTAGGATGAATAATAAGAGCAAGAGTATGATCTGCCGACCAAACATCATATCCATCAATATGAACTTTTTCTTTTCGTCCACGCCAATGAAAATATTCGTTGACAGTTGCATTTAAAACATCTTGCCATTTATCAAGTAACCAAATAACAACTTTATCCAGCTTTGTATAATTTTCTTTTTCAACTGAATAGCTATCTTCGACCTTGTGCATTTTTTCTAAGTATGCTTCTTCCACATAACGTGTTGACCAGTGTGAGGGATATGGCCCTAAATTTACCTTCATAAGTCACCTTTTTATAAATACAAAAAACTGGAGATTTATCATGATTGCTAGAATACAATTTTATATTTTTCTATTATCTGTTTTATCTGGTGCGTATTTTTACTGGAAAAAAGATTTAGAACAAAAAGCATTCCTACAATATAACCAGATGCAATTAGAACGGGCTGCTGAAGACCGAGAGATTTTTGCAAAGAAAATGTCAGAGTTACAAGATAAGCAGCGTAATGTAGAAGATAGTCTAGCAAAACAAAATGACAGTTTAAATCAAAAATTGTCTAACATCGATAATTATTTATCATCACCCGATGTTAATAAAAATGATAAAGTATCATCAGATATTTTAAAAAATACAATCAACCAGCTTGGTGGAGTTTCGAAATGAAAAAAGTATTATTACTAGCTACCTTAATGCTTGCTGGTTGCCAAACGGCTCAGGTCGTAACAACAGAAAAACAAATTGTTGTATTACCATCAAACAATATGTATAACTGCCCAACGGTTGAATCTTATCCAGATCCAAAAACATTAACAGATGTTGAAGTAGCCAAATTGATTGTTGAACTTGATAGGTATAATAAAATCTGTAAGAACAGTATCGAGTCTATCAAATCATATTTAGAAAATGCTAAGAAGACCGTAGAGAAGAGTTAATAGCCTCATACTCGTTTGCGATCCGTTTATCTTTTGTTAATATTATTATTTTACCCAATCGGCTGATAGAGTAGTATCTTTTATTTTTAAGATATCTTACTTCTATCGTGTACATCCATCAATACAATTCTTCGCAATCCTCAGCAAATTTATTAGCGATTGCTTGGGCTTCTTTTTTTGTATAATTTAAAATGTTATTTTCTGGATAAAAGAAACTCATTTCAGCATGTTCGCCAACATTGCGAACACCGTAGATAATTCCAGTGCCATTTGAACCATGACGAACTTCTATAGAAACAATTTCTTTTTGTTTCACATATGGCTCAAAAGTAAAATAAGTGTTTACCCAAATTTTACCATCGATTTCTTTTTCTTCTTCATGGATATTTTTGCGGCAACGGGCTACCCAATATTGATGTCCGATATCATACTTAGTAGTGAAGTTCATTGACAGATCCTACGAATAACTGGTCGGCCCCAATAGTCGCGACCAACAAAAACATTACGGCAAACAGGAACATACTGCTGATCGTCTTCAATAATAACTTGATCATTATATGCTGGACGGTTCATTGAAGCGATAGCACCACCAATAATCATACCGCCGATAAGTGGAGCAACCCAATTGCCACCACGACCGCCGTGATTATAATAATAGCCATCAGCATGAGCAGCTGAAGTCAATGTAACCAAAGCTACAGCCGCGATTGCAATTTTATTCAACATTGAGATAAACTTTCTTTTCTGGGTATACAATCATATTCCAAACTGAACGAAGATAATCGATATCGATTTCTTCTAATTTCAATTCGGCGTAAACACGAACCTTTTCAAAGTCAGAGAAGTTGTGTTCATAAACAGCTTCAAGAACGGCAGTTTCCTGCGCATCGAGATAAGCCGAATACTTTTCCATTTCCTGTTCATTCCACATATTTAACTCCTTATTCTCAACCATATTATCATTATAGCTTAAACACGAGAAAAAAGCAAGAAAAAAACGTCGTTGATATCATTAGGTTTTTTCAAACAAAAACACAGAGATTTTTAGGTCTCTGTGTTTTTTAGTCATTATGGTGATTAAGTATTAGAACTTGACGGTTGCGCCGAGCATGAACTGATCACCAGTTGCATTAAAGTCCTTATCATAATTACGATACAATTTTACGCTTGCAGCATAAGTGTTATTGATATCATAAGTTACGCCAGTTCCAAGCTGGTTGCTCTGATAGCCATTTTCAGCAACATCAAAAGCACTACGGTAGCGATAGTTCAAAGCATTCCAAGTTACCTTATCCATCAACTTGTAATCTAGGTTGCCATAAACTGCATAATAGCTAAAGTTTTCAGTAGTGAACTTTTCGCCGACGCCAACCTTACCGCTTAGAGTAAATCCATTATATGATGGAAATGCATAACCAGCCTGAGCTTCAAGATTTTGATTCAACTGAGAATCTGGAACCTGAGTAGTTTGGGCCATACCACCGACGCTGAAGCCAGAGCCGAGGTTATGCTTATATGTAAGCTGATAAACGTCATCAGTCTTAGAACCAAGATCGCCAACGGCAGTATCCTGACCATAAGCAGCAGTCAAGCTATCAGTGCTTGCTGGTGCTACAGCTTGTGATGTAGTTACAGCAGGTGCTGCTGCTGGAGCCTTCTTCTTCTTAGGAAGATCGGTTGCAAATGCACTTGTTGCGAGAACAACAGCGGCTGCAGTGATTAGTAGCTTCTTCATTTATTACTCCTTAGTTTTAAAATAAAGTTAAGATATCTCTCAACCTTTTATGATTATAGTATATAAATTCGTATTAGTAAAGTGTTATTTATTTGGCTGGGAGATAGGGACTCGAACCGATCACCTACTGCGTGCAAAGCAGACGCTCTACCAACTGAGCTAATCTCCCGAAATTTTAAATATCTCTTTTGATGTTTACGATAACATCATTAATATCGCTTTCAATTTCAACAATCAACGTTGTTTCATCGATAGCAACCATGCCAACATTAACTGGCCATGGAATAGATTGCCAACCGTGAGCTGCAGCAAGATCAGTAATTTGGCTATTTACATCACAATAATTTTTACCAATAAATTGTTTAAACTCTTCCACATCAATCTCCTATAAATAGTGCGTATCATTATATAGCTGCTGGAGAAACTGTATGATTCAAGAAATGAACTTTTTAGAAAAAGCATACCTTTTTGCTACGCTTTCAAATGCAGCGTACACAGATGATTGTAGTAAAAATTTCTTAGAGTTAGGAATGAAACCATATAACTATGTTCTTTTTTCTAACCAAGGTGCATTCGGCCACGCCGCATGTAATAAAAGTGATTTAATTTTAACTTTTCGTGGTACCAATCCTAAATCATTAAATGATATATATGCAGATTTAGATACTATTCCTAAGAGACATGCTAATGGTTGGGTACATGAAGGCTTTAGAAGAGAAGCTAGAAAACTTTTACCTATGGTAATTAATTACATTAGACATAATCCAAATCGTAAAATTTGGTTAACTGGTCATAGTCTTGGCGCTGCCATGGCTCTTTATATTACACAAGAGTTAGAATTTGCTGGCTACGCTCCAGAAATGTTATTTACCTATGGTTGCCCAAGATTAGGTAATAAAGAATATGTAGATTGCATTAAAACAAAACACCATAGATTTGTAAACTGTAATGATATTGTTCCAACCGTTCCGCCATCGCTAATAGGATTTTGTCATCATGGTATATTGCATTATATCAACTATTATGGAAATATCAGACAGCTAACATCATGGCAAAAATTTAAAGATAAAATGAGAGCACATTATTATGCTTTCAAAAAAGGCGAATTGTTCGAAAGTATCGATGACCATAGCATCAGTTTGTATGCTACAAGAATTAAAGATATCGACCCTAACAAATAATTATTTGTTGAAAAATTTGTAATAAATTATTAGTGAATACCAAACCATGCTGCAAGTAAGTAATATAGATCCGCCAATTAAAGAAAACCATTGGTGTAGGGAATAGCAAAAAAATATTCCCCATGCTTGGCCAGTATAAAAAAACAACGGTGAAAGCCAATGAGTACCTTTTAATGTTTTGTCTTTAATAATTTGTTGAATGTTTATAATAACAAATAGACATCCGACGAATGGAAAGAAAGCATTAATTAAATCGATTATACTTTGATCCATTGGATATCCTTTATAATGGAGGAAGAGGTGGGATTCGAACCCACGGTAGACTTTCACCTACGCTAGTTTTCAAGACTAGATCCATAAACCGCTCGGACACTCTTCCGTTATTTTATAGCTGCACGTTTGCGCAACTCTGTTGTTGAAAATCTATGATCACGGCTATTATAGATTATCTTTATTCTTTTTTTCCAACATTCAACTTTACCTGTAAATTCTGTATCTTTATATTCTTCACCAAGAAATCTAATATCGATATGCTGTGATAAAATAATATCTATTACATCAGCCTCAGTGCTGTAAGGAATAATCTTGTCAACAAATTTACAAGCATCTAATTGCATCCATCTTTCATAGATAGTTTGTGCTGGTTTATTTTTGGTATCAGGTCTATCAATTGTAGGATCTGTTTGTAAGCCAACAATAAGATAATCACATTGTCTTTTACATTCTTCTAACATTGCAATATGCCCTGCATGAAGAAGATCAAATGTCGAAAATGTAATACCAACCTTTTTACCAAACATAAACATCATATACTCCAATATTGGTTGCGGTCGCTGGTAACGCTCCAGTTCTGTTGGTTATGAGCCAACCGTGGCACTTTTCCACTACCCCGCAATAATTTTTTTGGTGCAAGTAATTGGAATCGAACCAATCTTGGAAGCCTTATGAGAGCTTGTCGACACCTTGCCGACCTACTTGCTTTTTCTTAACATAGTATTTATTATAGAAATAAAGTTTGGCCATATCAGCTGCATAATGCCAAAATCTATTCTTTTCTATTTTTGGAAGAGCATCAAACCATTTCCAAAATTCTTTATTGAAATTTTCGTTGTTTAATTCATCTTCCATATCAGTTCTCTATAATTGGTGCGCTTGGTAAGATTCGAACTTACACTGTAATGCTTCTAAGGCATTCGCCTCCTAACCGTTGGGCTACAAGCGCATTAATCTTTTTAATGTTTTATTTTTTCCAGAATTTGTTGGTTGTAAAGCATGACAATTTGGGCAAAGTAATCTGATATTTTCTAAAACATTATTATTATGATTGCCATCAATATGGTCTAATTCTAGAGGTATTTTATTATTTTGCCAAGATTCATTATTACAAATTTCACATTTATATTGTTTTATTCCATCTTCCAACAATTTAATTTTTAATGTATGACTTTTTATACATGTAGAATTTAAATATTCTAAAGCACTTTTTTTAAGTGTGCTTTTTTTACCTTTTCCACTTTTATTGCCTTTATATTGTATATTTAAATATTTAAATGCATTTTCTAATACAATAGGTCTACAATCTAATTCCTTACACATAAATGATTTAGATTTATTTTCACTTATCCAAAATAGAATATCATTTTTTCTGTTTATTATATCTTCTCTCATTTTTTATTTCCTAAATTGACGTAATAGTTTATTTATCTATTACGTCAATTTAATTAGTATTCGATGGGTACGAGTATGCATCCTCTTTTCAGTGCACGGGTTCCCATGGTTATGAGGCTTATACCTCCCCGACCACGCCAAGCAAGAGAGCCACACACCTATCGGGTGGAGAGCTTACTTGACCGTGATGTCTACACTGCCCATCGAATATTTGGAGCGGCGTACGAGACTCAAACTCGTTTCACTAGCTTGGAAGGCTAGGGCACAATCTATATACCAACACCGCATTTCTTGTTTTGCCATTTCAATTTAATAGCATCCGAAATTCTTTTTTTATGTTCTACTGATTTAGTAGAACCAGTAAGTTTTTGATTTAATTTTTAATTGTACAGACATTTTATTACTCCTTTAATTATTAATATACTATAGTATTCAATTAAAGTCAATAGAATAATTTAAGGTGGTCTATAAGTTTAGGCGATGAAGTTCTTCATTGCTTGTCTTCCTTCTTTTTGTTTTGCTCTTCTATTTTAGCGTCGATTAGCTCGACCCAATTATCAGGTATTACACCAACAAACCAACTACCTTTATCAAAGTATCTATCAGGATTATCTTGCTTATTGATATGCGCTTGTTGCCGAGTAAAATAATCAACACGCAACTTCATGGCTCTTTTTTGCCATTCGCGTTCTTGATATTGCTTTATCAGATCTTTATCTATAATAGCCCATAACTTAAACAATGCCCATACTTTAAAAGTATTCCAGGTATATTTTAACCAATTTTTCATTTCACACTCTCATAATAAATGGTGACCCTAACAGGAATTGAACCTGCTTCACAGCGTTTTAGAGACACCTGCATAACCAATCTGCCATAGGGTCGTAATAGTATTTATATTCACTTAAATTGGAGGTCTCAAAGGGACTCGAACCCCTAACCTTATCGTTCGTAGCGATGAGCTCTTCCAGTTGAGCTATGAGACCAATAATTCATTTACAAAATGTTTTAGTAATTTATGATGACGACCATGGTGCCAAAACTGAGGCATATAACTCCATGAGTCATACCAGTATTTATTTGATTCAGGATGAGGTCCAATAACACCTACATTACCTTCTATGATTGCTGCAGGATGACCAAGATCTTTATATTCGCCATACCAAGCTATCGTTTTGATATTGCCCATATCACCTGGATTTTTAATAGACTTTGCGTATTTTTTAAATTTTTCATTTTCTATAAATTTAAATGTACAGCCATCATAAAAATACATATACTCTAAATCGCTAGAGTAACCATGTGGTTTATCCCATCTAACAGGAAGTACAGTACCATAACTTCTTTTAGTAAGAGCATCTGGTTCTTTGATATATTGAACAGGCTCTGGTGTAATTAAATCAAAGTATCGAGAACCAGCCCAATATGCACCCATACAAATACCAAGATATTTTCCACCACGTTCTACATATTTTTGAATAATATCAATTTTATCTTTCAACAAAGAATCAAATATATCAGCATCCCCAATACCACCTGGAAATACTACCATATCGAATTTGTTTAAAAATTCATCATCTAATTTTGTTTCATCAAAAGAAGTGCAGCTGTGGGATTTATCCATTGCATCAGTAAAGCCAGCTGCACTATCAAATGAACAATAAGGATGATGGATGTATATTGCTATGTTAGCCATAATAAACTCCATCAAAATTGGCGAAGGTGCAAGGATTTGAACCTTGACTAACAGTTTTGGAGACCGTTGTGCTACCGTTACACTACACCGACAATTTATTTTTTATATTTTTCGCTGCATACGTATCTTGTTGTGTATGACAGTTTGGACATAAAAATCTTAAATTACTAATTTTATTGTCATTATTTACACCATTGATATGATCAAGCTGTAATACTAATTTTTTGTTATTATAATTTCCATCATTATAACACTCTTGACATTCATATTTGATTAAATTTTGTTTAATCAAACGTTCTTTAAGACGATGTCTTGGATAACTAGAATTTTCAATAAATATTTCATCATTACTGAATATTTTTCTAGAATTCGCGCAAGAATATGAACAATAAACACCATTTTTATTATGACTGTTATTGCATTTCGGGCAAAGTTTCATAAGCAATCCTCTCTATAAACATTTTTTTATATTTATAAATTATAGGTTCTAAGAACCTGCGGATTACCATCTTCCCCGACCGACAATTTTTTTATTTATAAAAATTTAATTGCAGAAATAACAAGCCCAATAACAACCAAACCAACGATTACAACTTCAATCTTTTGAGCGGTTGATAAATTAAAAAACTTCTTTTCTTCAGTAGAAACAACTTTCTTAATAGAAGCAAACTTATCTTCAACATGATAGTTCTTCATATCAGCACTAACTTCTGTTAGCTTGTCTTTAAAAGATTCGATATGAACCATCAATTCCTTATGCTTTTGAGTTTGCTCATTAATGTAATCAGTAATGTCAGCAATGTTATCAATAAGGTTGATATGATGCACTGGAGGAATGGGATCAGTACTCAAAACATGAGGGTTAGTAGATAATGGAATAGAAGCAATTGCTTGTTGAGCTTGCTGAAGAGCAGCTTCAATACTTGCTGTGTTAGATTGATCTGTTAGATTTACTTCTTGATTAGTCACGTCATTCATTATATAGCTCCATTTTGAAAAATAATATTTAGTGGAGAGGAAGATGGGATTCGAACCCACATTTCAAATTTTAAAACTCCGCAGTAGCCGTTCCTGCACACTTCCTCGAATAAGATGAGCCTCACGTGTTGGCTCGTGTAGTCTAAGATTGCGACAAGCCCACCAAACATGGTCGACACTGGATGGGCATATGGTACTTAGATCATATAGAAACCGTTGACCCGTTGGAGTCATCACTGGTTAATTCCAGATCCCTGTTGCGCATCTTACTCGTCGAGAGGCGTGGGCGGTACGTTATGGTTGCGAAGTCTTGGATTCGAACCAAAGATCTTCAGTTTATGAGACTGACGAGATGACCACTTCTCTAACCCGCAATAAATTCTGTGGTGGTTGATTTGAGGAACAACCACCGAAATCCTAACACCTTTGCATTATACCCAAGCAGCTTGGATGCGCGCTATCTATCGTCCGGTGAACCGACATTTCGATTGTGGTGCCCCCACCTAGAATCGAACTAGGTACTGATGCTTACAAGGCAACTGTTATACCAGTTAACTATAAGGGCTAAATTGGCTCCCAGAGTAGGGCTCGAACCTACAAACCTTTCGGCGCTTGATTAACAGTCAAGTACGTTTACCTGTTCCGTCATCTGGGAATAATTAAATTTGAATACCTAACTGTTTTAATTCTTTTTCTAATAAAACTGTTAGTTTTCTATGTAAAGGAAATTGTGACCATTTAGCTATATCTTTTTCAGTCTTATATCCTTTAATCTCTATATATTCATCAGTATCAATTAAATAAAAATCTGGAGTATATTTTCTTTCTTTTCCATCAAAGAAATATGCAAATGAATCTTTATTTCTTGACCATTTTATATTATTTGCATCTAGATATTGTGCATATTTTAATTCCCAAGAACCATGTAAGTCAACACCATTATAATCTATATGCATATGTTTTGCCAGAGAAGTATGCCACACTCCAATAAACTCTATATTCTTATAATAGCTTAACTTAATTATATAGTCAAGTGTTTTTTATAAATATTTTATCCTAAACATCATGAAGGAGATTATCATGAACTTATCTAAAATTAACGATTCGATTGCATTAAAAACAGTAGCTTGGATGTCAAGCATTTGGTGCGTATATTTCTTTTTCATTTGGTCAATGTTACCATCTGTAATACCATCTTTACAAGATTTTGTATTTTACGTATCTGGCGGTATTATCCAGCTTGTTGCACTACCTCTTATTATGGTAGGTCAAAACCTTGCTGGTAAAGCAGCAGAAGAACGTGCAGAAGAAGATCACGAACATCTTGTAGAAATTTTAAAAGATATTCAAGAAGATCATCAGGCTCTTGCTGATCTAGTAGCTGCACTAAAAAAGAAATAATACAGTGGTGGTTTTTCTTGTGTCAGGAAAACCACCAAACCCCGCATACGCAGCCCATCCCACGTTTCGCGTATGGCGGAGGCAGTAATCGCGTCACGAGGCCACGGTGGGTCTGCCTTATGTCAGCGTGGATGGATTTGAACCATCGATCTCAAGTGTCCAAGACTTGCGGGAACGGCCAGACTTCCCTACACGCTGTTAATATTGGTGCGAGAGGCAGGAGAATCGAACTCCTCTTACCTGAGCGAAAATCAGGAGGCCTAACCGCTAGCCGAACGCACCATAAACTTTGGTTGGCATGGATAGAATCAAACTATCGTCTATCGATTATCAGTCGATTGCTCTATCATTGAGCTACACGCCAGTAATTTGGCGAACCCAACAGGATTTGAACCTGTAACCTAGAAGTTAAAAGCATCTTGCACCACCAATTGTGCTATGGGTTCAGTATAATGGTGGGGCGGGTAGGATTCGAACCTACTCCGTTTCTTATGTGCGAGGTTTACAGCCCCGTGCCCATCCGCCGTCTGAGCAGCCGCCCCTAAATTCGTTGCTGGTTACTGCCATCCAGCATCTCCCTTTTCGCGGAGTAGGTTCATTGGATAAGACGATCGTGTACAAGGACATTTCAGGTAGCCTAAACCTATATCCAATGCATTCACACGACCAGATACATTGGTGACCGCAGGTATCCATCTCCTGCAATTATTTGGTACGGTCTACTGGGATCGAACCAGTTCCTTGAGTGCCACAAACTCACGTGCTGACCCTCAACACTAAGACCGCAAATTTATTGGCATTTGTTTCGTTAGATGATTGCTCATCTGCTCCCCTACCATCTCCGTAGGTGCTTCACCAGCAGTGCCAAACTGCTACAATTATCTCTTCAAAGATACTACATAAAATCGAATTTTGGAGTCGGTTGCTGCCGTCCTTAGCCATTGATCAGGTTGTCTTAGGATGGCAAGATGGCCCTATCATCCGTAGTACATGCGTCCATGCACGGTACCCTGTGTAGTATCTATGAAGAGATAACCGAAGTTATCTCAACGTTGAATTTAACAATTTCAATCAGCAACTATTATCAGTATAGCCTAAAAAAACTTAAAAGTAAAGAACAAAATAAAAAAGGAGCAACTTTTTTTGTTGCTCCCTGAGAAAAATCATTTTTGTTTTAGATTCTTCTCAGGCGATAATCTCCCAACGTGTTTTTGCAATCGGTGAATATTCTCCGTTGCCACAATTGAAAAGATTTTTATTTTGTAGATGCATAGTTAGTTCCTTATTAGTCATGTTTTATTTAGCCAACTTATCCAAGCATATCGACTAAACGGCCACTTTTATCTACTGCACGGACACGAAAATTTGGATTATTTCTCTTTAGGCTTTGCATTTCAATCAAAACCTTTTGTGGTTGATTTTGAGTAGTGTGATACGTACGCCATACACCCGAGGTATCTTGAGCTTGAATATCAACCTGATCCATATCATTTCCCTTTTCATCAATCATCATATTATCAGTATAGCCTAGATAATCAAAAATGTCAAGAAAAAAGTATCGTTGATATCACTGGAGTTTTTAGGTTAAAGACGAATGTTAAGGCGATTTTTAAACATTTCTCTAACGATTTCTTTTACCGCCGATTCGAATGCCCGTTTGGCCTCTTTTTTGGTTGGCCTGTAAACATTTTCTTTCAGCAGCTGAACAGCACGATGATTTTCTAGTTGCTCTTCATGCCAAATATCATCTTGGGCATCAATCATTGTCTCAATCGAATCAAATAGCTTATCAAGTTCAAATGGAATTTTTTCATTCGGCATGGCGAATTTCCTCATCATTTTTCATGTTATCGACAATAATGTATTGTGCATTTTTATCTAGTTCGCGATATGCTTCTAACAATTTTCGAACTTTAAATAATCTGTTTGATACATCTTTCAAAGTATCTTGAGCAACCTTATCATTGTGGCCATCTTCAAGATCTGATATTACAGCATCAAGATTAGCATCGACTGAATAATCAATGTGAAACTTTACACCATTTTCTTCTTCCAGCTGCATTGGTGGATAAAGAATTGCAATGAGTTGTTCAATTTTTTCGTCGGAAGTAGTTTTAATTTTCTTTTTCACACTAAACATAATATAAATCTCACTATGGTTTCAATTATTTTTTGCGGCCAATATTATATTTGGCTACTAATTCCCAGTCATTTTTTTCTTTATGAGGCAATATCTTAATTTGATTCATTGGAGTTTTTGGCTCAATAAATTTTTCAGGTTCAACAATTTTAATTAAACCCCACTCTTCCAAAAGAACAGCAATAGTGTTGCGACGACCTTTATCTTCATCACTGAAGTTAGATGGTTTTCCATCAAGAGCAAATAGCTCTTTGAAATGTACGATAAAATATTTACCTTGTTTATGAAGGATATGGCAAGACTGATATAGTTTTTTGTCTTTACGGGAAGCTACGCCAATGCGTGTAAGAGTTTCTTTAATCTTTAGAAAATCTTCTTCTTCACCTATCTTCACCTCCAATAGTGATTCTATAATATTCATAAAATGCCTCATTATTACGTTTCTTATTGTTATTATTTATTTTATTTAACATTGTAATATTATACTCCACCTTTATCGAGTTTTTTCTTGATTATCTTTATTTGATCATCAGTAAGAACTGAAACAGCTACTTTAGCTTTATCATAGCTATAACCATAATATTCTTGAATTAATTCGATATCTGAATCTTTTTTCTTCTTAGCCCATTTAGAAAACCGTTTAGCTTTACGGATAGAATAGAACAAATAATCATGTTGCATAAGTTTGTCAACATGGTGATTGATATTCATATCATTTGCATACATGATAGTATCAATATAATATGATAAAGCCCTATTGACCATAAATGGCGAATATTCTTTCTGATTCGTTTCATCAATCAATCTCTTTTTATTCAAAGAGATATCTGTTACTATGTCAAATGGATTCACTTAAACCGAACTCCCATCATAATTTCAATAAGACAAGCAGTAAGATTAATTTCAGCATCAGCAGAGAAAGCAGCTTGGTACTGATACTTAGAAAGGATAAGAATTAATTCAGCAATAGCAGGAGTATCAAAATATTTCGATGCACTATCATAAATGGTTCGCATAATCATATTTTGATCATTATCAGTGTTTTCACCAACCCATTTGCGGATCTCAGTAAAGTTTTTAGTCTTCAATAAATCCATCAATGAATTGACAGAAATTTCTGTCATGTTAGTAAGAATACCAGCATCAATACTACCTGTAGCAGCATAACGCTGAAGTTCATTAAGAACACGTCGCCAATCAGGAAAATGCTTCTGAATAACTTCTGCAACGGCTGCTTTATCAAATGTAATTTGTTCAGATTCAAGAATACCTTGAACACGTTTGAAAAACTGTCCAGCCAACTTAGCCATGTCGGACTTACTGATCTTGAAGTCAATTACTGAACACCGAGAATGAAGTGGCTCAATGATTCTGTTCTTAAAGTTACATGTAAGAATGAACCCACAATTCCGCGAGAACTCCTCCATGAAGTTACGGAGGGCTGGCTGTGTGGAGTTTGCGTTAAGATAGTCAGCCTCGTCAAGAATAACGTATTTTCTTCCACCGCTGAGGGAAACCGAAGAGGCGAAGTTGAGGATCTCATTGCGAAGCGTATCGATGTTACCATTCATACTTCCGTTAATAATAATGTAATCGCAACCTAACTGTTCAAGCATGGCTCTAGCCACTGTCGTTTTACCAACACCAGCTGAACCTGAAAGGATAAGATTTGGGATATTTCCCTGATCAACAAACTGTTGAAATACTGCCTTGAGTTCAACAGGCAGGATAGTATCCGCGATAGTTTGTGGACGATAACGTTCTGTCCATAAAAATTGGTCTAACATTCACAGTCTCCATAATAAAAAGGGGAAGAGTATTATATTACCCTTCCCCGATGATAAAGTCAACTTAGAAAGTTGAAGTAGCTTCAATGGCGATCCAGTATTCAGCTTCTGGACTTTCAAAATGAGAGATACCCTTTGAAGAAAGATTAACTGTGTAATCTCCAGGAATAACCTTAATATTTTCTACCTTGAAAATAGCACGGAAATTCTTATCCGTTTTACCGACATCAATGCTATAAACATCGCCAGATGGATTCTTCGAATCGATAGCCTGTAGAGAAACATTCGAACCATCACCAACTACTGCGAACTCAGGAAGTGATAGAACACCAAGAGCCTTAAGAATGTCAGTAAGATTAGCATTAGTAAGCTGGAATGTTACGTCAACAGAAGGAAGTTTAATTTCCTTATCTGGCGGAGTCTTAATCGTTGTCTCATCAGCAAAAGTATAGTTTACGCTACGACCAGTGCTGTCGCTGATCTTTACGTAACGATCAGTGAATGAAAGATCTGGATCTTCAAACAATGAAAGAGTGCTGAGGAAACGGCCAAGATTGTAAATAGCAAACTTATTCGAGAAACTAGCAGGAACAGTAGCACGTGCCATGATAGTCTTATTGGGAGAAATAGTAGATACCACATTCCCTTCCTTGAAAAGCATCGAAGGATTGACGCTCGAAAAATTTTTCAATACGTTGATAGTCTTTGTATCTAACTTCATAATATAGTCCTTTTCACCAGTTAAAATTACTTAGAAGGCTTTTTTGACTTGCCACCAAGAGCGGCTGGATCAGCAGTAGCTGAAGCACCAATAGTAGCAAGATCTGCAAGAGATCCACCAAAGATATAAGAGCCGACATGCTGCATCTTCATCCATGGGCAGAACCAAGTCTTAAGACCAATATTCTGCGCTTTCTGACAGAACCAATAATCTTCAGAAAGATAACGCTCAGACTTTGCATCGACTTCAGCTTGGAAGTACATCATGATCTTACGCGAACCGTCAAATGCTTCAGTACGAACATGATCAGGACGATACATGTACTGAGGATATGAATCCATAAACTTCTGAAGTGCTTTCTTAGTAATCATCATGAAGCCAGTTCCAATTTCAAGAACTTCAACAGGCTCATTGATAGGAATCGAACCAGTGTTATTCTTAGGATTGAAAACGTAGTCACCAACAAATCGCTCAAGAACATTTGGATCTTCATCAGCAACACCCTTATCAACTGCCAACTTGATCTTTTCCCAGCTGATGCATTTCTTAGGATAAGGGCCACCGATAACATCATACTTGTCTGGATCACCAGCCTGTAGAGCCATAAGAGCAAGAACATCTTGAGGATTAAATCCAATGTCAGAGTCAATAAACATAAGATGTTCGGCTTCAGAACGCATGAACTCATCTACGCAATAGTTACGTGCACGAGTAATCAAAGATTCATTGAATAGGTAATAGAACTGTAGAGGAATGCCATATTGAGTGCAAAGAGCAGACAAGTCAGCAGTTGACTTTGCAAACATACCAGCGCACTGACCACCATACATTGGTGTAGCAATAAAAAGTTTATTCTCACGTAGTTTTTCGATTGGGATATTAATTTCCATTATTTACTTCCTTCATTATCATGTACATGTAGTTGTATCATTGCGTAGTGAATCACTTTAATCAAATCTTTTCGCCAGTCATCACGGCTACCCTTTTTACCATAACGCTGCGCATACTTCATAACATTACCCATACAGAATCCTGTACCATGCCCAGAGTCAATAATGAACTCTGTTGCTTGGAATTTATTTTGGGAGTAATGTTCGCTGTATGTTTTATTTATATAGTTAGAAATTTCCTCAATATATTTTTTTTCATTATATTTATAAACAGGCATAATATTTTTAAGATGCAAAGTTTCAGTAGGAATAATTTCGTTGAAATAAACTTTATTAACATTATCAATGCTTACATTATTAGCACTGGTATTCCAAATAGTTCCAGCTGGCCCATTAGCACCTTTTGGATTTTTTGTTGTATTATCTGAACCTGTTGCACCAAAATTTGGAGTACCAAAAAGATTAAGATTTTTAGTCGTCATTGCAGGTATATCCACACGTTCTAATTTATTCATTATAACCTCTCCAATTAATAAAGTAAAGGCTTTTCCATGCCTTCTTTCCAAAAATAATATTGAACATCCGGATGCATCAATTTCATTAATTTTAAAACTTTTTTATTATCTTCATAATGTATTTGTACACCATTTGCTTTTAATATACTTACTTTAAAAGCAGCAGCATTAGCAACAGATCTAGATTTATCTAAAAGATATATATCAACAACTCGTTTACCAAAATGTTCATCCATCCACAATTTAGTTGCTGCATAAACATCTGGTTCAAATTTTCTTGCTGATACTGCAATAAAAAAAGGTTCTTCTGGTTCTAACAATTTTCTAGCATTGCGATAGTAATAAACAAGTTTGCGTTTACGTTCTTCTCTTTCTTGTTTATTCATTCTTCCCCATTTTTTTTCTGAAGGTGGCGGTCCTTCAGCTAAAACACCATCGATGTCATAGGATACTATCACATTGTTGCTCCCAAATTTTCTTACGTTCTTCAACACTCAATAAAACAAATTTATCAAGATCTTCAGCAGTATTAACTGGATAACACCATTCCAAACCTTTATTACCTAAAGGAGCGAGTACTGGAATACCAGCATAAAGAGCATGATACGCTCTACCAGTGTGCCAACCTGTTACTGCATGTTTTTTATCATACAAGGCGAGACAGCCATAATAATTGCGATAAAATTTACGACGATTTTTTTGCAATGGAACATCAACAAGTTCGAATTGATAATCTTCCCACTCTTTTGCTTTACCAGCAATTTGCAAAGATTTAGCAGTACCGAATGTTTTAAAATATGCAGCACGTCCTTGATTACGACCAATGTAAACAATTTTATTAATTGTTCCTGCTGAAAAATTATCGAACTCCATACTAGCATTCATCGGCATATGAACGCACTTAATACCTTCTGGTGCTTTCAATACTTTTAATGTTTCTTGCACATTAACTGCATTTGCAATGATGGTCCAACGATTCCAGTTCTCATTAGGAAGTAATTCCCATAAGAAAGATAAGTCTGGATCATCGCAAATAAACCAAACATCACCTGTATGATTTTTTACATAGCTAACTGTTTTGTCCCAATCTTTACCATAAAACTGAAGATTAGTGCCACCAAATTCAAGACAAAGAATATCAAATTTAGCATCATACTGTGGAAGCAAACCGTCATTTTTTGTTTCATCAGTTGTATCAGAAAGCAATTCTATTTTGTATTTGTTTTTTCCACCAAATTCTTTGAATAAAGCTACTCTCTTATCGACCCAAGCACCACGAGTGCCAGATTCATTTGGAGTAAGGCCAATTTTACCAGCTACTCGACGATAACCAATAGTACGTCCAGTAGCTGGTGCTGTTGCATTGTTATCATAGAACCATTGAAGAACATGTTCTTCGTCTAAAAAACTATGCAATGACATTAGAAGAATGAATCCAAACTAGCCGATGTTTGAGCGATATAAGGATCTGCCATATTGTGAGCAGCCATATAATCATACCATTCTTGTTCTTCCCACATAGAAGGCGAAACACCATTCCAAAGTGGACGATGATACTTGTGATCTTTATTCAAACGACGCTCATCAATATACTGTTTACGAAGATTTTCATAATCCCAAGATTTTAAATCTACCATCTTTTCACGGAAGTATGAAACCAATGTAAGACGGTCATTATCATCTCCAATAAGTGCATCATTACCGTGAATACCGCCGTGATTATTGACAAGCAACATATCACCAGGCTGCAAATTAATAGCGATACGATATTCTGGAAGAATAAACTCAGCACCCCTCCAACCTTTACCTTCAGGGCCAGTAATTCCGCAAATATTCGAGAAACCTTCATGCAAATCTCCAGCGTCACGATGACAAGCAGTACGCCAATTATGGTTAACTGTTAGTGTTGTAAATACAGTTCCTTCGACAAGGAAACGTGGATCTAACTTATCAGCTTCGCGACGTTGAGCAGCCCAACGAACTGGAAGTAATTCGCGGAACTGTGCATTAAGTTTCTGAAGATATGGGAATGCTAGTTTAAATTTCTCACGGTTCTTTTCAGTATAAGAAGTTTCACGACCATAAGGAATACGTGGATAACGATCGAAATAACCAGCAATGCCAGACATTACCGACTGAGCATAATTCGTTTCAGAAATATAGTTGTTTATAATATAATTAGCTTCTTTAATTTGCTCTTGACGTGTTAAATTTTGTGCGCCAACAAGCCATTCTTCAAACCAACCATGGTATTCAGGATACTTAACAGTTACAGCTGAACGAAGCCAAACTTGGCCACGTGTTTCTTCCTTAGAACCTTTCTTGTGGCTTTCACGAATTGATTCGATCGTTGTGCCATCATCGATAGTATTTTCTGGACGAGCAAGGAATGAAAGAATTTCAGTTTGTTCAGGTGTTACCCAATCACGATTACCACGACCTTCTTGACCAAGCTGATCTCCGCGAGGGCCAGCCGCCATACCACGATTTTGAGATTCAGTAGCTGCTTCTCTCAAGCCAGCATAAGCTGCATCCATTTCTTCTTTAGTAAACACATTTTTACGATATTTGAAAATGATGTTTTCTTCAGAAGTATTGCCATCAAGAGACTCAGCATAAAGATCACAATTTTCAGTGATGATTCGATCTGCATAATCTTTACAGGTAATAAATGTACCCATCGTTTCTTCGGAATCGATTTTCTTTTTTACTAATACTTCAACCATTGTTTTCTCCAATAATTATCCACTATATTAAGTGTACTAGTATATAGTACAATTGTCAAGTTATTTCTTGCTCTCAATGATAGATTTAATATCTGGAGGAGTCCAACCTTCTGGCTTTTGAATCTTGCCATCTTCACGACGAATTACTTTACCATCAACTAGCTTGGCCATGTTGCTACGGTGTACTTCATTGAAAATTTCATCAAGAGGAATACCATATGATACAGCCGTTCCGCAAGCGATGTAGATAATATCTGCAAGAGCATCTGCGATTTCTACAAAATCATCATCAAGTTCAGCTTCAGAATATTCTGCAATTTCTTCCATAAGCAAATTAATACGCAATGCCCGTTCATTGCTATCAGGTAGTTCTGGCTTTTCGCCAACTCGCTGACCGAATGCTACATGGAAATCTTTCACATCAGTAAAGTAACTCATTCTGCTAATCCTTTAAACATTTGTTTACGACCTTCAACACCAAGTTGATTATCGAATATTTCTTTAACACGTTGTAACATAGCACAAGCCATAATCATAACATCAGCCGAATCATCACACATCATAATTTGCATATCAACAGGCTTCATCAGTTCTTTCATTCGACTTTCTACTTTTTTAAAATCAAGTTGCTGTTTCATTTTAAATCCATTCTGGTGGCTGACGATCAGTCCATTTATGTAATTTTAATTTACCGTGTCGGTAATAATTGCGATAACTTTTAACAGGATCATTAGCAACTTTATATTCATCAGGCATGCACGAAGGCATAGGCGTCCAATCAAATTCTCCTAAATTTTTAGGAGGCGACTGGAGCATATATGATAGTTCGCCATGACATTTATGCTGTTTGCCATAACGATATGTATACTCATCCATAAGAGCAAAAAAATGTTCAGCAAGCCAATGGTAGTTTTCTATAGAAGTGCGACACCAAACAGCTGAAGGATGATTTATATGAGTCGCCTGATATAAAACATTATCACGAGCATCGTGCATAAGCCAGATTTTCTTTTTGCGACCAGTTTTGGTCACGCCTTGTTGTTCTTTGCCATCAATAACACGATGAGCAGTAGAAAGAAGTTGTGCCGACTCTAAGATCATTTTAACGACGTGTTTGTCGACTAATGATTGAGCGGCGATAATTGGGTCGGTGTGTACATAGAAAATGTTCATTGTTTCCACTTTTTAAAAGCAATATCCCTGTGGTATTTGTTAGCTCTATTATAATACGTGATTCCATTCAAATAGTCAAGCGAATGTTGGAACGTTCTTGCAGTAAGACCAGTAAACATTTCTGTTACTGTTTCGCCATTTGGTAATTGGAATCTTACCTTAACATGTTGTGGTCTTTTTATTTTAACAAGAAGTTTAGGATACATCAAGCAGCTTTCTTCAAGAATAACCTGTTCTTCGCTTTGAACAACGATTCTTGGATTAAAACATACGAAATTTTCAGGCTGACCACGCATACCGAAAATACGATACGGCTGGCCAACTTGATTTGCTGTTAAAGTAATAGCATTGTTGTCATACATTGTTTTAATAAGATCCTTCGCAAATTCAATAGGATCAAATGGTGGTTTAATAAAATCAAATTTTTCGCATTCTTTAATTAAAATAGGATCAGTATTATCTACAATTTTCATGCTGCAATCCTCGAGAAGTTTTTGTGTTTTTCAAATTTAATAACATTGTTGAATTTATCACTGATTTGATCAGTTTTATGACTGATGATAAATGTATTTGTATCAGTTGTAATAGTGTTGAGAATTTTCATAAATTCTTCAGTTCCATTGCTATCTAATGAGCTATCAAACACTTCATCCATGATAAGAATATTGGTGTTAATTGAATTGCGAAGTTTAGCAACCGCTCGCCACGTGAACAATATCGCAAGATTAATACGCATCTTTTCGCCTTCACTAAAAGAAGCATAACTAAATTCATCTCTATGTCTTGACTTGATAGTTTCGTTAAATTCTTCATCAAGTTCAAATTGAACAAAGAAATCCATCGCTGAAAGATATTTGTTAATTAGCTTGTTAATGATAGGAATATATTGGCGGATAATTTTTGATTTGATGCCACTATCTTTAAGAAGGATAGCAGCCGCTCCGTAAATATTTTTTTGATCATTTAGTTCATTAGTTCTATCAGCAATTATCCCAAGATCTTCTTCTAGCTCATAAAGTTTACTTGTATCTTGTTCTTCAACAGTTTTATGAATAGAATTTATTTCTTCAATCAATTGATTTGTGTAAGTAGTCAACGAATTAATTTTTGTTTCAACAACATGATAATCCATTACCTTTTTTCTGACTTTGGCATTAATTTCAAACATGTTTTTTATTTCGGTATTTACTTTATCATATTCTTCTGAAAGTTTAGTAAGACCATCTTGAATTTCGACAATGTTATTATTTCTCGAATCAATAGCTTCACATTTAAAATTATAATCAATTTCTTGTTTGCAAGTTGGGCAATTATCATGATTGTTAAAGAAAGAAACTTCTTTATTAACAATAGCAAGATTTGCTTCAATTTTATGTTTTAATGACTCGAGTTTAGTCATTTTCTTTTCAAGAGTTTCAAGATCGCGTGTTTGGCTTGCTAACTCTTCTGCTTCTTTATTAATATTTTCTTTTTGAATTACCAAAGTTTTAATTTGTTCTTTTGTTTCATTAATACGTTCATTTTTATCAGCAATAATAGCATCATTGTTATTTTGCATTTCTTGCATATGTTCTTTGATTAGTTTAATCTTCTCAGAAAGAACTTTATGGTCAGATTGATTTTGAACTAGATCTTCTTTATTAACGGTAATTTTATCTTTCAACAAACTATTCATTGTTGTGAAGATTTGAAGGTCAAGAAGGTCTTCAATAATTTCTCTACGTTGACCACCTGACAGCTGCATAAAAGGTAAAAACGTAGCTGAACCAAGAACGATTACTTGTGAAAAAGATTTATGATTGATTTTAAGAATTTGTTTTTCAACAATCTCTTGATAATCTTTCATTTCTGCAGATTGATTCATCAGCTTACCGTTTTGATAAACTTCAAACACATTTGGTTTAATACCGCGAATGATTTTATAATCATTAGATGATATTGAAAATTCTACCTCAACTACCATTTCTTTACGCGTAATAGAATTAAGCAATTGTGATTTGTTAATTTTTCGAAATGGTTTACTGAATAGTGCATATGACAATGCATCGAGCATGGTAGATTTACCAGCACCATTTTCGCCAACGATCAAAGTAGTATTGTGTGTGTTAAGATTAATTTCCGTAAACAGATTACCTGTAGAAAGAAAATTCTTCCATTTTAAAGATTTAAATGTTATCATTCAACAGCCAATGCTTCATTATATAATTCTACAATAGTATTTTCTAATTTTTTCTTATTGAAATTTGGTGCATTAATTTGATCAATATATGTTTTGAAAATGTCAATAGTTGACTCTGCTTCATTAACAATATCATCATCATTTTCAAGATACAAATTAAGATTATCTTCTACAATTTGCATTTCTAATGGATTGCATTTTTCTAAATTTTCAATAAACATATCAAAGAAGTAAGGATTTGTTTTATTAGTAACAATAACCTTAACCATCTTACCTTTGTACTGTTCAAAATCATGGTCAAGGATTTCGGTAATCATTTTATCAGCATCATTATACCAAACCTTATAGAACATTCTATATGGATTGCGGATAAAAGTCAACTCTTTCGTTTTTGTATCCAAGATATGAAAGCCTCGAGGATCCTCGAAGTCAGACCAAGTAAACTCAGCATGGCTACCCAAGTAATGAATATTACCAGATGTAGAACGATGGTGATAGTGGCCACTAAGTACCGTTTCAAACCTGTCGAAGATTTTAGGATCTTCTCCATGTGAGTTGATACTTCCCTTGAACATTTCGAAGCCAGCGAGTTCCAAGTGGCCACCCACGATAGTCGCATTTGTTTTCCTTATTGCTTCAAATATTTCTTCTTTGTTTTCACTATTAATCCAAGGCAAAAGAAGAATTGGCATTTTGTCAAAAATTAATTCAACAGGAGAACTATCATAAACATGAACATTTTGATACTTACCTGATACTAATTCATCAAGAGCATTTACACTATTTGTGTTTTTGTAATACACATCATGATTGCCAGCAATCAAATGCATCTCAATATTATTTTGTTTTAATGGCTCTAGAAAATCTTCTCTAAGTCGTTTTGCAGTGAGAAAATTAATGTATTTGCGGCGATCAACCAAGTCCCCCAAATGCAAGATATTGCTGATTCCATCACGAAACAAGGTAGGAAAGAATACATCATCGAGGAATCGTTTTGAGTTGTCGTGGAATGCGATGTTGTCATTGCGAATCCCCCAATGCGTATCCGTGATTATCGCTATTTTCATTATCAATATCCTCTATCTCAAATTTCTCAATACCAGATTTTTTAGTTTTAATATTTTTCACTTCATTTAATTTATTTTCAAACGAGCTAATAATATCATTAGAAAAGTGATTACTATTCATACTAACACCTTCTTCATTAAAATCCATCAAAAATGAATTTTGATAATTTTTATGTTTGATATATGATTGTTTCTTTTCTTTAGCAATTCTTCTAATAAATGCATTCCAAGCAATTTGCGTGAAATAAGCAAAAGGATTATTATATCTATCAGGATCAAAATTATCAACTGCAGCTATACAGTTTTCAATACCATCAGCAATCATTTCGTCTTTGTAAGTATAGCTTCCGAAATTTGGTTTAGTAGCTAGTTTAGTACAAATCATTAATAGGCATTCGCCAATATATCGAGGAATCTTAGGCGCTGGTCTATTTTCGCTTGCAGCTAATATACGGGCTGCTTTATATTCTTGCATTTTTTCAAAAAGAGTTTTATTGTTAACGTAATGTGCTTTTTTCTTACGAGCAGGTTTTGCGATGTGATCTTTGATTGCTTGTGAATATTCTTTCGTCATTTATTGTACTTTCAAGTTTACTGGATAAATTTTATATTCAAATTTTTCCTCATTATAAATTTTCATACGTTCAACAAAATGTAATATAGTAAAGTTTTTTCTGGTTTTCCAAGAAAGGTCATCAGCTATATCATAAAGGGTAGCGGTTTCTTTGCTATCTGATTTACGCAAGCCACGACCAATAGATTGTAAGTTTCTTATTTTAGATTTTGAAGGACTAGCAAATATGATGTTATGCAAATTACGAATGTTAACTCCTGTACTAAAAGTCCCGTAACTAGCGACGATAATACTGGATGGTGATTGCTCCACGATTTTACGAATTTCTTCACGCTCTTCTCCATCAACGCCACCATGGACAAAATGAACAGGAATACCCTGATCTTTTAACATGTCATATAATATTTTGCCATGCTTTTCTACATATTGAAATAATAACAATGTATTGCCTTCAAGAGACAATGCTAAATTTTTAATAAAATTGTTTCTTTCAGGCAACCCTACAAGAAAATCCATTTCACTCTTATAATCTAAAGTGGTTGTAGCCTTACGCACGTTATCAGGATACTTTAGTATTATAGCCTTAATTAAGAAATTAGACAAGTGTTTTTGTTCAATTAATTTTGAGGTAGTTGTAACTGATTTAACTGCACCAAATAATCCTTCAAGAACTAACTTATGTGTTTCCGTACCGTCTAGAGTTCCTGTAAACCCAAAACGATACTTGCAATTATTAAGTTTTGTCATTATAGAAGTAAGAGATTTGGCTTTGAATAGATGCGCTTCGTCGCCGATAACTACGTCAAATAATTCGAAATACTCTTTAGGTATCTTATATATGCTCTGCCAAGTTGTACAATATATCATTGGTTTGTTTTCTTTAATTTTAAGTATTTTCAATTTTGAGTTTCCTTATAATCAATCCTTTCATATTGCCTCTTTTTGGTATTTTACCATTTAAAATATAATTAAATGTGGATACATTCCAGTCCATCTTCTGACAAATTTCAAAAACAGTCAAATCACCATCAATATCAATCCAAGTAATTCCGTTATCTTTACTATATTCATAATTATTTTTTTTTGTTAAATAGTGGTTCTTACCACTGGTTTTTTCTATTTTTTTTCTCTTTGCTTCTTCATTATACATGGGATTGTTATTAACAAATGGATTAGACCCATTATATTTTCTTTTTTTCATAGTTTTTTCGTGAATTTTTTTTATTTTGAAAGGACTATTATTTTTCATATATTCAATTTGCTTTTCTCTCGAACCATCATACCAAGATATTTTAGCTTTTTCTCTCATTTTATTTTTATACTCTTCGTCGTCCCATAACTTTTTATAATATTCACTCTTAAGATTAGATAATTCTATTTTAAGTGATTCATATAATTTCGAATTTTGATATCGATTCAATGTATTTTTAGATTTCATGTTCATACAAAAAAATGCATTTAATACTTTAAATCTATCTTTCCCGAATATAAATTTTGTCAACAATAAATGTGCTATGTAGTGTTCTCTTGCACTCAATTTTATTAGATTATCTTTAGAATTATCTCCGCCTATTGATTTTGGTAAAATGTGATGAGTTTCACAATATGTTCCAATTTCAACAGGATATAGTAATCTTTTCTCAATTAAAGATTTATATATTTTAAAGTATTTGTTGTTTTCTTTGTTCTGATAACCATCTATCGTCAATTTCGTCATTTTCAGTAATATCCTTTGCTTTTTTATATTTGACATTACTATTTATAATTTTTATATTTTCATTGCCTTCAAATGTATATTCATTGCCGTCTTCGCAATAAAAAGTAAAAAATATTGGATTCTTTTCTTCACCTGCGGTTATCTTATGAACATATCCTTTAAAGCCATAGTCAGCAAAATCACTGGCAAGCTGACTAACAAGAGAAGTAGTTGGTACAATAATAAGAGTTTTTGCATTATAGTATCTCGTCAATAGATAAATGATAAATGATTTGCCAGAAGCTGTTGGAGATAATAGAAGGGAACGACGATTACGAACGGCATAAACAAATGCATCAATTTGATAATCTCTACGTTCAAATTTTTCAGGTATATTTAATGTATTAATAAAATCATTTGCTTCTTTTAATGAAAATTCTTCAGCAGAAAAATCTGTAATATAATCAAGTTCGTAGTTTCTTTTATTACAAAATTCTTCTACGTATTTTAAAAGGCCACCATAAAGCATACCAGTCATAGTATTGTAAAGTCGAATTTTACCATCCCAAAATTTACTTTTATAGGCTGGCATAAATTTTGCACCTGGAACATCGAATGTAAAATATTCATTCAGTTCATAAGCAATTCCTGGATCGCATGTAACTCTATTATAAGTTTCATCGACTTTTTCTATCTTAACTATATCCATTAGCCACCTTGAGTAAATCTGATAAAGTCGATAGCAGCTTTAATCTGATACCCTCTATTTTGCAATGATTTTAATATTGATTCTAAAAATTCTATTTTTTCTAATTGGTAGCCAATTTTTAATGATAGCTCAATAATATCTTTATCGGCATCAATATATGTAGGAATATCTCCTTTAAGAATTAATCCACGGGATGGCAGTTCCCATCCTTTATCTTTTTGTTCTTTAGTTGGTCCTTGAGTATAAAACTCATATTTTTCCAACTTCAATTGTTTCATATCTGCTTCTAGCTTACGATAAAGCAGCCGTTCAGAAACGTAAACTTTATAATACTTATGATGTAATTTTTGGATCTTTATAGATTCATCATCCAGCTGTGTTTTGTCAACATCAGTATCTTTATCCCACTCTTCAAATATAGATTCAATTTTCATCAATAAACTCCACTCAATAATACCATTATAAGTTAATGTAGTATAAAAGTAAAGTTAAATCTTTTGAACATCATAAAGAATATATCTGAATGTAGCAGTAGCTGTAATGTAATTTACATCAGTATCAGTTGATTGAAAAGTAATATCAGAAAGGGATGTTGGGAATGCGTCTCTAAATGTTACCGCATAATTTGGATTTTTTGCAGAATCAGAAATAAGCAATGTAATATCAGAAAGAACACCATTACCTGATGTAATTGAATTAACTGCAAGATTAGCATATTCTTGATAATTATCTGGGAAACCTAATGATCTTAACCAGTTATGTATTTCGAACCAGTTTTGTAATTCTTCATCAACTTTATATGTTATTGTTAAATCACCATATTGCAAATGTTCACCAGCTAATGGAATATTAGTAAATGGGTTAGGTTGTACTGCAAAGTCTAATGATAATGATGGAAGATTGACTTTTTGAATAAAGAAGTTAGTATATGGTGCACGTTTAATCTGGAACTGAAAGTTAAGTGGACTTAAGAAGTTTTTATTATACGGGGTATTGTCTATCGCTGTAGTAGTAACCATTATTCATTCTCCATATGATCACTACTATTTATCATCGCCTCATATATGATTATACTGTAGTTTTACAAAGTAGTAAAGAAAAAAAGGGAGAGCCGAAGCCCTCCATTAGTTAGCAAGTTGTTCTTGCTGTTTTAATTTATTTATCTTTAACATATTTTAGTGTTTTTATTACTTTTTCTCTATGTTCAGGAGACAGTTTACGCCCTAATTTAGCAGCTCTAAGTTTGGCTTTATGTTCTTCAGTAAACACGCGACCTTTGTTTGCATTAGATATTTTTTTAGCTGTTTCTATTGTACATGGACCAATAGATTTACCTTTTTTAGAATGTGATATTTTTTGTCCAATTGTTTTTACTGAATCTGGATATTGATGCCATGGCTTTTTAGAAAACAAATTCAAATTATAATAACGTATTTTTATTTCTTCTTTTTTTATCATATCAAAATATCTTTGTTCCTCAATATACATTTGTTCTCTTGATAAATTTTTTTTTAAAATACGTCTTTTGAAATCTTGCGGTCTACGATTATATGTATCACGCATCCAATTGGAAGAACATATATATCCATCATCAACTGTTCCCCAATGACATCCTACGTAATATCTTTTATGTTTGCGATCAAACCAAAGATATACAAATCCATATTTTTCTGCCATTATATCCTCCAAAAGAAAAAGTCAGGAGTTTCCCCCTGACTTTATTTAGTTTACTTTTATGAAAAGTATAGTGACTTACATAAGATTGTTGACGATAACACGACGGTAATACTTGTTACCAGTGTTAGCACCACCAAGAATAAGCTCACCAAGACCTGAGTAAGTACCTTCAGCGAATGGATTTGCAACCATGCCGTAACGAGTCTTGAAGCCGATTTTTGGCTGGAAAGATTGCTGATCAACAGCACGAACCATCTGTAGTGGAACGTATGGGCAATAGAAGATACCAGCATCGAATGCTGAAGAACCCTTATAGCCAACAGTTAGATAGTTACCACCGATTGCGTATGGATCGATATAAACCTTTAGGCGACCATTTAGAACACCAGCGAAGGTGTTACCAGTATCGTCAACCTGTAGGTTGTTTGAGTTAAGAGCAGGAGCGTAATCAAGAACACCAGCCATCTGTAGAGCGGAAGCAACGTCCGAAGAACAGATAACGATGTTACCCTTACCACGACGAGTCTGCTTAGCAATCTGGTTAGCTTCACGTTCCAACTGGAACATAAGACCCTTGAACTTTTCTACTGACCAACGACCGTTTGAGTCGGTATCAAGATCGAAAACACCAGCAGTAGTTGTATTATCCATAGCACCCTGAGTAGCAGTGATATTGATAGTACGAACAACTTCACGGTTGATTTCTGCAAGAATTTCAGCCGAAAGGATGTTAGCAAGTTCAGTCTCAGCGTCTAGACCATGGATTGCCTTAAGATCTTGAGCAAGTTCCATAGTATATTCTGCCTTAAGGGCACGTGACTTAGCAGTAACAGTAACTTTTTCAATCGAGAAAGCCATCTGTGGAATATCGCCAGGACCAGCTGCACCGTTTGCATAATAAGATGCGCCAAGAGCTTCAGCAGTAGCAACGGACATACCGCTACCAGTGTTGTAAGTGTTAAGCGAAGTCAATGGTGAAGTATTAGTTGCACCTGGAATAGTACCAACAGCATTCTGACCGAGAGTGTTATTGCCGCTTACTACTGAAGAGAAAGCAGTGTTAACTTCGTTATAGAATGTTTCGTTTACGTTGTTGCCACCGTATGAAGTATTTGAAGTGCCATTGCCTTGGTTATTGTACTTCGAACGCATTGCGAAGATCAAACCAGTTGGACCAGTCATTGGCTGAACGCCGCAGATGTCATAAGCAATGAGGTTAGGCATTGAACGACGAACGAGCGAAATAAGAACAGGATCGAATGTATCGATACCGCCTGTGCCCTGAGTCGAAGATGAAGTGCCCATCTGGTTCATTGCAGCAGTTTCAAGACCAGTTTCCATAAGAGTCTGGTATTGACCATGCGATGCAGATTCCATAAGAGCACGTTGAGTGTTCTCAAGAACTACTGCAGTTACAGAACGGCGATGGCTGTCCTGGATTGGGGATAGATCAGCGTGCTCAAGAATAGGAGCCCACTTTCTTTGAATTTCCTCAGCTAGATACATTTGTTATCTCCTTTATTGTATCAGTATAATTTTATTTATAAAAAATTATTTCTTAATTGATCTTGAAATCGCTTGGACATACTTATTAACAGATGGGTCGATGCCAATTGTACCATATGTCATTTCGCCTTCAAAAGTTTCTTCTTCAATATTAGTTGAAGTAGGTGCTCTTTTTGCATTTACAAAATATGTTTCCTTAATGATTGATAGCTTTCTGCTATAAGTATCAATGTCACCATCAAAATCAACACCCTCAGCTAGAGCAGCGAACTTTTCTTGCTGTGAAAGAGCTAAACCATCGAAGTATGATTCAAGAACTGTTTCTTTTTCAACTTCTACCATTGCTCTTTTAATTTCAACGTTCTCGTTGATCTGCTCATCGAGCTTTGCTTCAAGAACTTCTACCTTATCAGCAAGAGCTTCAATTACATCAACCTTGTCCTCTGGGACTTCAATGTAATGCTCTGCGAAAAGATTCTTAAGACCAGTGATAAAATCATTGGTAATTTCATTGCGAAGGGTTGTTTCAATAGCAACTTGATTATCAGTCATCCATTGTTCAACAACATAATCGAGATAAGAATCAACACGAGATGTAATTTCTTCGTTGATTTCTTCAACAGCTTCAGTTAATTTTACTTCATAATCTTCTTCAAGACGAGCAACTTCAACCATTGCGCGAGCAGTAACTGCTGCTTCAAATAGTGTCGATGCTTTTTCTTTAAATTCTTCAGAAAGATCCTGACCAGCAAACATTTCTTCAACGTCTTCTTTTACAGAAATTTTTACCATTGGCATATTAGCCTTTGGACCTTCTTTACCAACAGCATGCGAACCCTTCATGCGAATTGAAGCCTCATTGCTTTTTTCATTAGCATTTCCTGGAAGATGGGAAGCTTCCTTGCCAATAAGAGCCATAGCATCATCGAACCACTTTGTAAGATCGTCCTTACGCATTGCATGCATAGCACCGATAGTATGGGTGATGTAATCGATTTTTGATTTTGGGTCAGCGCCAGCTGGACGTGAATTTGGCTTCAATGAATCCATAGCAGTTGATGCCTCGTCTAGAGTATCAACATCCATTTCATCAATATATTCGTTTTGGTCGGTCATCTAAGCTCTCCTTGATGGAATTTAAATTTATTTATATTAATTACAGTTTAAGTGTTAGAGAAGAGAGATAATTCTCAAGAATAGAAAATTTGCTTTCTTCAATTTGATCCATTGTCATTTTATGCATTTTCTTTTTCATTTCATGTAGTTTTTCTTGGTGCCATGTTTCTTTAGCAGAATCATAAACCCATTCTACATTTTCCATTATGCCCTTTACGAATGCATCAGGAGCTGATGGATCAGCCACGATGTCGCCAGCAGTTGCAAGATGAAAATCTTCTTGTACTTGCATAGTTCCGTCTCTCATTGCTTTAAGCGTACCCAAACCACGGGATGACACACCTAAATTCGCACCAGATTTCATAAGACCTTTAGCAATATTGCCCATCGGTGTATCAGTAATTTTAGCTTTACCAATGAAATTATTGCCATCTCTTTTAAGATCAACGATAATATGTGATACACGATCAAGATTAATTTGCGGGCCAGCTGGATGACCAAGTTCACCATAAGCACGATTTTTCTTAACGATATCGTTCATATAACGTGTTACTTCTTTATCCATGATATGTAATGGATAAATACGCCCGTTGCGATTTTTCTTTTCAGCCTGAAGAAAGATGCCGTGGATGTAATGTTCTTTTTCACCGTTTTCTTTTGCTTCGGTAATATACTCCATATC
>TBL_comb47_HYPODRAFT_10000853_pt1 | contig 39960 bp, 29 predicted proteins | sample TroBogypolimnion_40_FD_10682 | JGI IMG/M metagenome (IMG submission 10682)
CACCAGTTCGTAAACCATCTGGACGTAGTCGCTGTCGCGCCAACCGTTCACCAGACAGAGGGTATGCAGATCGGAATTCTTGACCAGGTATTCTAATTCGTGGGTTCTGTAGTTGGTATTGATAGTGACCAGCACCCCTCCTATTTTCGCGGTAGCGAAGAAATAGGTGAGCCAGTCGGGAACATTGTTGGCGAAGATTCCGATCTTGTCTCCCTTCCTGATGCCGAGATGCAGCAAAGATTTGGCCAGATAATCGACTCTGGTGTTGAAGGTAGAATAGGAGAAGTGCAGGTCCCTGTCGGGATAAACGATAAAATCCTTATCAGGAAATGTTTGTGCCCATTGTTCGAGGAACTGGCCAAATGTGGTGTCGATTAATTCCATGGGAATAGGGGAAAGTTGTTAGCTATTGGCTATTGGCTTTTAACTGTTGGATGATAGATGGTTGGTGGAAGGTTTAAAAGGGGGCGTAAACGATGGCCAGGATCTTGGCGGGTTCTCCGTTGGCAGAATGGACGTGGTGGTCGACCACAGAATCGTAATAGATGCTGTCGCCTTCGAAAAGATGGTAAATATCTTTTCCATAGGAGATTTCAACTTCACCGGAGAGCACATAGATGAACTCCTCCCCCTCATGGGCAGAAAGTCTGGTTACAACTGCCGGAGAGGGGTTGATGTTGATCAGGAACGGTTCGAAATGTCTACCCGATTTGTCACCTGCCAACGGATGGAAGGTTAGCCCGGGCCCGGATTCGTTGTTGGAAGTGGAGAAACCTGTTCCCTCTCTGAGTTTGCCCTTGCGGGATATAACTGGACCCAGTCTGTCGTTGTCATCGAGGAATGTTCCCAGTCGGACACCCAGCACTCGGGCCACCTTGATGAGGTGTCCCAGGGAAGGAATCGAGTCACCCTTCTCGATTTTCTCCATCATCCTGACAGGAAATCCGCACCGTTCGGCAAGCTCCTGGATAGTTACATTCTTGATTTGGCGCAGTGCTGTAATTTTTGGACCAACCTGATTTTGCTCCTTCATGGTTTTTGGAAATTGGATTAGTTTGGTGTAAATTTATAATTATGCTGAAAACGGGACAACCTGTGAAGGTTCTGTTCGTATATAAATTAAGGTTTATTTAACCTGAAAATGAGCAGAAAAGAGAGAATCGTCCCTAATAATCAAAATAGGTCAATAATGGCTATCTTGTTTCGGTCAACAGGAGAGTAACAGAATAAATAATTATGGGAAAGAAAATTGTTGTTGCGGTTACCGGAGCCAGCGGGTCCGTTTATGCCAGGAGATTGTTGCAGAAATTACAGGCATCCCCGGCAGGAATAGAAACATGTTCGGTGGTCTTTTCGAAAAATGCCAGGGATATCTGGGCCTATGAACTGAAAGAAACGGTGGAGGAGACGGGATTGACTCTTCAGGTTTTCGGACCGAACGATTTTTTTGCCCCATTTGCCTCCGGTTCGGCAGGATACGATACAATGATCATCATCCCTTGTTCAATGGGTACGCTGGGTCGGATTGCAGGTGGAATTTCCGACGACCTGATCACCCGTGCTGCGGATGTGATGCTGAAGGAGCGGGGTCGTTTGATCGTGGTTCCGCGTGAGACTCCCTATAACCTGATCCAGCTTCGCAACATGGTCACGCTTACGGAGGCCGGAGCCATTGTGATGCCGGCAACTCCTTCGTTTTACAGTGTTCCGGCCAATGTGGAGGAGTTGGTGGATACAGTCGTGAACAGGGTGCTGGATTTGGCTGGGATAGAGAGTAAAAGTTACCGCTGGGGAGGAGAGTAGGACACGGAGTTTCACAGAGTAATTTCTAATAACCAGAACACGGAGTGAAAAGGACACGGAGTTTCACAGAGAAATTATTAAAAAAGACAGGATACTGAGTGAAAAGGACACGGAGTTTCACAGAGAAATTATTAAAAAAGCCAGAACACAGAGTGAAAAGGACACGGAGTTTCACAGAGAAATTATTAATAACCAGGACACTGAGTGAAAAGGACACGGAGTTTCACAGAGTAATTATTAATAACCAGGACACAGAGTAACGAGGACACGGAGTTTCACAGAGTAATTTTTAATAACCAGGACACAGAGTGAGACCCAGGATTTCTCTGTGAAACTCAATGAATTTTTTTCAAAGTATAAATCTTCTGATCCCATTTTTAAGTAAGGTGACATTGAAGTTGATAAGGAGGCCAACCTTTTTGTTGGAAAACTTTAGATAGGACAATATTTGTGCATCATGGATGGATACCAGCTGATCCACGGATTTTAATTCCACGACAATGGTATCTTCCACAAGTATATCCATCCGATAACCGCATTTTAACCTTATATCTTTATAAATGACGGGAACTGGTTTTTGTCTTTCTATTTTTAATCCGGATTTTTTTAGTTCTGATACCAAGCACTCCTCATAGGCAGATTCCAATAATCCCGGACCAAGAATTCTGTGTACCTCAATGGCACTTCCGATAATTTGTGAGGTAATTTGGTTGATGTTCATCCTTGTAATTTCTCCTTCCTCTCACCCGTTTTTCTCTGTGTCCTTGCACTTAAAAATTCCTCTGTGAAACTCCGTGTCCTAACTCCTCTGTGTTCTAATTTTTTACATTTCACTCTGTGAAACTCTGTGTCCTTTTTACGCGCAGGCGATCGTCGCGACACTAACCGTCGTCCCCGGAATTTTCAATACTTCCTGTGCACAGGCCTCCAGGGTGGCACCCGTTGTTACTACATCATCCACCAGAAGCAGGTGTTTCCCTTCAAGCAACTCCGGTTGGCGGACGCTAAAAAGTTCCCTGACATTTTCCCAGCGTTCAAACCTACCTTTGTTGGTTTGTGTATCTGAATAGTGATTTCGGATGAGCGTGCTGTTCAGCATGGGTATTCCCATGGAGGCCGACATTCCCTTGCCAATTTCGGCACTTTGGTTGTAGCCTCTTTTGCTTTCCCTTTTTGGATGCAGAGGAACAGGGACCAGGAGTTCAACTTCCCGGTAGGGTGCAGACCGGATTAAATCGTATCCAAACAATCGTCCCAGCTTTTCGCCCACCTCTTTGGATCCCTTGTATTTGAGCTGGTGCATCAGGTGTTGCATTACCCCACCTTTGTCAAAAGTGCAGAAGGAGGTGGCCAGCCGGATATCGGCTCTTCCCCAGAAAATTTGGGCGACAGGATTATCTATGGTTTTTTCGAAACCGGTTTTTGGCAGATCGGCCATGCATCCGAGGCAGAGCACCTCTTCCCCTTTGACGAGCGGAGTCTGGCATCCGGCACAAAGCCTGGGGTAGAAGAGGTAGAGGAGGTCATCAAGAAGGAGGAGCATTTTGGATTTTGGATTTGAGGAGGATCGGCAATTTCAGATCTGCAAGAATGGCTGCACTTTCACTAACCTTTTAGGGCCAAATAGCCCACCTCTTTTCTGGGTTTTGCCTTTTTAATCGCCAATTCCTGCAAAGCCTGGTAAACTTCGTTGAATTGAAGATTGGTTTCGATCATGAAGTTCTCCAATTTTTGATTGATCTCAGTAAAAAGCAGCGCATTTTGGCGGATCAGAATAAATGCCCGGATAATCTGGATGTTTATTTCGATCGCTGGCTCGCTGCGCAGGACGCTGGAAAGCATTGCTACACCCTGCTCCGTGAAGGCATAGGGCAAGAATCTGTTGCCTCCGCGGTTTGTTATCACAAACTGTGATATCAAACTTTCCCATTCTTTTCGGGAGAGTTCAAACATAAAGTCGGGTGGAAAACGGTTAATATTTCTTCTGACAGCCTGTTTCAATGCTTTTGTCCTGACTCCGTACAGTTCGGCCAGATCCTCATCAAGGATCACACGATGTCCCCTGAACTCGTGGATTTTTTGCTGAATGATATTTTGTTCCATTTTTTGCAGAAAGTTAAGTTTAATTTTATCTTTTTCTATTCTCACAAAGGTTTGAGGTCACATTTTGTGACCTCAAACCTTTGTTTCGTTCACTTCATTTCAGTCTATATTAACAAAACAGAACTACTAACTATTTCCATTCCTGATGTTTAATTCTTGATGCATTATCGGGGCTTTCAAAATTTGTCGTCGCAGACGACAGAAAGATGCCCCCTCGTTTCCGGTTCGCTCAAACGAGGGGGAGAGTCCCAAACTTTGAGAGAATAATCAGATAGTATAAGTTACGGCAAAAAAAGAAGAAAGAGAAAAAAACGGACAAAAAAAGACCCGCAACACCAAAGCTTGCGGGTCTCAAAATCAAGTACGGACTGTTTGTTAAATTCCAAATGCGGCCTGGATCTTTTCTACAAAATCCAGTTTTTCCCAGGTAAAGAGTTCTACCTCTTTTACCACGTCGCCAAAATAGACCGATTCGAACTTTTTGGTCACGGTACGAGGTGTACGACCCATGTGCCCGTAAGAGGCAGTCTCTTCGTAAATCGGATTGCGCAGTTGCAGTCTTTGTTCGATGGCATAGGGCCGAAGGTCAAACAGGGCTGCAATCTTATCGGAAATTTCATTGTCGCGAAGGTCGACTTTTGCCGTTCCATAGGTATTGACATAGATGTTTACTGGTTGTGCCACTCCGATGGCATAGGCCAGTTGAACCAATACTTCGCCGGCAATTCCAGCAGCCACCAAGTTCTTGGCAATGTGACGTGCCGCATAGGCTGCAGAACGGTCGACCTTGGAAGGATCTTTTCCGGAGAAGGCTCCTCCTCCATGGGCTCCGCGTCCACCATAGGTATCCACGATGATTTTGCGGCCTGTCAGTCCGCTGTCACCGTGTGGACCGCCGATTACAAATTTCCCGGTAGGGTTGACGTGTAGAATGTATCCGGGATCAAAGAGCTTTTGGATGCGGAGCGGAAGTACTGCCTTGGTCGCAGGAATCAGGATGTTTTGAACATCTTCCCTGATTTTGGCCAGCATCTGTTCGTCGTTGGCATCAAATTCATCGTGTTGGGTTGATAGGACGATGGTATGGATTTTGACCGCCTGGTTGTTGTCGCCGTATTCGATCGTCACCTGAGACTTGGCATCGGGTCTCAGGTAGGTCATCTCCTTTCCGGCTTTCCGGATTTTGGCCAGTTCTTTGAGCAGGGCATGGGCCAGTTCAAGCGGCAGCGGCATGAAATTGTCCGTTTCGCTGCATGCATAGCCGAACATCATTCCCTGGTCCCCGGCACCCTGGTTTTCCGGATCCTTGCGCTCTACACCCCGGTTGATGTCCGGAGACTGTTCGTGCAAGGCAGTCAAGACTCCGCAAGAGTCTCCATCGAACTGGTATTCTGCCTTGGTATAGCCGATTTTGTTGATGACCTGCCGGGCCACTTCACGTACATCGACGTAGGTATCAGATTTTATTTCGCCGGCCATGATCACCTGGCCGGTAGTGACCATGGTTTCACAGGCCACTTTTGAAGATGGATCACGCGCAAGGAAAGCATCCAATACGGCATCAGAAATCTGATCCGCGACTTTGTCGGGATGACCTTCTGAAACTGATTCTGAGGTAAATAGATATCCCATAGTTATACTAAATTGTGTCACTTATTACGGTGACGGATGAAAAACTAAGTGGGATGGATGATTGAATGGGAAGTCAATACACTTTGTTTTAGCATTTTTTTCCGTGGTTGCAATCAATCAAATCCGTCCACAGTGCAAAATTATAACAATTTCAATTAATAAGCAAGTGACTAAAGTGACTAAAGTGAACTAAAGTGAACTAAAGTACTTCGGAGCAAGGATGGCAGATAGATTTTAATCATTTAATCTTTGGCCAAAGATTCTTCTTAAATTCTACAATTCACTAACTTTAGTCACTTTAGTCACTTTAGTCACTTCTACAATGAATATTAACATTTCTACCAACCCCTCCGAGCTAGGTCAAAAAGCTGGAGCCCTTGTGGCTGACAAACTGAGAGAGGCAATCCATGCGAAAGGGGAGGCGCGTTTGCTGGTCTCCACCGGTAGTTCGCAGTTCGAGACTTTGGCGGCATTGGTTTCAAGCAATGTCGATTGGCGTTGTGTAGAGGTTTTTCACCTCGACGAATACATTGGACTTGACCTCACTCATCCTGCCAGTTTCCGGAAATATCTGTATGAACGATTTGTCGGAAAGATTCCAGTGAAAGCATTTTATCCTGTCGATGGCGGTGAGAATGTACCTGAGCAGGTCGCATGGCTTGATCGTGAGATTTTAAAAAAGCCCATTGATGTAGGGTTGATTGGCATCGGTGTAAATGGGCACATTGCCTTCAATGACCCACCTGCGGATTTTAAAACCAGGGAGCCATACATTGTGGTCCATCTGGATGACAAGTGCAAGATGCAGCAGGTGAACGAAGGGTGGTTTTCCTCTCAGGAGGAGGTGCCGGCAACGGCCATTTCCATGAGCGTTCATCAAATTATGCAATGTAAAATGATTGTTTCCGCAGTGCCACACCAGGTGAAGGCGGAAGCCATTGCGCTGACGCTGCAACACGAACTTACCAGCCTGGTACCTGCCACCATGCTGAAACAGCATCCGGATTGGCATCTGTTTCTGGATACATTTTCAGCTTCAGGTGTGGTTAGGTAATTATCTTTACGAATGAAGATTTCCAACTACTTGTTGATCGGATAGTTGTGCCCTTGTCAAATGAAAAATATGCAGAAGATAACCGCTCTTCACTACGAAACGATGAAGTCGGTCCGGATAGACCTGGCGGATGGAATGATTTACAAAATGGAGGAGTTGGACAGCCATCAGGTTGGAGAAGATTTGCCGATTGTTGCCCCCGGCCTGATTGATAACCAGGTGAACGGGTATGCAGGTGTTGATTTTTCTGGAAATGAACTGACTGTGGCGGACATTGTGAAGGCCACAACTTCGCTTTGGAAAACAGGTGTGACAACCTTTGTGCCGACGTTGATCACGAACAGTACCGCAAATCTATTGCGCAATTTTAAAATCTTTGCCGAGGCCATGTCGCATGAGGAAGTGGCTCTTTCTGTACCCGGATTTCATTTGGAAGGTCCGTGGATCTCTTCGAAGGAAGGTTTCAGGGGATGTCACCCGACCGCATACATCTCGATGCCGGATTTGGATCTGTTTCAAAATTTACAGGCAGCTGCGGGAGGAAAAATTGTGCAGGTTACGTTGGCTCCGGAGTTGCCCGGAGCACTTTCTCTCCTCGATTTGTGTGCCCAACAAGGTGTTGTCACGGCGATAGGGCACAGTGATGCCAATGGTTCGGAGATTAGAGCTGCTTGTCTGCATGGGGCAAAACTCTCGACCCACCTGGGGAATGGATGTGCCAACCTGATTCATCGACATGATAATCCCATCTGGCATCAGCTTGCGGAGGAACAACTTATTCCAACGCTGATTGCCGACGGACACCATCTTTTACCTGCCGAGCTGAAGGTTTTTATGAAAGTAAAAGGAGTAGAGAGGATCATCCTCACTTCAGACATTACCTATCTGGCAGGAATGCCGGCAGGCAGATACCGATTTGGCGGTGCGGATGTCATCCTTACCAGTGATGGAAGACTAAGAAGTGCAGAACAGGATTGTTTGGCCGGAGCTTCCCTACCGCTCTTGATAGGGGTGGAAAATATGATCAGGTATGCAGGATGTGCGCTGTCAGAAGCTATTCGCATGGCCTCGGCCAATGCAGCTGCGGCATTTGGATGGAAAGATCGCGGTGAACTGCTTCCCGGCAGGCGGGCAGACCTTATCCTCCTTGAAAATAGCAATGGAAATTTGATGGTAAAAAAGACCATCCTGAACGGAAAAATCGTGTTTCAGACCTAATTTTTCTGCTAAGGATGGTCTACTGTTTCATAATGCTGACTCCGGTTTCCTTTCTCCCTTACCTCATTCTGGGATACTTGGCTTTCCCTTTGGCAGCGAACCAGAGAATCTTGTTGAACAGATCCTCATCTCCGCCATCAATCCCATCGAACTGTGGCTCCATGCTTTTTTTGGCAAAGCGCAGCGCAGTACCCTTCAGGGAACGCAAATCCGGATTCATCTCATCCAGTGGGATTTCGTTTTTAAGTGGCAGGTAGGGCGAAAAATCAGCCTTTGCGGAAAAACAGTCAAACATGGGCATGGCAGTTGCATCCATGATGTTCATGGGAGGTAGTCCAAGTATCTGTTCGATGGTCCGAACCATGGAGACCTGGTTGTAATTGGTATGAACTACACTGGAGGTTTTGGTGTATGGACTGATGATGGTACCAACCGTCCGATAGGCGGAAACATGGTCCCATCCGTCTTGTGAATCGTCTTCCGTGACAAAAATGGCGGTATTCTTCCAGAATTTGCTTTTTGAAAGGGCTTCCACAATTTGACCGAGTGCCAGGTCATTGTCTGCCACCATGGCCCGCGGAGTAGGAATACCCGGTCTTGTTCCTGCCGTATGGTCGTTGGAAAGAGCCATCACCATCAGTTCGGGCAGCTGATCGCCCACTTGTTTCTCATATTCACCGAGTTCTTTGGCAAAGGCATCGGCCCTTTGAACATCCGTCACAATGTGATTATCGGAGGAGGGAAAGTTTTGGCTGAGGATGGCTTCCACGGGTTGAATAGTCGTTTTGTTGACGAATTCCAGCTTTTTGTGGCTGAGGAAATCGTGGTAGATGGAAGTCCAGGTTTGTTTGGCTCCGAATTCGCAGAGACAAGCCTCTCCATAGATCCTGACTTTTTTGCCATGAGCCAGTGCATTGTCCCAGATAAATCCAGTGGGTGTGTAGACCAGCGCATCGTACTGAACGTGCGGATAGCTGCGAATCCAGGCTCTGACCGATTTTTCCACATAGTCTGTCACGATGGAGGCATCTGTCCACTGATGCCCTTCGGCCGAGCATTTTCCTGAAGCATTGAAGTTGTCAAGCAAGAGGTATTGATTCGTGAGCTGATGTGTATTTGGAGTGACTTTCCTGCCATAAACAGTAAGGGTAGAATCTCCATTGCCCTTCTTCACGTCTCCGAGTACCTGGTCGTAGGTCCTGTTCTCTTTGATGACATATAGAATGTGTTTGATGACTGATGGCTCCCCGACCCTTTCAGGAACCGGAACTGCTTCTACTTTTTTTCTCGGAAGCTTGGCTGTAAGGTCCAGCCTGAATTGCTGATTGGCAGTTTCAACCCTCTCAGTATAGGATTTCAACTCCTTTTTGGAGGGGGTGGAAATAATTGAGATGGAGGCCATCTCCCTGTGCGAATTGTATTTTGGCTTGGATGATCCTTCCGTGTAGGAAGGAATGCCCGATCCGGCGGCCTCGATGTTGGCGACGTAGATTATCCCCTCTTTGGATACGGAAGCACCACCGGGATAGGCACCCGTTGGAATGAATCCCAATATTTTACTGTTTCTTTCTGACGACCCAGTGGATGAAAGTTGTCCAAGTGCCACCATGGCCAATGCGTTGTCCATCCCGTTGCAGACAAAGAGTGTCTTGTTGTCGGCTGAAAGTGCCAAGCCATTCGGGGAGTCACCCCAATAGGTGTTACTCCCCGGCATTTAACCTGACTGAGATAGTTTCCGTAACCTGGTCTGTTGACGCCGAAATAACGCTCACCTGATCGCTGTTGGCATTGGAAACAAATACAAATTTCTGGTCGGACCCTGTAATCAGATCATTGGGATGCAACCCCACCGGGATCTCTTTCAAAACAGCACCGGTAGTCGGATCCAGCACCGAAACTGTTCCTTCCCTTGTCGCACCGTTGAGGTCATTTACACGCGCACTTCCCCAGGGAACTCCGGCAACGCTCTTGTCACCGGTAGTCGGCTGACTGCCGGCCCAGTTGGTGACATAGATTTTACCGTTGGCTTTGGCAATGCCGAAAGGTGCAACACCGACCAGCGTGGACCAGTAAATTTTTTTTGTATCCGGATTCATCTTTACCACCTTGTTGTTTCCATTCAGCACCACATAAAGAGCAGACTGGCCTGATTCATTCTGATAGAGCACTTCGTTGACGAGGGCTGTTTCGGCAGGAGCCTCTTTTTCAAAGGGAAGGTAATCGGCATCCGTAAATTTATTGTTCCCCCAGGTAGCCTTGATGACCCCGGAACTCTCCTTGCCAACGGCTCCCCAGAAAAGTTGGGAAAGAGTTCCCTCTTGTCTCCAGCAAATGCCAGAGAAGGTATTCATCCGCACCTGACCTTTGAAATAATCGTTCAACTGGAAGGTGGCAACAATCTTATTTGAAGTGGCAGAAACAACTTCCACTTCACCGCGGCCTTCAACGGCCAGCCACTTTCCATCGGGAGAGAGTGCTACATCCATGGCATGGTTTTCCTGATCCTTGCTGCCAAAGGTAAGCAGGGCACCTGCCGGATCAATCCAGCGGTTGTAGGGAAGCAAAACAGGCGTTTGTAACGGAGAGATGGTTTTTCCCTCGTAACTGGAAAGGTATTGATTTTGTCCCTTGGTCCTGTTTGCCAATTGACCATTCATGGTAAAAGCGGTTGTGAGCAACAGCAGTGAAAGCAGTAGTTTTGGATAATGCATGGTAATGGTGACTTAAATGACTAAAGTGTACTAGAGTGGCTAAAGTTAGTTATTTGTTGGATTTGAGAAATGTTGGGATTGAATTATGTGCCAGGAAAAAGCTAACAAGTGAACAGTCTGGTCAAGTACCTGAGTCACTCTAGTTCCCTTTAGTCACTTTAGCGCACTTATTTAATCAACTCCAGAAAACTTTTCTCCATGGTTGATTCCTGTTCGTGCAGGGTAAGCAGTGTCAATTGATTCTTGACTGCCAGCCTGAAAATGACGGGCCTCAAATCATCCGCAGTACTGAAGAGGTGAAATTTTCCTGCGTCAAGTTGTTCGGTTCTGACCATTTCCCCCAGGGATTCAAAAATTTTTGCAGATACGGGCTCACTGAATTCCACGACTATTTTTCTGATTTTTTGCAGGGAGAGTTTCTTAATCTTCTCGGGAGTTTCAAGGGCTACCACCTTTCCCTGATTGAGTATCAGCACCCTGTCACAGATGGCTTCTACCTCCTGCATGATGTGGGTGGAAAAGAGAACGGTTTTGTTGCTGCTGATATTCCGGATCAGCTGCCTGATTTCAACCAGTTGTGCCGGATCAAGACCGGATGTGGGTTCATCCAGAATCAGCAATGCAGGATCGTGAAGCAATGCCTGGGCCAAACCAACTCTCTGACGAAATCCTTTCGAAAGGGAACCTATCTTCTTGGAAATTTCAGCTTCCAAACCCGTCATACCTATGATTTCGTCGATTCTATTCTGGCGGCTGGGAATCTTGTAAAGTCCGGCCACCAAACGAAGGTACTCCCTGACATACAAATCAGGATAAAGCGGATTGTTCTCGGGAAGGTAACCGATCATTTTTTTAATCTCCAGGTTATCCGGATCCGCAACATGGCCGTCGATTTTCACCAATCCTGCAGTGGGCCTGAGGTAACCGGTTATTATTTTGAGCAAGGTGGATTTTCCGGCCCCATTGGGTCCGAGAATTCCCAATACGCTTCCCGAACCGACAGTAAATGAAACCTGATCGAGCGCGAGCTGTGCTCCGTATATTTTGGAAATACCCTCAACGAGAACTGACATGCGAATGAAATTTTGGATCAAATTTATTCAAAATAAAAGGATAAATTTGCCATATAAATTGTGAAAGATAATAAAGGCACACGAAGATGGTCCGGATTTGGAATTGGCCATCTAAATCATTGCAGGATTTTGAGGGGGCTTTTCTTCCAAACTAAAAAACGGTTTATTTTCGCATCAAAGAGAATTGTTCAGAATCCCCATTTTTAACATAATATTCAGCAATGTATTCCATCGGCCTTTGAAAGATAATTTGTCAACAGATGAACCAAGGATTTAATTACATCGCCAATTTATTGCAGTACAAACGCCAGGAGACTGCTCTTGTCACGATTGGCACTGTATTGATGGGTTCAGGCCAGCCGATCCGGATACAATCGATGACGGACACGGATACCAATGATACGGAATCTACAGTTAATCAAATCATAAAAATTATTGATGCAGGGGCTGATCTCGTCAGGGTTACCGTACAGGGAATACGTGAAGCAGAAAATCTTAAGCACATTCGCAGTGAGCTTGACAAGAGAGGCTACCTTCAACCCATTTGCGCAGATATCCATTTTAATCCGGCCGCTGCTGATCTGGCCATTCATCAAGTTGAAAAAGTCAGGATCAATCCGGGAAATTTCTATGACAAGCGGGCGGTTTTTGAAACATTGAATTATACAGATGAGGAGTACAGACTGGAGCTCAAGAAAATTGAAGAGCGATTCGTTCCCTTTATCCGCAAATGCAAGGCAAAGGGGATAGCCCTGCGGATTGGGGCGAACCAGGGTTCACTTTCCGATCGGATCATGAGCCGTTATGGTGATACCCCTGCCGGCATTGTCGAGTCTGTGATGGAGTTTCTGCGCATATGCAAGGCGGAAGATTATCACAACATCGTCCTGTCCATCAAATCCAGCAATACGCGCATCATGGTTTATACCGTTCGGCTGATGAACTACAAAATGAGGCTTGAAGAGATGAATTATCCTTTCCATATCGGTGTCACCGAAGCCGGCGAGGGTGAGGATGGACGGATCAAATCGGCAGTCGGTTCTGGTGCGTTGCTGGCTGATGGAATTGGCGATACCATTCGGGTTTCCCTCACGGAAGATCCGGCAGACGAGATTCCATTTGCCAGCAAATTGGTGGCGGTTTTCAAGGACCGGGAGTCACATTCTTCCATTACGGCACCCTTGGTTGCAAGGACCAATCCCTTTGAATATGAACGGAGGTCGAACAGACCTGTCAACGATATTGGTGGCAAAAGGCCTGTGGTGGTGGTCGCCAATCTCAACGATTACAGCCTGGATGAGATCAAAACCATCAGCTCCGGAACCGAACCAGACTATTATTATGACGGCAAACAGATACTGGACAAAACCGGGAAAGAGTATCCTGTTATTACGCTTGAAGAGTATCTTTACAACGACTTTTACTCCAGCCAAATGCGTTTTGTTCGGGTCAACAAGGCTGAATACGATCGTTTCAAGGAGCGGAATCCGGAGACCATTGAGAAGCTGAAGCGCGAACGCAAGATGGTGCTGATCATGGAAAGCAACAACCTCAACAGCTTTGCCGAATTGCGCGCCTTCTTCCTGGAACTGGATGCCCATATCTGCAAAATTCCCGTCATCATTCACAGAGCCTACAAGAAAAACAATTACGAGGATCTTTTGCTGGCTGCCTGCACCGATCTGGGCGGACTTTTCATCGACGGATACGGGGATGGCATCATGATTTCCAACACGGGCAACATTGGATACAATGAGCTGAAAAATTTATCCTTTGGGATTCTTCAGGCCAGCCGGATGCGGGTAACCAAAACGGAGTTTATCTCCTGTCCGGGATGCGGACGAACACTTTTCGACCTGCGTGAAACCGTGGCGGAGATAAAACGCAATTTCAACCACCTCAAAAACCTGAAAATCGGGGTAATGGGTTGTGTGGTCAATGGTCCGGGTGAAATGGGCGATGTGGATTACGGATATGTAGGTGCCGGAAAAGGATCCATCAATCTCTACAAGGGACAAAAACTGATTCAGCGCCACGTTCCTGTAGAACACGCAGTCGAAGAACTGAAAAAACTGGTGAAGGAGAGTGGCGAGTGGAAGGAGCCAAAGCGATAGGTTGGACGAAGAGCCGGGACCGGAAAGTAGGATTGGTAAGAGTTGCGGTAAAACAAATCAATAGGATATTTTCAGAAGCCGTTTTTTTCGAGATATCCCGGCAAGCTTTGAATCAGAGTTCCGGCAGCAATGTGTAGTACCATCATCCCAAGTTTTTCTGCTTCATCCGTATTGATCTGAAGATCGTCAATGAACAATGTTTCCGTTGGATCGATCCGGGCATCCTGCAGCACGGCGTAAAACGCACCAGAGTCGGGTTTCCGAAATCCTATTTCATGGGAGTAATAGCATTTTTCGACCAATTCGTCGATGGGAAAACCGTGCGATCCCATGAAGATCTCCCTGAATCGTTTCACATGAAGTTCGTTGGTATTGCTCAGCACGAAGAGTTTGTATTTCTTTCCCAGTTCTTTCAGGTAGTCCACATTTTCAACCGGGAAATCCAGCAGCATGGCATTCCAGGCAAAATCGATCTTCTCATCGGAAGGATTTCCCGGTAGGACCTGCCTCATCCTTTCCCGAAATTGTTCTTTTGTATCCACACCGGTTTCCAGATTCTCGAAGATGAGGTATCCACTTTGCGTGATCCCCTTCCAGTTCTCCTCTGCCCAGCCCAAATCGGCAAAGGCTTTTCTGGTTTTGGACATGTCAAGGTTGAGGAGAACTCCTCCCAAATCAAAAAGTATATTTTTAAGCATAGACGGATGGGAGGAAGATTAAGTTTGAAATGGCTGGAATGTTTGAAATGTTAAATCTGACAAACCATCTTTTATTCAACATTCGATACGACGGGTCTTGTCAGGGAGATCAAATTCTCTATTTTTTCATGAGTTCCCTCAATATTTTTTCGTTTTCAGACGACCAGTACCTGCAGTCGAGCTGGATAAAGACGGAAGAGTAGGGGATCACCTCTTCGGTTTTGAGCACAACCACTTTGAAAAGTTTGGAAGCCTTGTCAATCTTTACAAATACGGAGTCGTGCAACAGCGTTTGGGGAGCAAGGTCCCTTAAGTTCTTCTGAAGTTGTTTCTTGTAGTTTTCGATGTAGGGAACCATTTGCGGCGTAATGAATTCCAGTTCCTTGTCGGTATATACGTTGGCGCGAACGTGCAGGGAACGATCGATTTTTTGCAGGGTAAATTGCAACACATCCTGCAGCGATTCGCCGGTATTGATGACGGTAATGCCGGAAGCTGTCTGTGCGGGGAATGCTTTATCGACCACAAGGATCCAGTTTCTGTGACCCAGCAGTGGTAATTGATCGTTTAGCTGCTCCTTCCATCCTTTTTCAGAAACGGATGATTTCGCGGGAAGAAAAAAATCACAGGAACTGCAGCAAAGCACCAGAAACAGAAAATAGAATCCAATATTCTTCATAATCGAAATTTTAAATTGTTTTTCATCGAAAGGAAAAACTGTTACCACGAAGGTACGCAAACTATTTATTTTAGAAATGCAGGTTGCTTTTCCCAAAATTCCGAGAAGTGGCTACTGCGATTCCTCTTTGATCCTGCTTGTTTACGGCGCAGTAAAAGTGGTAGACTACACCTTTGTAATGGACAACGGATGATTTATGTGCGTACAGGTTATCAAACGATTCGGAGGGCGCAATCAGGTCTGGTCCGCTCCAGTCGGTCCAGTGGACCAGATCATAGGAACAGGCGAAGCGGTTAAAGGCACCTCCTCTATCCTTCCAAAAGGCCCCAAAATAGAACATGATCCAGAGGTCCCCCATCTTCCGAATTTGGGCATCCCCAGTGATACCCATGTGGTGATCGAGTATCGGATTTGTGCCATATCGATTCCAATTGATCATATCGGCCGAAAGCGCAATGCCAATCCTTTCGGCCGAGCGTGCCGTATCCGACTTGTTTCCCTTGGCATTGTAAAACATTACGAAAGGTTGTCCCAGGGTTTTTGCCTTGTCCCAAATGACGGAGCTTTTGTAGAGCACCTGGTTGTCCCACCAGGAATTTCCCGCATCGCTGGAGGTGAGCAGGGGTTCTTTTTCCGTTTGCCACTCTCTGACTGCATTGATCCGTGCCTTTGTTGAGGCGATACCAATGCTGATGGGGGGCGTTTCATAACCTTTTGCCCCTCCTCCGATGTAGGAAAGCCAGTACCTGCCCATATATTTCTTCACCTTTTGCCTTCCCTCCCATGCCGGATCAACCAGCGCAACATACCCTGCCTTCTGGTTGCAATCCCAATGCGAACTATCCGAAAAGGAGAGAATCTTACCCAGCGTCTTCCAATGAAGCAGATCCTTGCTTTGGGCGAGCCAAGTTTCATAACCCCTGCCATCCTTTCCGGATTTCCCGTTGAACACGATGTAGGTCATGTACCATTTGTGGCGGTAGCTGAACACGGTGGGTGAATCTGTTTTGCTGTTGTCATCTTCCGGGCGGATCACCAGTCCATATTTGTAAGGAGTTTTGACCGTCTCATAGACCAGCTGCATGCTTTCGTGTGATACCAATTGCTGTCCAAAACAGGAAAGGCTTAACAAAACCATCCAGGAGGAAACCGATAATTTGAAAATCATCATCAATTCAGTTTAATCTTTTCAGCTAAAATATTGTTGTACAACTTGCCATTTATTGCTGCAAAATCACACTGAATGGCTCAAACAACCCATAATCGAGCAGAAAATATTGATCCAGGGAGGGAAGAGTGGCAGGAGCAACATCCCAGTCCCCAGGGCCGATGATCCATTTGCCGGCACTGCTTTTGTAGAAGAAGCCGAAGGTATTTTTCAGACTGCCGATCACCTCAATGGAGATGGTGTTTTCCCCGGAAGGGAGATGGGCAGGAAGTTCGAATTCATACGGAGGCCTGGTGATCAGACCGGTCTTGACTCCATTTACGTAGACTGCAGCCATGGTCCCATTCCACCTGTTGAGTTGGATTTTGTAGGTTTTACCGGATTGAAGTGTTTGGTATTTCTGGGAATAAAGCACCTTTTGAGCATAGAATGGATAGCCTTGACTTTTCCAGGAGCCCAATGCATTCAAAGTTCCGTTGGTGACCTCGAATCCCTGTTTCAACGGATTCAGTTTAAAATTTCCCACCAGGTAGGCAGGCATAATTTCCGCATGAACCGACATCTTCACCGCTTTCAGGGTCAGAATGTTGGCTCCGTTCCGAAGATGTTCGCCGACAGGGAAACGATAGAACTCCCTATCTATCCACCACTTGTCGGATTTGGTAAGCTTCACACCGTTGAGGAATAGATCCCAGATCTCTGGCCTTTCAATGACTACATCGGCAGTGGACAAGTTTTTAAGATCGGCATTTGCCGCAACATTGAAATGATAGGCTACCTCAAAACCCGAGCCTGTTTTAAAGGTATCAAGAGCCATATAATCCTGTCTGTACTGAATTTTATGCTGCCAAGGATTCCCCATTTTAAATCCGCTGCTGTCGAATAGGGCGTGCATGGCTTTCATGAAATAGGTCTCCTTCAGGTCTAGTTTTCTTCCTTTCAGGTTCACGAAATCCATCACAAGTACATTGTCTGCCTCCGGTTTTATCATTGTTACCACTTTTTCTGTTACCGTACTTTCAATCGGCAAGGCATTTCCCGTGACATCGGTAAAAGAGGCTGAAACCGAAGCAACTGCCATGGCTGAAGTATTGGTTTTGGTCAGGAAATAGAGTGCACTTCCGATCGGTGCGAGTTGCAGGTCAAATGTGATTTGTCCATTTTCGGATTTTACGGGCTCCAGACTGCAGTTTCCGGTAGCCAGATCCATTTTGACGAGACTTTTGCCATTGCCGGTGATGGTAGCAGAGGCTGTTTTTGCTGTATCCGTGTTGACAAAGAAGAGCAATTCACCATCCTGGAGTATCCTGCGCTGGTAATACAGTTCTCCCTGAAGGGGCAAGGATTCAGTAATCTCAAAATCGGGATCGGCAAAAGCAGCTTTACTCGTCCCCTCTTCGGGAGATGTCGCAAAGGACCATTGTTTGGGAAAGGCGGTCATCAATTCTGCCATCAGATTGCCTTCGAGACCATCGACCCGAGGAATATTTTTGGTAAAGGATAGAATTCTTCCTCCTTCCAGCAGGTACTCTTTCAACAGTTTGTAGGTTCCCAAATCCAGATTTTCCAACGTGGAGGGTATAACTACGAGGCCATAGCTGCGCTTACCAACCACCAGTTTCCCGTTTTTCACAGAACCCAAAGTGCGCAGGACCAACTCGGAACCAAGATCATATTCGTAATGATTTTTTTCCAATTGGAAGATGAATTTTTTGAAATCCTTCTGGATGGTATCGATGGCAGCATTTTTCACGATCCTTGAGAAATAGCTCCAGGCGGTGGTGTTTGGTTGGAGAACCAGTGTTTTGTTGATTTGCTCACCGGAAGACATGGCCATGGAGATGCGACCTATGTAGTCGCCCATCGGTTTGTAATTTTCCCACCAGGGTTCGTGGTAGGAGAAGCTTGGCGGATAATCGAATTTGCGAACTCCCTTGATGGTAAAATAGGAGAGGTGCTGGTTCACAAAATTGACACCCAAAACTACTTCCCAATCGACTAGTCTCTTGAAATTGGCAAAGTTGATCTCCCATCCGGCCCCGCCATAAGTTTCACTGAGAGTCCTGTTGTGACCGGCCTGGTTGGCCGCGCTGTGCAGTTCGCGCAGTGCCCTGGTGTTTCCAAACTGACCGCCCAGACCTCCAGGCGTATAGGTATTTCCGAGCATATCAACGGCAGGTTGCTGGTGGTAAATATAAAAGGAGGATTCATCGGAACCATCCGTTGGAATTGGCCAACCATGCTCCCAATAATGACCGGTCCAGGCAAGGTGGTTCTCTTCGCAGTATTTGCTGTAGGGTTTGGCCCAGCGGTCGACGAACATCTCCAGAATGGTGGTGTAATAGTCGTGGCGGATTTTTTTCCAGTCACCGATTTCGTATGCCAGTGAAGGCAGGTTGATTCTCAGGTCATAGCCCCACCGCGTTTGAAATTCACCAAAAAGATCGGGTGTCCATCTGTAGGAGGTTCTGGACCCCAACGCTGCTTCGAGGTTGGGCTCATCGCTGAAGATTCCCGGTAGGGTATTTCCAAAATCCGGCTTGTTGTATTTTTCGTAACCCCTCATGGTGATCTCAATGAATTTCTGGGTTACTCCTTTGTAAAGGAGATCTACGTAGGGAAAGTTGCCCATCCAATAACCTTTTTTGGCGTAAGTTTTGGTGAAAAGATAGAATTTTCCAAGGTGTCCTTGTTCCTCTTTCAGGCTGGTTGTTATATCCTGGAAGCCGTTGTTTTGTTGTTTGAGTACGACCTCATAATGCGTCGTGTCAGTTTTGAGTGTATCCTGAACCTGGCAACTCAGGCCAGTGCCGTGGGTGTAAGAATCAGGCATTTCTGCGGGAACGTGACCCCCTGCAAACCCGCTGGGATAGCTGTTCTCGTCATAGATCCATACTTTCAATCCCAGCTCTTTGCCCTTCTGCACAGTGTAATCGAAGAGATGGTGCCACTCTTCGGAGATGTATTCCGTGATCAGACCCGGTCTGGGATGGATAAAGACACCACCCAGTCCACCCTCCTTGAATTTTTTCATTTGAAAATCAATTCCCTCTTCGGTGATTTTATCGTTCCAGTCCCACAATGGTGCACTGCGGTATTCGGAGGGAGGATCCTGCAGTTTTGCCTGCAGCGAGGCGAAGTCGTTGATCTTGCCGATCTCTGCTTTTTGTTCTTGTTTACACCCTTGTAGCAACAAGAGTGCAAAACACAGCATCAACAAGTAGGCTGACGATTCTGTTTTTTTAGTCATGATGTTAGTTATTAGTTGGTTGAATTCTTTCTCATTTCAAAAACCTTCACCGATTGCAGGAAAGGTCTGACAGTCCCAGGGCATTGCCACAAGCTGTGATTTTTCTGCCTTGCCTACCGGGGATGCTCCAAATCCGGTATACTGCCCCCCAGTCTCATGGTCTTACAGTCCTAATGTCTTACAGTCCTTCACTCCTCCTTCAAAATGGAAACGGGTCCCAATAGTCCTGACTTTAACAAAGATGCATCTTTTTTGTAAAAGCTGTATGTGGCGAAGGTGAATCGTTGGGAGATGCGGGGTTTGTTTTCCCGCAGCCAGTCCGGCCAATTGTGGTTCATGATGCCGTCTGAAGCGTACTTCTCATCGCCAATCAATCGGTTGGGCCACAGATTGACCACCCTGATATCCAGTTTATTTTCACCTTCCCTGACTGCCCGGGAGATATTCAAACTCCAGGGAGCTGTCCAAAGTGTTCCAAGGTCAAAGCCGTTGAGGCTCACTTCAGCCATATTGCATACCTCTCCCAGGCTGAGAAGTAACGGAGCTTTTGAAGCTACCATCTCCTTTGAAAGCACAAAAGTTTTGTGGTATCCGACGGTGCCGGAATAGTATTTTATTTCTTCTTCGGCTCTCTGGTTCCAGGCTTCCAGTTTGTCGAAGCGGATCTCCTCCGGACCACCCCATTTCGGGTCGAAGGTAAGTTTCCAGGATCCTTGCAGGGTCATCAGGATTTTTAGGTCGGGAAAATTTTTGTGGTTTGTTTTGACGGATGGTTCCGTTTTGTTTCGCTGCTTGCCAAACAGGACAAAATAACTCTGATGCGGCTCAAATTGAAGGGCAATGGAGGTAATCTCCCTATTTTTTGTGAAATCAATCAATGGTTTGATTTCGCCTGTAAGTGGATTCCAGAGTTCGGGAAATCCCACATTGGTTCTGAAGCGACAAGTCGCGGTAATTGTTTTGCCAGAACGGTTGGACACAAAATAGATGTCCAATCCTTTCTCTGTGCGATGGGTATACCTGACTGGTCCATCAGCTGTAAAATCCTCCTCGATATTTAATTTTTTCAAAATTTCTGCCGTTAGCTCATACGAAGGATAGGGTCTGGTTGAATCGACTGCAGTGAAGCTGCTTCCCGTAAAAATGGTGCCAGAACCACAGGATATGACCTGCAGCTTTCCCGGAAGGGGATCGCTTTTCCACATCTTGCCGGCGATATTTTCGACCTCCTTGTCGCAGGCAGGGAAATTAACCAGACTGGGTGATTTCTTAGGTGGTATTCCGGCCACCATGGCTCCCTCTCGAACCAGTGATTCAATCTTTTTCAGCAATTCCGGTGTCATGGTTTCGATTTGTGGCAAAACCAGCAGGCGGTAGCTTCCCCCATTTGGGAAGGTGATCCTGTGATTTTTTACCGAGGCCCTTGCGAGCATTCCGGGGGCACAGCCGTCAAAATTGTATCCCTTTCGGTCGGGAAGGGTATCATTTCCTGCCAGGGCGGAGAGAGGGGGCCGGAAAACGTGCGGAGCTCCTTCTGGGGTGAGGTAGAGGATATCCGCCACATTTTTGCCTTGCTGCAAGAGGTAGGAACATCTTGCAATGTAGGTGTGGTAGGCTTTTGCCATTGGCCACCAGGTCTGGTTTCGATCCCAGTGCACGCCATAGGGACCCATGGTCATCCCGGGTTTCAGTCTCTCATCCAGTGGCTGGTGGGCAAAGGTGTGGTAAAAAAATTTGTTGATTCCGGTGGCAAAGGCCCAGTCGCCCTGGTCCTTGATGGCATCGGGATAGAGTTTCCATCCCTCCGATTTTTCTGCCGTGAAGGCCTCTGCCTGCACAACAGGTTTGCCCTGTACATGGGCGATGGAGGTAGCTTCGATGCAACTGAAGGAGGTATTGTATCCGTAGTTTTTGCTCCAGAATTCACACATGGGGACATCGGCAACTGCACCCAGTTCGAGATCTGCGGCCGGATTCATGTCGTAGGGTTCGATGGAGAGCCGGAGGCCGTTGCGCCGGCCCAGGGTTTTGAAATGTTCAGCATGATTTTCCACCACCAGTTCCTGTGCGGTTTTGCGTACATCCCACAGAAAACGTTCACTTATCTCGCGTGAACCCACCATGGTTCCATTGTAAGTGGGCAAGAAAGGTAGCAGATCGTACTTCCTTCTATTTTGAAATTCCCGCCGGAAATTGGCTGTCCAGTTTTGTGCCCCCATCTCCCAACTGTCGATGTGAATCATCTTCCACCCACCAGTGGCGGTATGATCCATTGGCCCAATTTTTTTGAGCAGCTTGCCCATAAAAGCTTCGTAATGCAGGTTGAAGGCAGCTGTATCCATTTTGTCACATTCGAAACCCAGTCCTGGCTGGGGCGCGGGTCGTGTCACTGCGCCATTGTTCCTGACCCCGAGTCGTTCGATGGTCCAGTTTCCGGCAGGAACTTCCCAGGTAAGGGTGCCATCTGCTTTCAAAAACCGGCTGATATCCAAGATGCTGTCTTTTTGAAGGAAGGTTCCCCGAGCCGTTTCAGGATAAATTACAGGAGTCGGAAGAAATGACTTCACTCCCTTCACGGAGGAAAAGGGAGCGCGATAATAGAGCGCCTTTTCATCCACGTCCGGAATTTTTACTGTTTTGTCAGGTGTTCGAAAAGCAAGTACAGTTACGTCTTTGTAATAGGCTTCCCACTTTTTCCGAAGGGAGTCTGTCAGGGCACCATATCCGAAATAGGGTTTCTTTGGTCGGGGAACTGGAAGTACGGCATTAAATCGTGAAGGTCCCTGCAAGAGCGTGTCAGAAGCAACCAGGTGCTGCATGGATTGGGCGGGTTCTACCCAGGGCCCCCCGCTTCCGGCCCAGCCCGGACCCGAGCCGAGGGTGAGAGAGATGCCTAGTCTTTCTGCCTCCTTCACGGCAAATTTGAAAATATCCTGCCATTCGTCACTCAGGAAAGTAACCGCACCCCTTGGAATCCCAACATTGACCTCCAGGAAAATCACGCTGCCAATGCCTGCTTGCTTCATAGCTTCCAGATCTTTGGTCATCCCATCCCTGGATAGGTTTCCATCCATAAAATACCAATATACGCCCGGACGGGTCGAATCCGGAGGGGTGACAAAACCCTGACGCAACAACTTCTGCCTCTCTGTTGTCCCATCTTCAAACANTCCCTTAGCCGAGACTTGGGAATAGTTCAAAAGCAGGAAGAGCAAAAAGAAAATGAATTTTGGCCTATCCTTGGTAGTCATCTGGTACTATTTTGATTCGTAGAAAAAAAGGATCTGCACTTTTATCGCATACCTGATAAAGTTAGAAAGAAATTCCCTGAATTAATTGCTGGTGATTTCCGGAAGGAATAAATCGATCTGCGAGAATGCGGTTTTGCAGCAATTAGATTTGCCCAACGTCAAAATTGGCACAGGGGGTTGACTATTTTTTCTCATTTGAAAAGGAGTAGGGCAAATCTTCCGATGTTGTTCCTCTTTTCTTGTTGGGAGTCGATCCCATTTTGAAAAGGATGGTTGCCCCCTTCATCAATTCACGGTGGCTGAAATAATTTTTTGAATAGGGTTTGCCATTTACACTCATCTCCTGAATGTACCTGTTTTCTACCGAATTTTCAGGAGCGTTCAGAACCACTTTTTTCCCGTTCTCCAGATTCAATGTTATCTTTTTAAAGAGGGGAGCACCCAAAATGTATTGGTCTGATCCCGGACAAACATCGTAAAATCCGAGTGCGCTGAAGATGTACCAGGCAGAGGTCTGACCGTTGTCTTCATCCCCGCAATACCCATCCGGAGCGGGCGTGTACATCCTGTTCATGGTCTCACGGACCCAGTACTGGGCTTTCCAGGGTTCACCGGCATAGTCGTAGAGATAGATCATGTGCTGAATGGGCTGATTGCCGTGTGCATAATTGCCCATGTTGGCAATCTGCATTTCCCGGATTTCGTGTATTACTTGTCCATAGTACGATGCATCGAAGATGGGAGGCACTACAAAAACGGAGTCCAGCATTTTGGCAAACTCTTTCCTTCCTCCCATCAGGTCGGCAAGCCCCTGAATGTCGTGAAATACGCACCACGTATAATGCCAGCTGTTCCCTTCCGTGAAGGCATCCCCCCATTTAAAGGGATTGAATGGTTTCTGAAAACTACCGTCCTCATTTCTTCCCCGCATCAGTTTGGTCTCCTTGTCGAAGAGGTTCCGGTAGTTCTGGCTTCTTTTGGCAAAGAGATCCAACTCCTGCTGCGGTCGTTTCAGATGTTTGGCCAATTGGAGGATGCACCAGTCGTCATAGGCATATTCGAGCGTGCGTGCTGCACTTTCGTTGATTTTCACATCGTAGGGGATGTACCCAAGCCGGTTGTAATAGTCGGCACCCAGACGGCCAACGGAACTCATGGGACCTTCGTGATCACTGTTTTTTAGCACAGCTTCATACAATTTACCAATGTCGTAGCCATGCGCTCCCTTCAGGTAGGCATCTGCGATGATGGAGGCGGAATTGGAACCCACCATGCAATCGCGGTGACCCGGGCTGGCCCATTCCGGCAACCAGCCGCTTTCGTTGAACGTATTGACCATGCCATCCTGAATCTTTGCATTCAGGGAGGGATGCAACAAGTTAAAAAGAGGAAATACTGCCCGGAAAGTATCCCAATAGCCATTGTCTGTAAACAGGTATCCCGGAAGGGTCTTGCCTTCGTATGGACTGTAGTGCATCACTTTTCCGGATGCATCAATTTCATAAAACTTCCTCGGGAAAAGCATGGTACGGTAGAGGCAGGAGTAAAATGTTTTCTGCTGGTCTGTAGTTCCGCCTTCTACTTCAACCGATGAGAGTCCTTTGTTCCAAATTTCCTTTGCTTTCTGACAGACCTGATCAAAGCTATCGTGTCCCAACTCCTTCAGGTTGATTTCGGCCTGCTCGATGCTGATGAAAGAGGAGGCTACACGGGCATTAACCACCTCTCCCCTTTTGGTCTCAAAGCGCAGGGCTGCAACTACATGACCGGCGGCCAATTCGGTTTGGTTCTTAACGAGTGTGGTATCACTCCAAAGATCACCTTCTGTAAAAGGTTTGTCAAGTTGTACAACGAAGTAATTTTTGAAATTGGGTGCTACGCCTCCACTGTTTCGTGTGGAATAACCCACGATTTTGCCCTCACCTGGGATGATTTTGATGTAAGATCCCTTGTCAAAGGCATCCACCAGCAGGAAGGAATTTTTATTTTCAGGGAAGGTAAATCGAAGTATCGCGGCACGTTCTGTAGGCGTTACTTCCGCCGTGACATCGTAATCGGCCAGATAAACACTATAATAATAGGGCTTTGCGGTCTCGGCCTTGTGAGAGAACCAACTGGCACGTTTTTCTCCGTTGATTTTTAATTGACCTGTCATGGCGAAGAGGGAAAACTGGCCATAATCGTTGATCCAAGGACTGGGCTGATGCGTTTGTTTGATCCCCTGGATTTTGTTGGAGCGGTAGGAGTAGACCCATCCATCACCCATTTTAGCCGTCTGTGGTGTCCAGAAATTCATTCCCCAGGGAAGTGCAATGGCTGGGTAGGTGTTCCCATTGGAAAGGGAGTAGTTGGAGTCACTGCCCATGAGCGGATTGACCAGATCGGCAAGTGGGGTGGCCGAATTCTGCCCGGTGAGGGAAGTGGATGCAACTACCAGAAGTAGCGAAATGAGCGAGGTGATTTTCATAACCGGTTAATTTGGATGGTATGCAAAGGTAATTTGGACTTTATTCGCTTAGCCGATCAACAAATTCCGTTTTCAGGGCAAAAGAGAGTAGCAAATATAGTTTCAATTTTCTGGGAAAAGGATCAGAAACAAGTTAAATGAAACAACAAATCCCGTTCATGACGGGATTTGTTGTAGGAGGTATGCTTTTGTACCGGAGCTGTTTTCGGTAGAAATTAAGCCTCGAGCATGGCAGCATATTCTGAGGCCGAAAGGAGTTTCTCCAATTCGGAAGCATCTTTGGGCGTAATTTTGATCAGCCATCCTTTCCCGTAAGGGTCTGTGTTAACCAATTCCGGGTGCTCTTCCAGCAACGGATTGATTTCAATCACCTCGCCGGATATTGGCATAAACAGGTCCGACACGGTTTTGACTGCCTCAATGGTACCAAAAACTTCTTCGATTGCCAGAGATTCACCGCTGGTTTCAATCTCAAGAAAAACAATGTCACCAAGTTCGCCCTGGGCGAAATCTGTAATCCCAACGAATGCAGTATCTCCTTCAACACGAATCCACTCGTGTTCTTTTGTGTATTTTAAAGCCGATGGAATGTTCATGGTTCTTTTTTATTTTTATGTTTTTCAAAATTAAGATAAAAATGATTGTAAGAAGCTGATTTTAATCAAAATTATTTGATTAAAATTGAAGTAGAAATGCGGATTGTGCCAAGGGAAGAGTAGAAGAAATGTTTTGCGGCAACGACAGGTTGGGCATTCTCCTTCTTAGGGCAAAATCAAAAACGAATAGTTGAAGGCGGCCAAAACAATGCCTGAAACGGGTTCAATAATTGTATAAGATGTTTAAAGCTGAGATTCGCTCGCTGAGCGAGATAAATCACGTTGCTGAAAAGTTTATTGAGGCCTATCCGGCCGACCGGCTTTTTGCCTTTTATGGCAAGATGGGTTCCGGTAAGACCACTTTTATCAAGGCACTCTGCGACGCCTTGCAGGTAATTGACTATGTGACTTCCCCCACTTTTGCGTTAATCAATGTCTACGAGACGGAGCAGTCGAGGGAGATCTACCATTTTGATTTTTACCGGATCAAGAGTCTGGAGGAGTTGTATGATCTGGGATATGAAGAGTATTTTTTCAGTGATGAATATTGTTTTGTAGAGTGGCCTGAACTGGTGGAGTCACTGCTTCCTCCCCGTATGGTGAAGGTGACCATCACAGAAACCCCTCTCGGCAGCAGGATCATCGAATCTAATTAATCTGACTATGAACAATCGAAAAGAGGAGAATGTTTCTGTTTGGACAAAAGAGAAACTGATTCCGAAAGAGGAGTTGTATAAACCGGGCAAACGCAACATCAAATTAAGCATCGGGATGCCTGACAAGGGCGCAGTCGTGGAATACCGGGTGCCGCTAACACCTCAGTCGGTTGAGGTGCTGGTCTCTCAGGGGCACAATGTATATGTTCAAAAGGGGGCTGGAAAGGAGGCCAATTATTCGGACAGAGCCTATGCGGAGTCGGGTGCCGTGATCTGTCAGGATTCAGCTGAGATCTTCCAGTGTGACATTGTGCTCAAAATGTCTCCCTATACCTGCGATGAGACAGATTTGATGAGGGGCAATCAGTTGCTCTTTTCTCCGGTATATCTTTCCCTGATGACCAGTGAGTTTGTCAGAAAGCTAATGCGTAAAAAAGTCACTGCCATTGGTTTCGAGTACCTGAAAGACGAACATGGTGTCTCTCCGCTGGTACAAATCAGCAGCGAAATTTTGGGTAATATCTCCATGGTCATGGCAAGTGAACTGCTCAGTTCCATCCACGGGAAAGGGGTGATCCTCGGGGAGGTGACGGGGGTTGCACCTTCCGAAGTGGTTATTCTCGGTTCCGGCATGGTCGCAGAACAGGCGGCAAGAACGGCGATGTCGATGGGGGCCGTGGTCAGGGTATTTGACGATTCCATCTACAAACTGATGAACCTGAAAGCAAGACTTGGACAACATCTTTCCACCTCGGTCTTTCATCCTAAGGCCTTGCGAAAAGCCCTCAAAACTGCAGAGGTGGTTCTGGGAGCCATGCCTATGAATGAGGTGCCAAATGTGATTGTTCCCGAAGATATGGTGGAAGGAATGAAGGAAAACTCCGTCATCATTGACCTCAATATCATCCAGGGTGGCTGTTTCGAAACATCCCGGATTACGACACTGAAGAATCCAACCTATAAATTGCATGGAGTGATTCACTGTTGCGTACCCAACCTCGAATCAAGAGTGGCACGCACTGCTTCCATTGCCGCCAGCAATATTTTTACCCCGATTTTACTCGGCATCGGACAATCGGGTGGAGTTACTGAATACATCAAGGGAAACAGGGGATTCTGTGAGGGGGTTTACCTGTTGAACGGCATCCTGACCAACAGGGATATTGCCAAGACCCTCTCCATTTCTGATACAGACATCAATCTGTTGCTTGGGGCATTTTAATTTGGGACATGAAAACCTTCGGAACGACGAAAAAGTATCGGACTACTCTTCTGCCAGAATCATCATGGAGATCGGATGCAATCGAACCTTGTTGGTCTTGACATATCCCATTCCATGTGGCTGAAGATCCCCGTTTTGTGCCACGATCAGCCATCTTTTATCCGCAATTTCATATTCTACGGAGTAGTTGTTCCCATTGAAAAGGAGCACAATGGAGTTCCAGGCGTCGCCATTGGCGTGATCCCTTAGCTCATATGCGATCACACCCGGGATGTATTTTTGGAAAAAAGAGAGTTTTTCCCTTATCAGCTGGCTGTCCGCCATTCTGAAAGCAGGATGTTGCCTGCGAAGTTCGATGCAGTTCTTGGTAAATTGGAACAGTCCTGCATATTCTGCCTTCCGGCTCCAATCCAACAGGTTGACTTCATCCGGGGAGCGATAGGAGTCGTGATGCCCTCCTTTGGTTCGATGCATTTCGACTCCTGCATGCAGAAATGGAACCCCCTGGGAGGTCAGCAGTATGCCGAGAGCCAGGCGGGTCATCCGCTCAATCTCCGCCATTGTGGCTTCCGGACAGGAGTATTGAAGTTTGTCAAACAGGGTGTAATTGTCGTGGCAAGAGACATAGTTGACACATTGGGAGGGACTGTTGGCCCACGGTTGGCGGGAGGAGTCGACGTAATCGTAGAATATTTGCGGATGGTTGACTGCACCGGCAATCGAGAATTTGATCTTCTCCTCCCGAAGAGTCAGTCCGCTGATAAAGCCGTGGCTGAAACGGTTAAAGGGAGATCCCTTCAATCCATCCCTCATGTCGTCACAAAATGAGGCAATTCTGTCCAGTTTCGGCGTGTTTAGTTTGGTGGCCCTCTGATTTTCCGGCAACGGGGATTCGGCGGCAATCCATCCCTCTCCATACAGAAAAATGTTTGGATCCATCCGATCTAGCCGATGGCGAATCTGGTTCATGGTTTCGAGGTCCATGATGCCCATCAGGTCGAACCTGAAACCGTCAAAGTGGTACTCTTCAGCCCACCAGGCCACTGAGTCTACGATAAATTTCCGCACCATTTCCCGTTCAGAAGCCATTTCGTTCCCGCATCCGCTTGCATCAGACAGGGTTCCGTCTGCTCTTTGACGGTAGTAATATCCGGGTACGAATTGGTTGAACCACGAATCAAAAATTAACCCGGAATGGTTGTAAACGACATCCATTATTACGCCAAAACCTTGGTTGTGCAGGGCCTGGACCACCATTTTAAGCTCACGGATCCTTGTGTAACCATCGTAAGGATTGGTAGAATACCATCCTTCCGGCGTGTTGAAATTGAGTGGATCATATCCCCAGTTGTATTGCGGTGCCGATTTGGTTTCGTCCACGGTATAGAAATCGGCAATGGGAAGAAGATGTACGTGTGTGATTCCCAGATCTTTCAGGTGGTCAATGCCTGTGGGTAACCCTTCCGGAGAGGTAGTCCCGGTCTCCGTAAATCCAAGATATTTACCCTTGTGATGGATTCCTGAATCGGGCGAGATGGAGAAATCTCGCACATGAACTTCATAGAGAACCATGTCTGTTGGAACCATGACGGAACACCTCCGGTCATTTTCCCACTTATCCGGATTTGTCAGTTTTCGGTTGAGGATCATTCCCCGGGTACCATTTACTCCGGTGGCAATGGCACCGATGTCAGGACATTCGTTTAGCCAGCCGTTTTTGTCGCGAACCTGAAAAGTATAGAGGGATTTTTCGTAGTCTCCGTCCAGAACGGTGATCCAGGTACCGGAAACCGATTGCTCAAGTTGGACAATCTGCTCAGGATTTACCGCATCAGCTGTTTTGTAAAGCCGGAAAAGGAGTTCCAGCGCAGTTGGAGCCCAGACCCTGACAGTCAGCTTTTCAGCCGTCCAGGCTACACCAAGGTCATTGCCGTCATAGGAGGGCAGATTGGAGAAGTCGTTGTCTTTAAATGTCCAGTCTCTCATCCTTAAATCAGCTTTAATCTAATGGTCGGGCTAACGAATTTTTTTCCTGAGACCTCGTGAACCTCCGCACTCACTCTGCAGGCCCTTCGCAAAGCTGGTACACGATCGTAAAATTGGCCTAGTTCAATAGAAAATGTGGCCTCATATCCGGGTTCGAGCCACATGGGAAAATCATCCACTCCGCCAAATGAGTTGATCCGGAATTTGCGTTCGCTGCTCCAACGTTTGAAGACAAGCCTGGGCGCTTGCAGATCGACGGGACGAATGCCATAGTTTCTGAGCGACATGGATACATATTCCGGTCTTCTGGGTCTGTCACCCTTGAGAATGATCTGGGCCTTTCTCCTGCTTACACGCTCTTTAAACGTCAGTTTTCTTCCTTTGGTCGGAGAGATGCGCATTCTTTTAACCAGGCTGATCAACCCCCAGAAGCCAAATAACAAAATCACAATTGTGCCTATCCACAAGAGATAGGGATTGATATTGGCAATAAAATGGGAGAAAATATCGTCTTTGGTGATCATGCAGGAATTGTCAATTGACCCGATGCAAAAGAAAAGAATTCTGCCAACATTTTAAAATAAAAAAACCAGCGTACTGGTTCCTTTCTTTCCCTGGCTCAGAGACGAATTATTGACCATTGCCAACTGCCAGAAACTGCTTCAAAATTAGGTACCCCGATTTGCTGATCTTGAGCTTGGCTCCTTGTTTGGTCAACAATACCCACGATTCTTTTCCGTATTGCTGAATCTCTGCCAATTGCGAGGTGTTCACCATGCAGGATCTGTGAATCCGAAGGAATTTATTCGGATCAAGATGGGTCTCAAAAAACTTCATCGTCTTTTGCTTTAAAAAATGACCCTCCTTGCAATAAATCATCACAAAATCATCCTCTGATTCCAGGTAGTCGATGGTATCTACAGGGATGATCCTGATTTTGGTGCCTGATTTTACGACAATCCTGGTAAGTAATCCACTGCTCTCCTCGTGGGCCTGAGTCAGATTTTCCAGCTCTTCCCGCTGGCTCGCTCCGGACTGAATTCGTTTCAGGGCTTTTTCGACGGCAGCCTGAACCCGCTCAATCGGATAGGGTTTCAGCAGGTAATCGACTGCATTGGCTTCGAAGGCCCTGATGGCAAACTCTTCGTAGGCAGTTGAAAATATGATAACCGGTGGCTCACTCAACAATTCCAACATTTCAAAACCCGTCACCTTTGGCATCTGAATGTCCAGAAAGACCAAATCGGGTTTCAGTTCATTAATGGCCAGAACCCCCTCAAATCCATTGCTGCATTCTCCGGAAATCTCAAGCCGCGCATCTTTTGCCAGATAGTTTTTCAACAAATCCCTGGCCAGTTGTTCATCATCGATGATTAAAACCTTAAATTTTCCCATCGCTCAGTTTGTATTATTCGTGGTTGATTGGTTCTCACGGGGGAGGTATATGGTTACCTCAAATCTTCCGTCCAACTCTTTTGCCTGCATCAGGTTGTTGCTGTTGTAAACCAAACGCAATCTCTCCTGTACGTTTTTCAGGCCGATTCCCTCCCCTTTGACAGGAGCCGCTTCCTTGTCGAAGTTGTTGGCAATTGTCAAAACAGTATGCTCTCCCTCCTTTCTGGCTGTCAGGGATACCTCCACCTGTTCAGAGGCTTCATAGACCCCATATTTGACAGCATTCTCAAAAAGTGGCTGCAACAAAAGTGTGGGAATTTGGCAATTCAGGCATTCAGGTTCCACCTGAAAGGAGTAGGCCATTTTATCACCAAACCGGATCTTTTCAATCTGGAGATAGAGGCGGATGTGGTTGAGTTCCTCTTCCAGGGCGACCATTTCATTGTGCTGCTTTCGCAAGGAGTAGCGCATAAAATCAGAAAGCGCGATCACCATTTCGTGTGCCTTTTCCGGATTTGAAAGAGTAAGGGAGGCGATGGAATTGAGGCTGTTAAACAGAAAATGGGGATTGATCTGCGACTTCAGGGCACGAAGAACGGCTTCGCGAAGCTCTTGCTTCAACTCTTTTTCCTTTTCGGTTTTTTCACGGTTCCGCCGATAGAAAATGTTGAGGTAAAAAATCACTGCCATCAGTGTGTAGAAGATGAAACCGATAAAAATTCGGTTGGAAAGCCTGTTTTCCAGGTAAGTGACGTATTGGGTAACGGGCATGAGGGTCCTGGCAACAAATGTGGCACTGTAAACCCAAACCAGAGCAAGTATGAGGGCAGAGGCAAGATGCGTGGTAAGTAATTGGGCAAATGGCTTCTCCTCGGGACTGTTGTATCTAACCACAAACCAGATGGCCATTCCGTAAGCACCCATCAGGAACCCAAACAGCGTACCGTCCAACACCGAAATCCCCCAGGGGAGGATTTCGAAATAGAGATTATAAACTGCCTGAAAGACTCCCANCAACAACGGGACTATCCAGTAAAAGACAAGTGAATATTTGGTAACCAGCCCTTTTTGTTCCATTTCCTGTTACGGCAATGATGTGATTTCACCACCGCCAAAGATGGCAACTCCCTTGACTACGACCACTTTTGACTGATCCACCCTTGAGATGACGGAGTTGCCCCTCTTGTCCTCGAATCCGCCGAAGATGGAGACTACTTCCGTTTTCACATTCCAGTTTTCGGGAACAATGATTTTCGTCCCACCGAAGATGGTTGCAATGTCGATGACACATCCGTCTACAGGTTTGCAATAGAGCAGGTTGATCTTGGATCCTCCAAAAATAGAGGTGATCTTACCTCCCTTAAACTGTTCGGAGACCAGTGACATGTTACGCCCGCCAAAGAGAGCGGTCTCATCCAACACATCATTCTTATCCACCATTCCATCGAAATGAAAGTTTGGAGTCTTGCGCCATTGGAAGATAAAAACCAGACCTACGGCCACCAATATGGCAGGCCAGAAATTGTGAAAGAAATGGTCCGGGACATCAAAAATCCGCGGCAGCAAAAAATAGGTACCGATGGCGATGAGGATGAGTCCTGCAGAGCCGGCCTTGCGTGAAAGGTTGTACACACCGATCACAATTAACAGCATGGGCCAACTGATGAGAATGTGGGAAAGGTCGTAAGAGAGAAAGTCTAAATTTTCAAGGATCAGCAAGGCACCGATGGCGACAAACAATATTCCCAGAAATACCCTGGAATCGGATCCGCGGCGGTATTTTCTTCCTCTGGTGAAGAGTTGGTCATTTGGGTCATTCACGATATTCATGGTTTTTCGTTTAAAGTGAGACAACAATTAATTGTACGTCAAATGTAGACACACCGGTAACAAGCCGGAAGTACAAATCGGCCAATCAAGGCAATTTGTCGGTGAATGGAGAAATGCAGCAGTTAGGACCTGCCTGAATGAGTAATCATTCGCAGCAATTCGGCATTAAAATGGCCTGCCTTCAGTAATTTTTCAAGCGTCAGGTGAATGCGGTATCTCCAGTAGTGTTGGGCAACGGCCGGAATGTTGATCCTTTCGGCTTCAAAGTCTTCCCGTCTGAGTTCATCGTCCATTGCCAGAAGATCCTGAATCGGGAAGATGGTCCACATGGCCGGAGACCAAAAATGCTGCAGCAAAATATCCTTTGCCAGCCAGGATTCCATTTTTTTGTGAAACTCGCCATGGTTTCCCATGATGGTCCGGAAATAACGTTCGCTTTTTCCGGCATCTTCCTCCCACCATCCCCGAAGGGTAGAAGTATCGTGTGTGGAAGTAGTGCTGACAGAAAGATAGGGGGCATCAGAAGGATGAAGGAATTCTATCTTAGGATCTTTGGGCATCCGCTGTACCTCCAGGCTCAAGATTCCAAGTTCATTCATCACCCCCGGGACACATCCGGGAATCATCCCCAGGTCTTCCCCGCAAACCAGCATGTCGGAGGCCTGCAGGATCGCCGGAAGTTTCTTCAGTGCCTGAATTCTCCAATATTCATCGTGCCGGTGATAGAAAAACTCGATGTAGAGTTCATTCAGCAGATACTTGGTGTGATCACTGAGATTCATGTAGGAGTTGGTGTCGTGAAAGGCTATTCTGGGATGGAAATGAGCCGGATGCTCCGGATCCCGAACGAAGAGCACCTCACTGATCAGTTCACATAGTCCATCCCTGATCCGGCTCTCCTTTCCGCTCAGCTCTGCCTCCTGTTTGTTTGAAATAAAGTGGTCCCATACCTGTTTCTGCGTCGCAAAATCTGGTTTCAGATTGAATTTACCAGGTTCGTATTCTGAGAGATAAATATTTTTTACTTCGTCCGTAAACTCACCAAAAAGGCCCCAAAGGAAATAATCACGGATATAGGGTTTGGTAAAACGCTCTTCGTTGAAGCTGATTCCCCTGTCAATAATTTCATCCCTTGAATAGGGAAGGGCCGGATTGAAATGGCCCATCGTACCGAAAACCTGTGTGGCGGGTATTTCCCAAATGCGGAAAAAACCTACGATGTGGTCAATCCGGAAGGCATCAAAATATTGTGCCATCTGTTTCAACCTGTTTTTCCACCATTGGTAACCATCCTGGGCCATTACCTCCCAGTTATAGGTCGGGAAGCCCCAGTTTTGCCCCTGATCTGCAAAATCATCAGGCGGTGCACCTGCCTGCTGTGAAAGATTGAAGAGGACAGGTTGTGTCCATGCCTCCACGCTGTTCGGACTGATACCAATCGGAATGTCGCCTTTCAGGACCATCCGGTTATTTCGGGCATAGGCGACTGCTTCACTCAATTGTTTGTGTGCATGGTACTGGATGAAATAGTGAACAGCTATGTCTGCATATGCTTTATGGTCGGGTGCAGTGAGCTTTTGTATCTCCTCACTGTCGTAAACACTGCAGGATTTCCAATTTCTGAAATTGGCGGTTTTGTTTTGATCCCTCAGGTAACAGAAAGCGGCATACGGTACCAGCCATGCTTCATTTTGTTGAAAAAATTCAAGGTAGGAGGGATTCTTCAGAAAGGAATCCATTTGCTGATCAAAGATCAGTTTGAAATATTTTGATTTTATTTTATGCACTTCCTCGTAATGAACCAATTCTTGCGAATTGAAACCGGCAAGGGCCTGCAGGAATCCCACCATCAGACTCTCGTCGTCGAGGATACCTATTTTAGTCAGGTTGATGAATACGGGATGCAAAGCCATCACGGAGATGGATTTGTAGGGATAGGAGTCTACCCAGCTATGGGTGGAAACCGTTTCGTTTAGTGGAAGGAGTTGTATCAGTTTTATCCCGCATTTCAGGGACCAATCCACCAATTTAGGCAGGTCCGTGAACTCCCCTATCCCTCCGCTGTGTTCACTGCGTAGCGAAAAGAGTGGTACAGCAACCCCGGCTCCCTTCCATTGGCCACTGTTCTGACGAAACTTCTCATCCGTGTGCACTTTCAGAGACCTTTCTGCTTCACAGACGAAATCCCGGATCACCCTGTTTCCTCCCAGCTCCCATTCTACAATCCGCTTGTTCTCCGTATCGTAAATCACATATTTGTAATGAAGCGGAAAGCTTAATTTGGAGGCATCCAATTCGACTTGCCACAATGGGGCCTGACTATCCTCCATGACCAAAGCTTCTGACTCTTTCCAGGAACCCAGTTCAGGATCTGCCCCCAATACGGCAAATTTGTATTTTGGGGAGATCAGCGGGGTATGAAGTTGCAAACGCAGGACTCTTATTGCTGTTTTATTTTTTTTTGCAGGAGTCGATGTTCCCCTTTTCAGTAAGACGTTTTGAAAGGCTGATGCATAGAGTGCGTTGTCGGGATCGGACCCAAAACGCCAAAAATCTCGCAGGCGAATCTCATCCACTTTTCCTTCTTGCACAGAGATCTTTCTGTTCGGTCCCCATTCCCAGGTGAAATCACCCGTACAATTTTGTACAAGGTACTTGTATTCAAGTTGTTCCGTCTCTCCATCCAGCATAATCTGCCATTCACCCGGATATTGGTTCTTCAGCGCAAGGGACTTTTTGGGATCCCACTGCCCAAATTGAGGAGTCGATCCTGAAATGAAAAGTGTCTCTCCCCAGGCTGTCTGATAGTCAATTTTAAAAGATAGTTTCATTTTTTCCTTTTCTAGTTCAGGTTGATGTTTTTCCACATCCTCAAATTTACAAATCTGTTGTGTAATTATGGTGATTTTTAAAGTAAATATTCAACTTAAGAACCTTGGTTTTGTTTTTGCGTATGATGTAAAGTTAGTAACAAGAAACAATTATGTTTAAAATATGAATACCAACTTCACGACGACTCCTTTGCCAAAACTCATTAGATCGATTGCGCTTCCTTCCAGCGTTGGCATGATATTCAATACCTTGTTTAATGTTGTGGATACCTATTACGGAGGATTGGTTTCTACCACGGCTTTGGCAGCACTGTCGCTCTCCTTTCCAATCTTCTTCCTGATACTTTCTGTTGGCATGGGGATGGGCACAGGTGCAACGGCCCTCATCTCCTCCGCGTTGGGAGCAGGCCACAGGAAGAATGCCGGAATCTATGCTGCCCAGGCGATTACCCTCGCTTTTTTTAATGCACTTCTGCTGACAGTCCTTGGTATGTTACTCGCCCCTCATTTGCTCAAACTGCTTGGTGCAAAAGACGAATACCTTGGGGTGGCAGTAGCTTACATGAACATCATCCTGTCGGGAACACTCTTCTTCCTGCTCAACAGTACGCTCAATGCTACACTTACCTCCAGGGGTGATACCAAAACATACAGGAACTTTCTGACGGCCGGATTTTTAATGAATGTTGTGATGGATCCATGGTTTATGTACGGCGGACTGGGTGTTCCGGCCATGGGGGTTGGCGGAATCGGATTTTCGACAGTCATCATTCAGATATTTGGATCCTTTTACCTGGTGTACCGTATCAGAAAGCAAAAAATCATGGAGGGTATTGGTTGGCGGGAGTGGATCCCAAATCGAAAATACTTTCTGGAACTCTTCAAACAGGGCTTTCCGGCCAGCTTGAACATGATGACTGTGGCCATTGGAATTTTTGTTATCACCTATTTTGCGGGGAAATTTGGCAGGGAAGCAGTCGCAGCCTATGGCATTGCCACCCGAATAGAGCAATTGGCCTTGCTTCCGACCATTGGGCTAAACATTGCTGCCCTTACCATAGCCGCCCAAAACATGGGTGCAGGATTGCCGCGCAGAGTGTTTGAATCGTGGAAGTTAAATATTGTATATGGCCTGCTGATCATCACCGTGGGAATTGTCAGCGTGATGCTGTTTTCCGGTTTCCTGATGAAGATTTTTACCACAGATCCCAGTGTAATAAGGATAGGAAAGGAATATCTGAGTGTGGCTACATTGTTCTTCTTTGCCTACATTTTTCTAAACATATCGGTCTCCACCTTGCAGGGAATTAAAAAACCGCTTTATGCCATTTTCGTGGGAACCTATCGCCAGTTTCTGCTCCCTTATCCACTTTTTCTGCTTCTTTCCGTTCACCTTGGATGGGGAACCAAAGGCATTTGGTGGGGAATCTTTTTTGCCAACTGGAGCGCGGCCATCTTTACCTTCTATTATACAAGGCGCAAATTGAAAACCATTCAGGTAGCCGAAATAAGTGAACCAAAGTGAATAAAGAAATCCAAAATGCCTGAAGCAGTACTGGAATTCAAACTTTAGCCCACTTTAGTCATTATGGTTCACTGCTATTTCTTTGAATTATCTTTTAGGGAAACGGTTCTGTTGAAGACGATTTTTTCGGTAGTAGAATCCGGGTCTACGTTAAAATAGCCCAATCTCTCAAACTGGAAATTGGACAGGGGAGTTGCATTCCTGACAAAAGGTTCTATCAGGCAATTCCCGAGTACTTTCAAGGAATCCGGATTGAGGAACTCCAGAAAGTCTTTTTCCTTGTTTCCGTCCGGATCTGGATCCGTAAAGAGACGATCATATTGCCGTACTTCGCAGGCTAGTGCCCCTGAAGATGCCACCCAGTGCAGGGTTGCTTTAACTTTTCTGCCATCCGGGGCATTTCCTCCCTTGGTTTCCGGATCGTAGGTACAATGCAACTCAACAATATTCCCGGCAGGGTCCTTGATTACATCGTTGCAACGGATAAAGTAGGCATAACGCAATCTGACCTCCTTCCCGGGAGCCAAACGGTAGAATTTATTGGTGGGCTCTTCCATAAAATCTTCCCTTTCGAGGTAGATTACTTTCGAGAAGGGAACTTTTCGTTTGCCCATCAGTTCGTCCTCGGGATTATTGACGGCATCCACCTCTTCGACGACCTCATCGGGAAAGTTGGTAATGACCACTTTGAGCGGATCCGTCACACACATCACGCGTTGAGCCCTTTTGTTCAGATCTTCACGAATGCAGTACTCCAGCAGGGCTACGTCCGTAACTCCGTCTACCTTGGTGATTCCAACCATTTCCGCGAAATTGCGGATCGATTCAGGTGTGTACCCCCGACGGCGCAGTCCGCAGATCGTAGGCATTCTCGGGTCATCCCAGTCTTTGACATATCCCTCTTTGACCAACTGGAGCAGTTTGCGTTTGCTCATTACTGTGGAGGTAATGTTAAGTCTGGAAAATTCAATCTGCCTGGGTCTGTAATCAGAGTCTTTCAACTCGTCTACAAACCAGTCGTAAAGCGGTCTGTGTACTTCGAATTCAAGTGTGCAGATAGAGTGGGTAATTCCTTCCCAGTAGTCTGATTGCCCGTGGGCATAGTCGTACATCGGATAGATGCACCATTTGTCGCCGGTTCGGTGATGGGGCTGTTTCAGGATACGGTACATCAGGGGATCGCGCATGTGCATGTTGGGGGAGGCCATATCGATTTTGGCCCGAAGTACGCAGGCCCCTTCGTTGTATTTACCCTCCTTCATGTCCGCAAAAATGCGCAGGTTCTCCTCGGGAGAACTGTTTCTTGTCGGACTATCTGTTCCCGGCCTGGTTGGCGTACCGCGCTGCTCACTGATGGTCTCCTGACTTTGGAAATCGATGTATGCTTTGCCCCTTTTGATCAGCTCCACGGCAAAATCATACAACTGGTCGAAGTAGTCTGAAGCATAATACAGTCGATCTTCCCAATCAAATCCCAACCATTTTACATCCTCCATGATGGAGTCCACGTACTCCGTCTCTTCCTTGGCAGGGTTGGTATCATCGAACCGGAGGTTTGTCTTGCCCCCGAATAATTTGGCTGTGCCAAAATTTAGACAGATAGATTTTGCGTGGCCAATGTGCAGGTAACCATTTGGTTCCGGAGGGAATCTGGTGTGAACTCTTTTGTCATTCTTCCCCGCCGCCAGATCTTCCACGATCTGCTGCTGGATGAAATTTTTTGGAACGATAGGATCCATGGTCGTTATTTTATTGTTTTATTCTTCTTGGAGTCAAGTGCCCTTAAGTATTTAAAGTGCCTAAAACACCTGAGTACATAACCGGCAGTTTGAAAGGATCAAAAGCCGGCAGTTTCTGTTTTGGGGCATTTTAGGCACTCTCGGCAAAGGTAGTAAGAGTTGTTTATTAGGGAAGAAAAAAATGTAGTTAAAAATGAGTTAAATTTGGTGGCAATAATTGGGAAGGTTATGGGATTGATTGAACTGGAAGGAATGGAGTTTTACGCCTATCATGGTTACTTCAAGAGTGAACGGATTGTAGGAAACCGTTTTGAGGTAAATGTATCCATTGAAACGGATTGTGAAACGGCTGCGCAAAGCGACCATCTTTCTGACGCACTGAATTACGAAGCTATTTACAGGCTGGTCAAGGAAGAAATGCACCAACCTTCTCATTTGCTGGAACATGTTGCAGGGCGCATACTCAACAGGATTCACGGTACCTACCGGGGATTGGGCAAGGTAACAGTGAAGATTTCCAAAGCCAGACCTCCAATGGGTGGTCATATCAAGGCCGTTAGTGTGACGATGGTACGATAAAAGCTATTTTTGTGTTGCAGGTTTTCTTGCCCGAGAAATTTCTCTATATTTGCAGCCTGAAAACGGTCGGTTGGCCGAGTGGTTAGGCAGCGGTCTGCAAAACCGTGTACGGCGGTTCGAATCCGCCATCGACCTCAATGTATTGTCTATATAAAATCGTCTGAAATGTCAATACATTGAATTTCAGGCGATTTTTTTTGTACCTACAAAAAATGGCCCATGTTTAAATTCCTATTGGCAAGCGCTACATCCGATCAGGCGAAGAAAACCGACCCGCACAGCAAAGCCGAGTTTATCAACATTCCAATTCAGCTTTTGTCCGGTTTTCTGGAGGATTCGCGGTCGTCTATCCGGAACATCTATTACTATTCCATTTACGC
>TBL_comb47_HYPODRAFT_10000854_pt1 | contig 39951 bp, 44 predicted proteins | sample TroBogypolimnion_40_FD_10682 | JGI IMG/M metagenome (IMG submission 10682)
CCTAACCGCTAGTCGATGGGGCCAAAAAACATGGGTGAATGAGGGGACTCGAACCCCCGGCCTCCAGGGCCACAACCTGGCGCTCTAACCAACTGAGCTACAATCACCATAGAAAAACTACGGACTTATCTTTGTGCGCCCGACTGGACTCGAACCAGTAACCCTCAGCTTAGAAGGCTGATGCTCTATCCATTGAGCTACGGGCACAGCATCAATCGTCAGAACTTCTCCTCTCTCTGTCGGGGTGCCGAGACTCGAACTCGGGGCCTCCTGCTCCCAAAGCAGGCACGCTACCAACTGCGCCACACCCCGTCTTCTAATACCATTAGAAGGCTCCCAATATACCACAAGAACAATAACTACCAAAAAAAAATTTGATATAACGACACATCGGCAAAGCAGGCTCAACCGCCTTCAGAAAAACGGGATAGAGAATGATACATTAACGATGACTGAGAAAAAAATCCTTAATGATATGCCTGAGATCATCATGGCATACCATTTCAATAGCCTCCGCTGGTGTAACGAGCTTTCTGCGACGATCATGCATTTCATCCCACTCATCAAGCATGGTTTCGATAAAAAGCGGATAAACCTGAACTAAAAACGATTTACCGAACTTGCGGTACCGGTACTGACCAGCTTCTTTATGATGGACTACTCCTATCAAGCCAGCTTCTTCATAAGCCTCTTTTGCGGCTGATTCTGAAGGTGACAACCCTTTTTCGACATATCCCTTGGGAATGATCCATCGTTCAGATTTTCTGGAGGTAATAAGCACCAGCCTGTTGTCAAGAACAGGAATAACACCCGACTGCTTAAAAACTCCTTTGAACCGTCCTGCCATAACTCATGTTTTTACCTCATTTCCCTTGGCTAACGCCTTGTGCTGCAAATATTTCGCCCCTGCAGGGCTTGCGTCATAACGGTCACTGGCAACTTTTTCACAATTGGCAGGGTATGCAGGCCCGGATGATAAAATACAACTGAATCCGGTATTTAATTACTCTATTCCCGCTATTGGTCTCTTTAGTTTTATAACTCTTTTTAGTAACATAAAAAGAAGAGATACAAAAGTTACTTTCAAAACCAAAACCACGGGTAAACATGAAAGCCATCATTCCTGTTGCGGGGGTAGGCAGTCGTTTACGTCCCCACACCCTTTCAAATCCAAAGGTATTGCTTAACGTGGCCGGAAAACCCATTATCGGTCATATTATGGACAAACTGATCGCCTCAGGCATCGATGAGGCCATTGTCATCGTAGGCTATATGGGCGACATGATTGAAAAGTGGCTTCTGAAACACTATACCATAAAATTCACCTTTGTCATTCAAAAGGAGCAGCTCGGACTTGCTCATGCTATCCGGATGTGCAAACCCTACGTCACGGAGAAAGAACCACTGTTTATTATTCTCGGCGATACTATTTTTGATGTCGATCTTGAAGCTGTACTGAAAAGCCCGTTTTCCACTCTTGGAGTAAAAGAGGTTGAGGATCCCAGAAGATTCGGAGTCGCAGTAACCCGTGATGAAAAAATTCTGAAGTTAGTCGAAAAACCTGACACCCACGTCAGCAACCTGGCCATTGTCGGACTCTACTTTCTTAAACAGGCCGAATCGCTCTTTGCCAGTATTGACAACCTGATTGATAATGAGATAAAAACAAAAGGGGAATACCAGCTTACCGATGCCCTGCAGCTCATGATAGATGCTGGAGAAACATTCACTACGTTTCCTGTTCAAGGCTGGTATGACTGCGGTAAGTCGGAAACCCTGCTCTCCACCAATGAAATTCTTCTTAAAGTAAACATTTTAAAAAATAACATATATAAAGGATGCATTATCAATAACCCGGTCTTTATTGCCGACAGCGCCATTCTTGAGGATGCCATTATCGGCCCCAATACAACGATAGGCGAACAGGCCATTATAATAAATGCCATTATCAAGGATTCCATCATCGGAAGCGATGCGCGTGTCGAGCATATCTCACTCGAACACTCCATCGTAGGGAACAATGCCTCTGTTACAGGCTCACCTCATAAAATAAATATTGGTGATTACTCTGAAATACGGTTAGGATAAGAGATTTATTTGCATAGGAGAGGACTATTCCTTACATTTTACCTGTATTTTTTTGGCATCCCCATTACCTATGGACACGGTGCCGCAAGCTGTCAGAAGGGTTGTGCCCTGAGCTTGTCGGAAGTTTTTCCGTGTCCAGTCGTTTCTTCATGAAATCTCCTCACCGAAAAACACTCCGTTAATACAGTTTTTTCTTGATGTCACTGTATTTGTATAATTAAAAACTTATTGAAATATGTCACAGAAAAGGTATTTTTTTACCTCAGAATCCGTATCAGAAGGACACCCTGACAAAGTTGCAGATCAGATTTCCGATGCAGTTCTTGATGATTTTCTTCGTCAGGACTCCAGTTCACGCGTTGCCTGCGAAACCTTTGTCACAACAGGCCAGGTTATTGTCGGCGGTGAAGTTACCACAAAAGGCACTGTTGATATCCAGACAATAGCCCGTAAGGTTGTCAGTGAAATCGGCTACACCAAAGGCGAATACATGTTTGAAGCCAACTCATGCGGCGTTCTTTCAGCATTGCACAGTCAGTCGCCTGATATCAACCGCGGTGTTGACCGCAAGGAAGAAATTGCTGACGAGTTTGACCGTGTCGGCGCTGGAGACCAGGGTATGATGTTCGGCTATGCATGCACAGAAACTCCTGAGTTGATGCCTGCAGCAATCCAGTTTGCTCAGCAGCTTGTCAAGGTACTTGCCGAAATCCGCAAGAAAGGCAACATCATGACCTACCTTCGCCCTGATGCAAAAAGCCAGGTAACCCTTGAATATGAAAACGAAAAAGTAATCCGCGTTGATGCTGTTGTAGTGTCAACCCAGCACGATCCGGAACCGGAAGGCGTCAGCGAAGCTGCATGGCAGGAGGTCATTAAACATGACATCATTGAACATGTCATCAAGGTTGTCATCCCTGCTTCCCTGATAGATGCAAACACAAAGTTTCATATCAACCCGACCGGACGCTTTGTCATCGGCGGACCACATGGCGATACCGGCCTGACCGGACGCAAAATCATTGTCGATACCTATGGCGGAGCAGCTCCTCATGGCGGCGGCGCATTCAGCGGCAAAGATCCTTCGAAGGTTGACCGCAGTGCAGCTTATGCATCACGTCACGTTGCAAAGAACATCGTAGCAGCCGGACTTGCAGAGAAATGCACGGTTCAGGTCTCATATGCCATTGGTGTCGCACGTCCGGTGTCGATCTACATCAATACCCACGACACGGCAAAACACGGCCTCAACGATGCCCAGATTCAGGAAAAAGCAGAAGTGATCTTCGATCTCCGCCCTGCAGCTATCATTCAACGGTTCAGCCTCGACAAACCCCAGGGCTGGAAGTATCAGGATACAGCTGCCTATGGTCATTTCGGTCGTGATATCTTCCCTTGGGAAAAAACTGAAAAGGTTGAAGAGCTGAAAAAAGCCCTCAATCTGGCCTGAACTATCTCAACCTATTAAATACAAAAAACGTTATGACTGTTGCCGAGGTGCTTGATTATAAAGTAGCGGATATCTCTCTTGCTGAATGGGGACGCAAGGAAATTGAGATCGCTGAGAAAGAGATGCCTGGCCTTATGGCTACGAGAAGAAAATATGCAGGCAAGAGCCCTTTGAAGGGTGCCCGTATTGCCGGCTCTCTCCATATGACCATCCAGACAGCCGTGCTTATTGAAACCCTCGTGGACCTTGGAGCAGAGGTACGCTGGGCAAGCTGCAACATTTTTTCCACTCAGGACCATGCCGCTGCGGCCATCGCAAAAACCGGTGTTCCGGTTTTTGCATGGAAAGGCGAAACCCTTGAAGAATACTGGTGGTGTACAGCGCCAGATTCTTGAGTTTGAAGGAGGAAAAGGACCGAACCTCATCGTCGATGACGGCGGTGACGCAACCCTTCTGATCATCCTTGGTTACAAAATTGAAAACAACCCGGAACTGCTCGAAAAAGCTCCCGGCAATGCTGAAGAAAAAGCACTTTACCAGCAGCTCAGGGAGGTCTTTGAAGAGGACAACCAGCGCTGGCATAAGGTGGCTGCAGAAATGAAGGGTGTTTCGGAAGAGACAACTACCGGTGTTCACCGTCTCTATCAGATGCTGGAAAAAGGTGAACTGCTTTTCCCAGCCATCAACGTCAACGACTCAGTAACCAAATCAAAGTTTGATAACCTCTACGGATGCCGTGAGTCACTTGCTGACGGCATCAAGCGGGCAACCGATGTGATGGTTGCCGGCAAAGTTGTTGTCGTACTTGGTTATGGCGATGTCGGTAAAGGCTCTGCCAGGTCTATGCGCGCATATGGCGCTCGTGTGATCGTCACAGAAATCGATCCTATCTGCGCACTGCAGGCAGCGATGGAGGGATACGAAGTATCCACCATGGATGAAGCTGTCAAGGAAGGAAATATCTTTGTTACCACAACCGGCAACAAAGATGTCATCACCCTTGAGCATATGAAGCAGATGAAAGACGAAGCTATTGTCTGCAACATCGGTCACTTCGACAACGAGATTCAGGTTGAACAGCTCAATAACTTTGCAGGAGCAAAAAAACTGAATATCAAGCCACAGGTCGATAAATACACCTTTGAAAACGGCAACTCCATCTATCTTCTGGCTGAAGGACGCCTTGTCAACCTGGGATGCGCAACCGGCCACCCTTCATTTGTCATGAGCAACTCGTTTACCAACCAGACGCTTGCACAAATCGAACTCTGGACCAAACAGTATGAGATCGGTGTCTACCGGCTGCCGAAAGAACTCGATGAAGAGGTCGCAAGACTGCACCTTGAACAGCTCGGAGTGAAGCTCACAAGGCTTACGGAAGAGCAGTCTGAATACCTGGGTATTCCTCTCGATGGACCCTACAAACCCGAACATTACCGCTATTGATTGCGGATGTTTACTGCAAACAAAAAAGGCAACCTGTCCGGGTTGCCTTTTTTGTTTGCTGGGGCGGCAGGATTCGAACCTGCGGATGTCGGCTCCAAAGGCCGATGCCTTACCACTTGGCGACGCCCCATTACACGTTCTATCACGGCTGATCTGAATCATAACCGGTGCCGAATATACGCACAATAAGAGAAAATCACAACCACTTACCGATATACCTTACCTGCAGGAGTTCAATATTTTCATCATCCCCCCGCGTGCCTCGCATACTCTCTTTATAAGCTTGCCGTTACACCACGCAACCCGTATCTTCCACTCAATTAACTGAATGTTCTGTGTGTCCTGCAGAAATGCATTCAAAAGGAATTTGTTAAACTGAAACCGCCAGGCAATGACAAAAATTAAAATCTGCGGAATAACCCGGCTTCAGGATGCTCTCGAGGCAAGCCATGCCGGAGCCGATGCACTGGGTTTTAATTTCAGCAGCATAAGCCCTCGCATGATCGATCCCGAACTGGCGAAGGCAATCATAAAAATGTTGCCGCCGTTTATCCAGACTGCAGGCATTTTCGTCGATCAATCGCCGACAGAAATCAATGCCATCTGCCGCTTCTGCAATCTGCACATTGCACAACTCCACAACGATCACTACACCCCTGAAAAGGCTCGATCCATTAAAAATGCAAAAGTAATCAAAGTCTTTCGTCCTGCAGAAAATTTTGCAGCAGAAGAGGTCATGGAATTCGCAAAAGAGAGCGGCATCAATACCTTCCTCTTTGATGCCTACCGGCCCGGTATGCCTGGCGGAACGGGAAAAATTATCAAAGCATCTCTTGCCTCGCGGATCTTCAATGAACTTGGCAGTTCATACTACGCCATTCTGGCTGGCGGACTGAACGAAACAAACGTTGGCGAGGCAATTCGCAGCATCCATCCGTACGGCGTTGATACCGCATCAGGTGTTGAAAGCACTCCTGGTATAAAAGATCCCGTAAAAATGAAAGCTTTTATCCGGGCAGTACGCGAAAGCGCTGATTAAACTTCTCCACAATCAGTTACCTGATCCAGGATCAACTCCGAAGTGGTTTCGGGCAATTCAACCGTAATCAGGTGTCCGCAGTCAGGTATACTGACAAAGCGACCGTTCCTGGCAAACTCATTCAGTTTTTTTGTATTCTCACTGGTCATGATAGCATCCCCCTCCCCAGCCACAAAAAGAATCGGTATATCCACAGCCCTGACCATATCCGGCACTGACTCAGTAATCTCAAAAGAGGTTATCTGCCGGGTTGTCTGATCGATAGCTTCCGGTGCACAGAGTCCGAGACTTTTAAATCCTATAAGAATATCATGAAGCATAACCGTATTCTTCGCGAGTACAAGCCGGGCAAATATATAGGCAGGAAGCCACCACGTCAGTTTGCGTAAAAGATTGTTAAAAACAAAAGTAATGGTGCCTGTTGCAACTGCCTGGGTAAAATGACTGTTCGGCAGATATCCGAAATTAAAAAAAGTCATTGATCGGATCAGTTCAGGATGAGCGCGCGCATAATCAAGTGCAACAAAAGGACCGAAAGAGAATGCCGCTATATGAAATTGTCCGAGCCCGAGTTTCATGACAAGCTCATTCAGGTCATGTGCAAAAAAATCAATATGATAGTGGTTTTTCGGATCATTGTCAGACCATCCATGCCCGCGCATGTCGTAAGCGATCGTCCGAATCCCCTTGTCATTGAGGTACCGTATCACATGGTGCCACCACATCCACCAGCAATCCCAGCCATGAATCAGTAACACGGTCTGGGCAGCATCTTTCGGGCCGGAATCATGATAATGATGAACAATACCATTCAATTCAATAAAGCAGCTCTTCTCCATTAAAGAGAGTTCGTAGGCTGCACGTTTTACAGCTGCATTGTCCTGTGATGTCTGAAGCTCAAGAAGTTCCTGACGATAATGGGTAAATTTCTGTGTGGGAAGTGATGCAAGGTGAGCCATAACGCATACCGGATGTGGGTGAATAGAGATATGGTCTTATATTTTATAAATATATACAAAAAATATTGACCATGATCAGAAAATGCGGCCGGGAAGCTTTTCGAGCAGTAAGCAAACAGCTTTACCGTGGTTATTTTCGGGATGCAGGAGCATTCGTAAATATTTGTTCACATTCTCGCCTGATAATTTCCTGCTGTTCAAGAATAAGTTCAGGTTCAACCGTAAAGTGGTTAAGCAGAAGCGAGAAAATCTGGATAGAGGTTTCAAATTTTTCTGTAACAACAACATCCGCTCCAACCTTGTAAAGGTCGGCCACATCATCAAGAGTTCTTGCCCTGACAATTATGAACGCCTTTTTATTGATCTCCCGAATCATCCTGATACTTTTCCCGATTGCAGTAGCATCCGAAATACCCAGCACAACTGCACGAGCATGATCTATTCCTGCCCTTATCAGAGCTTTTTTATCAGTACAGTCGCCGTAATAAATCGGTTCCCCCTTTTTTTTCATGGTTTTAACCATATCCCTGTCAATTTCGAGCACCGCATAAGAGATATTGGTTGCATGAAGCACTGCAGCCACATTCTGACCATTGAGACCGAACCCGATAATAGCGGCGTGAATCTCTCCCGCGCAAATAATTGTACTGTCGGGAGGCCGAACAGGAGGAGCAGAAGAATCCCTCGATACAAGCGGAATAAACCCTAGCGCCGGCACAACCTGATCGGCAAACCTGGGAGCAGCAGCAATCATAGCCGGAGTGACGATCATGGTTACCACACTGACAGCAAGCATTGCCTGAAAGACCTCTTGATTGATAAGATTATTCTTTAATCCAGTCTCTGCCAGCACAAAGGAGAACTCTCCGATCTGGGCAAGCGCCATACCAGCCATCATGCTGACCCTCAGTGAGTTGCCAAGAAAAAGAGAAACAGCTGCAACAATCAACCCCTTGACCAGCAACACCAATAAAGCTATTGAGACAAAAAACGGCAGATTAATCATCTTAACATCGAGCAGAAGCCCTACGGATATAAAAAAGATACTGCTGAATGCCTCACACGAAATGGATCGATGGTCACACTTATCTGATGACTTTCATCGGTACTTGCGATAATCATACCGGCAACAAATGAACCGAGAGCAAGCGAAAGACCGGCCAGAGAGGTCAGGTAGGCAGCGCCGAAACAAATGACAAGAGCCCCGATAACAAGAACCTCTCTTGCATGAAGTGATGCTATCAGACGAACCATTCGCGGCATGAGAAGCCTGAAACCTATAAAAATACCTGCAGCAAACAACACGATGATGCCGACTTTGTCAGCCAGAATAACGAAAGAGCGGGTAGCTTCGGGATTCAATAGATCAATGCCGATCATCAAGGGGACAATTGCTATGTCCTGAAAAATAAGAATCCCCAAAGCAATTCGTCCGTGGGGTAAAGCGAGCTCATCACGGTCTGTTAAAATTTTCAGACAGATCGCCGTGCTGCTGACTGAAAAGGTAAATCCAAGAAACGCTGCGGCTGTAAAAGAAATGCCACGATCTATGACGAGCATGAACCAGTAGGAAAAAAAGCTGATTGCCAGACCAGTCAAAAGAATCTGGACAATCCCGCCCACCAGAACAATTTTTTTAAGTTTTTTAAGGTCATCAAGTGAAAATTCCAGCCCTATGGTAAACAAAAGCAGAATCACACCAAGCTCGGCAAGCGTTGAAATCAGCTTCTGGTCATAGACCGCAGCAATACCTGACGGACCAAGAAGAATGCCTGTAAAAATCAAACCGATGACCGGCGGAATTTTCAGACGCTGAAAAACCAGAATGATAGCAACTGCCAGTGCCCCGATAAGCACCAGTTCGCCAAGAAAATCAAATTCATGCATAGAGAGAGCACCTGGTCACTGGAAGAAAAAGAATCCTTTCCTTAAAAAATAACAGTTTATTGCATTTGACAAGGGGAGATCGTTACTGCTATCTTCAGCTTTTCAGCATATTTTTTCTTACTGTTCTTTTCTGAATTCCTTACAATAATTTATCTATCGAGCTGTTATGCCTGTTCAAGTCATCTATATTACGGCACTGCTTCTCTTCCTCGCCATATTCCCGCTCCCTTCTGAATTTTTTAGTCTGCTGAGAATCGTCGCTGCCGGAACATTTGCCTGGGGAGCGTACAGGAATTTCAGCAAGAAAATGCTTTTGCTGCCCCTTGTCTATACGCTGTTTGCGATACTGTTTAATCCGATTATGGAAATAAATCTTGAGAAGGAGATGTGGATACCGATTGACCTTGTTGCAGCAGTAATCCTGCTCGCGACAAAAAATCATATCGCGGAATAGAAGAACAAACAAGAAAAATAGCTGTAAAAAAGGCGGCTCAATGAACCGCCTCCCTCAAACAATTGCGAAACTATCAAACCTGAACGAACTGCGAAGCTGTTGCGCCGCAAATCGGACAAATTGCCGGTGGCGTACCAAGCTCAATATGACCGCAGAAAGGACAAAGCCAGACTTCGGAAGCCGTAATGTCCTTGCCGGTGCGAACAGCTTCCAATGCCTGTTTATAGAGTTCCGCATGCTGCCGCTCAGCCTTGAGCGCAAAAGAAAACATCTTTTTTGCAGGATGATTATCCGTTTCAGCCTGTTCAAGCATCGGTGGATACATTTCTGTATGCTCAAAGGTTTCACCGCCAATGGCAGCCTGCAAATTATCTGCAGTTGAACCTATTCCCCCAAGCGCCGCAAAATGCCCTTCAGCATGAATTGATTCCGCCTGGGCTGTTGTGCGGAATAGCTTCGCTATATTACTGAACCCGGCTTTTTCGGCTTCTTTTGCAAAAGCAAGGTACTTCTGGTTTGCCTGACTCTCACCGGCAAAAGCATCTTTCAGATTCTCATTCGTTGTGGACATAAAGGTTGTTTCTCCTTTTATTTTCTTCAAAATGGCCGAGTTATGGTTCCAAAAAAATAGTAATCATGGTTATGCAATAATCCAACACCATAACAGATTTAATCGTTTTTTTTATAAAAACCCTTTGCCCTGATGAGATCAACCCACTCTCTGGCTTTTTTTTCTGCCGATACTGACGGCATCGAGTGAATAACATTGGCTATGTCCCTTAAGGCTATCCTGCCTGTTCCGGGAAAATCAACCTCTCTTGGATCGCCCAGAATCCATGTCTGCGGCTGTGTCGTCTTTCCTTTTTCAGGGTGACTATACTCGATCGGCTGAAACACATCATCAAATGAGCGTTCTCTCCACTCACCGGCAGGAAATGTAATCATTGAAGCGACATCACCCCGAGGATTGAGCCTCGCACATCCTGCGGAAAGAATCAAAGGAGGACCAAAAACAGAGGTGGAATACTCCTTTGGTGTCCCCGTATAACCAACCATAACGGTACCGCTTGCGATACCAATATCAGGGCAGAATTTCATTGCATCATGATCCCCCATCCATCGGGCTACATGCAGGGCATCGACAAAAGGGTCCTCAGATCCAAATCGTTTCGAAAAAAGCAACACAAGCGCATTATCAAGAAATCTCTCGATAACACAAAAATGCTCAATCAGAGATGATTCCCGCATCCAGACAAGAAACATGTTCAGATAGATAAGCATTCCGGCGGGAGAAAGTTCAACGGAGAGTCGTGCGAAATCTGAGATACCGGCATAAAGTACTGTAGCCTCAAGTTCAATTCCCTTTACCGAAAAACAACCGGAATAGTGATCATCAATTTCAACATCAATGGTCAAGGGCTGGGAAATGAGAAAATCCGTTATGGTGTTAAAGCTGAATGGCGTTTTCACCACACTGTCATGTTATTTGGTCTGTAATGCAATATTTTATATGCATTTAAGGAATTACAACCCGACTTTTGCCCTATCCAGTCCACCGACGTTAAAATCAAAAATTTTTTCACCGTTTTGTGACAATTGAGCTGCGATTTTCAGTTCTTTTGCGTTTGTGATTTGTCTGATAAAATTCTGGGGTTCATGAATGAATAACAAGTCAGTCCTGCGGTCACCCGGCCTGTCCACCGAAATCCAGAGTGCATCTCCACCATCAATCTTTACCCGTATTTTATCTCCCGTGTAAAACTGACCTTTATCAACAGCAAACAGAACTTCCGGATCTCCGCCTTTAAGCTTTCTTATCATTATCAATCCATGATTTACACCGGCATAGGGTGATAATAAATTTATCGAGTTTCTGCTCCGTACTGTTGCGGCAGAGAGTTCTGTCTGATCTTTATCCACAGTTATCTTTTCGTAAATCCAGTTACCGGGAGCTTCCGCTGCAACAACCCGCGATGCCAGCACCATAAAGAGCAATAACATGAACACCTTTTGAGGTCTCACCTGTTTATATGAATACGATATTATCCGCATTGTCGTTGAATATGCTGTTATGTTCCGGCCCTTCATAAAATACACAACGGCCAGGTCGTTTTAAATGAGTAATTGAAGAAATCATCGGAGAGCACTGACAAAAAAATACTTTTACATGAAGTTTATACCATTGATATATAGTGAGAAAATCTATATATAGAAATCCATGCCCGCCAAGGGCTGCCCTGTTCATTTTTTTTCCGATTCTCATCATGTTCAGACCAAAGTTATTTTCAATTTTACCGGAGCTCACCCCTGACCGGATAATGAAGGATGTCGTTGCGGGTGTCATGGTTGGCATTGTTGCTTTACCATTGGCGATAGCTTTTGCAATAGCATCTGGCGTATCCCCTGAAAAAGGCCTTATCAGCGCCGTTGTCGGAGGATTTCTTGTCTCTTTTCTTGGAGGAAGCAGGGTTCAGATAGGGGGACCTACCGGTGCCTTTATTGTGATTCTTTATGGAATTGTCCAGCAATACGGTATTAACGGCTTGATGCTGGCAACCATCATGTCAGGCATTATCCTCATGATCATGGGATTCGCCCAGTTCGGTTCACTGATCAAGTTTATTCCCTATCCGGTTATTGTGGGGTTCACAAGCGGTATTGCCGTCATTATTTTTTCAAGCCAGATTAAAGATTTTCTCGGTCTTAACATTGCACATGTCCCCGCTGATTTTATCAGTAAGTGGACTGCTTATGGCCGCAACCTTTCCAACGCTTGACCTTTTGAGTTTGATGATCGGTATGCTTGCCCTTCTGATTATACTCTTCTGGCCGAAAATTTCCCGAAAAATCCCCGGTTCACTTGTTGCCATCATTGCTACAACGCTGACCGTACAATACTTTCACCTGCATGTTGCAACTATTGAATCCCGTTTTGGAGAAATTCCATCCATGATTCCTGTACCATCGCTTCCTTTTTTTGATTTTGCTACCATCAGGCAACTCATCATGCCGGCAACCACCATTGCCTTGCTTGGTGCAATAGAAGCACTGCTGTCGGCAGTTGTGGCTGATGGCATGATAGGAAGCAGGCACAAATCGAATATGGAACTGATAGCCCAGGGAGCTGCCAATATCATTACCCCTCTTTTCGGTGGTTTACCCGTCACAGGCGCTATCGCAAGAACGGCGACCAATGTCAAAAACGGCGGGAGAACACCTGTAGCCGGAATGATTCACGCCGTAACACTTCTTTTGATCATGCTGCTGTTCGGCAAGTGGGCAAAGCTCATTCCGATGCCGGCTCTGGCGGCCATCCTTATTATTGTTGCCTGGAACATGAGCGAAATCAAGGTGTTCCGAGAACTCCTGAAAAGCCCTAGAAGCGATGTTGTTGTGCTTCTGACGACATTCAGCCTCACCGTTGTCTTTGATTTGACACTTGCCATAGAGATCGGCATGCTGCTTTCCGTCGTTCTTTTCATGCAGCGGATGGCCCAACTCTCCAATGTCGGCGTCATTACAAAGGATCTGAAAGACAGTGATGAAGAAGAGGATCCCAACACTATTGTGACAAGGAAAGTACCTGATGGTGTAGAGGTCTTTGAATTTAACGGTCCATTTTTCTTTGGCGCAGCAAGCAAGTTCAGAGAAGCCATGCACATTGTTGAAAAGGCACCTAAAATACGCATCATCAGAATGCGCAACGTGCTCTCGATTGATGCCACCGGCCTGAATCTGATGAAAGAACTTCTCAAGGACTGTATAAAAGCAGAAACAAAGGCTGATCTTGTCGGGCGTGCATGCCCAGCCGCTCTTCGCTCTTCAGCAGTACGGGTTATACGATGAGATCGGTGAAGAAAACATTTTCGGTAATATTGATGACGCACTCGACCATGCAAGGGAGATTCTCGGACAACCAAAACTGGGCCGGCAACCCAACTTTGTACCTACGGTTGAACGGGAAAAAAACATGACTTCCTGATAGATGGAGTTCGAACAGAAATGAGCAAGAGAGGGCAGAATAACGATCTCTGCCTCTCTCTCAGCCGAAAACGTACACCGGTTACTGCTCTTTACTGCTGTAGGTGCGGATACATGAAACAGCTTTCATGTCATAATAGGTGTTGATACTGGCACCATCCTTTGACTCCTCAGTCACCCTCAAAAAAAGATCACTGATAAAGAGAACTGCATCTTCATAGATCTTCCCCTCATTGATCTGTAACTTAACACCCTTTCGGATTTTTCTTGACATTGTTCCATGGAGCGGAACTGAGGAATATTCAAGAACTTTTTCCCAGGCCTGCAGGTTATTTTCTGCCATAGTTTTAATTAATTATTGTTGAGAATATGTTAATTCGCCTTAATTTATATCATAGAAGTAAAAATATAACTTAATAATTTAGATTAATAAAAATTTTTCCTTAATATAAGGATGAATGATGGAATATGAACCTGAGGTCTGACAATCATGGAAACGATACTCTTTTACGAAAAACCGGGATGCCAGAACAATATCCGGCAAAAAAAGATTCTTGAGCTTGCAGGGCATGCGGTTGAATCAGTCAGCCTTCTCGAACACCCGTGGACAAAAGAGGAGCTTGATCACTATCTCGGAGAAAAAAAAATTGCTGACTGTTTTAATCCAGCTGCACCGGCAATAAAATCGGGGCTTGTAAACCCTCTTGAATTCACAAAAGATGAGGCTCTGGAGGCAATGATCAAGGAGCCTTTACTGATAAAGAGACCCCTTATGAAAATCGGCAACCGTTGCATTCAGGGATTTGATGCAGAGGTACTGAAGAATCTTATCAATCTGAAGCCGGTTCAGGGTGCTGAAAATATCGTAGAAGGGTTCGGAATAGAAGATCTGAATTCATGTCCCCATATCGACAACTCATCATGTATAAAACAGGAGCAATGAAACTATGGAAACAACAATACGACCACTTGGAACAGTCATGCAGCTTCTCGAAGAGCTTGGTCATGAAGTAACTTATGCCTATGACGATCTGGTTTTTGTCAATCATAATGGCTTTCTTCTTCAGTTTGAGAATACGGGCTCAGTCCTGAACCTTTTCTTCAACCAGAACTGCCCGAAAAAAGATGCCGATGACGTTGAGCAGAGCATCATACCCGCCGGTGATAAAAAGGGCCTTTCGATTATCAAAAAAGGCCGGTTCAATGTCACCGAGCAACCTGATGAAAACCTGCAGATCGAATTTTTTGATAACTGAAAAACATAATCATGCTGCGGTTCCCGGTCAGGTTCAAAAATCAATAGGCCGGGAATCTTCTTCCTGTCTCATATCTCATACTCGATGATGATTTCCTTTGTTTTCAGCATATCGGCCACCTCCTTTACTGCGGCGGCAATGCTTCCTCCGGCAGGGAGCTGAAGATCGGAATGGTATCGGGAGAAGCCGTTTTCACCCATGTTGACGACAAGAATGTCGCTGGGCGCGTTCAACTGCTTCAAGATTTCGATATCATAATCATCAGCATCATCAATAGTAGTGATGAAAATAAGCCCGGCATCAGTGAGAATACGGGCCAGCTCTCCGATTCTTCTCAGTCTCTCTCTCCTGCGTTATCGACATGGTATCCCAAGTCAGCATCCAGGCCACGGTCAATATTGGCAACGCCAAGATAATAAGCGTTCAGGCGGTTGTTAAACAAGCCTTGTTCAAGAGCTTTGGCGACTGATCGTTTGCCTGTGCCGGGAACTCCGGTAAAGACAATGAATTTAGCCCGATGCCGGTTTGCAAGTTCCCTTTCTTCCGATTTGATCAACCCTTTTTCCCAGTTGTTCTCCCGCTCGCGGATATGACGCTGCAGCAGGGTTTCGTCAGTTGAAAGGTTCTCAAGGACAATACCCCCACCGGCAATTTCATAATTGTCAACGATAACAAAACGCCCGGTTGTCTCACTTGCGGCTGCTGTATCAAATGCAATGGGACGGGATGTTTCGAGAATGCACTCCCCTACATCGCGGCAATCGAGCTGATGTTTATGTTTACTGTAACTCAGATCGGATGCATCAAGCGTATTGCAGATTTCTGCAAGCTTCACCGAGGCGCGTGCAGAACCAATCTTAAGCTTATACTCCTTCTCCATGATCATCGGCGCTCTGCCAACCCAGAAAATATTCACCCTGAAACGAGTGCCCACTTCAGGTAACGGTTCACAGGGTTTCACCATGAGTTCACCGGGACGTATATAGATCTGGGTGGTAAGGGTAAACCCAAGAGCCTCGCCTGTTAAGGCGACTTGTTTAGGAGCAGTGTTGAACGACTCTACGGATTGTATGGCCGACTGCTTCCCTGAAGGGAGAAACAGCACCTCATCACCAACACTCACCGAACCGGCAGCAACCGTACCTGCTGCAATTCTCCGGTCATCGTTCTGACGGGTAAACTTGTAGATATCCTGTACAGGAAAACGAAACGGCTTGTCCTGGAGCTGCTTGTCGCTGGTGAATCCGTCGAGTTGTTCAAGCACAGTAGCTCCCTTGTACCAGGGCATACGTTCTGAAAGCGTAGCGATGTTGTCGCCTTCGCGGGCACTGACAGGAATAAAGCTTACGGGCTTCACCTTGATCTGGGCAAGAAACTCCGAATAGTCGGCTTTCAGCCTTTCAAAAACCTCTTCGCTGAAATCGACAAGATCCATTTTGTTGACCAGCACTGTGACCTGTTTCACACCAAGCATTGAAACCATCTGGCCATGCCGCTTTGAGTTTTCCCTGATGCCTTCATCTACGTCAATAACAAGCAGTGCTGATTCAGCTCTTGATGCGCCGGTTATCATGTTTTTTAAAAACTCAATATGACCGGGAGCATCGATAATGATATAGTCGCGCGCGGCTGTCTTAAAAAAACAGCGAGCCATGTCAATGGTGATCCCCTGTGACTGCTCATCTTTTAGCGCATCAAGAAGAAAGGCATACTCGAAAGGCTTTGAGTTCCTCCGGCAGTTCTCTCTTACTGATTCAAGCCTGCCCTTTGGAAGTGTACCCGTATCTGCAAGCAGTCGGCCAATCACCGTGCTTTTGCCGTGATCAACATGACCGACAATAACTATATTCATTTGTGCTCGTCCATTCATCATACCAATGCGAAAATAATATTTACTGATCCTTCATTATCACCTGCCCACGCTACATATATCCGTCGCGGCGCAGGGTTTCAAGCCCGCCATCCTCACTATCCTGAGCACGTCCTGACCTCTCTGCAATATTGGAGAGCCTGCCGCTTTTAAGCTCGTCGATGATTTCAGATACCGTTCGTGAACCTGAATCGACTGGATTGGTGCATGGATAACAACCGAGTGAGCGGTACCTTGTGCCGCTGCCCTGATTAAAATAGAGCGCCACTACAGGGATTTTTTCTCTTTCGATATATTCCCAGATGTTCAGCTCGGTCCAGTCGAGCAGAGGGTGAATGCGAACATGGGTTCCGGGGGAAAAATCGGTCTTGAACTGGTTCCAGAACTCGGGTGGCTGGTCGCCTACATCCCAGACGTTATCCTTGTCGCGGGGCGAGAAATAGCGCTCTTTCGACCGGCTCCCCTCTTCATCAGCCCTGACGCCAACGATTACGCCGGTATAGGGTTCACTGCCCTCATCGGGCACATAGTGCTTCAGGTCGTGATCCATGCGGTAACGAGGCCACTCACCGGAAAGAGTGTGTTTCAGCGCTTCGCTTTTCAGGTATTTGCAGCAGGTGATGCGATCGGTATTTCCGTCAGGAAAGGTGAGCTTGCTCTCAAGCGCCTCGCGGTTTTCGCCGTACATCATGTTAAGATTCCACTCCAGAGCTATACGGTCGCGATACGAAATCATTTCAGGAATTTTGTAATGCGTATCGATATGTACAAGCGGGACAGGGACATGGCCGAAAAAAGCTTTACGGGCAAGCCACAGCATGACAGTGCTGTCCTTGCCGATTGACCAGAGCATGCAGAGGCTTTTAAATTCACGGTAGGCTTCCCTGAGGATATAGACACTTTGAGCTTCGAGCTTATCGAGATGATCCATTCTTTCTTGATATAGTTACTTATGTTCACGGTGGAGGCCGCACTCGCGATGTTCGGCAATTTCCCACCACCAGCGTCCCGCTCTGATATCCTCTCCGGGTTTGACTGCTCTGGTGCAAGGTGCACAGCCTATGCTCGGATAGCCACGGTCATGAAGAGCATTATACGGAACTGAGTTGGTTTTGACATAGTCCCATACCCAGGCTTCCGATACTTCGGCAAGGGGATTTATTTTGTAGAGTCCGAATGCCGCATCCCACTCAACAGGGGCAACGGCAGTTCTGGTGACCGACTGCTCCCGGCGGAGGCCGCATATCCATGCTTTCAGTGTCGAAAGTTTGCTGGTAAGCGGCAGTACCTTTCGAATGCGGCAGCACTCCCGACGAAGTTCAACACTTTCATAAAAAAGGTTTGCCCCATAACTGGTCACCAGTGCCTGAACAGCAGATGTCTCAGGAAAAAGCACCTCTATCTGCATACCGTAGTGCTTCCTCGTTGCATCAAGAACATCGTACGTTTCCTGCGGCAATCGACCTGTATCCAGAGTAAAAACAGGAACCTGGAGCTTTTCATGCTGAAGAATATCGGTAATGACCTGATCTTCGGCACCAAAACTGGATGCAAGTGCCGTTGATGCTTCACCAAAAAGCTCAACAGCACGACGGATGATCTCTTCAGGTGTTTTGCCGGATAGTTCCAAACTCAGTTTTTCAACCTTTTCCCTGCTCATATACCAAGAATTTCATCCTTTATCTTTTCCAGCCCAATCCGGTCGATCATATGCCCGAAACGCTCCTTTTTATGTGCATGATCTCTATACACTGATACGGATTTTTCTATTAAAAGAAACAATTCTTCTTCACTTTCCACCAATCTTTTCAAAATAGAGGCAAAACGGGGAATTCTCCCCATGGTTCCGCCGATAAAAAGAGTATATCCTTTCCTGCCCACAACCCATGCCTTGTCGGTACAGAATGAGGTACAGGCACTGCAGTTGATGCATTTCTCCTGATCGGAGGTATAACTATATTCATCTTGATTTGTATTACGTTCAATTGCATTGACCGGACAGATCGGTATGCATAAACCGCAATCTCTGCAAGCCGACGGAACCCATTTCGGTTCTATGGCTCCCCTGACACCGATATCGTTTTCATTCGCCTTAGTGCAGTTGTTTGCACAACCCGTTACCGACATCTTGAATTTCGAATGTGTTTCCTTTTTGAAATATTCTGCATCAAGCTCCCTTGCAATCTTCTTGGTGTCAAACACTCCCCATCGGCATGTCTCACCTCCCGGACACGCAACAATGACTCGAACCCGAGGGCCACAGGAGCCTAACTCAACCCCTGCCTGCCGGAGTTCAAGTTCCGCATTTTCCAGATTGTCGCGATGTACGTAATGGATTTCAACTCCCTGACGTGTTGAAAGATGAACAAACCCTCGTCCGTATTGTTCAGCAACCCTTGCTATACATGAGAGTTGCAATGCTGTAAGATCGCCAGCAACCGCTTTCAGACGCAACACATAATAATTCGGCTGCTTCTGGCCCATCATCCCAACTTTGCTCACAGGCGCTGTATAAGGCTCTTGTACCTGCATACTTTTTAACGTTCTAAGTTTCTAAAACAACACTCACCCCTCAACCAGATCACCATTCTCTCGCAACAACTCCATGTCTGATTAACAATTGTCAATAAACCCTTATCTCTTAATCATATCCAAGCGCATACCCTATAAATACCATAAATATGGTATGCGGAAGTGAAAATTCCAGGAGAGCAATATCAGATAAAAATGCAGTTATATATAAATAATAAAATAAGTTAAATCAACGAATATGCTATTCTGAGGAGTGACGGTCGATAATAAGAATTGCTTGTATTTCAAGATGATGTTATGTATAATTAACAATTGTAGAGACATATAGCCATATAGGGATCTAAAGAAGAGTGAAATATATGTGCGCTGATGCCGGAATAAGACCCGTCTCTTGATACCCGAAGGAGTTAGCTTGTACCATCGATGACACGATGGTTATTGTTACGTTCGACAAGATTGTTTCCCAAGAGAGATTTAACACCTTGCTGAAACCCAGCATCTTTACTCGATGACGTTTGTAACAGCGATAGCCGTTGCGTTGTTATCAGGTTTCTTTTTTCCCTGAGTGTATTTCATCTTAATAATTCGTAACAACGGAGGCAAGATAATGGCAAAAAAAATAGTCGTGTTAGGTGGTGGTACTGGCGGAACAATCATCTCGAATAACCTCAGGAGACACTTACCTAAAGATTGGGAAATCACAGTGATCGATCGTGATGACCGGCATATCTATCAACCAGGAATGCTTTTTGTTCCTTTCGGGATCCAAAAGTCAAATACACTTGTCCGATCAAGGAAAAAATATATCCTTCCTGATGTTAATTTTGTGATTGATGAAATCACTCATATTGACCCGGACAAGAAGGAAGTAAAAACCAAGAACCATAAATTTTCGTACGATTTTCTCGTTATCAGCACCGGATGCAAGATAGTGCCTGAAGAGAATGACGGCCTCCTGGATGCATGGGGCAAGAATGCCTTCTCTTTTTATACTATCGAAGCAGCTGAAATGCTTCAGAAGAAACTGAAAGAGTTTGTTGGAGGTAAACTGGTCATGAATATTGCCGAACTTCCCTTCAAGTGCCCGGTAGCACCTATCGAGTTTGTCTTTCTGGCTGACTGGTACTTCAAGAATAGAGGCATCAGAAACAAAACCGAGATCGAATTAGTTACTCCTCTGCCTGGTGCTTTTACGAAACCTAAAGCTTCTGCGGTTTTCATTGAGTCTGCCAAAAGCAAGAACATTAAAATAACGACCGGTTTCGAGCTCAATGCCGTCAATGGAAAAGAGAAATATATAGAATCGGTAAAGGGGGATAAGGTGTCATTTGATACGTTGGTCATCGTACCATCAACCATCGGTGACAAGGTGATCAGTGATTCAGGTATGGACGACGGGATAGGCTATGTACCAACTCACCATAACACCCTTAAGGCTCTAAAGTACGACAGTATCTACGTGATTGGCGATGCTACAAACGTTCCCACATCCAAGGCAGGCTCGGTTGCCCATTATGAAGCAGATGTAGTGGTTTTCAACATCATGTCTGAAATACATGGAGTCAAACCTGAGGAGATATACGATGGCCATTCAACCTGTTTCATCGTTTATTCAAAGGGAACATCCTCACTCATCGACTTCAACTATAAAATAGAACCATTGCATGGCATGTTTCCTGCGCCTAAATTCGGGCCATTCAGTCTTCTTAAGGAAACCAAGATGAACTGGTATGGTAAACTTGGTTTTGAATGGCTCTACTGGAATGTTCTTCTTGCAGGCCGTCATCTTGGTGCACCTCCAACCCTTGTCATGGCTGGAAAGGAAGTCGGGTAAGAATAGAAACCATGGATTCGGTACAATTGCCCCGGTTGATGATATCGTCGCCACAGAAAAGCTCCGGTAAAACGATGGTCAGCGTTGGCATTTTGTCTCATTTTGTCAGAAAAGGTTTATCTGTCCAGAGTTTCAAGAAAGGACCCGACTTCATTGATCCGATGTGGCTCAGCCTTGCAAGCGGCAAAGAGTGCTTTAATCTTGATCCTTACCTTATGGGCATTGAGGCTTGCTGTGACTCTTTTTTGAGAAACAGCTGCCGCGATAACAGCAGACTCTCTCTTATTGAAGGGAACCATGGTCTGCATGACGGCATTGATCTTGATGGTTCCGACAGCAGTGCAGGAGTTGCCGGGATTTTGGAGACGCCAGTATTGCTTGTCGTTGACAGCAGGCAAACAAACAGGGGAATTGCCGCGCTTGTAATGGGAATGCAGGCGATGCCGCCGAAGGTCAACATAGCCGGGGTTATTTTAAATCAGGTAAGAAGCCCACGTCAAGAGGAAAAGCAGAAAAGGGCGATTGAAAAATTTTGCAATGTACCTGTAGTGGGCTCCATTCCTATGGACAAAGAGCTTGTTATTCCGGAAAGGCACCTTGGATTAACAACGGTAGGCGAAACAGCTGATGCTGAAAAATTTGTTCGAAATGCCGGAGAAAGGATTGCTCATTATTGTGATATGAATACAATCAGATCGCTTTTTAATGAGGCGCCATCACTGCAGAGAATTAAAATTGATACTTGTGAAACCACAACTTACGCGAAAGTAAGAATCGGAGTGTTCAGAGATGCGGCATTCTGTTTTTACTATCCCGAAAACCTGTGCGCACTGAGAAACAACGGTGCTGATCTCGTTTTTATTGATTCGCTTCATGCATCGTCTTTGCCTGACATCGATGGGCTATATCTTGGCGGTGGATTTCCTGAATTTTTTCTGGAACTCTTGAGCACCAACAAGGGACTACTCACTGATGTTCATGAAAAAGTGGAGTCAGGGATGCCTGCTTATGCTGAATGTGGTGGTCTAATCTACCTTTGCAGAAGGGTTGCATATGGAGGTAAAACATATTCGCTAGCCGGACTCCTGCCCTTTGATATAGCGTTTCAGAGTAATCCGGCAGGACATGGATATCTTGATCTGAAAAGTCGTACTGACTCTCCCTGGTTCAGAAAAGGTGTGCCGGTTAAGGCTCACGAGTTTCATTATTCGAAGCCTGTCATGCAGGGAGCAGAGTGTACATACCAGTTTGATGTGATCAGGGGAACGGGAATAACCGGAAAACATGATGGACTGCTATACCGAAACCTGTTTGCATCCTATGGACACATACATGCAATCGGAAATCCAGAGTGGGCAGAGACGTTTGTTTCACTGGCATCCGATATAAAAACCAAAGGACGTGTTGCTGCAGTATGATTTTATCTCTTGTGAACCGGGAAAAAACAAAAAAATGTTCATGGAGAATTTGAATATTTCCAAACAAACCATTAACTATATAGTTATGTCGTTTAACCGTTGTTTAGTTAACGCTCCCCTCTTTATAGGTTATCATTATTGAATCAGTATAGTATACCGTGTCTGACTTAACATCTCATTTCTTGCTGATAGATTTCAGAGGTTTTTTTATTTGCAATTTCGTCATTGATTGCCGGTTTTTCCATTTATACAAAAATCATTAAAGGAGCGAAGTATGTCTATTGAAGTTAATGGTACCAGTTATGCTACCGATGAAAACGGTTATCTCCTTAATCTTGGGGAGTGGACTGAGGATGTCGCAAAGAAGTTGGCCGAAGTTGAAGAGATTGATATGACTGAAGAGCATTGGAATCTTGTGAATTTCCTAAGGGGTTATTATGAAGAATACCAGATAGCTCCAGCAGTCAAAATACTGACTAAAGCTATCGCCAATGAAAAAGGGATGGATAAAAAAGATGCTTCTGAGTTCCTCTACAAGCTTTTCCCGAAGGGTCCGGCTTTGCAGGCCTGTAAAGTTGCAGGACTGCCGAAACCTACAGGTTGCGTTTAAGGACAAAAAAGCTGTTTCCTAAAAAACAAGTTACTGTGAATCAAAGGAGGCATAATGGAAGGCGCTAAAGATGCTGCTTCAGAGGGAGTAGATCATAACAAGGATGGCGGGGCAAACGGTAATGACAAATTTCTGAATCCGACTCCAATGCTTGATGAGTTGGAAAAAGGCCCCTGGCCAAGCTTTATTTCGGGGTTCAAGGAGCTTGCGGAAAGAACGGAAAAGCCCATGCTGCGTGGCGTAATGGATCAGCTCGAATACTCCTATAATACAAAAATGGGGTACTGGAAAGGTGGTCTTGTCACGGTCGATGGTTATGGCGCAGGGGTCATAACCCGCTATTCGATGATAAAAGACAAGATTCCTGAAGCGGCTGAATTTCATACCATGCGAATTCAACCAGCTCCCGGGCTCCACTATAACACCGCAATGATGCGGGAGCTTTGCGATATCTGGGAAAAGTACGGCAGCGGAATTATTGCCCTTCATGGTCAGACCGGTGACATCATGCTTCAGGGGATCGAAGAAAAAAATGTTCAGCAGTGTTTTGATGAGCTCAACAAGGCAGGATGGGATCTTGGAGGCGCAGGTGCGGGAATGAGAACTGCAGTCTCCTGTATAGGACCGGGGCGTTGTGAAAATGCCTGTTACGACAATCTGAAGGTNCATATGAAGGTGTTGAAAAACTTTATCGGCGCTCTTCACCGNCCTGAATGGAACTATAAAATCAAGCTGAAGTTTTCGGGATGCCCCAATGACTGCACGAACGCTATCATGCGTTCGGATCTGGCNGTTGTCGGCACATGGAAGGATTCCATTCAGATTGAGGAGCATGAGGTCAAGGCATGGGTAGAGGAGAGAGGTATGGATGCGCTGGTTAATCAGGTGATCAATCTTTGTCCGACCAGAGCGATATCGCTCATTAACGGCGAGATGGTTATTGAGAGCAGGGATTGCGTTCGCTGCATGCATTGCCTGAATGCCATGCCGAAAGCGCTGTCGCCCGGTAAAGAGAGAGGAATTTCCCTGTTGATGGGCGGCAAAAACACCCTTAAGGTCGGTGTCAATATGGGATCGCTGATTGTGCCTTACATGAAGATGGAAAGTGATGAGGATATTGATGCGTTCATTGAACTGGTTGAGGAAATTATTGACTGGTGGGACGATAATGGTCTGGATCACGAAAGAATTGGTGAAACCATTGAGCGTGTCGGCCTGAAGCTGTTTCTTGAGGGTATCGGCCATAAAGCAGACATCAATATGGTGACGAGACCGCGCGACAATCCTTACTTCAAGGCTAAATACTGAGGGTTTTGTCTGGTCGTATCCTGCGATCAGCCGCTGAGATTTAACTACTTGCAAACAGGCAGAACACTGCCTCCATAATGAAGGAACTATTTTATGAGCAGTCCTGAAATTAAGTGGAAAACCGTCGAGTCGGGGCCTCACACCTATGAGGATGCACTTCATCCTGTCGTACTGAAAAACTACGGAAAGTGGAAATATCATGAGATCCCCAAACCCGGCGTACTGAAGCATGTTGCCGAAAGCGGTGTGATGTCATTTATACGGTACGTGCAGGAACACCCCGTCAGGATACGGTGGATATGGTCAGAAGACTTTGCGATGTAGCCGATAAGTACAGTGACGGATTTTTCCGTTTCACCGTTCGCAATAACGTTGAGTTCCTGACTCCACATGAGGAAAATATCGAGATGATGATCACGGATCTGGAAGCAATGGGGTTTCCTGTAGGAGGAACAGGGATGTGCATCTCTTCTGTGTCTCACACTCAGGGGTGGCTTCATTGTGATATACCTGCTACTGACGCATCCGGTGTTGTCAAGTCAATCATGGACAGTGTCTACAATGAGTTCAAGGAGATGCAGATGCCGAACAAGGTAAGGCTGTCGACTTCGTGCTGTTCTATCAACTGTGGAGGCCAGGCCGATATTGCCATTGTTGTCAAACACACCCGTCCTCCGCGAATTAATCATGACCACCTTTCGCTTGTGTGCGAATTGCCGAAAGCCGTTTCCCGTTGCCCTGTTGCAGCCATCAGGCCGACTGTTGTTAACGGTAAACGATCACTTATGGTGGACGAGGCGAAATGCATCTGCTGCGGTGCATGTTTCGGAGCCTGCCCGGCAATGGAAATCAATCATCCTGAACATTCAAAGTTTGCAATCTGGGTCGGGGGTAAAAACAGCAATGCCCGTTCGAAACCTTCAACCATGAGCATTGTTGCGCATAATCTACCGAACAACCCGCCACGATGGCCTGAAGTCACTGAGGTCATCGGCCAGATTCTTTGTGCCTATAAAGCAGGTGGACGCCCCTGGGAACGTATCGGTGAGTGGATTAACCGGATTGGCTGGAAGCGCTTTTTTGAAGAGACAAACCTTACTTTTGATGAAGACATGATTGACAGTTATCGTCATGCAAGAACCACGTTCAATCAGTCCGCTCATGTCCGCTTTTAGTTAAAGGAGATATTCATGATAGTAGAATCCAATCCAATCCTTGATTTTGCGACTCATTACCAATTTCCTGAATTCAGTGAACAGACGGGAGTTGATAAAATTGTCGCATTCGGAGATCAGAGTCACAAATGCCCTGTTTATATCAGACAGGTACCGCCATGTACGGCAGAATGTCCGGCAGGTGAGGATATCAGAGGATATCACCGTTTGCTGTCCGGCATTGACAAGTCCCCTGACGCATGGAAAGCAGCCTGGGAGACTCTTGTTGATGCCAACCCTTTTCCTGCGGTTATGGGGAGAATTTGCCCCCATCCTTGCCAAAGTGCATGCAATCGGCAGTACCATGATGAAAGTGTCGCGATCAATGCGGTGGAACAGGCAATCGGCAATTACGGAATTGAAGCCAATCTGCAACTTCCCGGGCCGGGCAGTAATACAGGTAAGAGAGTGGCCGTTATTGGAGGTGGTCCGGCAGGATTGTCTGCAGCGTATCAGTTGCGTCGGAAAGGTCATGCCGTAACCATCTTCGATGCCAATGAAAAATTAGGCGGCATGGTTCTTTACGGCATCATGGGCTACCGAGTGGATCGCTCCATCCTCGAAGCTGAGATTCAGCGTATCATTGATCTTGGAGTTGAGACAAAGATGGGGGTACGTGTCGGGACCGACGTTACTCTTGAAGAGCTTGAAAAAGAGTATGATGCTGTTTTTGTAGGGATGGGGGCTCAGGTTGGCAGAGGACTGCCGATTCCCGGTTTTGCTGATACGCCTGGAGCAACAAACGCCATTGATTTTTTAAAAAAGTATGAAATCAAAGGTGATTCGGTTTCTGTCGGCAAAAAGGTTGTTGTTATCGGCGATGGGAACGTTGCCATGGATGTGGCGAGGCTGGCACTGCGTCTCGGGTCTGAGGCTATCCTGATTTCAGGTGTTCCGAGAGAAGAGATGGCCTGTTTTCCTGAAGAGTTTGACGATGCTTTCAGGGAAGGAACAAGTATGCATTACATGACAGGAACGCTTGAGGTTTTGAAAGGTGATAATGGCGTCAGCGGTCTGGTTTGCACAAAAATGATGAAGAAAGAAAAAGGCGAGGGTGGATGGAACTCCCCTATTCCTTTTCTACGCTACAAGAACACTGATGTAACCTTTGAAATTGCGTGTGATATGGTTGTTGCCGCCATCGGACAGACAACTGACATGCAGGGGTTTGAAAGCATTACAAATGCCAGTCAATGGCTAAAGGTCGATCGCTATTTCCGACTGCCGGGCAGGGAAAAGGTTTTCGGAGGGGGGGATGCAATAAAAGTTGACCTTATCACTACAGCTGTTGGTCATGGGCGCAAGGCAGCACACTCGATTGATGCTTTTTTGAAGGGTGAGGCACTTCCTGAACAGGGTTATCGTGAAGTGACAAAAGTTAAAAAACAGGATGTGTTATACTTTTTTCATTCAGAGCAGGCAAAAAGAGAGACCAAAAAGCCGCTTAATGTAGTCGGGAACCACGATGAACTTCTTGTCCCGTTGACCGAAGAACAGATCCGGGCAGAATCAGAGCGATGCATGAGCTGCGGGCTTTGTTTTGACTGTAAACAGTGTGTTTCGTTCTGTCCTCAGGAAGCCGTCACACGGTTCAAGGAGAACCCGCCCGGTGAAGTGGTCTATACCAATTATTCCAAATGCGTCGGATGTCACATCTGTTCACTGGTGTGCCCTTCCGGTTACATTCAGATGGGAATTGGAGATGGTCTGTAACGGGCAGAAATTACAACTTCGAAAATGATGGAGGCAAGAGCTCTATGATAGATGATTTGATTATCACTCTTCAGCAAGCGATTGAAATTTCAAGGAACTGGGCTAAAACCGGTTGGTCTGTAACGTTCGGGCCACGCAACACCGAAGTATTGTCTCTCGAAAAGGCAAAGGCACTACCGAAAAATTTCGTTTTTCGCGAGGAAGCGGTTAACTACTGGCGGCAGGCACAGCTTACCGGAAATGATGCCGCAGATTCGGGTGAAAAAGCGTTGAAGGCCCTGAAAAGCGGCAATCTCGGAGTTGCTGCTGATGCTCTTTATTTGTCACAATATATAGAACAGCCTTTCGCTGGATACTCCAGACTATGGTATGATTTGTATGAAACCATGAAGGCGTTGGTTATGAAGGCCTGAAAAGTTCATGATCATCTTTTTTTTCAAAACTGGATAATCATTTAGACTGACAGTGAACATTGGAATTCTGCTCAAAGAGGGACCGTACAATCATCAGGCATCTGATACGGCCTATAATTTTGCTGAAGCAGCAATCAAAAGGGGACATAGGATAGATGCGGTCTTTCTCTACAATGACGGCGTCCTGAATGTTTCAAAACTCATGGATCCCCCACAGGATGACAGAAACATTTCGAGCCGCTGGACGGTTTTCAGTCAAAAGTACGGCGTCAAGATTTTTGCCTGTGTTGTAGCTTCAAAACGACGCAGCATCAACGAAGACGTTTTGATTGAGGGCGGGGTTATAACCGGACTCGGAACTTTCACTGACATTGCCACCCGAAACGACAGACTTGTAACCTTTGGAGACTAAGAGGTGACTTATGGATTTTGTGCAGGATATGAACATTAAAAAAATCATGCATGTGCTGCGTCATGCGCCACATGGCACAATTTATACTTATGAGGGGTTGGAAATGATTTTGATCATGGCGACCTACGATCAGGACATTTCGGTTGTATTTATCGGGGATGGAGTCTACGCTCTCAAAAAGGGTCAGGAAACCTCGGGAATTGGTATCAAGGGTTTTGCAAGAACATTTTCGGCTCTGGATGGATACGATGTTGAAAAGCTGTATGTCGATCAGCTTTCGCTTGAAGAAAGAGGGTTGAGGGAAGATGATCTTGTTGTCGATGTTGAGGTATTGAGTTCTGAGAAAATCGGCGCTCTGATGAAAGAACAGGATGTTATTATTCAGCATTGATCAGAGCTTGTTTATGCCCGTTGATTACGTGACGTTGCCGGACCTGTTAACAACATTGAAACATTACGTGTTATCATGCTTCATACTGTCAATAAATCTCCATTTGGAAACGATACATTAGAGACATGCATAAGGTTTGCTTTGCCTGGCGATCCAATTCTTCTGATCGAAGACGGTGTTTATGCTGTTCAGGGCGGGAACCGGTTTGCCTCAATGATTGAAACCATACTGAAAAAAAACCCTGTTTTCGCCCTTCAGCCCGATCTCAGTGCCCGTGGGATAAGCGTGATTACCAACGGAGTAACAACTGTCGATTACGAAGGTTTTGTGGAACTGGTCGAGCAACATCATGTGAACAGCTGGTTATAATAGTGCCATATGAGAACTGCGTGGGGAGAACTGATAGAGAAAAACAGGGAGAAGATTCTTGATCAGTGGATCGAGAAGGGACTTTCAATTTTTCCTGAAAAAATCGGCAGGGGTACTCCGATCGGTGAATCACTTTCGGAGGGGTTGTCAATAATGCTGGACGGGATTGAAGAGAACACTAAAAGCTTCGTGGCTGCTGTAAACCAGATTGCCCGAATTCTGGCTGTTCAACCGCTTCCTCCTTCGAAAGCGCTGCTGCTCTTTTCGGAACTGAAAGCAATCTTTCATGAAACAGCATCGAAAGCCAGTAACAGACATGCTTTGACGCAAGCGGATCGGGATGCATTTCAAGCCCGTATTGAACAGATTCTGTTAACTGCCTTTGATTTTTATATGGCGAATCGTGAAAAAATTTATCAGCTGAAAGTTGAAGAGAGCAAACGGCAGGCATTCATGCTTATGAGGAGGGCTCAAGGATGAAAAAAGCGCTTATACCTTTGTTGATGGTAGCAGTTCTTGCGTTGATTCCTTATATCGGGGTTCGCTATGCCGGACTAGGTTACCTGTTCGGGATTGTTATACCCTATTCGGCAATGGCTGTACTGATCTGTGGCTTTATGTCCAGAATGGCTGACTGGCTGAGAAGGCCTGTACCTTTCTGTATTCCTACGACATGCGGCCAGGAAAAATCTCTGGACTGGATAAGGCAGGATAAGCTGGAAAGCCCTTCGAGCTTCTTTTATGCTGCAGCGAGGGTATTGTCTGAAGTGTTTTTTTTCCGTTCGCTGTTTCGAAATACCAGATCCGAGCTGCATAAAGGGTCAAATCTGACCTATGGTTCAAACAAGTGGTTATGGCTTGGCGGTTTGGCTTTTCACTGGTCTCTCCTGGTGATTGTGCTCAGACATGCCCGTTTTTTTTTCATTATGGTTCCGGATTCACTCCAATATCTTGATGATGCAGACCGCTTTCTTGATGTGACTCTTCCGGCATTCTACATGACTGATGCTCTTGTGCTTGCCGCAGTAACCTTTCTTCTGCTCCGCCGAATTCGGGATGCCAGAATGAGGGTGATATCGCTGCCGACCGATTTTTTCCCTCTCTTTTTAATTATGGCCATAGTCGTGCTGGGAATCAGCATGCGCTATGTAACCAAGGTGGATGTCATGCCGGTGAAGGCACTGATGATGAATCTGGTTAATTTCACTTTTGAACCTCCCGGAGAGATCGGCACGCTGTTTTACGTCCATTTATTTCTGATCTGCGTGCTGGCAATTTATTTCCCTTTCAGCAAACTCATGCATATGGGCGGAATCTTTTTAAGCCCCACACGCAACCAGGCTAATAACAGTCGTGCAAAACGTCATAGGAATCCATGGAATTCAGCCATAAAGTTCCGGAGCTATGCTGAGTATGAGGATGATTATCGCGAGAAGATGAAAAAGGCGAAATTGCCGGTTGAAAAGCAATAACTATGTCGAAATACGCTCCGAAAGTATCCGAACTCAAAAAAGAGTTTGACGAAAAGCCAACTATCCTCAAAGGAAATTATCTCGACAAAGAGTGGTGGGATATACCTGTCGAGTTCCGTGAGGGCAACTGGTGCTTTCCTGCCAAGCCTGAAGTATTGGAAAGTCTCGGATTTGCAAATCCACGCAAATGGGCTGCAACTGATCAGGACTGGAAACTGCCGAGCGGCTGGAAAAAAACTATCAGCGAAGGACTGAAGAGCCGTCTGAAAAAATACCGTTCTTTAAAGCTTTTTCTGGACACCTGCGTCCGTTGCGGAGCATGTGCTGATAAATGCCATTTTTTTCTTGGTACCGGCGATCCGAAAAATATGCCTGTAGTGAGGGCGGAACTGATCCGTTCTGTCTATCGTAATGATTTCCCTCTTGCCGAAAAAATCCTGAAGGGTTTTTCGGGATCGAGAAAGCTGACTACGGAGGTGATCAAGGAGTGGCACATGTATTTCAACCAGTGTACTGAGTGCCGCCGATGCTCGGTTTTCTGCCCTTTCGGTATTGATACTGCCGAAATTACAATGCTTGCACGTGAGCTGCTGAACCTGATCGGCGTCAACAATAACTGGATACTGGAGCCAGTTTCAAATTGCAACCGTACCGGAAACCATCTTGGCATTGAGCCGCACACTTTCGTGCAGAATATTGAGTCGCTGGTTGAGGATATTGAGGATATTACCGGTGTAACGGTGAAACCGACATTCAACCGCAAGGGCGCTGAGGTGCTTTTTATAACGCCTTCCGGTGATGTGTTCGGCGACCCCGGAGTTTATACGATGATGGGCTACCTGCTTCTTTTTCATCATATCGGGCTGGATTATACTATAAGTACGTATGCATCTGAAGGGGGGAATTTCGGCATGTTCACCTCAAATGACATGATGAAAAAGCTGAATGCCAAAATGTATCATGAAGCAAAGCGACTTGGGGTAAAATGGATCCTTGGCGGAGAGTGCGGGCATATGTGGCGTGTAGTGCATCAGTATATGGATACGATGAATGGTCCGGCGGATTTTCTTGAGCAACCGGTTTCTCCGATTACAGGCACGAAGTTCACTAATGCCGCGTCAACGAAGATGGTGCATATTGCCGAGTTCACTGCGGATTTGATTCATCATAAAAAGCTGAAGCTCGATCCGACCCGGAATGATCACCTGCGGACAACGTTTCATGATTCCTGCAATATCGCCCGTGGAATGGGAATGTTTGACGAACCCCGGTATGTGCTGCAAAATGTGTGCAAAAGATTTCATGAAATGCCTGAGAATACCATCAGGGAGCAGACTTTCTGCTGCGGTTCAGGCAGCGGTCTGAATACCGAGGAGTATATGGACATCAGGATGCGGGGCGGATTGCCGAGAGCGAACGCGGTCAAGCATGTCAAGGATAAACATCAGGTAAATTCACTTGTTACCATTTGCGCTATTGACCGTGCCAGTCTGCCAACCCTGATGAACTACTGGGTGCCGGGGGTTTCGGTATACGGTCTCCATGAACTTGTAGGAAATGCTCTGGTTATGCAGGGTGAGAAAAAGAGAACGGAAGACCTGAGGGAAAATCCAATGGCAGGTTTTGAGGATGGGGAGGAAGATGATGAGTAGAAAAAAGCCGATGATATTTCTCGGGCTGACTCTTGTGCTGTTTGCATCTCTTTATGCTTTCCTGCAGGACAGTATGGCGGAAAAACCGTCACAACAGCCTGCTAAAAATCTGCACCAGCCGGTATTGGTTGACAGCACGAAATGCATCGCTACGAAAGAGTTCATGCGCGCCAATCACATGCGGGTATTGAATGAATGGCGGAATTCATCGGTGCGTGAGGGAGATCGCATTTTTGTTGCTCCCAATGGCAGCAAGCTGGAAAAGAGTCTTAATACCTGTCTGGGATGCCACAAGAACAACAAGCTTTTTTGCTTTAACTGCCACATGTATGCCAATGTCAAGCCAAAGTGCTGGAATTGCCATATATCAGCCATGGAATCACCATGATGAACGAAGAGAGAAGAGCATTTATCAGGAAATCCGGATTAGGGATTCTTGCTTGCCTGGGAGCTGCATCCGGATTGATTCCGAAATTTTCCCTGGAAAAAACAATCCTTCCCGCTTGGGATGAAAAGCCTGTTCCCGGAAAAATCCGCTGGGGAATGCTGATTGATACACGCAAATGCACAGAGGGATGCAAAGAGTGCATTGCACAGTGTCATCACGTGCATAACGTACCTGATTTCAATAACCGCAAGGAGGAAGTCAAGTGGATCTGGAAAAGTTCCTACAATAAGGTCTTTCCAACGGCGAGCCAGCAGTTTCAGAGCGAAAAAATTGCCGGGCGATCCTATCTTGCACTCTGCAACCATTGCGCTGAATCACCCTGTACTCGCGTATGCCCCACTGAAGCTACCTTTAGGCGGTGGGATGGGATTGTAGCAATGGATTATCACCGTTGCATAGGGTGCCGGTTCTGCATGGCGGCATGCCCCTATGGATCAAGGAGCTTCAACTGGCAGGATCCCCGTACGGCGATCAAGGATCCGAGCATCGCCTACCCGACACGGGAGCAGGGCGTTGTGGAAAAGTGCAATTTCTGTTCTGACAGACTTGTGAAAGGTTTGCTTCCTGCATGCGTCGAAGCCTGCCCGCAACAGGTGATGACCTTCGGTGATCTGAATGATCCGAAGTCAGACATCCGGCGACTGATTGAAAATAACGAGACTATGCAGCGAAAGCCCGAACTGGGTACAAAGCCGTCTGTTTTTTACATTATCTAACGATTTTCCATGATTGAGAACGCTCTGAAAGGAAACCGAAACTACTGGATCTGGATATCGTTCCTGGTTCTGGTTATTGCCTCCGGTCTATCAGCTTATAGTCAGCAGAGGTGGTTCGGGCTCACTGTTACCGGGATGGGCCGGGATGTGAGCTGGGGACTCTATATTGCACAATTCACCTTTCTGGTAGGGGTTGCCGCATCGGCGGTAATGGTGGTGCTCCCCTACTATCTCCATAACTACAAGGCTTTTGGAAAAATTGTCATTATCGGGGAGTTCCTGGCGGTTTCGGCTACCCTGATGTGTCTTCTTTTTATCCTGGCGGATATGGGAAGACCGGATCGAGTGCTCAATGTTATGCTGTATCCAAGTCCTCATTCAATGGTATTCTGGGATGTCATGGTTCTGAACGGCTATTTCATTATAAATCTGGTCAGCGGGTGGACAGTATTGGGTGCCGAACGGAAAGGAATTCCCCCCCCTGCCTGGGTCAAGCCGGTCATTTATCTTTCAATTCCCTGGGCTGTCAGCATCCATACTGTTACAGCATTTCTTTATGCAGGTCTGCCGGGCCGCCATCTCTGGCTGACTGCTGTGCTTGCTCCACGTTTTCTTGCATCCGCTTTTGCTGCAGGAACATCTCTGTTGATTCTACTGACACTCATCCTGAAAAAAACAACAGGTTTCGATGCAGGCAACGAAGCGAGGGAAAAGCTTGCGATACTGATAACCTACGCAGGGATAACGAATATTTTCTTTATCGGCACTGAGTTTTTTACAGCATTCTACAGCAATATACCGATTCACATGCATAGTCTGCAGTACCTATTTTTCGGTCTTGAAGGACACAGCAATCTTGTGCCGTGGATGTGGTTTTCACTGATAACCGGTCTCGGTTCCGTGGTGGTGCTATTGATACCAGGATTGAGAGCATCATCAACATGGTTACCCGCAGCGTGCGTCGGCCTGGTGATTTCCATCTGGATCGACAAGGGGGTTGGCCTGATTCTTGGAGGCTTTGTTCCTTCACCTCTTGAAGAGATCGTTGAATACTCGCCCACCCTGATAGAAATAACCATTACACTGGGCATCTGGGCAATCGGTGCTCTCCTGCTCACGATGCTGCTCAAGGTTGCTGTAGCGGTTAAAACTCAAGAATAAGAAGCTGAGAGATGAAAGGAAAGATTTCTCACTGCGTTTCGAAATGACAGTGGGAGGGGTGAAGTTTGGGTTTGAGAGAGGGAGGGGTGAAGTGTGGGTTCGAGGATGTCAGTGTCAGAGTCTGATTCTGATGTCAGGTATAACATTCACCAAGATAGCAGTCCGCAGAATGAGGCGGACTTTTTTATATGCAAGTGTCTTGAGCTGAATAAACTGGGAGTTGCATCAGGGTTATGAGACCGTTTTGGCTCTGGTTATCTTTAGACTATAGCTCCCTTCTTCAATCATCACGATAACTGACCTATTATGAAGGTGTTTCTACCTATCAATATCAGGATAGATGATAAAAAGATTCTGTTCATCGGAGGCGGCAACATTGCCATGCACAAAATACTGACCGTTGAAAAGTATACCTCCAGTATTACCATCCTCTCTCCTGTTATCCATGATGAGCTGAAAGGAAAAGGATTCACTGAGATATACAAGGAGTATGAAAAAAGCGACTTGAACGGGTTCTTTCTTGTCTATGCATGCACGAACAATATTGAGGTTAACCGCAGGATAAAAAATGATGCTGAAACATTCGGGATTCTGGTGAATGTGGTGGATAACAGAGAGCTTTCGGATTTCATTTCACCTGCTGTTTTTAAACAGGATGAGATGACAGTCGCCATATCGTCCAATGGAGAAAACGTTAAAAAATCCGTTGAGTGGCGAGATAAAATAAAAGCTATTCTTCAGAACAATTGACCTTCATACGGGTTTCAATAAAAGGAAGTAATAATGACAACTGCAGTACCATCCCATGAAAAAGCTCCCGCAGCTCACAGAAAAGGATATGTTTATATCATCGGCGCCGGTCCTGGCGATCCTGAATTGCTCACTCTCAAGGGCGAAAGGGTTTTGCGGGAGGCTGATGTTATTCTCTATGATGATCTCGTAAGCAGCGAAATGATCGAACGGTTTAATGGGCTGAAAATATATACAGGCAAGAGAAAAGACAGCCATCATTTTGAGCAGGATGAGATTAATGAAGAGATAGTCCGTCATGCCCTGCAGGGTAAGAAAGTCGCACGGTTAAAGGGGGGAGATCCTTTTGTTTTCGGTCGTGGCGGTGAAGAAATTGAGGTATTAAGGAAAAACAGTATTGGATATGAAATCATCCCGGGGATTACTGCCGCCCATGGAGCAAGTGCCTATAGTGAAATTCCTTTAACCATGAGAAAAATATCCTCTTCTGTTGCCTTTTGTACAGGACATCCTATAAACAAAATCCAGGTTCCGGATGCTGATACTCTTGTCTATTACATGGTAGCCTCTTCGGTTCACGATGTTCTTGATGCCGTCGTCAACAAGGGATGGAAAGACCATACCAGAGTTGCCATTGTTCAGAATGCGACCAGATACAATCAGAAAATTTTTACCGGTACGCTTGGTGAGTTAAGAAAACGGGAAAAAGCGGTCTATTCTCCCGCACTGCTTATTCTGGGAGCTAATATCAACCAGTTCATCAATGATAACTGGTACGCAAAGAAGAAGAAGGTGCTTGTTACCGGGGATAATGAGATGATATACAATAGTGAAGAATATATCGTGGTGCCATTCCCATGTCATCGGGTTGAGGGTGCTGACATGGAAAAAGTAAACCAATGTTTGAAGATTATCGGCGACTATCCCGTCATTTTATTCACGAACAGGTTTACCGTGACCTCTTTTTTCAGGTACCTGCATGAGTACGGCAAAGATGTTCGTTATCTCGCAAAGAATAAAATATATACATCAAGTCATGCTGCTCATGCTGAGTTGCTGAAATATGGGGTTATTGAGGATATGCATGTTGAAGCTGAACGCTCTGAGGATATTTTAAGCATGCTTCGGGAAAAAGGTGTTGAACATGAAAGCATTCTGCTTCCCTGTTCAAACAGCAACGATGACTATCTGGCGAATGGATTGATTTCATTAAACAACAGGGTGACGCCGTTGAGTGTTTATTATCAAGGAGCTAAGGAACAAGGGGAAACGATCGACCTTGATTTTATTGACGAGATCTATTTTTCATCGCCAGCATGTGTCAGAAATTTCAAGAGCTGTTATCCGACCATTCCTGAAACAATTGTGGTAACAACTCCCGATCAAAAAACTGAAGCAGAGTACAGGACGCTTTTCATCGGCAATGCTTCCCCTCAATTATAAAGAAATCGCCCTTATGAAAGAGAGATCCTTCGGAAATATCTCAGTATGACACGGCCAGAGGCATTGAGATGGTTCCGAAGATCAGATGGTTACTTGATCCAGCCTTGAAGAATGGCCGTACAGCTTACTACGGAAACTATCACCCAGAGGCTTACTCCCTGAGCGAGTGGTCTTATCCCTGTTTTGGCCAGTACGTGTCTGGTCATGCCGCTGCCGATAAGAAAGAGAGTTACGACAAGACTCTGTTTTGCAATGCCGTTAAGTCCCTGCCAGACAGTACCGAACTGCGGAACAAGAGTGCTGATGACGGCTGCTGCGACAAAGCCGATGATGAAAAGCGGAACCTTGACCTTGCCTTCCGATTTTGTAAACCATGCAGCTATGAGGGCCGACGGCATTATCCAGAGTGCTCTTGTTAACTTGACTGTAGTGCCGATTGCCAGTGCAGTTGCACCAAATGCTGCGGCTGCTCCTACGACGCTGCTGGTGTCGTGGATAGCCAGTGCCGCCCAAAGACCAAACTGTCGCTGACCCATATTCAATAGATGTCCGAGAGGTGGAAAGAGAAGCAGTGCTGCGGAATTGAGGGTAAATATGGTGGCAAGTGATACTCCGGTCTCTTCGGCTTCTGCTTTGATGACTGGAGCCATAGCGGCAATGGCGCTTCCTCCGCAGATAGCTGTTCCAAAAGAGATCAGCAGTGATGTTGTTTTATCGGTTTTAAATAATTTTCCAAGGAGAAGACCAACGACCATGGTAATGGTTATGCTGATAGCTGTATAAAGGAAGGCATCCTTGCCTGTCGTGATGAGTTCAGGAAGATTCATGCCAAACCCTAACCCGACTACTGATATCTGCAACAGCCGTTTTGTCCATACCGAGACACTTTTACCCCAGGGATTTCCAGCGGTAATACCAAAGGCAATTCCTGCAACCAAAGCCATTGGTGCACTGACGAAGGGGAAACAACTCGCCAACATCAAAATCAGGAAAATTACTTTCAGTTTAATGTCTCCCTGCATTGACATCTCTTTATTTTTAACCTTTACAGCCATTAAGTGCTCCTTTTATTGATCAATGATCTGAACCACTTGTAACTTGTTAAAAATAAGCCTGCCATGCCAATGGTAAAGAGTTATAATAAATAACTAAAAGTTATAATGAATAACTCTAAAGCCGTCTTGATACATGAGCGGGAGTGATCTCCTTTTGTTTGCCAGATAAGGAAACCTTAACTTTGCGGGAGTTTTTTGACAATATTCCGGTTCGGAAACAAAGTAAATAGCATTCTATACTATAAGTTATAATTAAGGAGCGTAAATTTCATAAATAAACCCGACAGGCCGCCCTCGGGACCTGAAGGTGTAATGAAGAAAAATTGTCGTGGTATAGAGAAGCGTTTAATCGTGAGAATCTTGAGGCAACCCGATTCCACTTCTTTTAAAACGGCATGCCTTGAAATGAAAGCCATGCAGGTCGAATGCAGCAGATAAGATTTTATTGCTTCAGAACTGCCGAGATACATTTCCACGTTTAAGCCTGACACCTTGATATCTGCTTTTTGTAACGCATTGATGACCACCTCCAGCGTACCAGACCCGGGCTCGCGAAGCAGCAGAGGCATTGCTTTGAGTTCATCTATTCTGATTTCATCTTTTTTTGCCAGTGGATTTTTGGCAGAGCTGACCAGAACAATTTCATCCCTTGCAAAGGGTGTGTATTGAATGTCACGACGTCTGGAATCACCTTCAATGACCCCCAGCTCTATCTCTTTTCTAAGAAGCGCCTGTTCAATGTGCTCTGTATTTGCATGAAGCATCTGTAACTGGACATCTTTGTAACTGCTGTTAAACCTGGCAAGAAGAGGGGGAAGCACATACTGGAAAACAGTGGTGCTGGCTCCAAGCTTCAGGGTTCCTTTATGGGATTCATGGAGCAGATTGATCTCATACTCCAATCGCCGGGAGATCTCCTGCAACGATTCTGTATGCTTCAAGAGCAATTCGCCGGCAGTAGTAAGCGATACTGTGTTTCCCTTCCGTTCAAAAAGCGGCAGTTTAAAATGGTTTTCAAGCTGTTTAATATGCTTGGTAACAGCAGGCTGTGTAATACAAAGTTCATCGGCAGCTTTGGTAAAGCTCAGGCGGCGTGCGACGGTATCAAATACTTTCAGACGATAATCAAACATGCTATGCTTGGGTTTATGTAAGGCAACTAAGCCGTTTGGGTTCTCACAACCTGCCCCTATTCAACATCAAGAATATCAATCACCTTCATAATCCGGTCAGTCTCACATAAAGCCACAATGATTCTCTGGTAGTGCCGCACATCTTCAAAGCTGAGCGCCTTGCCGTTTCGGTCTTTCAGCCATTTTTGTGCAGGCTGGTATCCTCCAATGTAGAACTCCCATGCAACCAAGGGAACTCCATCAAAATATTGCGATTCGTTGATGCAGACCTTGCCATCCTGATATTTCAGTTTCTTGACAATGTTATCTCCACTGACAGGATAACTGGTCAAACGCTGGTCTACTGCAGGGCTTTCCAGAAGATGAAGCTGCCGCAGTTCACAGCCAAGAGCTGCGAGTTGCCAGAATGTTTCGCTGGTTTTTGGATATGGTACTCTTGGGAAATCGATCTTCAGGAACTCTTTGTATTTTTCGCGATAGTTTGGACTGTGCAGCACAGCGTAGATGTAGTCGAGCAGGTCTATAGGAGCGAAAGTAGCTGGCGTATCTTCTTTTTCAGGAGTGAAGGTTAAGCCTATTAATACAGCTATCTCATCGACAATTGCTCTATTCAGGTTAGGGGTTCTTTCTTGTTTTCCATCTAAAATTATCTGTCTTTCTGATTCAGGATAAAGATATAACGGAAAAATATTAGCATTGTCGAGAGAAGATGAAATGCTCTTGTCTACAATATGATCAATGATAAACGGTGTAATAAAAAAGTTGGCTCTTGATCTTCTAATCAAAGATATCGCGACATTATGATTTAATAAATTTCTCATTATCTCATGTCTCGGCATACAAAGAAATCCTTTTGATCTACCGGTATAAAAGGTATAACGGTTATCAAAAGGGCGATAGCAGATTGGTACTATATTCGAGAAATCAGGGCCGGATTTCAGTAGATCGGTTTTTGCAAATTCAACTTTCCAGTCCCTTGCATCTTTCCCAAGTTTAAACCTTGTTCTTGCACTTTCAAAGTCGATTGAAAGAAATTCCACAATAGTTCGCTGAACTTCATCGGGCTTGTGTTTAATGGTAAATTCGTCTCTTGCTGTTGCAATTCCCATTGAATTGATCGTATAGAGTTCATTCACAGCAAATCCTTCGCTATACTTTTGCTGCCCGTTTAAATCTTTCTGTATAAACAGGTATTGCGGTGAAGAAAGGCCAAGAGCCGTAAATCCAATCGTTGCAAGAGTATTCTTCCAGAGAAAATCGTATTTAAAAACTCTTTCCCCGTAAAGGTCATAATGCATCAATTCCGCCAGCTCACCTTTCCTCTTTTTACCGGTTTTCACGAACAGGTTGATACTTACCCCTTGCTGAATATCAAACACATTCTTGTCAGCCGATCCATCAGGGCAAGCCTCTTTCTTTTTGGAGTTACCGTGGAGGTCAATAATGTAAATCTTGTCAAAGGTGGATAGAAGATTCC